>Ga0160472_100151_pt1 | contig 100200 bp, 89 predicted proteins | sample HID1973M_E11MG_FD_108267 | JGI IMG/M metagenome (GOLD analysis project Ga0160472, IMG submission 108267) | Enriched mosquito-associated microbial communities from UW Madison campus, WI, USA - HID1973M_E11 MG | ecosystem: Host-associated > Arthropoda: Insects > Digestive system > Unclassified ... | reverse complement strand
TGGCTATGGACTTACAACAATGAGCGCCCCAACATGGGCATCGGCGGCATTACACCCGCCCAGAAATTGAAGATGGCTGCCTGAAGTCTACTTCTGCGCCCCGTTAAAACGGGGAGGATTACCGTTCCAGTTCCAGAACAGCGCCTTGTCGCCGCGATGCGGCTTGATGTGGTCAACAAGGGTCGCATCGGCCCCGCACATGGCGCAGCAGGGATGAAGGCGCAGGAACTCGGCCCGTGCCTTCTCCCATTCCCGCGTATAGCCCCGCTGGCGGCTGTTGGGCCGGGTGCGGTCATAGCGGCGCTTGCGCTCTAGCTGGCGGGCTTCCTGACAGGCACATAGGACGCCATGCGGGACGATGGCACCGCAAGAACAAAGGCGCGGCGGCTTAGGCATTACCAGAACAGAATGATGCGGCTGGCGGTGGTGCCGGTGGCATAGATGCGGGTTGGCGAGATAGACAGCCCGTTGCCATCGCCGGGGAAGTTCAGCGTGACCGCCTCCGCACCCATCTGGACGCGCAGGGCGAGGCGTTCGCCGTCGCCGCGCTCCGCCCAGACATAGGTAGGCAGCACGGGCAGATCCTCGGTATCGCTGGGGGTGATCTGCATGGCGTTGCGCGGCGGCGCATCGCGGGTCAGGGTTTCAGTATTGAACGGGTCGAAAATGGGCATGGGAACTCGTTACTGGTGACGCGCCTTCAGGGCCTGAAGCCCGGCGCGGTCAAATTCGGGATCAAGGCCAGCGTCTATATTCTCTTGGCGCTGTTCGGCTGTCTGGCCGGGCTGCTTGCCGCTCATGGCTTCGGCGATGCGCTCCTGCCGGTCGTAATAGGCCGTCGCAATCAGGGTTAGCTCGCGCGGGCTGGCGGTCCAGACCTCGGCAGGCGGCCAGCCCACAATCACAGTGCCGAAAGTGAATAGATTGGTCAGATGGTCGGCGGTGGTGATCACCATGGCCGGGGCCGCAGCCTCGGGCGCTGCATCTGGTTCGGGCAAGAGGTGCCGCAATAGATCAAGGCAAGCCGCCTGCGCATAACCAAGGAAGGGCGCAAGCGGCTTGCCAGACAGCGACGCCAATAAGGAAAGCGCCGCTGCCTGATCCGTCGCGGTGGCGAGCAACACCTGACGGATTCCGGTATAGGATTGGCGCATGAGGCTATCCCATGCGCCGGGAATGCCGCCCGGCAGATTGTCCAAGGCGACGGCAGCCCGCAGGGAAGCCCGTAGCGTCGCGGCATGGTTGCCGTGGCGCAGGGTTGTTTCAAATGCGGGCTGCAAGGGCATGGCGTCAGGCCGCCACGCGCAGCTTCACAAAGCGGTCGGCATGGGTCAGGTCAGCACCCACGCGCTTGCGGGCGATGAACCGCACATGACCTTTGGTGCCCAGCGTATAGGGGTCGCGCAGAATCGACAGGTCCACCCGGTCGAAGATGCGATAGCCCGACATATCGCCGAACATGATCGGCGCGGTGCCAGCGGCCACGTTGTCCATGTCGGGCATTTCCACGATGGGATTGCCCAGCAGGCGCAGAACGCCGCCGTCTTTCGGGTCGGTGACAAGATACTGCCCCTGCGCATCCTTGAACTTGCGAATGGTCGCCAACGTGTTGCGGTTCATCAGCCAGACCGCGTTGCGGGCGTGGAAGGATGGAATAGCGTGCTGCATAGTGATCAGCACATCCATGGGATTGCTGGCCGGGAAGTTCGCGGCCGCGCCTGTCTTGACCTCGGCAATGCCGGTGGCGGTCATCAGGCCGCGCGGCTGGCCGGTGCCGGTGCCTTTGACAAAGGCCAGCCCTTCCACCTTGGCGAAGCCCTCGGCGAGTTCGCGGTTCATCACGGATTCCAGATCATAAGCATTATCTTCCAGCACCTTGTTGCTGGCGACGTAGAAGCTGGAAAGCTCATGGTTCGCGATCTTGACCTGACCAAAGGTCGGTTCGCTGGCGGTCATGTCACCGCCTTCCTCGGTCCAGAAAGCATTCACGCCCGACAGCAGGGTCGGGAAGGTGATGTCCGTGCCGGTAACGGTTTGGACGCTGGCATATTGGCGCAGCGGCGACATTTCGGTCAGCAGCTTCAGGATTTCCGAACCGAACTCGGGCGGCACCAGATAGCCGCCGTTCGCATTGGTGGCGACAGACAGAGCTTTGTTTTCCTCAATGCCCATGCGGGCCTCGCCAAGGCGCAAATAGCTCTTGAAAGCCTTGTTCTCAATGGCCTCCCCTTGAGTAACAGGCGGGGTGCCGGGACGGTTGGCCTTGGCTTCCAGCCGGTCAAGGCGCGACAGAACGCCATTAAGCGCCTCATTCGTTGCGGCCTTGTTTTCTTCTTTAGTCAGTTCTTCGTTTTCCATAACATACTCACTGTTTACGGGATGGGATTTAACGGCGCTAATCAGCGCCTCGGGGTGCGTGGGTTTCTGGCAGAGAGAAATTTCTATAAGCGAAACCGACGTAAAAAGTCGTTTGCCATCCGGCAATCGTTCACATCGTCCATTGTTGAAGCTGATAGAAAGCCCCTTAATGACGCCATTCTTTAAATACCGATGCGCGGATTTAGCGGCGGTGATCCCTTCAAGGAAGAGCCGGCCCTTAACTTCCAATCCTTTGTCGGTTTCAGCGATGGTCTCCCAAACGCCTATTGCTCTGGATTTGTCGTGTTCAAGACAAATCGGCAGTTGCGCCGGGACTGTGAACGCGCCCGGTTCGATCATGTCGCCAGTGCTATCTGGACCAGAGAAAGGCCACGCAATGCCGGTGATCTCGCCAGCTTCTGAAACTGAAAGCTGGGCCTTGGTTTCGATCCGGTCGAGGGTTTCTAGATCAGCCATCGGCCTGCACCTCATCAGCGCCCAGCCAGCGGGCGGCAAGGATCGCGGTTGCGAGCGGCAGCACCTCGGCCACCGGGCGGTTGCGGGCGTAGCTATTGACCAGCCGGGCGGCTTCCTCGGGGTTGGCACCACCGCCGATCAGCCCGAGGCGGATAACCTCGGACAGATCGGCCAGCTTGAAGGATTGACCGACAAGACGCTGAAACAGGGTGCCGATGCCGGTGCCGGCGGTGGTTTCCAGTTCCATGACCAGTTCATCGGTCAGGGTGAACGGGCGCTCCTTGTCGCCAAAGAACGCGGTGGCGGTGATCATTCGCGCCCCATTTCGTGCAGAGCCGCAAGCTTGGCCGATAGCGCAGTGCTATCACCGTGCGGGATGGTGAATGCGACAGGGTGCGGTTTCGCAGTCGGCCCGAAGATCATGCGGGCGATAGCTTCCTGATAGGATTTCAGGTTCGCGCTCATGCATCACCATCCAGATTGAACAGGGTGCGGACCTCGCGCGGCGCGATTACCTTGGAGCGAACAAGGCTGATCACGCGATCAAAGGTGTCCTTGTCCTCGCTCAGCAATTCGAGAAATGCTTTCTTCTGGTCGGGTTTCATTCTTCTGTCTCATTTTGGGGTTCGGGCGCGGTCGCGCCGCCGCCCGAGGTGGTGAAGGGATTGGAAAGCTCATCACCGCCGGGCAGCGGGGGCATGTTCATACCAGAACGAACATCGTTAGGAGTATAGGCACGCATTGCGACAAACTGGGAATAGGCTGTAGCTTGCGCGGCGAAGTCCACCGAAAGCATCACTTTCGGTTCATACTCTATTTCGATTTCGTCGGAATCCTCCGGCGACAGTAGAACTTGTGCATATGCATCTTTCCACCGATCCAGCCACGGCGTAATAGTAAGCTGCATAAACTGCAGTGCCAACTGTTCAGTATTTGCCATAGTGCCGTGGCTCAATTCCCAAAGCATTGTTACTGGAATTCGAAAGGCGCGGGCGATCTCGCGGATTTGCTCGATACGATTATTGTAAAATTCCGCATCCGTGTTGCTAGATGAAAGGGTGAAATATTTCATACCCCGCTCAAAGATTGCGGGCCTTCCAGCTTCAGAGCCGGAATTTACCGCGCTAAAAGAGGCTAGGATATTTTCCGCCTCTTTCGGTTTAAGCGGCTGTTCAGTTGAGAGGTAACCCGAGGGACGGCCTGCACGACCGAACCAGTTCGCAAGATGCTGTTCCGCCGCCAGTGCAAGACCAATGGCCTCTTTGGCATGGGTGATCGGGGAAACGCCGTCCAAGGTGCTGATGTGCAGCACATCAGTATAGGACAGCACCCGGTCGCCGCCACCTTTCAGACGGATTCGATAGGACGGCTCGTTGTAGTTATCATACTCCACCGACACGGTGGCGGGATCGATCCGGTGAAGTTCGAGGGGCTCACTAATGCCGTTGCGCACCACCTCCGCGTAACCATGACCGCACAGCAGCGCATCTCGTGTTAATTGCCCCCGCAGCTTCCCGGCGCTGGTCCAAGGGTTCGATCTTTTGCGAACAATTTTGAATGACGGGTGTTGCCGCAGAACTTTCTTTGAAACCTCGTCGTGCGGTTTAAAGGGCATGATTGCGCAGCTTTCGGATATAAACCCGATAGCGGCAGCGACGGCCGGAACGCGCAGGGCGGTGCTACTGGTGACGGGGACGCCGGATCGCGACGGCAGGCCAGCGAACAGGCCGTAAGCCTCGGGGCTGGTCAGCGTAAAGGCTTTGGATTCGGTGACGCCCTGCCCGATTTCCCGGGCAAGGCGTTGGGTGATACTGGGCAACGTGATACTCGCAACAACTTCCTATGCGTTACAATGTAACATCACCGAAAGTTATTACAAGCACTCATGTTGTTATGAAATTCACTCAAGTTTGTAGTCTGGCAATTGGTCGATGACACGCGCTTTCGCGTTTAGGGTCACGTCGCCGTAGTTCTCCCCGGCAGTCCTGCCCATGTGGCCTTGCATGGCGTCAACAACCCGTATCGTCAGACCCAGTTCAAGAGCCTGAGTTTTCAGCCGGTGCCGCCAAGCATAGTTGGGCTGGTCCACCTCATCCGGGGTAAGCCCCTCTTTGCGGAGCCATCGCGCTAGTTGATCGGATGTAGTTTGAGCCGCGCGGCTATACTTCGCGCTGTCCGTCGCACCGTGAAACAGCGGGCCGGGTTTCGCCGCGTTCACGAACTCAATAAACCCTTCCTTGATGATCTGGCGATGAATAGGAACGTCGCGATAGCCGCCAGATTTTACGGTGCCCGCATCGGGTGAAATCCGAATGATATAGCGATCATCTTCCTTCCGCACATCTTCTTTCCGCAACTGCGACATTTCAGAAACGCGCGCACCCGAGAAGGCGCAGAGGATCGGCACCCAACGCTTTGCGGCGGTCATGTGCGTTGTCTCACGGATGAAGCCGAACTGATTTGGCCGGGGTATATGCGCCCTAGACGCTTTCAGCACCACAACCGCCTCTTTGTCGGTATACCCTCTCTCGCGCGAATATACCTTGCGCGGCTTGGCCTGTTTAACTGTGCCCGCTGGATTATCCGGCAGGTGTTCGTTTTCGTGCGCCCATTTGAACATAGACCGCACCGCAGACAGATAAATATCGCTCACGGTCTTTGCCGCGAGCTTAGTTAGCAAATGATCGCGCCAAGCGAGTAGGTCTTTCTTCGCCACCTTTCGGGCGTCACAATGCCCCAGAAACTCGCACAGGTTTTCAATCACCGGCCTGTCACGCTTACCGCCGTCCTTCATAAACCCCGCTCGAACGCGCGCGGTAACGTAGTCCTTGTGAAGCCGCCGCAGGTTTACCGGCTCGGGTTCATCCTCGGGCGGCTTGGCGTTCACCAGCAAGGGCGTTGACGGCTGGCCGGTGAAGTTGCCTTCGTCACGTTCCACGACACGTGCCAGCGCCTCTAGCTCGGCACTGCACAGGGCACGGGCGATGGTCCGCCATTCATCAGAACCGGGCGCAGCGTCTAGGTTTCCAGCGGCCCGGAAACGCTCGATCCGCGCGCCCATAACCTCAGCAAGCTCCCGGTCGCTTAGTCTCCCGGCTGCACCGCTGCGCAGCGTCGTCACATAGCCATCATCAATGCTGATAGCGGAAGCAACCGGATACATCGGACTATTGCGCATCTGGTCGTCAAACGCGAGGCGCTGCGTGTAGTGACTGGCCGCGATCTGATCCGGCGCAAGGGGATAGCGCGGCGGCGCGGCTGCGCTATTCGCCGGTGCGGCTTTCCGCTCAGCCTGTGCGATCTGGTGTTGAAGGGTCGCGACCGCGCCCGGCAGATGCTTCATGGCGGTTCTGCGATCCGGCCCGAGGGGCGCGCGAAGCTCGGTCTTTCCGACGATCTTGCGCAGGTCTTTCGGCACCACCAGCCGGGCGAAGAACCTGCCGTCCCGGTTCAAAAGATACTTCTGCGCACCAGCCATCGCCCACCCACTTTGTAACAGTGTTTGTAACAGTAGAACGGACTAACCCCAGCAAAACAAGGGGATTCTAGCAATTGCTGGGATTGATCCGGTAGGCGCGGAGGGATTCGAACCCCCAACCAAGGCGTTATGAGCGCCCTGCTCTAACCGTTGAGCTACACGCCCGAACCGTGACGTGACCTAGGACGCAGGGGCGGCCGTCGTCAAGAAGCAAGCACGCCGGCGGGGCAACTATTCCTCGGCCGGCCCGACCGCCACCCGCCGTCGCCGGGCCTTCGCACGATAAAGCGCGGCATCCGCAGCCTCCATCATCCCTGCGGGACCGCCATCGCGGAAATCGCCCGAACGGCTGAAGCCGATGCTGGCGGAGACGCTGAGCGTCGCACCCTCATAGGCGATCGGACGCCGGATGCTGGCGGCGATCCTGCGGCCGATCTCCTCCAGTTCGGTGCCGGTGGCCCGGCCGGTCAGGATCAGCTGAAACTCATCCCCGCCGGTGCGGCTGACGCGGTCGGTGGCCCGGGTCTCGTCTTGCAGGATGCGGGCGACGGTCTGCAGGACCAGATCCCCCGCCGCATGGCCGTGGCGGTCATTGACCAGCTTGAAATCATCGAGGTCGAGCTGGACCAGCGCGAAGGGCTGCGCGGGCGCATTCCGCAACGCCTGCTCCAGCGCCGCCTGAAAACCCCGCCGGTTCAGCAGCCCGGTCAGCGGATCGGTGGCGGCAAGGTTCGCGGCTGAGGCGCGCGCCTCCTCAAGCCGGTGATTGGTCCGCGCAAGTTCCTCCATAGCGGCGCGGTTCGCCTCGTGCAGGAACAGCATCTCGGGCGCCAGCCCGGAGGCCGCGAAATCGCTGTCGTCGAGGTTGAAGAGGCGGACCGCCCTGACCAGCGACATGCCGAAGCCGAGGTCGATGAGAACCCCTTCCTCGATCGCGCCGCCCGCGCCCCTCAGGCTGATCCCCGGATGCGCCCGCAGGCGTAGGAGCACGCGCGCTCCGTCCTCAACGCGGCGGGCCAGCCGTGGCGCCTCGGCCCCGAAGCCGGATGGCCGCTCGAACAGGAAGGCGTCGTCGAGATGCCTGGCCGGACCGATCAGTTTCCGCAATGTCCGGCCGGCCGAGACGATCCCGCCCCCGGCCGTAAAGACCAGATGCATGGGCAGCATCGCCCCCAGGTCGATGCGGCAGATCAGCGTCAATTGCGTTCTCCTTGCGGCAAGGGCGCGAAGGCGAAGGGCCGGCTTGAAGCATGGCTTTCGTCGGCGATGCCGAGGATGATGACATCGCCCGTGACCGAGATCAGCGCGAGCGTGCCGTAATCATCCGCCATCCCGCGCAGCGCCCCCGCGAGGACATGAAGCCAGCCCGGAGGAAAGCGCCGCGAGAGAATGGCGAAACCGGACGGCCCCCTGCGCCGCACCGCAAGCGAGATGTCGGGCATGCCGTCAAGGACCATCCCCGCCCTTGCCGGCAACTCCTCGAGCGACAGGACGAACTCGGCATAGCTGGGACCGCTGAAGCGCAAAAGGCGGCGGATCGCCTCGCGCCGCACCATCCAGCCGCCCAGATCCTCGAGGATATCCTGCGGCAACTTGGCGAGACGGCGCGATGCGATCAGCACCAATCGACGCGCGCGGGTCATGCGCGACAGGCTGAGGGTCAGGGGTTCTTCGGGCGGAAAGTTGGCGGCGGCGAGGATGTCGCGCCACGCCTCGTCACCATAGCATCCGCGCACGAAGCTTTCGATCGAGCGGTCGAACAATCCCAGCATGACCTCACCTTGACCCGGTCCAAGCGCGTTTTCCCGTGCGCTCGCCGCTGGTGGTCAGGTGCGGCGCGCCGTTTTGCGCGGTGATGGCGACAGCTCCGCTCGCGCGCAGCGAATCCGCATCGAGGGCGGTGCAGTTCCGGGCGCTTCCGGCAGGAAGGCCAAGCCGGAAATCGGCCACGACGATCGCGCCATCGCGGCACAGCGATGGCGCAAGCTTCAATGCCCGCTTGCCGGTCAGGTGATGGAGAAGAATGCCGCCCGCCCCGAAATCGAGGCGCAGGCTGCGGGCATGCGCCTCTCCCTGCCAGCCCCGCGCCGCCGCCGCAGTCGCCTGGTCGCGGGGATCGCCATCCGCCTGCAGCCATTCGGAGACCACGAAGGCCCCGCCCTTGGGCTTCGAGGGAACCCGCCCCTCGCCCATCATCACGCCGACGGCGTCCCCCTGGGGTGAGATCAGCACCAATGGCCTCTGGGCCAGCGACCAGTGGATCATTCCCGCGCAGACCATGCCAAGGCCGAGGACGCGGCGCAGCGCGGTGTTCCCGGCCAGCCCGTAGCGCGCACCGACCGGCGCAAGCACCGCCATCGCGGCCCCCAGCGCCATCAGCGGCAGGACCATGCGGGGCGGGGCCGGGACCAGTGCTGTCGTCCCGTCGAAGCCCGCGATCCAGGTCGCGACAAACAGCATCCATTTCGACCCGATCCCCATGACCCACAGCGCGAGGTCATGCAGTCCCAGCGGCGCAAGCAGCGCGGCGACGACTCCCGCCGGCATGACCAGCATCCCCGCCACCGGGACCACCAGCAGGTTGGCGAGCGTCCCGTATTGCGAGAGGCGGCCGAAATGCGCGGCGGCGATCGGGGCGGTGACCAGCCCCGCGACCAGCGAGGAGATCAGCAGGACCAGCACGGGGCGCAACCACCAGGGCAGATGCGGGGCAAGCCTGCTCCATGGCTCATGGATCAGGATCAGCCCGACGGTCGCGGCAAAGCTCATCTGGAAGCCGGGGGCCATCAGCGCCTCGGGCGTCGAGGCGAGGATGACGACCCCCGCGACCGCGACCGTGCGCAGCGAAATCGCCCGGCGATCGAAGACGATCGCGAGCAGCATCACCGCGATCATGACGAAGGAACGCTCGGTCGCGACATCGCTGCCCGAGAGCCAGAGATAGATCGCGGCGGCGACCAGCGCGCCCATGGCGGCCCATTTGTGGACACTCGCCCCCGATTTCCCGCGAAGGCGCTGGGTCGCGACGCCCGCGAGGCGCAGTGCGGCGTAGACGAAGCCCGCGAGCATGCTCATGTGCAGGCCCGAGATCGAGATGATATGGTAGAGGTTCGAGGCGCGCATGACCTCGTTCGTGGCTTCGGTGATGGCCGAGCGGTCCCCGGTCATCAGCGCGGCCGAGACCGCGCCCGCCTGCCCGCCGATGCTGTCCTGGATCGCGGCGGAGAGCCGCATCCGCAACCGGTGAAGCGCGAGCGCCCCACCCGCGCGCGGCGGCTCGACCGTGACGATCGGGGTGCGGGCGTAGCCGATCGCGCCCAACCCCTCGAACCAGGCGAGGCGGCGGAAATCGAAGCCGCCCGGCTCCGCAGGTCCCCCCGGCGGGCCGAGATGGGCAGTCAGCATCACCCGCTGGCCCGGAACCGGCAATTCTTGTTCCGCGCCGATCAGCGAGATCCGGACCTGTTTCGGGACCCGCGCGGGCGTCACATCGTCAAGGACGACCCTGTCCAGCGTCAGGCGCATCCTGTCGCGCGAGGATCGGTCGATCTCGACCACCCGCCCCTCGACCGCGCCGTAATAGCGAAAGCCGAGGATCGGGGCCGCGACCAGATCGGACCTGAGCCCGGTGAGGAGCGCGCCCAGCGTGACGAACACCACCGCGAGCGCCGCGATCCGCAACCTGTCGACCATGCCCCAGCCGAGGCTTCCGGCCAGTCCCGGTCCCGCCTGCCACAACGCGAGCGCGCCGGCCCCCAGAACGGCGCAGATGGTATAGAAAAACGCCCCCGGTTCCTCTCCGAGACTGAACCAGCCGAGGATTCCCAGCGAAAGCCACAGCGGCACCCATGGAAGGACGCCGGCGCGCCGCGAGGCGATTGCCGGAAAATGCGGCGCGCGGAGCTTTGCGCCGGCCCTTCCGGCCCCCCCTGCGAGGCTTCCCGCCGTCTGGTTGATCGCGCCCGTTGCCACGGAAACTTGTCCTTGTCCGACGCCTTGCGTATTGCTGTCGCCAAGATCTGGCATGCCGGGCCTTACGAAAGGATTAACGGCATCCCCAGAACATCGGTTTCTTGAACGATTGGCAGCACAATGACTGATTCCCGCCCCGTGGTGACGCGCTTCGCTCCCTCGCCGACCGGCTATCTTCATATCGGCGGCGCGCGAACCGCGCTGTTCAACTGGCTTTATGCCCGTGGCCGGAATGGCAAGTTCCTGCTCAGGATCGAGGATACGGACCGCGCGCGCTCGACCCCCGAGGCGACCGCGGCGATCCTGAAGGGCCTGACCTGGCTCGGCCTCGACTGGGACGGAGAGCCGGTCAGCCAGTTCGAGCGTCGCGACCGCCATGCCGAGGTCGCGCGCGAGATGCTGGCGAACGGCACCGCCTATAAATGCTTCTCGACCCAGGAAGAGATCGAGGCGTTCCGCGAAGCCGCCAAGGCCGAGGGGCGCTCGACCCTGTTCCTGTCGCCGTGGCGCGATGCCGATCCATCGACCCATCCCGATGCGCCTTTTGTCATCCGCCTGCGCGCCCCGCGCGAAGGCCAGACGGTCATCCGCGATGCGGTGCAGGGCGATGTGACCTTCGGCAACGACCAGCTTGACGACATGGTGCTGCTGCGCTCGGACGGGACGCCGACCTATATGCATGCGGTCGTCGTGGACGATCACGACATGGGCGTCACCCATATCATCCGTGGCGACGACCACCTGACCAACGCCGCGCGGCAAAGCCAGATCTATCAGGCGATGGGATGGGATCTGCCGGTCTTTGCCCATATTCCGCTGATCCACGGTCAGGACGGCAAGAAGCTTTCCAAGCGCCATGGTGCGGTCGGCCTGCACGAATTCGCGGCAATGGGCTACCCGGCCTCGGCGATGCGCAACTACCTCGCCCGCCTTGGCTGGAGCCATGGCGATGACGAGTTGTTCGACGACGCGCAGGCGCTGGAATGGTTCGACCTTGGCGGCATCGGCAAGGCCCCTGCCCGTCTGGATGACAAGAAGCTGGAGCATGTCAGCGGCTACCATATCGGCCGCATGGAAAATGCCGATCTGATGGCCGAAATCGCGGCATATCTTGAGGAAACCGACCAGCCCGCGCTGACCGATCTGCAAAGATCGCGGCTGGAAGCCATCCTGCCGGTCCTGAAGGCCAAGGCAAAGACCCTGCCCGCGATTCTCGATCAGGGCCGATTCGCGCTGATCGCCCGCCCGGTCGAGGTCGAGGAGAAGGCCGCGACCGCGCTCGACACGGTATCCCGTGGTATACTGGGCGAATTGACTGCCGCATTGCAGCATGTTAGCTGGGACCGCGACGACCTCGAGGCGACCGCCAAACAGATTGGCGAGTCGCACGGGCTGGGTCTTGGCAAGATTGCGGCGCCGCTGCGCGCCGCACTGGCGGGCCGCAGTTCGACCCCGAGCGTATTTGATATGATGTTGGCCCTTGGCCGGGACGAGACCCTGGCCCGGTTGCAGGATCATGCGGGCTGATTGCCCGCGCCCCATTCCGGCGTCCGCCGGAGACAGGTGTAAAGGAGACAGGGAATGGCAGAGAGCAAATCTGCGAAGCTGCTGGTTGAGGGAAAAGAGATCGAATTGCCGATCCTGAGCCCGACCGCGGGACCGGATGTGTTGGACATCCGCAAGCTTTATGGCCAGGCGGACGTGTTCACCTATGACCCCGGCTTCACCTCGACCGCATCCTGCGATTCGACCATCACCTATATCGATGGCGACAAGGGCGAGCTGTGGTATCGCGGCTATCCGATCGAGCAACTGGCCGACAAGTCGAACTATCTCGAAGTCTGCTACCTGCTGCTCTACGGGGAACTGCCCACCACGGAGCAGATGAAGGACTTCGAAACCCGCGTCACGCGCCACACCATGGTGCATGAGCAGATGCACAACTTCTTCCGTGGCTTCCGCCGGGACGCGCACCCGATGGCGACCATGGTTGGCGTGGTCGGCGCGATGTCGGCCTTCTATCACGACTCGACCGACATTTCGGACCCGCTGCAGCGCGAGATCGCCTCGATCCGCCTGATCGCGAAACTGCCGACGATCGCGGCCATGGCCTACAAATATTCGGTCGGCCAGCCCTTCGTCTATCCGCGCAACGACCTGGATTACGCGGCAAACTTCCTGCACATGTGCTTTGCCGTGCCGGCCGAGCCCTATAACGTCGATCCGGCCCTGGCGCGCGCCATGGACCGCATCTTCACGCTGCATGCGGATCACGAGCAGAACGCCTCGACCTCGACCGTGCGTCTTGCCGGCTCCTCGGGCGCGAACCCGTTCGCCTGCATCGCCGCCGGCATCGCCTGCCTCTGGGGCCCGGCCCATGGCGGCGCCAACCAGGCCTGTCTGGAAATGCTGCGCGAGATCGGCACTGTCGACCGCATTCCCGAATATATCGAGAAGGCCAAGGACAAGAACGACCCGTTCCGTCTGATGGGCTTCGGCCACCGCGTCTACAAGAACTTCGACCCGCGGGCGAAGGTCATGAAGGAATCGGCGGACGAGGTTCTGGACCTGCTCGGCATCCACAACAACCCGACGCTGCAGGTTGCCAAGGAACTCGAGCGGATCGCGCTGGAGGACGAATATTTCGTCTCCAAGAAGCTCTATCCGAACGTCGATTTCTACTCGGGCATCATCCTCGAGGCGATGGGCTTCCCAACCTCGATGTTCACGCCGATCTTCGCGCTGTCGCGCACCGTCGGCTGGATCTCGCAGTGGAAGGAAATGATCGCCGATCCGCAGAACAAGATCGGCCGTCCGCGCCAGCTTTATGTCGGCTCCGAGCGTCGCGACTATGTCGGCTTCGACAAGCGCTGAGCATAAAGCCTGAGAATAATCCCAGCGGCCCCGGATGATCTCCGGGGCCGTTTCGCGTCCGGGCCAATTCAGGGACTTGAACGGCCTGCGCGGCAATGCGACACCGACGGGCATGAGTGAAGCATCGAAAATCGCGCTGGTCACCGGCGCCTCGCGCGGCCTTGGCGCTGCCCTCGCCGAAGAGCTTGCCGCACAGGGCTGGCACATCCTTGCCGTGGCGCGGACCGCCGGCGCGCTGGAGGAGCTGGACGACCGCATCCGCAAGGCGGGCGGCAGCGCCACGCTGGCCCCGATGGACGTGGGCCAGCCCGAACCGATGATGAAGATGGCCGAGGCGATTGCCAGCCGCTGGGGCGGGCTCGACCTCTGGGCGCATACGGCGATCCATGCCGCGCCGCTGTCGCCGGCGGGCCATGTCGATGCGAAGGATTTCCAGAAATCCGTCGACCTGAACGTGGTGGCGACGCGCGGCCTGATCGCCCTGTTCGAGCCTTTGCTGCGCGCCCGGAGCGGCACCGCGCTGTTCTTCGAGGATGACCACGCCGGAGAGAAGTTCTTCGGTAGCTACGGCGCGACCAAGGCGGCACAGATCGCGCTGGCCCGGAGCTGGCAGGCCGAGAACGAGAGGCTTGGCCCCCGCGTCGTGATCGCGCGCCCCGAGCCGATGCCGACCGGAACGCGGGCGCGCTTCTTTCCGGGCGAGGACCGGGCGCCTCTCTCTCCCTGCCGGACCGAGGCGCGGCGGATCCTGCCGCAGATCCTCTAGCGCGCGAGCGCGAAAAGACGGTCGAGGTCGAGATGGGCTTCGAGGTGCCGGGCGAGATCGTCCAGCACCCCCTCGACCTCAGGGGCATAGGCAAGGGCTGAGGTGATGCCGAGTTGGCCCAGCCAGGCCGCGCGGAAGGCATCGCCCGCAAACAGCCCGTGCAGATAGGTGCCCGCGACGCGACCATCGGCGCTGACCGCGCCATCCGCCTCGGGGATGTGGGCGAATGGCCGCGCGCAATCCGGGCCGGTGGTGCGGCCCATATGGATCTCATACCCTTCGACCGGCATCCCGAGCGCCCGGCCGGTGATCCGCGTCAGCCGCTTGTCCGGGGTCATCACCGTCTCGACATCGAGGAAGCCAAGTCCGGAATCGCTGCCCGGCGCGCCGTCATGGCCCTCGGGGTCGTGGATAGCACGACCGAGCATCTGGTAGCCGCCGCAGATCCCCAGGATGCGCCCGCCCCGGCGGTGATGCGCCATCAGGTCGATGTCCCAACCTTGCGACCGCAGGAAGGCGAGGTCGCCGCGCGTCGACTTGCTGCCCGGAAGGATCACCAGATCCGCGTCGCCGGGCAGCGCGCGACCCGCCGGGACCATGGTGAGGCGGATATCCGGCTCTGCCGCCAGCGGGTCGAGATCGTCGAAATTCGCGATGCGCGACAGGATGGGACAGGCGATGTGCAACCGCCCGACCCTTTGGCCTGCGCGGCGCAGGTCCAGCGCGTCCTCGGCCGGCAGCAACGCGGCCTGCGCGAACCACGGCACCAGCCCCAGATCGGGCCAGCCGGTGCGTCCGGCGATGAAGTCGCGCCCGGCGTCGAAAAGGCGCGGGTCGCCGCGAAAGCGGTTGACGATGAAGCCCCGGATCATCGCCGCGTCCTCCGGGGCGATCACCGCCTGCGTGCCGACAAGCTGGGCGATCACCCCGCCCCGGTCGATATCGCCGACCAGCACCACCGGCACATCGGCGGCGCGGGCAAAGCCCATATTCGCGATGTCACCCGCACGCAGGTTCACCTCGGCGGGACTTCCCGCGCCCTCGACCAGAACGAGGTCGTGACGCGACGAAAGTCGCGCGTAGCTTTCCAGCACCACCTCCAGCAGCCCGGCCTTGAGCCCGGCGTAGTCAGTCGCTGAAGTTCGCGTCGCCGCCCGGCCCCGGACGACGACCTGCGCCCCCTGCTCGCTTTCGGGCTTGAGGAGGACCGGATTCATCTCGACCGAGGCGGTGATGCCCGCGGCAAGGGCCTGCAGGGCCTGCGCCCGGCCGATCTCGCCCCCGTCGGGGGTGACGGCGGCATTGTTCGACATGTTCTGAGGCTTGAAGGGCGCAACCCCGATCCCGCGACGCCGCGCCGCCCGGCAAAGTCCCGCCACCAGCAGCGATTTTCCCACATTCGAGCCGGTTCCCTGAATCATCAATCCCGGCATCAAAGCCCCCGCTTGCCAATCGTGCCCTTGGTGACTAGATAGGCGCGTCGCTGAATGAAAGGCCCCGTGGTGGAAAACGTCGTCCTTACCGTGCATCTGATCCTTGCTGTCTTGCTGATCGGGGTCGTGCTGCTGCAACGGTCCGAAGGCGGCGGCCTTGGCATGGGCAGCGGGGGTGGCGGCGGTGTGATGACCGGCCGCCAGGCCGCGAACGCGCTTTCGCGCGTGACCTGGATCCTCGCAGGGGCTTTCCTCGTCACTTCTCTCACGCTGACCATCATCGCGGCACGCAACGCGTCGAGCGGCTCGATCATCGACCAGCTTGACCTTGGCGGTAACGAAAGCAGCCAGCCGGCCACCAACCTGCCCGGCATCGGTGACTACACGCCGCCCCCGGCAGCGGGCCAGCCGGTCCTGCCGCCGGTTCCGGGCGGTGCTGCGGCACCCGCGCAATCCGACGCCGCGACGACCTCTCCGGTGACGCCGCCGGCCCCGACCGCGCCTGCGGCTCCGGCACCCGCCGAGAGCGCACCTGCGGCTGAGGCCCCGGCCACCGAGGCTCCGGCAACGCCTGCCCCGGCACCGGCGAACTGATACCATAAATTGGGGTGCTTCGCGCACCCCTCCACGACAGCTTGCGGTCCGTTGCGGCTTCGGGACTTTTCGGTTATACATCGAGTCCCGTGATGCCGGCCAGATTCGGGCCGCGTTTTCTATTTTTTGATCGACTCACGGGGGCCTCGATGGCGCGCTATATCTTCATCACCGGCGGTGTGGTTTCTTCGCTTGGCAAAGGGCTGGCATCGGCGGCGCTGGGGGCGCTTCTTCAGGCACGGGGCTATACCGTGCGGCTGCGCAAGCTGGACCCCTATCTGAACGTCGACCCCGGAACGATGTCGCCCTTCGAGCATGGCGAGGTATTCGTCACCGATGACGGGGCGGAAACCGACCTCGACCTCGGCCATTACGAACGCTTCACCGGCGTCTCGGCCCGCAAGACCGACTCGGTCAGTTCGGGCCGCATCTATTCCAACGTGCTGGAGAAGGAGCGTCGGGGCGCCTATCTGGGCAAGACCATCCAGGTCATTCCCCACGTCACCAACGAGATCAAGGACTTCCTTTCCATCGGCGAGGACGAGGTCGATTTCATGCTGTGCGAGATCGGCGGCACGGTCGGCGATATCGAGGGGCTACCCTTCTTCGAAGCGATCCGGCAATTCGCGCAGGAGCGCCCGCGCGGGCAATGCATCTTCATGCACCTGACGCTGCTGCCCTATCTGGCGGCGTCCGGTGAACTCAAGACCAAGCCCACCCAGCACTCGGTCAAGGAGCTGCGCTCGATCGGCCTGCAGCCCGACGTTCTGGTCTGCCGCAGCGAGCAACCGATCCCCGAGAAGGAACGCGCCAAGATCGCGCTGTTCTGCAACGTCCGCCCTGATGCGGTCATTCCGGCCTATGACCTGAAGTCGATCTATGAGGCGCCGCTGGCCTATCACCGCGCCGGTCTGGATCAGGCGGTTTTGGATGCCTTCCAGATCAGCCCGGCGCCGCGCCCCGACCTGACCCGCTGGGAGGACGTGATGGACCGCCTCAACAATGCCGAAGGCGTGGTCAAGGTCGCCATCGTCGGCAAATACACCCAGCTCGAGGACGCCTATAAATCCATCGCCGAGGCGCTGACCCATGGCGGCATGGCGAACCGCGTCCGCGTCAAGACCGAATGGGTCGACAGCGAGAAGCTGGAGGGCGAAGGCGCGCATCTGCTGGACGGCTATAACGGCATCATCGTCCCCGGCGGCTTCGGCGAGCGCGGGACCGAGGGCATGGTCACCGCCGCGAAATACGCGCGCGAGAAGAAGGTGCCCTATCTGGGCATCTGCCTTGGCATGCAGATGGCGGTGATCGAGGCGGCGCGCAACCTCGCCGGGATGCCCGATGCGGGATCCGAGGAATTCGACCACGAGGCGGGCGAGACGCGCTTTACCCCGGTCGTCTATCACCTGAAGGAATGGGTGCAGGGCAATTACACCGTCCAGCGCAAGCTGAGCGACGACAAGGGCGGCACCATGCGCCTTGGCGCCTATACCGCCATACTGGCCCCCGGCTCCAGGATCTCGGAGGTCTATGGCGGCGCGCTCCAGATCGAGGACCGCCACCGCCACCGCTACGAGGTCGACGGGAAATACCGCGAGAAGCTGGAGGAAGCCGGGCTCAGCTTCTCGGGCATGTCGCCCGATGGCCGCCTGCCGGAAGCAGTGGAATACCCGGATCACCCGTGGTTCATCGGCGTCCAGTCGCATCCCGAGCTGAAATCGAAGCCCTTCGATCCTGCTCCCCTCTTCGGTGGCTTCGTGCGCGCCGCGATGGAGAACGAACGGCTGGTGTGATCCGCAGTTCTGCGCCATCATCGCGGGCCAGAAAAAACCTGGTCCCAAGATGCGCCTTGCCCTGATTCTCGCACTGATGGCCGGTCCGGCCATGGCCGATGCGCCGCTGTTCCTGATCGAGCAGTCGACGCTGCCCTTCGACCTCGGACCGGGGGCGCCGCGCAATGCGCCCTCGCGTCAATCGAACTCGCCGCATTCCGCCGCCAACTCGACGGCGAGCGCGGCCAATTCCTCGGCCAGCTATGGCAACTCGCCCTCGAACCCGGCGAACGAAAAGCGCGTGATCTTCACCGGGGACGGATCGGTGGTCGGATATTACGCGCCGAACGGGTCCGGCACCCTCAACCTCTTCGATCTTGGCGGCAAGCGCGTCGCCTACAAGCCCAAGGGCAGCAAGAGTCTTTTCTCGAGCGACGGGCGTTGGTGCGGCACCGTCGCCGATGCCGAAGGCGGCAGTTTCGCCTTTGGCATCATCCGCAGTTGCGCAAGCCTGTTCTGAGCCCGACCGGGCGACATGCCGGACATGAAACTGTCACATCGGCCCGCTAGACCCGCGGGGCAATTCAGGAGAAGACCATGCAGGATGATGTCAGGAACGATTGGCTCGAGGCCGAACTCCAGGATGAACTGGACGAGGATTTCGAGATCGAGCTTGAGGACGCCGTCCTGTCCCGCGAAATCTCTCGCATCTATCGCGACACCCATCCCGACCAGATCGACCGCGCGACCTATTTCCGCGAGTTGCTGGCCTTGCAGGCCGAGTTGATCCGGATGCATGACTGGGTCAGCTATCACAAGGAAAAGGTCGTCGTCATCTTCGAAGGCCGTGACAGCGCCGGCAAGGGCGGCGCCATCAAGCGCATCACCCAGCGTCTGAACCCCCGCGTCTGCCGCGTCGTCGCCCTGCCCGCGCCGTCCGACCGCGAGAAGACGCAATGGTATTTCCAGCGCTATGTGCCGCATCTGCCCGCGGGCGGCGAGATCGTGCTGTTCGACCGCAGCTGGTACAACCGCGCCGGGGTCGAGCGCGTGATGGGTTTTGCCACCGACAAGCAGGTCGAGGAATTCTTCAACGATGTTCCCGAATTCGAGCGGATGCTGGTGCGCTCGGGGATCAGGGTGATCAAATACTGGTTCTCGATCACCGACGAAGAGCAGCAGATGCGCTTCCTGATGCGCATCCATGATCCGCTGAAACAGTGGAAGCTGTCGCCGATGGACCTGCAATCCCGCGTCCGCTGGGAGGATTACACCAAGGCCAAGGAGGACATGTTCGAGCGCACGAATATCGACGAAGCTCCCTGGTATATCGTGCCCGGCAACGACAAGAAGCGCGCGCGGCTGAACTGCATCAGCCATATGCTGAGCAAGATCCCCTATACCGACGTGCCCCATGAGGAAGTCTCGCTGCCCGACCGGGTCTTCAACCCGGATTACGAGCGCGAAATCCTGCCGCCCGACCTTTACGTCCCGCAACGCTACTGAGCCATGGCAAGTGCCCGGCGGGAGGCGCTTTATCGCTTTAGCTCTTGCCGGGACTGCTCTAGTATCTCTCCATGTTTCGCAATCTTCTCAGCCGCCTTTTCGCAGAAACCCCTGATTCCGGTTCGCTGGCATCCCAGGACGCCGAGGTTGCCGTCGCGGCGCTGCTGGTTCGCATCGCCCGCGCCGACGACCGCTATACCGACGAGGAAAAGCGGCGGATCGAGGCTGTTCTGGCGCGCCGGCGCGGTCTTGGCCCGGTCCAGGCGGCAGAGGAGCGTGCCGCGGCCGAGATGATCGAGGCCGAGGCCCCCGATACCGTGCGCTTCACCCGTATCATCAAGGAACGGGTCGATGTTCTGGACCGCCAGAACGTCATCGCCTCGATGTGGGAGATTGCCTATGCGGACGGCAGCCGCGCCTCCGAGGAGGAGAGTATGATTCGCCTGATCGCGGGGCTTCTGGGGGTCAATGACCGCGATTCTGCCCTGGTTCGGCAGCGCGTGCTGGAAGGTCTGGGTCTGCAGGGTCAATAGTCCGGCACGCAGCGTCGCGGACCGCACGGGATGACAGGAAAGCGTTGCATTCGCCCGACAAATAAAGCCTGATTGCCTCATGAGCCCTCAAGCAGTCACGATTTCTCCGTCCATGCCCTCGCCCTCTGTCGCCGCTGCTCCGGTCATCGAAATCCGGAACCTGCACAAATCCTACGGACCGCTGGAAGTGATCCGCGGCGTGGACCTGCTTGCCCCGCGCGGCCATGTCGTCAGTCTCATCGGCTCGTCCGGCTCGGGGAAATCGACGCTGCTGCGTTGCTGCAACATGCTTGAGGACAGCCAGCAGGGCGAGATTGTCTTCGAGTGCGAGCCGGTCCGCTGGCGGGGCGAAGGGATGGCGCGCGTGCCCGCCGACCGCGCCCAGGTCATCCGCCTGCGCACGAACCTGTCTATGGTGTTCCAGCAATTCAACCTCTGGTCGCACATGACCGTGCTGCAAAACGTGATGGAGGCGCCGGTCCACGTCCTGAAGCGCAACCCGGCCGAGGTCGAGGCGCGGGCGCGTCAGCTTCTGGCCAAGGTCGGCATCGGCGACAAGGCCGACGCCTGGCCCGCGCAGCTTTCCGGCGGCCAGCAGCAGCGCGCCGCCATCGCCCGCGCGCTGTGCATGGAGCCGAAGGCGCTGCTTCTGGACGAGCCGACCAGCGCCCTCGACCCCGAATTGCAGCAGGAGGTCGTGCGCGTCATCAAGGACCTCGCCTCCGAACATCGCACCATGCTTCTCGTTACCCATGACATGCGGCTTGCCGCAGATGTCAGCGACCATGTCGTCTTCCTCCATCAGGGACGGATCGAGGAAGAGGGAACGCCCGCCGAAGTCTTCGGCTCGCCCCGCTCGGAGCGTTTGCGCCAATTCCTCAGCGCGACGCGGAGCAACTGAACTGCCAACAGGAGAGAAAAAAATGAAAAAACTGATGCTTGCCGCCGCCGTCCTCGCCTTCAGCGCCGAGATCGGCGCGGCTCAGACCGTGCGGATGGCGACCGAAGGCGCCTATCCTCCCTACAATTTCGTGAATGATCAGGGCAAGATCGACGGGTTCGAGATCGAACTCGGGAACGAGCTTTGCAAGCGCGCCTCGCTTGAATGCACCTGGGTCAAGAATGACTGGGATTCAATCATCCCGAACCTCGTCAGTTCGAACTACGACACGATCATGGCGGGCATGAACATCAGCGATGAGCGCAAGAAGGCGATCGACTTCACCGATCCCTATACGCCCCCGCCGCCCTCGGCCTATATGGCCCTGAAGCCGGATGCGGATATCGAGGGCGGGATCGTCGCGGCGCAGACGAACACGATCCAGGCGGCTCACGTCGCCGAGACCGGGGCGACGCTGCTTGAATTCGCCACCGGCGAAGAGACCATTGCCGCCGTCCGCAATGGCGAGGCCGACGCGGTCTTTGCCGACAGGGACTTCCTTGCCCCGGCGCTGGCCGAATCGAATGGCGAGCTGGTCTGGGTCGACGGCAAGGACATGATCGAGCTGGGCGAAGGCATCGGCATGGGCGTGCGCAAGTCCGATGGCGAGCTGAAGGAAAAGTTCAACACCGCCATCCAGTCCATGAAGGACGACGGCACGCTGAACGCCCTGCTGAAGAAATGGTTCGGCGAAGGCGCCGTGCAGTTCTAAGCTGGAAAACATGAGGGCCTGCGCGGGCAATTCCCGTGCGGGCCGTTCCGGAGTGGCCGATGCTTTCCACCTGCGCCGACCCAAAGACGCTCGAAGGGCTTGCCTGGCTCATGTGCTACCTGACCTCGGGCAAGCACATGCTGTTCTACCTTTCCTTTGGAACCGTGATCCTTCTGCTGGCGGTGACAGCCCCGGTCGCGCTGTTTTTCGGGTTCGCCGGCGCATTGGCGTCGCGTTCCCGCATCACGCCCCTGCGCTGGTTCGGGCGTATCTATACCTCGATGGTGCGGGGCGTGCCCGACATCATCTTCTTTCTTTTCGTCCCCATCGCGCTGGATCAGGGCTTCGAATACCTGCGCGCCAAGGTCTATTGCGATCCCGGCGCGCCGATCCGGCAGGGCAATGATTTCGTGGTCTGCGCGGCGGCGAAGCTGCCGCTCTCGACCGCCGATCAATGGGTGCATCAGGTCTATGGGCTGTTCCTCGCGGTCATCGCCTTCGCGATCGTCTTCGGAGCATTCGCCTCGAACGTGCTTTACGGCGCGATGAATGCCGTGCCCAAGGCGCAGCTTGAAACGGCCGAGGCCTATGGCATGTCTCCGCGCCAGGTCAACCGCCGGATCCTGATCCCGCAGATGTGGACCTATGCGCTGCCCGGCCTCGCCAATCTGTGGATGATCCTGATCAAGGCGACGCCGCTGCTTTTCGTCCTCGGGGTCGAGGACATCGTCTACTGGGCGCGCGAATTGGGCGGCGCCAAGACGGCGGCCTATGCCTTTCCCCATCCCGACTGGCGGATCTATTATTTCCTCGGCATCCTGGTCTTCTACCTGCTGATGACCTGGGGGTCCGAGCGGGTCTTCGACCGCATCCGGTTCCGGCTTTCGGCCGGACAGGCCACGATGGCCGGCGAGGCCATGCGAAAGACCGCGACATGAACCAATGCCTCCAGACCATCCATGATTACGGATTGCGCGCCATCGGCATGGGCGAGCGGTTGCTGCCGCGCAGCGACTTCACCCTGTGCGAGCAGTTCGTGCTGATCGGCTCCGGCCTGATCTGGAACATCTATTTCGGCGCGCTCGCGCTTTTCATCGGCTTCTTCCTCGCCAATGCGCTGGCCGTCGCCAAGACCAGCCGGCTGCCCTGGCTGCGCAAGCCCGCGGAATGGTTCATCTTCCTCTTCCGGGGCAGCCCGCTCTTTATCCAGTTCTTCGTCGCCTACGAGGCGCTGGTGCAACTGCCGCGTGCCGGGATCGACGTCTTCGGGATCACCGTCCAGACAAGCTGGATGACGCGGGCCTGGGCGGGGGCGCTGTTCGTGCTGGTGATGAATACCGCCGCCTATTCGGCCGAGATCTTCTACGGCGCGCTCAGGAACCTGCCCAAGGGCGAGCTTGAGGCCGCGGATGCCTATGGCATGACCGGCTGGACGCGCTATCGCCGCGTCCTCTGGCCGACCGCGATGCGCCTTGCCTGGCCCGCCTATACCAACGAGGCGATCTTTCTGTTTCATGCGACGACGCTGGTGTTCTTCTCCAGCTTCCCGGCCTTCCAGCAGCAGGGCGACAGCCTCTATTACGCCAGCTATTTCGCCGACAAGACCTTCAACCCCTTCGTCGCCTATCCGATCGTTGCCGGATATTTCATCCTGCTGACCCTGTTGCTGATTACGCTTTTCGGGGTCGTCAACCGGCGGCTGAACCGCCATTTGCCCGGATCGGCGCGGAAATTCCGTTACCGACCCATTCTTATCAGGTGATACATGGACTGGTTGCGTGACCATCCCGAAGTCAAGACCATCCGCGTTGCCGCCGCCGATCTGAACGGCGTGGCGCGGGGCAAGCGAATTCCTGCAAGATTTGCCGACAAACTGTTGACGGAAGGGACGAAATTTCCCTACTCCGTCCTCAACATGGATATCTGGGGCGAGGATGTCGAGGACAGCCCGCTGGTCTTTCAGTCCGGCGATCCCGACGGCCTGCTCCTCCCGACCGAGCGTGGTTTCATGCCGATGCCCTGGCTCGAGGCGCCGACGGGCCTCCTGCCGCTCTGGATGTTCCATCCCGACGGGCGCCCCTATGATGGCGACCCGCGCCAGGCGCTTGCGCGCGTCGTCGAACGCTACAAGGCCGCCGGCCTGACCCCGGTGGTCGCGACCGAGCTTGAGTTTTTCCTGATCGACGATTCCGGCGGCCAGCTTCGCGTCCCGCCCAGCCCGCGTTCGGGCAAGCGCCGCACCGGGGCCGAAACCCTGTCTCTGCGCGCGCTGGATGCCTTCGACCGCTTCTTCACCGCGCTCTATGATGCCTGCGAGGCGATGGACATTCCCGCCGATACCGCGATCTCCGAGGCAGCGCCCGGCCAGTTCGAGATCAACATGATGCATCAGGCCGATCCCCTGAAGGCTGCCGACGATGCCTGGCTTTTCAAGCTGCTCGTCAAGGGGTTGGCGCGGCGCTATGGCTTCGCTGGCTCGTTCATGGCCAAGCCCTATGAGGAATGGAACGGATCGGGGATGCACATGCATTTCTCGGTCCTCGACGAGGATGGCCAGAACATCTTCGACAATGGCGGCGAGGAAGGCTCCGACCGGCTGCGCCACGCGGTCGCCGGATGCCTCGCCGCGATGCCCGGCTCGACGCTGCTCTTTGCCCCGCATGAGAACAGCTATGACCGGCTGGTCCCGAACGCCCATGCCCCGACGGGGATCGGCTGGGCTTATGAGAACCGCACTTCGGCCATCCGCATCCCCTCCTCCGGTCCCAAGGCGCGCCGGATCGAGCACCGGGTCGCGGGGGGCGACGTCAATCCCTACCTGACGGTTGCCGCCGTCCTCGGCGCCGCGCTGAACGGCCTCGAGGATCGGGTCGAGCCGCCCCCGGCGCTGCAAGGCAATGCCTATGAACAGGGGCTGGACCAATTGCCTGCAACCTGGGGCGAAGCGATCGACGCCTTCGCCAATTGCCCGCAGATCAAGCGCATCTTCCCGGCCCATCTGATCGAGAATTTCGTCATGACGAAACGGCAGGAGCTTCTCTACATGGCCGAACTCTCCGACGACGAAACCGTCGAGCTTTATCTCGATACGGTGTGATTGTTCCGGCCGCATAACGCGCCGGTCATCGACGCGCGGGCACCGCGGCTCCCGGAGAAGACGGGCTGAAGCCGCGCCATCTGGGCGTCGGGCGATCAAGACCGGCAATTCCCAAGACGATCCCCTTGCCGAGGCCTCAAAATCAATGTCCTGAGCCCGGCCACATTCCGAAGTTATTGGTTGCGCAACCATGTTCCTGGGCGTCCGCGGACGGCCGCATTCCCCGGCCATGAACCACCCTCCCCTCCGATCGCTCTGCCCCAGCGGCAAGAAGCCACGGGGCCTTGCAGTTTTTCCTTGCAACCTCCTCCCTACATCCGCGAACCTCCCGGCAAGACGGCTGCCAAAGAATCTCCATTTCATGGATCGGCAAGGCAAGGGAGGCCCCGCCGTCATGGGAGGGAAGGATGCAGTTGACCGACACCGAGCTGGGTGCCGAACTGGCGCTTGGCGGCGTCGAGGCCATGGCCGAACCCAAGCGGGCCGAGCCGTGGATGCGGCCGGTGGAAATCGCCGCGGCAGGGCTTTTGCTGGTGATGATCGTCACCGTGCTGGCCAATGTGTTTTTCCGCTATGTCCTGTCGAAGCCCCTGATCTGGGGCGATGAGGTCGCCTCGCTCAGCTTCATCTGGATGGCGATGCTGGGCGCGGCCATGGCTGTGGACCGGCACGAGCATATGCGGCTGACGGTGTTCCTGCCCCTGCTGTCCGAACGCATCGCCCGTCTGGCCGAGCTTGTGGGACAGATCCTGGTCTGCATCCTGCTGCTGCGCATCCTGCCGGTCGCGGTCGAATATGCCTATGAGGAAAGCTTCATCACCTCGCCCGCGCTGGGGCTGCCGATGTCCTGGCGCGCCTCGGCCCTGCCTGCGGGGATCGGGCTGATGACAGTGCTGATGCTGATCTCGGTCGCGCGCACCCGGGAGTGGCGGGCGATCGGTGTGACCGTGCTTCTGGCCGCGGCCGCCATCGCGCTATTGTGGTGGGCAAAACCGGCGCTGCTGGGCATCGGCAACTGGAACCTGCCGCTCTGGCTGGGACTGCTGGTGGCACTCCTGCTGTGCATCGGCGTGCCCATCGCCTTCTGCTTCGCGCTGGGGACGCTGGCCTATCTGACCTTCGCCAGCCATTCGCCGGTCTTCGTGATGATGGGCCGCATCGACGAGGGCATGTCCTCGCTGATCCTGCTGTCGGTGCCGGTCTTCGTCCTGCTGGGCTGCATTCTCGACGCGACCGGGATGGGCAAGGCGATCGTGAATTTCCTCGCCTCGATGCTCGGCCATGTGAAGGCGGGGATGAGCTATGTGCTGCTCGGCTCGATGTTCCTCGTCTCGGGAATCTCGGGCTCGAAGGTCTCGGACATGGCGACGGTGGCCCCGGCGCTCTTCCCCGAAATGCGGCGGCGCGGCCATTCCCCCTCCGAGATGACGGCGCTGCTGGCCACCGGCGCGGCCATGGCCGATACGGTGCCGCCCTCGATCGTGCTGATCGTGCTGGGCTCGGTCGCGGGCGTCTCCATCGCCGGGCTGTTCACCAGCGGTTTCGCCATTGCCATGGTGCTGCTGATCATGCTGGCGGTGCTGGCGCGCTGGAAGGCGCGGGGCGAGGACATGTCGGGCGTGACCCGCGCCACCCTGCCCCAGATCGGGCGCGTCGCGATCATCGCCATCCCGGCGCTGGTCCTGCCCTTCATGATCCGCAGTCTGGTCGGCGGCGGCGTCGCCACCGCGACCGAGGTTTCGACCATCGCCGTGGTCTATGCCTTCGTGATCGGCGCGGTGCTTTACGGCGGCATCCCCCTGCGACGCGTGGGCGGGATGCTGGTCGAGACCGCCGCCATGTCGGGCGCGATCCTGCTGATCCTTGGCGCGGCCAGCGCCATGGCCTGGGCATTGACGCAATCGGGCTTTGCGCGCGACCTGATGACCATCGTGACCAACCTGCCCGGCGGCTGGATGGTCTTCATGCTGGCCTCGATCGTGATCTTCCTGATCCTCGGCTGCGTGCTGGAGGGGCTGCCCGCCATCGTCCTGCTGGCCCCGATCATGTTCCCGATCGCACGCGGCCTTGGCATCCATGACATCCATTACGCCATGGTCATCGTCACCGCGATGAATATCGGCCTGATGGCCCCGCCCATCGGCATCGGCTTCTATATCGCCTGCAAGATCGCCAACGTGCCCGCCGAACAGGTCATGCGCCGGATCTGGCCATACCTTGCGGCGCTGCTGGCAGGATTGCTCGCGATTGCTGCCGTGCCGTGGTTCTCGACCGCATTGCTTTGAACAACCCTGGGAGGAGGAACCCCATGATCATCAGCCGCCGCAACATCCTGATGGGTGCAGCCGCAGGCGCGCTTGCCGCGCCGTTCATCCGGCCGGGCGCTGCCCGCGCTGCCGAGTTCAGCTACAAGATCGCCAACAACCAGCCGATGGAGCATCCGAGCAACGTCCAGCTGACCGGTGCGGTCAAGGCGATCCTCGAGGAGACCGGCGGTGCGGTCGATATCCAGATCTTCCCTTCGAACCAGCTTGGGGCCGATACCGACGTGCTGGGCCAGCTGCGCTCGGGCGGGGTCGAATTCTTCCAGCTTTCGCCGATCATCCTGTCGACGCTGGTGCCCAATTCCTCGATCAACGGCGTAGGTTTCGCCTTCCCGGATTACGATACCGTCTGGAAGGCGATGGACGGCGATCTGGGCGCCTATGAGCGCGGCCAGATCGAGAATGCCGGTCTCGTGGTGATGGAAAAGATCTGGGACAACGGCTTCCGGCAGACGACTTCGTCGAGCAAGCCGATCGTCTCGCCCGCCGATCTGGAGGGTTTCAAGATCCGGGTGCCGGTCAGCCCGCTCTGGACCTCGCTCTATTCGGCCTTCGGCGCTGCGCCCGCCTCGATCAACTTCGCCGAGGTCTATACCGCGCTGCAGACCGGCATCGTCGACGGGCAGGAAAACCCACTGGCGATCATGAAGGTCGCGAAACTGTGGGAAGTGCAGAAATATCTGTCGCTTACGAACCACATGTGGGACGGCTTCTGGTTGCTTGGCAACCGCCGCGCCTGGGGTGCCTTGTCCGAGGATTACCAGCAAGTGGTCGCGAAGCATTTCAACGACGGGGCCATGAAACAGCGCGCCGACGTGATGGCGCTGAACGAGACGCTGCGCGGCGATCTGGAAAGCCATGGCTTCGTCTTCAACGAGGTCGATCCCAAGCCCTTCGAGGAGAAGCTGCGCGAGGCGGGCTTCTACGCCGAATGGAAAAAGACCTATGGCGATGAGGCCTGGGCCATTCTGGAAGCCGCCGTCGGGCGGACGCTGGCCTGATCATTGCGGCCAGCCGTGCCGCTCCCTGCCCCGTCCCGCACGGGGCATCGAGAAGCGCGGCACGGCTGGCCATCCGAAGCCAAAAGGAGATCCGCATGTCTGAGCCCCTGATCACCGGCTGGGCGCATACGAAGTTCGGCAAGTCGGACGCGCCCGACACCATGTCCCTCATGGCCGAGGTCGCGCGCCCCGCGCTCGACCATGCGGGGATCCCGGCGGATGCGGTCGATGGCATCTTCGTCGGTGTCTACAATAACGGCTTCTCGCGTCAGGATTTTCAGGGCGCATTGGTCGCGATGGGCACGCCGGAACTGGCGGGCGTGCCCTTCATGCGGACCGAGAACGCCTGCGCCACCGGCTCGGCCGCGCTTTATGCGGCGGCGGATTTCATCGCCTCGGGGCGCGGCAAGGTCGCGCTGGTGATCGGGGCCGAGAAGATGAGCGCCACCCCCGGCGATCAGGTCGGCGACATCCTTCTGTCGGCCAGTTACGTCGCCGAGGAGGGTGACACGCCCGGCGGTTTCGCAGGCGTCTTCGGGCGCATCACCGAAAGCTATTTCCAGCGCCACGGCGACCGCTCCGAGGAACTGGCGATGATCGCCGCCAAGAACCACGAAAACGGCATGCGCAATCCCTATGCGCATATGCAGAAACCCTTCGACCTCGCCTTCTGCAACACGATCTCGGACAAGAACCCGCGCGTCGCCGGGCCGCTCCGGCGGACGGATTGCTCGCTGGTTTCGGACGGGGCGGCGGCGCTGGTGCTGGCCGCGCCCGAGGTGGCCGAGGGCCTGCCCCGTGCCATCCGCTTTCGTGCGCGGGCGCAGGCGGGCGACCTTCTGGCACTGTCGCGGCGCGATCCCATCGCCTTTGACGGGCCGCGCCGGGCATGGGCGCAGGCGCTGGAACGCGCGGGCCTTGGCATCATGGACCTGTCGCTGGTCGAGACGCATGACTGTTTCACCACCGCCGAGATGATCGAATACGAGGCGATGGGCCTCGCCCCGCGCGGCGAGGGCTGGCGCGTGATCCGCGACGGCACCACCCGCTTTGACGGCGCGCTGCCGGTGAACCCCTCCGGCGGGCTGAAATCGAGGGGCCATCCCATCGGCGCGACCGGCGTTTCCCAGCATGTCATGGTGGCGATGCAACTGGCGGGCGACGCCGGTGCGATGCAACTGCCCGACGCGACTCTGGGCGGCGTCTTCAACATGGGCGGCGCTGCGGTGGCCAGCTATTGCTCGATCCTGGAGCGCGTGAAATGACCGATCCGAATGGCGGGCTGCGCCCGGTTTCGACCCGGGTGATGAACCTTGCGACCTTGCTGACCCAATCCGCGCGGCGCGATCCCTCGGGCATCGCGCTGGTCATGGGCGATCTGCGCTGGAGCTGGGCCGAGTTCGAGGCGCGGACCGACGCGCTGGCTTACGCCCTGCAAACGCGGTTCGGCCTGCAAAAGGGCGACCGGGTGATGTGCCAGTCGCAGAACTGTCTTGAGATGATGCAGGCCATGTTCGCGGTCTGGCGCGCGGGCGGCGTCTGGGTGCCCGCGAATTTTCGCCAGACGCCCGAGGAGGTGGCCTATCTGACCGAGGCCTCGGGCGCGACTCTGATGTTCTGCAACGCCGCTTTCCCCGACCATGCCGCCGTCTGCGACGTCGCCAAGATCGCCATTGGCGCGGCGGATTTCGGCCCCTCCGTCCAGTCCGTCACCGACGCATATCCGGGCCAGAAGCCGCATGTCGCGGTGGTGGATCGCGATGATCCCTGCTGGTTCTTCTTTACCTCGGGCACCACGGGGCGGCCCAAGGCCAGCGTCCTGACCCATGGGCAGATGGCCTTCGTGGTGACGAACCATCTGGCCGACCTGATGCCGGGGTTGACCGGCAACGACGCCTCGCTGGTGGTAGCGCCGCTGTCCCATGGCGCGGGGGTGCATCAGCTGACGCAGGTGGCGCGGGGGGTCAAGACCGTGCTGCTGCCCAGCGAGAAATTCGACGTGGCGCAGGTCTGGGATCTGGTGCGGGAATGGCGCGTCTCGACCATGTTCACGGTGCCGACGATCGTGAAGCTGCTGGCCGAGCATCCCTCGACCGGGGGCGCCGATCTGTCGTCGCTGCGCTATGTCATCTATGCCGGTGCGCCGATGTATCGCGTCGATCAGCAAAAGGCGCTGCGGGTGCTGGGCGAGGTGCTGGTGCAATATTTCGGGCTGGGCGAGGTCACCGGCAACATCACCGTCCTGCCCGCGCATCTGCATGAGGCCGAGGACGGACCCGCCACCCGCATCGGCACCTGCGGCCATGCCCGTACCGGGATCGAGATCCAGATCCAGGACGATCAGGGCCGCGAGGTTGCGCCCGGCCAGACCGGAGAGATCTGCTGCATCGGTCCCGCCGTTTTCGCCGGCTACTACCAGAACCCCGAGGCCAATGCGAAAGCCTTTCGCAATGGCTGGTTCCGCACCGGCGATCTGGGCCACATGGACGAGGCGGGTTTCCTCTATATCACCGGCCGCGAGTCGGACATGTTCATCTCGGGCGGCTCGAACGTCTATCCGCGCGAGATCGAGGAAAAGATCCTGACCCATCCCGCCATCTCGGAAGTCGCGGTGCTGGGCGTGCCGGACCCCCTGTGGGGCGAGGTTGGCTGGGCGGTCTGCGTCGCGCAAAGCCCGGTGACCGAGGCCGAGATGGCCGCCTATCTTGAGCCGAGACTCTCGCGCTACAAGCTGCCCAAGCGGTTCCTGTTCTGGGAGGCGCTGCCGAAATCGGCCTATGGCAAGATCACCAAGAAGATGATCCGCGAGGAACTGGACGTGCGCGGGTTGCTGGAACGAACCCCGGCATGAGGATCGTCCATCCCGGCCCGCGCGCGCCCGAGCGCGCCAGCATCGCCTGCGCCACGCTGCGCCCCATTGCGGGCATCCTCCCCAAGGGCGCGAGTGTCATGCAGGCGGTGGGCGATCTGTTTGCGCGGCATGGCTGCAAGGGCGGCGTGCTGTCGCTGGCGGGCGTCGCCTGCGATCCGATGCGTTATGTGCTGCCCGCGCTCGCGACCGGCGGGCTGCATGGGGCATGGTATTCCGAAACCCATGCACCGGAAGGTCGCTGGACCATTGCAAGCGCCACCGCGACCGTGGGCAGGAAGGACGGGGCGCCCTTCCTGCATTGCCACGGCATCTGGAGCGATGGGGCGACCACCGCGATGGGCCACCTGCTGCCCTTCGACGCGGTCATCGCCGAGGACGCGCATGTGACCGGCCTCGGCGCGGCGGCGACCTGGTTCGAGTCCCTTCCCGACCCCGAGACCGCCTTCACCCTTTTCACCCCGCAGGGCGGCGACGACGGCCCCGCGCTTTTCGCCCGCATCCTGCCCGGCGAGGACATGGTGCCGGCCATCGAGGCGCTGGCTGCGCGCCACGGCATCCGCGATGCCCGCCTGCACGGCGTCGGCAGCATCGACCATATCCGTTTCGCCTGCGGCGGGCGGATGGATTGCCTCGCCACCGAATTGCGGCTGGACGGCGCGCGGCTGATGGATGGCCGCGCCGACCTGCCCATCGAGGTCGTGGACATTCACGGCGCCATTGCACGCGGCACGCTGGACCGGGGATCGAACCCGGTCGGCGTGACGCTGGAACTGATCATCGAACCGACAGAGGACCTGACATGAAAACCGCAATCGTCACCGGCGGCTGCCGGGGCATCGGCCTTGCCACCACCGAGGTCTTTCTCGAACAGGGCTGGCAGGTCGCCGTGGTTGACCGCGACACCGAGGAACTGCACCGCGCCTGCGACCATATCGACAATGTGATGACGGTCGAGGCCGATATCTCGGATCCGCAGGCGGTGGATGGGGTGATCCGTCAGGTGGTCGCGCGCTTCGGCCGCGTCGACGCGCTGGTCAACAATGCCGGCGTCGCCCTTTTCTCGCAGGCCGGGCAGACCAGTTTCGAACAATGGCGCGAGGTGATGGCCACGAACCTCGATGGCGTGTTCCTCTGCACGCAGGCCGCGATCCCCGAACTGGCCAAGACCAAAGGCGCGATCGTCAATATCGCCTCGATCTCGGGGCTGCGGGCCTCGACGCTGCGGGTGGCCTATGGCACCTCCAAGGCGGCGGTGATCCATCTGACCAAGCAATTCTCGGCGGAACTGGGCGAACTGGGCATTCGCGTCAACTGCATCGCCCCCGGCCCGGTCAAGACCAAGCTGGCGATGGCGGTGCATGCGCCCGAGATCATCTCGGCCTATTACGACGCGATCCCGCTGAACCGCTATGGCGAGGCGCGCGAGATCGCCGAGGCCATCGTCTTCCTCTGCTCGGAGAAGGCGAGCTTCGTCACCGGCCAGACGCTGGCGGTGGATGGCGGTTTTGACGCAACCGGCGTCGGCCTGCCCGCGCTGCGGCGGGAAAACGAACCGGCCTGAGCCTCAGGCGGTCAGCTTTTCGACGATCTCGCGCACTTCCTCGCGCGAGATCAGGTTCTCGCTCGCGGTATTGTGGATGGTGACGCCCTCAAGGAAAGCGTCCAGCACCCGCGCCGTCGCGGGCGGGAAATGCCGCTGCAGGGCGGCGCGGCTTTCGGCCATCCAGTCCCGCAGCACCTCCTGCAGGCGGGGGTTGCGGGCGGCATAGGCGTAAAGCTCGAAACTCAGCAGCATGTTGCGCGGCGTGGCCCAAAGCCCGCCGCAGATCAGGTCGACCACCGCCTCGCGCGCCTCGGCGATATTGGTCGCGGCCTCCATGCGCTGATGATAGCGCGCGGCGACCACCTGCGAAAAGCGCCGGAAGGTTTCGACCAGCAGGTCGTCGATGCCCGCGAAATGATAGGTGGTCGAGCCCAGCGGCACATCCGCCGCCTGCGCCACGCGCCGATGCGTCGTGCCCGCGATGCCATGCCGGGCGATCACCTCCAGCGCGGCATCGATGATGCGGTCGCGCCGTTCGGGATCGTGGCGGCGCTTGCGTGTCTCGGTCATGCGGTCCCGTTCTTGACTTTTCCCCCGTCGCGGCCTTATGCGGATCCGGCGTTATGGACGTTTGTCCATAACTAGACCAGCGGCAACCGAGGCGTCAATGCAACAGGAAATCCGGCGCCGGACACGGGCGCTGTTCGTCTATTTCTTCATCCCCGGTCTGGCGCTCGCCTCATGGGTGACGCGCACGCCCGAGATCCGCGACGCCGTCAGTGCCTCGGTCGCGCAGATGGGGATAGTGCTGTTCGGACTCTCGCTGGGCTCGATCATCGGCATCCTGATCGCGGGCCGGACCATCAGGCGCCTCGGCAGGCGCAGCACCGCCGTCCTGGGCCTGTCGCTGGTCTTTGCCTCGCTGGTCACGGTCGCGCTGGGGGTGGTGCTGGGATCGCAATTGCTGTCCGCCTGCGGACTGGCGTTGTTCGGCCTCGGCATGGGCCAGGCCGAGATCGCGGTGAACGTCGAAGGCGCCGGGATCGAGAAGCTGACCGGCAGGCCGGTCCTGCACAAGCTGCATGGCTGCTTCAGCCTCGGGACGCTCTGCGGCGCGCTGGCGGGGCTGGCGCTGGTGGCGCTGCGGGTGCCGGTCGCCCTGCATATGCTGGCCATTGCCCTGCTGGCGCTGGGGCTGATCGTCGCATTCCGCAACGACATACCGGCCGGAAACGGCCCCAGTCCGACCGAAGGAACCCATCTGAAAAGCCGGGTGCCGGTCTGGCGCGACCGCCGCGTGCAACTGATCGGCCTGATCGTCTTTGCCATGGCGCTGGCCGAGGGGGCGGCGAATGACTGGCTGCCCATCCTGATGGTGGACGAACACGGCTTTTCCACGGCTTCGGGCTCGCTGATCTTCGTAGCCTTCACCGCCGCGATGACCGCCGGGCGGTTCGGCGGCGGCTATTTCATCGCGCGTTTCGGCAATGCCCGCGTCATCCGGATCTGTGCCGTCATGGCCGGGCTGGGCGTCGCCTACATTATCTTCGGAAGCAATCCGTGGCTGGCGGGAGTCGCGGTGCTGCTCTGGGGGCTGGGCACCTCTCTGGGTTTTCCCGTCGCGCTTTCGGCCGCGGGCGCGGGCGGAGGCCCGGCCGCCGTCGCCCGGGTCAGCGCGGTGGCGATCGTCGGCTATCTGGCACTACTGGTCGGCCCGCCCGGCCTTGGCTTCCTTGGCGAGCATTTCGGTCTGCGGCACGCGATGCTGGTCGTCGCGTTGCTGATCGCGGGGGCCTCGCTGGCCGCCCCGGCGGTTCAGCCTCCCGCGGAGTGACAGGCTGACATGTCGGCCAAAGCGGAGCGGCGCCGTCAAAAAAACTACCCGACGGAAAGCCGCCGGGTAGCTCGGTCTGATGCTGTGTTTGCCTTCCCCGGATCAGGGCACCATCGCGGTGAATGGCGGCACATAGGCCTGCGCCATCACGAGAAGGCCCACGAGGCAGGCCAGCGCGATCGAGTGGAAGAAGACATAGCGCAGGATGCTGCTCTCATGCCCATACCAGTTGGTCGCGGTCGAGGCGACGACGATGGACTGCGCGTCGATCATCTTGCCCATGACCCCGCCCGATGAGTTCGCGGCAGCCATCAGGACCGGCGATACGCCGATCTGCTCGGCAGTGATCCTCTGCAGCCCGCCGAACAGCACGTTCGAGGCCGTGTCGGACCCGGTCAGCGCGACGCCCATCCAGCCCAGCAATGTGCCGAAGAACGGATAGATCCAGCCGGTCTGCGCGAATGCAAGGCCAAGTGTCGCGTCGGTGCCCGAGTACCGCGACACATAGCCAAGCGCCAGCATCGCCGCGATGGTGATGAGCGAGAAGCGCACCACCCAGATCGTCCGGACCCATTCGCGCGCCAACGCCACCGGCGAGAACTTCAGCACCAGCCCGGCGACGACCGCGGCCAGCAGGATGCCGGTGCCGGTCGCCGACAGCAGGTTCAGCGAGTAGACCGCAGCCTCGGCATGGGGTTCGGCCACGACGGGCGGCATTTTCATGACCATGTCGTGCAGACCCGGAACCGGGGTTTTCCAGATGAAGATGCCATCCAAGATCGCCTTGAACTGCGGCGTGCCCCAGGCAAAGACGAAGATCGACAGGATCAGCCAGGGCAGCCAGGCCTTGAACACCGCGGCGTTTGAATGGCTGTGCTTGACGTGAACCGGCTCGGCTTCCTCATCGCCGCGCCCGGTCGAGGTCCAGATCCGTTTGGGCTGCCAGATGCGCAGGAAAGCGGCGAGGCAGATCATCGAGCAGATTGCCGCGATGATGTCCACCAGCCAGGGTCCGTGGAAGTTGGAAACCAGAAATTGCGGGACCGCGAAGGCGATGCCGGCGACGGCGAGCGCCGGCCAGACCTCCATCATGCCGCGGCGTCCGGCGAAGGCCCAGACCAGCCAGAACGGCACGATGACCGAGAAGAACGGCAATTGCCGCCCGATCATGCTGGACAGGTCATGCAGGTCCAGACCGGTGACGGCAGCCAGCGCGATGACCGGCGTGCCGAGCGCGCCAAAGGCGACCGGCGCGGTATTGGCGATCAGCGACAGGCCAGCGGCGGCCAGCGGTGCGAAACCAAGCCCCATGAGCATGGCCGCCGTAACCGCGACGGGCGTGCCGAAGCCGGCGGCGCCCTCGAAGAACGCGCCAAAGGAAAAGGCGATGAACAGCAGTTGCAGCCGGCGGTCCGGGGTCAGCCCGGCGATGCTGTCGCGCAGGATGTTGAACTGCCCCGTCTGTTCGGTCAGCCGATATAGAAAGATGACGCTGAGGATGATCCAGCCGATGGGCAGAAGCCCGTAAGCCGCACCATAGACCGCCGTTGCGCCCGCCATCTGGGCAGGCATGCCGAACCCGACGATCGCCACAACCAGCGCGACCAGAAGGCCGAGAAGGGCTGCGATATGCGCCTTCATGTGAAAGATGCCAATACCGCCCAGCAAAACGACAATGGGCAGAGCCGCGAGCAGCGTGGACAGGACCATGCTGTTCATCGGGTCATATACCTGGGACCAAGTCACGACGTATTCCTCCCTCGTTTCCGGTGGGCGCCAGTTCCTCCCCGCACCCATCCCCGGCAGGTTCTTGCTGCCGTATCAAGACGCTAAGTGAGCGCGCCCGAAACTGTCAACGACTTGCGTTTCTCCTTCCGGTTGAGCGGCGGCATTTCGACAAACCTGCCCGTTAGTTGAGCGCCGGGCAGAACGATCCGCATGAACGGGGGGTTATCTGCCTGCCGCATCCGGCAATGGTTGTGCGGGCGCGCGTCCCTGAGCAGCCGGCAGAACCCGCATGGCTGGCTGCGGTCTCGTCACGTCGACGCTCCGCATTCCCCCTGCGCGAATTGACACGGATCGGGGCAGTCGCGTTAACTCGTTCGCAGGACAGGAAGCGGCGCGCCGGTGAGGAGGATCGGCGCGAGAACTGGACGAAGCTTCCGCCGACAGCTCGAGGGAGGAGCAAATCGCATGAAAATTTTCAGTATCTGGCTCGGCGGACTCATGGTCGTGCCGCTTGCGGCCCAGGCGCAGACCGAGATCTCTTGGTGGCATGCCATGACCGGAGCGAATGCCGAAGTCGTCGAGAAGATCGCAGGAGACTTCAATGCCAGCCAATCGGACTATGTGGTCAAGCCGGTCTTCAAGGGCACCTATCCCGAGACGCTGAACGCCGGCATCGCCGCGTTCCGCGCCGGGCAAGCCCCCGATATCATGCAGGTCTTCGACGTCGGAACCGGGGTGATGATGGGCGCGCAGGGCGCGATCAAGCCGGTGGCCGAGGTTCTGACCGAGGGCGGCTTCACCTTCGACAAGAGCCAGTATCTGCCGGGGATCGTCGGCTATTACTCGACCCCCGAGGGCGAGATGCTGTCCTTCCCCTATAACTCCTCGTCGCCGATCCTCTATTACAACAAGGACATCTTCGCGAAGGCGGGCCTCGATGTCGACGTGCCGCCCCAGACATGGGCCGAGGTCTGGGCCGCCGCCCGCAAGATCAAGGAATCGGGCGCGGCGACCTGCGGCTATACCTCGACCTGGCTGACCTGGATCCATACCGAGAATTTCGCGGCATGGAACAACGTCTCCTGGGGCAGCAACGAGAACGGGCTGGCCGGCACGCCGGAACTGCGGATCGACGGGCCGCTTTTCGTCAAGCATTTCCAGGAACTGGCCGATCTCGCGAAGGACGGCGTCTTCGTCTATGGCGGCCGCACCAGCGAGGCGAAGCAGAACTTCACCTCCGGCGAATGCGGGATCCTCACCGAAAGCTCGGGCGGGCTTGGCGACATCGTCAAGTCGGGGATGAATTACGGCATCGGCAAGCTGCCCTATGACGAGACGGCGACGGGCGCGCCCCAGAACACCACGCCGGGCGGCGCCTCGCTCTGGGTGATGGCCGGCAAGTCGGACGAGGTCTACAAGGGCGTCGCCAGCTTCTTCAACTATCTCTCGCAGACCCCGGTGCAGCAATATCTGCACGAGCAGTCGGGCTATCTGCCGGTAACGATGGCAGCCTATGAGGCGACCAAGGCCTCGGGCTTCTACGAGAAGAACCCGGCGCGCGAGGTGCCGATCCTGCAGATGTCGGGGAAACCGCCGACCGAGAACTCGAAAGGCGTGCGCGCGCCGAACCTGCCGCAGCTTCGCGATATCCAGAACGAGGAATACGAGAAGATGCTGGCCGGTCAGCAGACGGCCGAACAGGCGCTGAAAAACGCGGTGACGCGCGGCAATGCCGCGATCAAGGAAGCGGCGGGCGACTGATCGCATCCCCGGGCGCGCTTGGGCGAAACACCCTCGCGCGCCCTTTTTCGGACGAGAGGCACGCCTGAATGCGAAGAACCGTCTTTCCGCATCGTTTCCTGCCATGGCTGCTGCTTGCGCCACAGCTTGCGATCACGCTGATCTTCTTCTACTGGCCCGCCGGGCAGGCCTTCCGGCAGTCGATGCTGAAGGAAGACCCCTTCGGGCTGAAATCCAGCTTTGTCGGGCTGGCGAATTTCCGGCGGGTGCTGAGCGACCCGAACTACCTGAACTCGCTTCAGGTGACGGCGGTGTTCTCGGCGCTAGTGGCCCTCATCCCGATGGCCATTGCGCTTTTCCTCGCGGTTCAGGCCGACAGGATCGTGCGCGGCAAGGGTCTTTACCGCACCCTGATGATCTGGCCTTACGCCGTCGCCCCGGCGATCGCGGGCATGTTGTGGCTGTTCATGTTCAACCCGAGTTTCGGGACTCTGGCCTGGCCCCTCAAGCAGATGGGCATCAACTGGAACCCGCTGCTGAACGGCACGCATGCGATGATCCTTGTCGTGGCGGCGGCGGCATGGAAGCAGATCAGCTACAATTTCCTGTTCTTCGTCGCCGGATTGCAGGCCATTCCGCGATCGCTGCTGGAGGCCGCGGCCATCGACGGGGCAAGCCGGCGGCACGCCTTCTGGACGATCGTGTTCCCCTTGCTGGCGCCGACGACCTTCTTCCTGCTGGTCGTGAACACGGTCTACGCGCTGTTCGACACGTTCGGCATCATCCATGCGGTGACGGGCGGCGGGCCGGGCAAGGCGACGGAAACGCTGGTCTACAAGGTCTATAACGACGGCTTCGTCAACCTGATCATGGGCGATTCCGCCGCGCAATCGGTGATCCTGATGCTGATCGTGATCGCGCTGACCGCCTTCCAGTTCCGCTTCATCGAAAGGCGGGTGCATTATGGATGAAAGCCCGCTTGCCGCGCGCGGGCCGTCCCGCCTGCTCGGCCACCTGTGGATGGTCCTTGGCATCATCGTGGTGGTGTTTCCGGTTTATTATGTCTTCATCGCCTCGACCCATTCCACCCAGACGATCCTGCGCCCGCCGCTGCCGCTGGTGCCGGGGCCGGAGGGGCTGCAAAACTATGGCGAGGCGTTTTCGGGCCGTATCGGCCAGATCGGCGGCGTCAGCCTGTGGCGGCTTCTGGGCAATACCACCATCGTCGCCATGGGCATCGCCATCGGCAAGATCGCGATCAGCATGGCCTCGGCCTATGCGATCGTGTTCTTCCGCTTTCCGCTGCGCATGGCCTGTTTCTGGCTGATCTTCATCACCCTGATGCTGCCGGTCGAGGTGCGGATCCAGCCCACCTACAAGGTGATGGTCGATCTTGGCCTGATCGACAGCTATCCGGGGCTGATCCTGCCGCTGATCGCCTCGGCCACCGCGACGCTGCTCTTCCGGCAATTCTTCATGACCATCCCGGACGAGCTGCTTGAGGCCGCGCGCGTCGATGGCGCGGGGCCTTGGCGGTTCTTCCGCGACATCCTGTGGCCCCTGTCGCTGACCAATGTGGCGGCGATCTTCGTGATCCAGTTCATCTATGGCTGGACGCAATACCTGTGGCCGCTGCTGGTCACCAATTCCAATGAAATGAACACCATCGTCATCGCGCTTCGGAAGATGATCTCTTTCGCCGATGCCGATACCCCCTGGAACCTTGTCATGGTCACCTCGGTCCTTGCGATCCTGCCGCCGATCCTTGTGGTCGTGCTGATGCAGCGCTGGTTCGTGAAGGGCCTTGTCGAGACGGAGAAGTGAATGGCCCGCATCCTGCTCAATGACCTGCGCAAGACCTATGAACGACAGGAGGTCATCCACGGTATCAGCATGGACATCGCCGATGGCGAGTTCGTGGTCATCGTCGGCCCTTCGGGTTGCGGCAAGTCGACGCTGCTGCGCATGGTCGCCGGGCTTGAGGGCATCAGCTCGGGCACGGTCGAGATCGGCGGGAAGGTGGTCAACAAGCTGGAGCCGCGCGACCGCAATATCGCCATGGTGTTCCAGAACTATGCCCTCTACCCGCATATGAGCGTGCGCGAGAACATGGCCTATGGGCTGAAGATCGCGAAGCTTGCGAAGTCAGAAATCGAAGCGCGGGTGCTGCGCGCGGCCAGGATGCTGGAGTTGGAGCCCTATCTCGACCGCAAGCCCCGCGCCCTGTCCGGCGGCCAGCGCCAGCGCGTCGCGATGGGTCGGGCGCTGGTGCGCGAGCCTGCGGCCTTCCTTCTGGACGAGCCGCTCTCGAACCTCGACGCGAAGCTGCGATTGCAGATGCGCCTGCAGATCAAGGAGATGCATATCAGGACCGGGCAGACCACGCTTTACGTCACGCATGATCAGGTCGAGGCGATGACGCTGGCCGACCGGCTGATCGTGATGAACAACGGCGTCGCCGAACAGATCGGGACGCCGCTTGAGGTCTATGAGCGTCCGGCCAGCGAATTCGTCGCGGGCTTCATCGGCTCGCCCGCGATGAACATCTTTCCCCTGACGGCCGGGAACGCGGGCGCTGTCCTGCCGGGCGGCCATGTGCTGCCGATCCCGGACCTGCCGGCAAAGGACATTCGCCTCGGGCTGAGGCCGGAAGATCTGCAACTGGTCGAGACCGAGGCCGGGTCCATCCCGGTGGAACTGCGCTCTGTCGAGCGGCTGGGGGCTGACGCTTTCGGTTACGGGGTGGTTGAAGGCACTCAGGTTCCCATCGTCGTGCGCCTAGCAGGCGCGACCCGCGCCGGTCGCGGAGACCGCCTGCTAGTCGCGCCGGCTTCTGACCGGCTTCACATGTTTTCAAGCGAGACCGGCAGACGGCTCTAGGGGCCGGTTCCGCTGGCATTCACTGGATGCACGCGCCGATCAGGGAAATGAAATGACCGGCGCGACCGTCCGATAAAAAACCACTCGCCGGTTTGGAATTACCGGGCATACTGCTCTTCGGTGTGCCGGCGGGTTCCGGCGCCGCACGCATCTCAATCGCAAGACAGAACGCTGACGAATTCACCAGTTTTTCGGGGAGTTTCTGAGTATGACGATGCTGACACGATTGAATGAAAGTTTCGGTTTCGGCGCGGCTCTGCTTTTTTCCGTCGGTATAGCCTCGGCGCAGGACGCCCTGCCCTTCCCGGCGACGCCCTCGGGCAGCACGGCCGGCCCCACCATCGCGGAATCGACCTACAGCCCGCGTCCGCCCCAGTCCCACCTTGCAGCGGATGCGCCAAACATCGTCATCATCATGCTTGATGATGTCGGGCCCGCACTGCCGCATACCTTCGGAGGGCCGATCGCCACACCCACCCTCGACCAGCTTGCGCAGGAAGGCATTTCCTACAGCCGCTTTCACAACGCCGCCATGTGCTCACCAACGCGCGCATCGCTTCTGACCGGCCGCAATCATCATCGGGTCGGATATGGACAGATCGCCGAGCTGGCCAATGACTGGGACGGCTATTCCGGCCATATCCCCCGCACCTCGGCCACGGTCGCCAAGGTGCTGAGCGGCTATGGCTATGCGACGGCCGCCTTCGGGAAATGGCACAATACACCCGCCAACGAGACCACATCCGTCGGCCCCTACACGAACTGGCCGGTGGGCGAAGGTGTCGGTTTCGACTATTTCTACGGCTTCCTTGCCGGGGAATCCTCGCAATGGGAACCTGCGGTCGTCGAGAACACCAACCGTCTCGACCCATCGCATGGAAGGGAGGGCTATCACTTCACCGAGGATATTGCCGACAAAGCCGTGTCATGGATGCAGCAGGTGCATGCCCTGACGCCGGATCGTCCCTTCCTTGTCTATTGGGCCCCCGGTGCGGCGCATGGCCCGCATCACATCTTCAAGGAATGGGCCGACAAATATGACGGCAAGTTCGACTCCGGCTGGGACCAGATGCGCGAGGATATCTTCGCGCGGCAGAAAGAGATCGGCTGGATCCCCGAAGATACCGAACTGACCCCGCGTCCCGCGAGTCTGGCGGGCTGGTCGGATATTCCCGAGGACGAGCGCGCCTTCCAGCTTCGCCTGATGGAGGTCTTTGCCGGCTATACCGAGCATGCCGATACGCAGGCCGGAAGGCTCCTCGATGCTCTGGACAAGATGGGCGAGCGCGAGAACACCCTGATCTTCTATATCTGGGGCGACAACGGCTCCAGCGCCGAGGGCCAGAACGGCACGCTCAGCGAATTGCTGTCGCAGAACGGCATCAAGACCGAGATCAAGGACCATATCAAGGCGATGGACGAGCTTGGCGGGCTGGATGTGCTTGGATCGCCCAAGGCCGACAACATGTATCACGCCGGTTGGGCATGGGCCGGTTCGACGCCCTATCGCTCGACCAAGCTTGTCGCGGCGCATTTCGGCGGGACGCGCACGCCGCTGGTGGTTTCATGGCCGGCGAAGATCACGCCGGACAAGACGCCGCGCGCGCAGTTCCACCACGTCAACGACATCGTGCCGACGATCTACGACATTGTCGGCATAACCCCGCCGGCGACGGTCGACGGGATCAGTCAGGACCCGATCGACGGCATCAGCCTGGCCTATACCTTCGACGCGCCCGGCGCCGAGGGCAGGAAGGCGGGACAGTATTTCGAGGTCATGGGCAGCCGCGCCTATTACCGGGACAACTGGATCGCTTCGGTCTTCGGGCCGCGGACGCCCTGGACGCCGGGCGTCGATCCAGCCATCATGCAATGGTCGCCCGACAAGGATATCTGGGAGTTGCATGATCTGAGCCGGGATCATTCGCAGGCGCATGACCTTGCCGCCGACAATCCGGGCAAGGTCGATGAGCTGAAGGAAGCCTTCCTTGCCGACGCCAAGGACAACAAGGTCTTTCCGGTGGGCGGCGGGCTTTGGTCCGCGGTCTTCCACCCCGAGGACGCGCCATCCAACCCCGCCTCCGAATTCAGCTATACGCAGGAGGTCATTGCTGTCCCCGAATTCACCGCGCCGAAGCTTGGCGCCAGAAGCAATCTCGTCACCATCGAAACCGAGTTGAAGGACGGGGCCGAGGGTGTTCTCTATGCATTGGGCGCGTTTTCCGGCGGCCTTGCGCTATGGGTCGATCAGGGCAAACTGTCCTACGAATACAATCTGTTCGAGATCGAGCGCACCCGGATCACCACGGACAAGTTGCCGTCCGGGAAAGCCAAGATCGAGGTCGAGACCACGAGGACCGGCAAGGATCACGCGTCACCGCTGGATGTCGTCATCCGCGTCAATGGCGCCGAAGTGGCAAAGGGGAGGGTTCCGCGCTCGGCCCCGCTGACCTTCACCGCCAATGATGCTTTCGATGTCGGACGGGACAGCTATTCCCCCGTATCGGAGGCCTATTTCGAACGCCGTCCGTTCGCCTTCAACGGCGAGATCGACCGGCTGAATGTCGTCTACCGGCCCTGAGAACGAGGCATGGCAGAGCTACGGCCACAAAGGAAAAAGCGCCGCCATCACGGCGACGCTTTCTGTTGGTTTGTTTGGATCCGGGGCCGAAGCCTCAGAAGCTGTGGCGCAGCGTCGCCTGGATCGCGCGGCCGGGGTTGTAGTAATTCGCCGTGCCGCTGCCGACGACATATTGCTCGTCCAGCAGGTTGCTGACGTTGACCGCGATCTCGGTATTGTCCTGCACCCGATAGGTGAAGGCGGCGTCCAGCGTGGTCATCGCCTTGCTCTTGCCACTGTCATTGGTCGCATTGAAGTAATACGAGCCGAGGTAGCGCGCGCCGAGGCCGAAGGTCATGTCGCCACGGGCGTCGTTGCCCGGAACGGTATAATTGACCCAGATCGAGGCGATGTGGTTCGGGACCGAGGCGAACTCGTTGCCTGAGATATCGGTGCCACGCGAGTCGCCGCGGACCACTTCCGTATCCAGATAGGAATAGGAAGCGAGGACGCTCAGGTTCTCGTTGATCTCGGCCTTGCCTTCCAGATCGAAGCCGCGCACGCGGGTCTCGCCGATGACTTCGCGGGTGATGGTGCCGTCATCCTGAACGACCGCGATGGTCACGTTCTTCTTCGTCAGGTCATAGACCGAGGCCGAGAACAGCGCATTGATGGCGGTCGGCTCGTATTTCACGCCGACTTCATATTGCTCGCCGCGCTCCGGCTCGACGCCGATCGCGGGCGGCGCGACCGATTCCACATAGCTGACATAGGTCGAGATTTCCGGCGTGACCTTGTAGGTCAGCGCACCGCGCCACGAGGTTTCCGAGAAGTCGTCGCTGTCATCGGTGCCGGCGAGCGAGTCGGTCGCCTCGATATCCAGCCAGTCGTGACGGACGCCGACGGTCGCAATGAAGCGGTCATCGAAGGACAGGTTCTGCTGCAGGAATACCGACTGGGTCGAATAATCCGTATCCGTTTCCTGATAGGCGACAAGGCCGGTCGGCGGGCCGCTGAAGACCGGGTTCGCGATGTCGATCGGATCGACGGCGCCGTAATAGGACGTGCTCGAGGTCGAGGCGTCGCGGAACTCGATCCCCGCCAGCGTGCTGCTGTCGATATTGTCAAAGCTGGTGTCGTATTTCAGGATCGCGTTGCCGATCAGTTCCTCGGCCTCGCTGTCCGAGCTGAGGGCAAAGCGCGAAACCTCGGTCCCGACCCGGCCGGCATAGTCGTAGAGATAGACATAGCCGTAATTGTCGGTCAGGTCGCTGTAGCGCAGGTTCGCCTGAAGGCTGAGGCCGTTGCCGAATTCATGCGACAGAATGCCGGTAATGCTGGTGCGCTCGACATCGTGATAGTTGAAGTCCGGCTCGCCGAAGAAATCGCTGCGGTCGTATTGACGGTCCAGCGGATAGCCGCCGCTGTTCGGGGTGCCGTCCCGGTTCAGATAGTCCAGCACGACGCTGAGCGCCGTCGCATCAGTCGGCTTCCAGGTCAGCCCGCCCATCAGGAAGGTCTCGTTGTCCTTCGAGTGGTCATATTCCAACTCGCTGTCCTGCAGCTTCGCGGTGAAGCGATAGGCAAGCGTCTCGTCGGCGTTCAGCGTGTTGCCCATATCCACGCCGATCTCGGCATGGTTGAACGAGCCATAGGACAGGTAGGTATCGGCGAAACGCTCGAATTTCGGGGTCTTGGTCACGAAGTTGACCGAGCCGCCCGGATCGGAGGTGCCGAACAGGGTGGAGTTCGCGCCGCGGATGACCTCGACCCGCTCATAGGCGAAAGGCTCCTCGCGCACGCCGCGCATCGAGCCGAGGGTCAGGCCGTCGCGATAGGTCGTCGCCTGATAGCCGCGGACCAGAAAATAATCGTTGCGGTCGTCCGAACCGTAATAGTCGGTGACGACGCCGGGGGTATAGGCCAGCACCTCCTCGAGCGTTTCGGCGTCGCGGTCCTGGATCTCTTTCTGGGTGATGACCGAGACGGAGGCCGGCGTGTCGAGAATGCTGGTCGCGACCTTGCCGCCGACCCAGAGTTCACGCGCGACGATCGAGTTCGCGTCGTCATCCGCTGTTCCCTGCGCGTGGATGGTGACGGGCGACAGCCGGTAGGGCGTCGCCTCCGTCGCATCCGTCGCGTCCTGCGCGAAGGCAGGCGCGGCGACGAGGGCCGTGCAGCCCAGAAGAACCGTGGTCAGGCACCCCCGTGAAACGCGCGCGAGACCGCTGAACTGATTATCAGGCATCCTGAGAGTCCTTGCCATAGTGAAATAGTAAGATTTGTCACGGGAGCGTTAACTCCGCCCTCTGACCGTTGCAAGGTTGACGAGATGGTCTTTGGCCGGACCTGCCCGCTTGGCGTTCACCGTTGCTGTTTCGCAACAGTTTCGGCCCATATTGCGGGCATCATCCGGCCAGCCGGTGACGCCCGATCGGCAGAATCAGCGGCTTGCCCGAGATCGGGTCGGGAATGACGCGACTGCGCAAGCCAAAGACCTGCAAGACATTTTCCACGGTCAGCACCTCTTCCGGCGCACCGGAGGCATGCAGTCTGCCTTGCGCCATCGCGACGAGGTTGTCGGCATAGCGCGCCGCCAGATTGAGGTCGTGCAGCACCATGACGATGGTGATGCCCCGGGTCTGGTTCAGGTCGGTCAGCAGGTCCAGCACCTCGACCTGATGGCTGACATCGAGGAAGGTCGTCGGCTCGTCCAGCAGCAGCAGCTCGGTTTCCTGCGCCAGCGCCATCGCGATCCAGACCCGCTGACGCTGGCCGCCCGAAAGCTCGTCCACGGCGCGGTCGGCAAGGTCGGCGATCCGCGTGACCTCAAGCGCGGTTGCGACCGCCTCGTCGTCGCGCCTGGTCCAGCGCGAAAGAAGGCCGTGATGGGGGTGACGGCCGCGCCCGACCAGATCCGCGACAGTGATCCCCTCGGGCGCGATCGGGGCTTGCGGCAGCAGGCCGAGGCTGCGCGCCAGCTCGCGCGTGGGATAGCGGTGGACGGATTTTCCGTCCAACAGGACCCTGCCCTTGCTGGGCGTGATCAGCCGCGACATAGTCCGCAACAAGGTCGACTTTCCGCAGCCATTCGCGCCGACAATGGCGGTGATCCGGCCCGTGGGCACGACCAGATCCAGATCGTGCAGGATGGTGCTGTCGCCATAGCCTGCGGTCAGATTCTCGGCCACGAGGCTTTTCGAAGCGGTCATAGGGAGCCTCCGGCGCGGTTCACCCGCACGATCAGATAAAGCAGGTAGGGCGCGCCAAGGGCGCCGGTGACGATGCCGACCGGATAGCGATGCGGCAGCAGGAACTGGCCGATATAATCGCCGCCCAGCACCAGCGCCGCCCCGACCAGCGCCGAGGGGATCAGGATCGAGCCGTTCGGCCCGATCAGGCGCGAGGCGATCGGCCCCGAGAGGAAGGCCACGAAGGCGACCGGCCCGGAGACGGCGGTGGAGACCGAGATCATGCCGACCGCGCAGACGATGACGACGATCCGCGTCAACCCGACCTTGACGCCAAGCGCGGCGGCGGTGTCGTCGCCCATGCGCAGCGCCTCGAGGTCGCGGCCACGGGCCAGCAGCAGCCCGCCGAAGACGACCAGCGCGCCAAGCACCGGCCAGGCCTGGCCCAGTTGCGCGCCGTTGACGCTGCCGGTCAGCCAGCGCATCGCCTCCTGCAGGTCCCATGAGGCGGCCTGCGACAGGATATAGGCGATGAAGCTTTCGATCATCGCCGCGACCCCGATCCCGACAAGGATCAGCCTTGTGCCTGCCACGCCGTTCTTGAACGAAAGCCCGTAGACCAGCAGCGCGACCACGAGCCCCGCGATGACGGCAAAGATCGCGACCGAGGAACCACTGAGCCCCAGCATCACGATGGCAAAGACCGCCGCAGCGCTGGCGCCATAGCTGATCCCGATGATGTCGGGGCTGGCCAGCGGGTTGCGCAGCATGATCTGGAAGGCGACGCCGCCAAGGCCGAAGCACATGCCGGTCAGGACCGACATGACCGAGCGCGGCAGGCGCAGGTGGCCGACCGTGAAGCTGGCGCCCGGGACATTCTCGCCCATCAGCACGCGCAGGACCTGCCCCGGCGGGGTGAAGGACTGGCCCAGCATCAGCGTCAGCGCGAAGACGGCCAGCAGCAGCAGGACGAGGCCCGCCACCACGCCCCGCCAGCGGCGCGCGCGGTGATGGCGTGCGGCGGATACGGCGCGGGCAAGCGCGGGATGGGATGCGGTGATCATAGCTCGCGCACCCTCTGGCGGCGAACGATCCAGATGAAGAACGGCGCCCCGACAAAGGCGGTGACGATGCCGACCGCAAGCTCGCTCGGCCGGGCGATGACGCGGCCGGTCACATCGGCCAGCAGCAGCAGGCCGGCGCCGGTGAGGGCCGAGAAGGGCAGCAGCCAGCGGTGATCGACGCCGACCAGCAAGCGGCAGAGATGCGGGACGACCAGCCCGACGAAGCCGATCGGGCCGCAGGCCGCGGTCGCCGCGCCGCAAAGCAGGATCGCGCCAAGCGCCGACATGCCCCGCGCCAGCGCCACATTCTCGCCCAGCCCGGCCGCGAGGTCGTCGCCCAGGGCGAGCGAGTTCAGCTTGCGCGCCGAGAGGAAACTGATCGCGAAGCCTGCGACAAGGAAGGGCAACACCTGCTCGATACTGGCGAAGGTCGCGCCGCCGACGCCGCCGACCTGCCAGGACCGCACCCCGCCCGCAATGTCGTTGCGGGGCAGGACGACGGCGATGGTGAAGCTGGAAAACGCGATCGAGGTCGCGGCCCCCGCCAAGGCGAGCTTCAGGGGCGTGGCCCCGCCCCTTCCCAGCGAGCCGATGGCATAGACGAAAACCGCGGTGAGCGCCGCGCCGAGGATCGCGGCCCAGACGAACATCTGCGCGCTGGTCATTCCGAACCAGGCAATGCCGATCACCACGGCGAGCGCTGCGCCCTTGTTGATGCCCAGAATGCCCGGATCCGCCAGCGGGTTGCGGGTGACGCCCTGCATGATCGCCCCGGCAAGGCCAAGCGCGGCACCGGCCAATGCGGCAAGGATCGTGCGCGGAATGCGCGTCGCGACGGCGGCCTGTGCGATCGTCTCGGTCCGGCCTTGCAGCGCGGCAAGGATGTCATGCCAGCCGACCGCGCGCGTGCCGACCGCGATCGACAGAAAGCAGAGCCCCGCCACGACCGCGACCAGCAGCGCAAGCGCCGTCGCGCGAAACGCAAGCATGCGGCCCGCGCCGGACCGCATCCGGGGGTTCCCGGCCACCATGGTCATTCGGCCTTGCGTGCGGCCTCGGCGAGCAGCGCGACATAGTCGTCCAGCACCCAGGAGATCGAAAGCGGCGTCGGGTTCGCGGCGGTCCCGACCGGGTTCGAGCCCAGCATGACCACCGCGTCATTCGCGATCGCCCGCATCTTCGACGCCAGCGGGTCGGTTTTCAGCGGACCCAGCAATTCCTGCCCGCCATAGGTCACGAAGATGTCGACATCGTCGAAGACGTCGATCTGCTCGGCGCTGACCTCGCCCGCGAACTGGCCGGGCTTCGTCGCCTCGACCACGCTTTTGGGCGAATGAAGGCCGAGATCCTCGAAGAATTTCACCCGCGTGTCATTGGCGGTGTAGAACCGCACGAGGCTGAGATCGGTGGGGTCGAGATGGGTGATGAACATCGCCTTCTTGTCCGCCAGCTCGGGATGCTGCGAGACGGCAGTGTCGATCTGCGCCTCGATCCTGCCGATCAGGCCGTCGCCTTCGACGCCGAGGCCAAGGCCAGCGCTGTTGTGGCGGATCATCTCGCGCCAGTCGGTGGCCCAGGGCGATTCCGGATAGGCGACGACCGGGGCGATCATGCTGAGCGTATCGTAATCCGACTGGCTGAGGCCCGAATAGGCGGCGAGGATGACGTCGGGTTCGGTCGCGGCCACCGCCTCGAAATCGATGCCGTCGCCCTCGTCGAAGAGGACCGGCGTTTCCGCCCCCAGCTCCTTCAGGCGTTCGGCCACCCAAGGCAGCAGCCCGTCGCCATCGCTGTCGCCGAAGGTCGCGGCGGCAAAACCCACGGGGACCACGCCAAGGGCAAGCGGCACCTCATGGTTGGCCCAGGCGACCGTCGCCACACGCTCGGGCTTGGCCTCGATGACCGTCGTGCCGAAGGCATGTTCGATTGTGATCGGGTATTGCGCCTCTCCGGCCAGCGCAGCATTTCCGGCGGCCATCGCCAGCACGAAAAGAAGGGCGGAAGGGGCTTTGATGAAGGGCGCGAAATTCATGACCGATGCCGAACGACTGACTGTTTAAGTCGGCTTTCCATCTTCTGCCGGCCCAGTCAAGCGAAAGACCGACAAACCCTGCGCCGTGCCCGGTCTCGCGTGAGCAAGGCGCGCCCCCGAGGAAGCCGCGCAATCAGCTTGAGCCGTGTTTTTTGCGATCAAATGAATGGCGGATCAAAACGAGCGATATTTTAGTTGAGCCCGGCTTTCCGCAATCCCTCGACGTAAAGATCCAGATCCTCGGCATGTTGGAGGGGCGGGACCTTGCGCCAATGTTCGATGGTGAAATTCGGGTGAACGCGCATGACCTCGGCCGCGTGATGCCGGGCCTCGGGCATCTGGTCCAGCATGGCATGGCTCGCCGCCAGAAGCCGGTGCGCCTCGGACCGGTCGCGCATCCGGTTCAGCGTCCCGATGGCCTTTTCGTAATGGCCATTGTGGAAATAGGCGTCGCCGAGGAACCAGAGATAGGAATCCGGGTGATAGGGATTCAGCCTGATCGCGCGCTCCAGAAGCTGCACCGCCCGGTCGCCCTGCCGGACATAGGCGAGGCAGTCGCCCATATAGGCGAGAAGGTCGGCATCATTCGGGTTGAGGCTGATCGCATGTTCATAGGCGGCGATCGCCTCTCCGTGCTGCTTGAGGTAGAGATGCGAGAGCCCCATCTCGGAAAACCCGCGCGAGTCCAGATTGTCGCATTGGACCGCCCGCTTCGCCAGGACGAGCGCCTGGTTCAGCGCGGTTTCCGGGTTGTTCGCCCAGTTGTAGCGCCATTCGACATTGAAGGTCCGCGACATGGCGGCATAGCTGCGGCCATAGGCCGGATCGAGGTCGCGGGCCTGTTCGAACAGGCGCCGCGCGTGAAGGTTGGCGTCGGGCAGAAAACGCAGGCCCATGTCCTGCCCGCGCAGGACAAGGCCATAGGCATAAAGCGCGGGGTGGTTCTGCTCGGCCAGCCTGCGCTGCTCGGCAGCGTCGATATGGATGGCGACGCGGGCGGCCGTCATCGCTGCTACATCGTCCTGAAAGTCGAAGATGTCGTGCATGATGCCGTCGTAGCGTTCCGACCAGATGGTGTTCTCGCTCTCGGCCTCGATCAGGTCCACGGTGATGCGGATGCGGTTGTCGCTGCGGCGCAGGCTGGGCGAGAGCAGATAGCGCACCCCCAGCCGCTGCCCGATCTCGCGCAGCGAACGGCAACTGGCGGCGGCGATGATCGAGGAATGCCGGGCAATGACCATCAGGTTGCGGAAGCGGCAAAGCGTGGTGATCAGGTCGGCGACGATGCCTTGGCACAGGTAGAGATCGCCCGGATCGCCCGAGATGTTTTCCATCGGCAGGATCGCGAGGGAGGCGTCGGGCAGCGCCTCGCCCGATGGGCGCGAGGGCAGCATCACCTGTTCCTGCCGCGGCGCGGCCGGCAGCAGCTCGACCGAGAACACCTCAACCGGGGTCATGATGTTCTTCAGCCGCTTGGTCCCGAGCGAGCGCAGCCGCAGGCTGTTGTCATTGCGGATGATCTTGTAGACGGAGTCGGTGATGCAGATCCCGCCCGGCGCCGCAAAGCTCTGGACCCGCGCGGCAAGGTTGACGCTGTGGCCATAGACGCCGTCCTTGCCCGCGAAGGTATCCCCGACCGAGATCCCGACGCGATACCAGATCGGCTCGGCGCCATCGGTCCAGGCGACCTCGCGGGCAAGTTCGCGCTGCATCTCCAGCCCGAAATGCAGGGCCTTCTGCACGCTTTCAAAAACCGCGACCAGCCCGTCGCCCGCAGTGTTGACGACCGAGCCGCCATAATCTGCGGCAAGGCTGCGGATCAGGTTGAGCGATGCGGTCAGGCGCGCCAGCGTTCCCGCCTCGTCCCGTTCGATCAGGCCGGTATAGCCATGGATGTCGGCATAAAGCACGACCAACAGGCGCGGTCCCGACAGCTCGGGCTGCGTGATCATGTGGTCGTCTGGTTCCGGTTGCCCCTGCCCCGGCTCGTCCATGGGAATGATTCCGTGATGCCAGCCGCAAGAATGAACACTGCGGCGTGACCGTCAAGCACGGCCGGCCCCTTCTTAACCCGCCCACGACGGGCAGCCTAGACTAAACCTTGGAAAAATATCGCAAAAGAGAAGTGACATACTTAAAGTTGCACCTATAATCCCGGCATGAACGAATGTCCGGATTTCGGGCTGAGGCCCGCCTGTCGCGATGAATTCGCCTTTGCAGAGGCGATCTACATCAATGCAATGCGCCCCCTGATGGAGCAGCTTGACGCCTGGGACGAGCCGATGCGGCGTGCCGCGATAAGACGCTCGTTCAAAGCGGCCGATTCGCAGATCATTACCCTGAACGGGCGCGACATCGGCTGGACCCAGGTGACCGAGCGCGATGCCGATTACAACATCGCCCAGATCCAGATCCTCGAGGAGTTCTGCGGCCGTGGGATCGGCTCGTTCATCATTCGGGAATTGCTGGAGCGGGCCACGCGTGAAGACAAGACCGTCTCGCTTTCCGCCGTCCGCACCAATCGCGCGATCGAGCTTTACCTGCGCCTTGGTTTCCGCATCATCGACCCCGACGCGACCCCGATCATCGACATGGTCTGGACGCCCGACCAACCCTGACGGGTTGCCCTTTTCGCGCATCGGGAAGGCCGAGCAGATGGTTCCTTGCACTCAGCCTCCGGGCGATACCGTGACGAAGCGTCATCGCGACGGCACGCATCGCATCGTCCCTCCCGCCGAGACGGTGGCGAAGGTTACGGCGCTGATGCCGCAACTGGGGATAACGCGCGTCGCCAATGTCACCGGGCTGGACCGGATCGGCATTCCGGTCGTGATGGTCTGCCGTCCGAATGCGAGGTCGCTTGCCGTATCGCAGGGCAAGGGCTGCGATCTTGATGCCGCCCAGGCCTCGGGCCTGATGGAGGCGGCCGAGCTTTACCATGCCGAGCATATCGAACTGCCGCTGAAGCTGGGCAGTCTGGCGGAGCTGGAGGGAACGCATCGCTTCGCCGATCTGGCGCGGATGGCGCGGATCTCGGACGATTTCCACCGCCATCTGGTCACCTTGTGGATCGAGGGCACCGATCTCGTCTCGGGCGAGGCGCGGTGGCTGCCCTATGAATCGGTGCGGGCGAATCTCACCCTGCCGCCGCCCCCCGGTAGCGGCTGTTTCGATTGCAGCACCAATGGCCTCGCCTCGGGGAACAGCATGGCCGAGGCGATCAGCCATGCGATCTGCGAGGTGATTGAGCGGGACGCCATCACGCTCTGGAACGCCGGAGGGAACCGGGCCCGCACCGGAACCGGGCTTGACCCCGAGAGCATCGACGACCCGGCCTGCCGGGCGCTTCTGGACCGGATCGAGGCGGCCGATTTCGACGTGACCCTGTGGGAGATCACCAGCGATACCGGCGTGCCGGCCTTCTTCTGCCTGATGACCGACCGGCGCGATCCGCTTCAGCATCTGGGGATCGGCGCCGGCGCGCATCCGGTGCCGGGGATCGCGCTGTCGCGCGCGCTGACCGAGGCGGTGCAGGTCCGCACCACATATATCGCCGGGGCGCGGGACGACCTGTCGCATCGGGAATATTCCACGCTCGGGCGGGCCGAGAAGGCGCGGCTGGCGGCGAGATGGAGAGAAGAGCAGCGCCCCCTCCGCGATTTTCGCCGGATCGAAGGGCATGTCTCGGACAATCTGGATGATGATATCGGCTGGCTTCTGGGGCGTCTGGCGGCAATGGGAATGGGCGAGGTTCTGGCCGTCGACCTGAGCAAGCCCGCGCTGGGGCTGAGCGTGGTGCGGGTCATGATACCGGGGCTGGAGGGGCCGGACGACCATCCGGCCTATCTGCCCGGCGCCCGCGCGCGCCGTGTCATCGAGGGGCGGAAATGAGCGTCGTCGTCTTTGCCGGACCATCGCTGCAAAAGCAGGATCGCCTGCTCTATCCCGAAGTCACCTTTCTGCCTCCCGTCCGGCAGGGCGAGCTTTATGTCGCGGCGCGTTTCCGTCCGCAGGCGATCGGGGTGATCGACGGCTTTTTCGATGGCCAACCCGCCCTCTGGCACAAGGAAGTGCTTTGGGCATTGGCGCAGGGTATCGCGGTCTTTGGCGCATCCAGCATGGGGGCGCTGCGTGCAGCCGAATTGCACGGCTTCGGCATGGCCGGGATCGGGCGCATCTTTGAGGATTTCCGCGACGGCCGGCTTGCCGACGATGACGAGGTGGCCTTGCTGCATGGCCCGGCCGAGGCGGATTACATCGGGTTGAGCGAACCGATGGTCAATATCCGCGCCACGATCGAGCGAGCAGAGGCGCAAGGGCTGCTGGATACGGAAACCTCCGCGCATATCCTGTCGGTGGCGAAGTCGCTGTTCTATCAGGAAAGAAATTGGCCCTCGATCCTCGATGCGGCTGCCCTGCCCCCGGATCTGCGCGAGAGGTTTGCCCTCTGGCTGATCAAGGGTCGGGTGGACCAGAAGCGGCAGGATGCGCTCGCCCTGCTGGAGGCGTTGCGAAATCGGCGCGACGAAGTTCCGGCGGTGACATTCGCCTTCGAATGGACCGAGGCATGGGCCAACGCGCCATGGCTTTCGGCCCAGCCGGAGGACGAGGTTGCGGATGCCGACGCGATCCTGAACGAGTTGCGCCTGAACCCGCAGGCTTACCGCCGCGTGCGGCAGGACGCGCTTTTGCTGCTTTTGACGCGCGAGGTGGCGGCGGGTTCGCGGGACGGGACAGATCAGGCCGAAATCAGCCGGACCACCCGCGATTTCCGGCTGTCCCACGGCATGATGCGGCAGGCCGATGTCGCCGCGTGGAGCGACCGGAACGACATCGACAGCGCCCGGTTCACGCGCCTGATGGAGGCTCAGGCGCAATTGCGTGGACTGCTGCGCGAAAGGGATGCGGAGTTGCGCGGCCTCATGCTAAACGGGCTGCGCCTTCAGGGCGATTATCAGGGGCTTCGCGACCGCGCCCGCGCCAAGCGGCATGTGCTGGCCGGGGCTGACGGCGCCGTCCCTCCGCCCCCCGCACTGCTCGCATGGTATTTTCACCAGCGGCTGAGGCAGCCCTATCCCGACGATCTTGCAGCCTATGCCGGGGAGATGGGATTTCCCGATCTTGCCGCGTTTCGTGATTTCGTCGCCGCGGAACATGCCTACGCGACATCCCCGTCCGGGCCAGCAGCCGAAGGCTTATCCACGGAACCCCTTGCGAATACGCAAGATTAGATCGACAGTTTCATGCCAATGCGTTAACCATTGCGCAGTCGCCCCAAGCCCGAGAGCCCGGATGAGCGGCGTGACGGTCCCTGCGTATCAGTTGTGAGAAGTTCCAAGATGCCCGAAACCTTGCTTACTTCCTCGTCCGTTCTGCTTTTTGGCCGCCTCGTCGAGGACCTTGCCATCAAACCCTCGGACGGGACCGCGGATCCCCATTCTGGCGCACCCGGCCATCTTGCACAGCAGATGCAGGCTGAGGATCCGAATTTCGCCCGGATCTACGGCTTTGGCCTTGGCGGGATTTATCATGTGCTGCCGTTCCCGGCGCTGTTTCTGGTCCACGGGCCGGGAACGCCGGCCGCCGATGCGATCGCCGGGCTGAAAAACCCGCCGAAAGAAGCCGAGGCGCGCGGGGCCGAGCCGGCAGGATTGCTGCTGCCGGAGGATCTTGTCGCCTGGACCTATGACAAGGATGATTTTTCCATCCGCCTGGATATCCAGACCGGCACGCTGGAAGACCTGCTTCTGGGCAAGGGCCCGACCGGACCCGAGGCCCGTGGCATGAGTGTCCAGGGGATGAGCGTACAAGGCATGAGCGTTCAGGGAATGAGTGTCCGGGGCATGAGCCTGCGCGGTGGCAAGAAGGACTGACCGCGAATGCCTGTCCCGGTCAGGCAGCCTCAGGCGCGGACCACCGATTTTCGGTCGGTCTCGCGCGGAGTCGAGAGGCCCTCGGAACCGCAGAAATCTGCGATCTCCTGGCTAAGGCTGAGCGCCATCGAAAGGTCAGAGACGGTGGCGTTCCAGATGCGCGCATCGGATTTCAGACGAGTGACAAGGCCGCCGCGATGACCCGGACGGTCTGCCAGCCGGGCTTGCTTGCGATAATCCCCGGCAAATTCGCCCAGAGACTTGTCCAGATCGCGGAGCGCCCCTTCAAGCCGGGTCGCCACCTGCGTATTGGCACTTGCTTCCGTGGCAATCGCGAGTGCCGAGGCGATTTCGGGTGTCGTCCGGGCAAGTGCGCAGCTTTCCTCACGCAACCGCCCGATCAGCGAGGCCAAAGCCGGCAATTCCCCGGTCGCGAACCGCGACAGTTCCGAAAGATCGGGCGTCCCGCCTGCCCCGGCAATATCGGTGGCCCGGATAAGCGCGATCCCGAGGTCGCGCCGCTGCCGCAGTGGAAGGTCCTGCCGCTCTTCCAGCAATACAGTGATGGCATTGCCAAGATCAAAGGCCAGACGCTCGATCTCGCCGCAACTGCGCATGACGGGACCGTCGCTGCCCTCGACCCGGTGCAACTCGGCGGCCAGCGCCCCCCAGAGGCGCTGCTCGCTGAGCCGCATGATACCCGCGCCACGCGGCCAGGTCCGGGCATGACCGCGCAGGATGCTGCCGCAGCGATCCATCTGCGCCGCGACGAAACTCATCCCCGCGCGAAGCTCCGACGGGTTTTCCGCCAGCGAGGTCGTCGCCTTGGCCACGGTTTCGATCTGCCCCAACAGGCTTTGCGTGCGCGGGACCAGATATTGAAGGCAATAGCGCGACATCGCCGCAAGATTTGCCCGGGCGTCGAATGTCGCCCGGGCAATTGCGCTGCCCGGGTCGGCAAGGGCCAAATCACCCTGTCGATCGTGCATCTGAGCCCTTGCCTGCAAGTGGAGCGAAATTGCGCCCACCTGAATAAGAACCTCGCCAATCACGCTGAGGGGGTCGTTCGCGCGGGAAATGGCAACACTGATACTCGTCATGGTGCGCGCTCATGTGATTGTGGAAGTTCTGCACCCTTTTTGCACCACGACTCGGCGCAAATCTGTGCGCAAACGCACAACCACAGATTTTCTGTGGTCCTTCTCACGACTTTTAACACGGGCGCGGCCAACGGAGGGTGCCCGCGGTGACAAGGCTGAAAGATCTTGAATGGTTTTCGGGACTTGCCGAGACAGAGCTGGAACGTATCGATTCCGCCTGCATCCATCGCAATTTTGCGCAGGGCCAACGCATCCTCGAACGCGGCGATCAGGGCCGGACGGTTCTTTTTGTTCTGTCGGGTCAAGTATTTGCAGTCCAGTGGACCCATACCGGGCGCGAAATCATCTATAGCGACATCGGCCCCGGCAGCGCGTTTGGCGAGCTTTCGGTCATTTCCGGCGCGCCACGCTCGCTTTCGCTTTATGCGCGAACCGACTGCGAATTGCTGGAAATGCCGGGCCAGGTTTTCCTCGGGCTGATCGACACCCATCCGACAGTCCGTCAGGCGGTGATGCAGGGGCTGGTCCGACGTGTCCACGACCTGACCGAGCGTGTGCAGGAACTGACCGCGCTTGGGGTCGAGGACCGGCTGCGCGCCTATCTGCTGCGTGTCGCGCTGGAACAGGGCGAACTGGCCCCCGGCCTCACGCTGCTTGACCTGCCGACCCATGCGGAAATCGCCAATATCATCGGCGCGAACCGCGAGGCCATCAGCCGCAGTCTGGCGACGCTGAACCGGCTGGGCGTGATCGAGTCGGGGCGGAAGTTCCTGCGCATCCTGCAACCCGACGCGCTGATGCAGATGAATGACGGTTGAGGGGCGATGATCCACAGGCAAGCCATTGATGTGAAAGGATCAACACCTGCCGAAAAGGCCAGCTTTCGAAGTGCATCGCCGGATGATAATTGATCGGTCAGTCAAGAGTGCTTTGTTTCCCAGTTCCGAAGAACCTGCCCGGCCTGGCCGGGCAGTTTTCATTTTGGGCGATCCCCGGCGCGCGTTGCATTCGGGCGATGCGCAACCCCCAGACCTTCTGACGATAATGGCGTGAGTTTTTCACCTCGCAGGAGCAATTCATGCCGAGCAAAGCCACTGTCAGCGGCATCCTGATGGATGCCACCCTATCCCCCATCGCCGAAGGAAAGATCGTCGCCACCCTGCACGGCTCGGACGTTTTCGATGGCGGCATCCGGGTCGTCACCCAGAAGGTCGAGGCGACGACCGACGCGAGTGGCGAATGGTCCCTTGACCTGATCGTCAACGGAGAGGGGGATGCCGCCTCCACAAGCTGGACCATCGAGGGTTACAACCAGTTCGTCACGCGGGTCTTCGAGGTGAAGTCCCTTTTTATCGCGACGCCGCTGCCGCAGACGCTGGGCGACCTCGAAAAGACCACGGCGCAGAACCTGAAGGCGGCGCGTGATGGCGCCATGTCGCGCCTGATCATCGTCGGCCATTACAGCGAATACGAGGCGCTGCCGCTGGGGCAGAGGCGCGATACCGACATCGTTCTGGTTCGGGGGGCATGACATGACGGTCGTTATCCTTGACCAGATCCATCCCGCGCTGCTGCGTGGCATCGGCGCTGTTCACATGGCGGATGCCCAGATCGAGATGATCGATGCCCTCGGCAACCGCCTTTCGGGGCCTGATCCCGCCACCATGCCCGTGGTCACCCAGAACCCGCGCATCCTTCCCGACAGCGCGGTTCTTGGCCAGAGCATCACCCTGAACCTCGGGGCGGCCGAGGGCTGGCCGGCACCGGTGGCGGAATGGGACTTCACCCTTGATGGCGCGTCGATGCGCGATCAACTCGACAGCGACGCCATGACGATCGAGCTGAGCCTGCCGGGGACCTATGCCCTTGCGGTCAGATGGCGCAACGCCGCGGGCCTGGTCACGGCCACCGAAGCCATGCTGGCCGTTTCCGCGCCGGTAACGCCGTCGATCGACTATGATAGTCAGGCACTCGCCTATTTCGACGCCGACGCACCCTTTACCGGAACGGCGGAGGATGTGGCCACGGTCAATATGCGGGGCGCCGGCGGATATGTCCTGAGCAAGACCGGCAGCGGGGCGACAATCCGTCTTCAGCCCGATGGTCTGGTTTTCGGCGACGGGGCCTATCTGCAATCCCAGAGCCTGACGAACCAGCCGACGACCGACGGGCTTTTTGCCGTCGTGGACATGACGCTTACGGGCTACGGCTCGAATATCGGGCAGATCCTTGACGGCACCGGCGGGCATATCAAGATCCGCAACAGCTCGGGCACGATCCAGGCGGTCGGTGCCGACGACAGCTCGGTCAACCTGACGCTGGGGAATGTGGCCTATGGCGCGCGGATGATCTTTGCGGGCCAGATCGACGATGTCGCCGACATGCTCAGCGGCTATGACGCGGCCGGAAACCTGCTTTCGACCCCCCATGCCGGCCTGACCGACCCGGCGCCGAACCGGATCTCGTTCGGGCGCTATCTGAACGGCACGATCCACCGGCTGGCCATTGTCGGTCGCGCCGAGGGACAGGAGTTTCCCGTCACGATGCGCGAGGTGGTGGAGGATTTTCGTCTGGGGGCGTGACGGCCCCCAGACCTTCCGTCACGTCGCTGGAAATCATGCCGGCCTATGGCCAGAGCGAAAACCGTCCGCTGCCCGATGCGCTGTCCGCGGACCTCGACGCGGCGACCAGCGAACTTGCCTATTATACCTTCGGCATGGTCGATGAGAGCGGCGCGATGGTCGGGCCACTGGGTGCCGGGCTGGCCGAGATCGACCCGAGGAAACCCGCGACCGGGTTCATGGCGGCGACGGGGCATGGCCGGGTCTCCCCCGCCTTCGCCTTTCAATATGCCCGTGCGGCGCGGTGGAGGGAGGACAGCGCGACAGGACGGGGCGTGGTCATCGGAGATAATGGCTTTGGCGGCCGGGTGATCCGCGAATGGCTTCCCGAGGACGCCAGCCCGCTCGGCCGCAACCAGTTGCATTGGATGCGCGAGAATGCGCGCCTCGCGGATGAGTTTCAGATCAGCATGGCCTGTCCCTATGTTTTCCTGTTTCAGGGAACCAGCGCCAAGGATCAGCCGGGCACGACCTATCGGCAGGAATTCGAGGCGGCACATGCCCCGACACTGACCGAGGCGCGGGCACTGTTCGGGGTCGAGCCGCAGCTTGTCGTGGTCGTGAACGGGGCGGATGTGAACAGCGTGGGCGACCTCTACGAGACGCCAGCCGCGCAATACCGCATCGCGCTGGACCATGGCGGGATCATCGCGACCTGGCAGCGCATCTTCCCGATCGTGGACCGCAACATCCATCCCGCCGGGCAAAGCCAGGTCCTGATCGGCGAGACCTGCGACTGGGCCGCGAGCGAGGTCGAGGCGGGAAATCCGTGGAACATCACCTATGCCGTCCAGAGGAGCGGCGCGACCGTCACCGTGCGGTTCACCCTGCGCCCCGGCGAGGTGCTGATCGAGCGGGCGGATCTCTATGATGCCTTCGGCGGCAGGGCGACCTGTCCCGATTTCGGCTTCGAGGCGGATGGCGGGATTCTGGAGGCAATCCCCGATCTCTCGACTGGCAGCGTCAGGCTGACGCTCGCCAATCCCAACGCCTCATGGTTGCGCTTTGCTCACCAGTTGCAGGATTGCTACGCAATGACGGGTGCGGCCGGCGTCTCGATGTCCGCGCATCGCAGCACGCTTTTCGGCTCACATTCAAAACCAAGCCGGTTTGTTTCCGGCGAGAGGCTGTGGAGACCCGTGCCCGGCTTCCGCGGGCGCTTCGAGGGTGAGGAATTCATCACGGATCAGGGGTGAACAACACAACCTCCGCCGGGCCCATTCGAAGGCCCGGCGGAGATGCAGAATTTCATTCCTCTGCCAACCGCTCGGCACAGTCCGGGTCATCTGCCGGAGGCTCGCCACCTGAACCCCCGGCATCTCCCGGAGCAACCCGGTCGGGTTACGCCCGCACCGATGAATGCGCCGCGTCGAGGACGTGCCGGCCGTTCTTCACATGACGTTCCACCAGCTTGGCGACCCGCCGTGGTTCTGCGAGCTGGCGGACTGTGGGCGGAACGTAGGTCGGCATGTCGATTTCGGGAAACAGCAGCGCGATTTCCCGCCGCGCCTCGATCCCCAGCGCCTTGAGCGCCATCCGGCCAAGCAGAAGGGTTTCGCAAGGCGCACCGTTGGCGATGACGATCTCGTGCGATTCCAGCAGGAGGTGGAAATACTCGACCGGGCTGTCGCTGACGATCTCGACCCCCGGCAGTCCGAGGAGTTTTTTGGCGGGAACCAGCACTTCATCCGTGTCGAACATCTGCGCGACGATGCGCGAGGACAGCATGACCCGGTGCTGCGGCGAGACCAGCAGGTCGGTCGCAGGCAGATCCGGCCCCAGCGCGTCGGCGCGGATGCGGATCGGGCAAAGGTTCGGCTGACGCTTGAGCGTCGAACTGCTGATGCTGCGGCTGCCGATCCATTGGACTGGCTTTGCCCCGTGATCAAGCGTGAGGATCAGGTCGCCGACCTTCAGATCCTCGATCAGGCGCGGGCCGTCGGGGGTGTCGATCAGCGTGCCGCGAGTGAAGCAGATGACGACCAGATCGTCAGTCACGAATACGGGCTGGACATCGACCTCCTGGGGAACGATGGTGAACGTGCCCGACGACGGAAAGCCAGCCGGATCGCTGGTCAAGACCAGGTTTCCACTGGACAGCGTGTCGATTGGGGTGGTGCCATCGGGATAATCATAGACTCGGATATCGCCGTTAAACCTTGCAACGTTCCCGCTGTATTGGCCACTGACCTGCATCGTCCGCTGGTTCTCGTTGTCAGCATGGACCCAGAATTCGGGGGTGCCGTCACCGTCAAGGTCGATATAGAATGACTCGATCGGCGTCTCGTTCGAAAAATAGGTGTCGTCATCACCATCACCATCAACATCGGTCGTGTTGATATTTTCGTCGGCAATGGTCATGGTCACGATGGCGGTGTCGAGTGCCCCGCGTGCCTCCAGAAAGCTGTAAAGCGGAAGCGGATCGGTGGAATCGATAGTGAAGGTATTCTCGCCCGTTATGTTGCCATTCGCGAGGGCGTTGGCGGGAATTTCGAAGGTGGCCATTTCACACATCCATTATTGGGGTAACGATGTATTGCGCCCTCGCATTCCAACACGATTCGTTGAGCTGTGGAAAGGACTGCCGGATTGCTCGCGCAAGAATTGTCTTGGCGAGTTCGGTCCTGCGCTGGATTCCGCCTGCAATTCGGGCCGTTGCCTGGCGATCCCGCGTCAGCCGCCTTGCCGGATTATCTGGGTCGCGTGATCATTTCGCAGCCTGTTTCGGCACCAAGGAACCGGTCGAAGTGCCGGGCGACCGGCCCAAGAGCTTCGAAATTGCTGCTGTTGTCCCGGCCGGCTCATGGACGCCGAAAATGGTGGGGCGGGAGGGGATCGAACCCCCGACCAACACGGTGTAAACGTGTCGCTCTACCGCTGAGCTACCGCCCCCTGCAGGTCTCGCGCTGATAGCGTGAAGCCCGCCCGCTTGGCAAGCCCTGCCGCTAACGCCGCAGCCGCGCGATCAGCGAGGAGGTGTCCCAGCGCCCGCCGCCCATCTGCTGGACCTCCTTGTAGAACTGGTCCACCAGCGCAGTGACGGGCAGGCTCGCGCCGTTCTCGTCGGCAGCGGCAAGGCAGATCCCCAGATCCTTGCGCATCCAGTCCACGGCGAAGCCGAAATCGAACCGGTTCTCCTCCATGGTCTTGTGGCGGTTCTGCATCTGCCAGCTTCCGGCAGCGCCCTGGCTGATCACCTCGACCACGTCCGAGATTGAGAGGCCGGCCTTCTCGGCAAAGCCCAGCGACTCGGACAGGCCCTGCACCAGCCCGGCGATCGCGATCTGGTTGCACATCTTGGTCAGTTGCCCCGCCCCCGAGGGGCCCATCAGGCGGCAGATCTTGGCATAGGCGGCGATCACCGGCTCGGCGCGGGCGTATTCATCCGCGCGGCCGCCGCACATCACCGAAAGCTGGCCGTTCTCGGCCCCGGCCTGCCCGCCTGAGACCGGAGCGTCGACAAAGCCGAAGCCAGCGGCCTCAGCCACACCGGACAACTCGCGCGTCACCGCTGCGGAAACCGTGGTGTGATCGACGAAAATCGCGCCGGCCGACATGCCGGCGAAAGCGCCCTGATCAGACAGGCAGACCTGCCGCAGATCGTCGTCATTCCCGACGCAGGCCATGACGAACTCGGCACCGGTCGCGGCCTCGCGCGCGGTCGCGGCCATGCGGCCACCATGCTTGGCGACCCAGGCCTCGGCCTTGGCGGGGCTGCGGTTCCACACCGTCACCTCATGCCCCTTGGCGGCCAGATGGCCGGCCATCGGAAAGCCCATCACTCCCAGCCCCAGAAATGCTACCCGCGCCATCACTTTCTCCCCTCGGTTTCAAAAGACGCGTTGATCGTTCACGCGCCCTGCCCTATTCACCCCGATGAATTTCATCACCTGCCGCAGGGGTCAACCACCTCTGCGCCCAAGCATCGGGACCGCGCCCAATTCATGGTGACACTCTTCCGCTGGCTTGTGCGCCTGACGGTCGGGCTGATCGTTGCAGCCGTCGCGCTGATCGCTCTCGCCTGGTATTTCGCCATCCGCTCGCTGCCGGATTATGGCGCGACCTTCGATGTCGCCGGCATCTCGGCCCCGGTCGAGATCGTGCGCACGACCGAGGATGTGCCCCATATCTTCGGCGCGAATGACCGGGATGTGTTCTTTGCCCTCGGGCTGGCCCATGCGCAGGACCGGCTGTTCCAGATGAACGTGCTGCGCCGCGCCGCGCAGGGCCGGTTGGCGGAAATCTATGGCGCGGGCGCGCTGCCCGCTGATGACCTCGCGCGGCGGCTGGGGCTTTACCGCAATGCCCGCGCCTCGTTGCAGGCGCAGGACCCCGAGACGATGGCGGCGCTGACCGCCTATGCGGAAGGGGTCAATGCCTGGATCCACCAGATCAACCTGGGCGCGCGGGGACGCGGCGCGCCCGAGTTCTTCCTGTTCCCGGACGAGATCTCCTATTGGGAGCCGGCCGACTCGCTCGCGATCCTGAAGCTGCTGGCCGCAAGCTCGACCGTGCAACTGCGGCGCGAGGTGCTGCGGGCGCGCCTCTCGATCGCCGCACCCGAGCGTGGGCAGGAGCTGGTCGCATCGGCGGGCGAGCCTGCAATGCCGAGCTATGCCTCGATGTTCGCGGGCGAGCATTTCGTGGGCGTCGAGCGGCGGAATACGCGGCCTGACTGGGCCACCGGCCTTGCCGGCTATATCGCGCCCTCGCTTGGCGCCACCGCGAATGGCTGGGCGGCGGCGGGGAACCGGACTGCGGCAGGGGGTGCGCTGCTGGCCAATGACCCACAATTCGCGCTGACCGCGCCGGGGCTCTGGTATCTCGCCCGGCTCGAGCTGGGAACGGGCGGCGTCATCGGCGGGACCATTCCGGGCATTCCCGTCGTTCTCTCGGGCCGCAACACGCATCTGGCGTGGGGGATCACCCCGGCGCAGATCGACGATCAGGATCTGTTCGTCGAGGAGGTTCAGCCCGGTGACGCGAACCGCTATCGCGGCACCACCGGCTGGACGGATTTCCAGACCCGGACCGAGACGGTCCGCGTGCGCGGCGGGGCCAGCCAGACCCTGACCCTGCGCGAGACCGAGAATGGCCCGGTCCTGCCCTCCGGTCATCTCGGCATCTCCTCGATCCTGCCCGCCGGCCATGTCGCCTCGCTCGCCTGGACGGGCGGACATGGCGGGGACGGCTCGATGAGCGCGCTGATCGGCCTGATGCGCGCCCAGAACCGCGAGGAGGCGGCGCGCCGCCTTGGCGGTGTCGTGGCACCCGCGCTGATGGTGACGCTTGCCGACGATCAGGGCGTGGGCCAAGTCCTTGCCGGTGCCGTGCCGCGCCGCGGGCCGGAAAACCAGACCAAGGGCCGGATGCCCCAGCCGGGCTGGCACGCCCAGAACCGCTGGGAGGGCCTCGACCCCGCGCCCGAGGCCACCGCCGAGCTTTCGCCCGCCGAGGGGATCGTCGCCACCACCGGCGCGGCCATTCCGGGCCAGCCGGTGCTGGGCCATGACCGGGGCAACGAGTTCCGCCGCGACCGCCTGCGCCACCTGATCGACAGCCGCGAGATCCACTCGCGCGAGAGCTTCATCGCCGTCCAGAACGACATCGTGAGCCCGGTCGCGCGGGCGCTGCTGCCCCTCGTCGGGGCCAATCTGTGGTTCACCGACGAACCCGCGCCCCTTGGCAGCCCGGAGCGGCAGCGGCAGGACGCGCTCGCCCTCCTCGCCAATTGGGACGGCACCATGAGCGAGCACCTGCCCGAGCCGATGATCCACGCGGCATGGATGCGCGCCCTGCAGGACCGGATCGTCCGGGACGAGCTGGGACCACTCGCCGACGACCTGACCGAGTTCTACCCGGAATTCATCGACCGCGTCTTCCGCAACACCAACGGCGCGGGCGTCTGGTGCGACATCCGCCAGTCCACCCCGGTCGAGACCTGCACCCAGATCGCGCGACAGGCGCTGGATGCGGCGCTGCTGGACCTGACCGCGCGCTTCGGGCCCGACCTGCAAAGCTGGCGCTGGGGCGACCTGCACCGGGCGCGGCATGTCCACCCCGCCCTCGGCGATCTGAGCGGGCTTTCCTATATCGTGAACCTCGTCCAGCCGATCTCTGGCGGCGATTCCACGATCACGAGGAACGATTCCCTCGGCTATGGCCCCAACCCATGGCAGAGCGTCGCGGCCCCGGTCTATCGCGGGGTCTATGACCTTGCCGATCCCGACAGCTCGGTCTTCATCATCTCGACCGGCCAGTCGGGGCATCCGCTCTCGCGCCATTACGACGACCTCTCGGAACTCTGGCGGCGGGGCGAATATATCCGCATGTCCCTCGACCCACAGCTTGCGCGCGCCGCGGCGACCGGCATCACCCACCTGATCCCGCTGGTGCCCTAGCCGCCCTTGCATCCGGACGCGGGACGGTCATTCTGTTCCCCCGATGACGCAGGAGGATACATGGCGCGCAAGATCATCATCGACACGGATCCCGGTCAGGACGATGCGGTCGCGATCCTGCTGGCGCTGGCCAGCCCCGAGCTTGAGGTGCTGGGCCTAACCGCCGTGGCGGGCAATGTGCCGCTGGACCTGACCCAGAGGAATGCGCGCATCATCCGCCAGATCGCCGGACGCGAGGACATCCCCGTCCATGCCGGCTGCGACCGGCCGCTGACCCGCCATCTGGTCACGGCCGAGCATGTGCATGGCAAGAGCGGCCTCGACGGGATCGAGATCTTTGAACCCGCCGCCCCCGTCGCCCCCGGCCATGCCGTCGATTTCATCACCGAGACGCTGCGGCGCGAGCCCGTGGGCACGGTCACGCTGGTTGCGATCGGGCCGTTGACGAATATCGCGACAGTCTTTCAGAAAGCCCCCGACGTGATCCCCCGCATCGCGGCGATCGTCCTGATGGGCGGCGCCTATTTCGAGGTCGGCAACATCACCCCGGCGGCGGAGTTCAACATCTATGTCGATCCCGAGGCCGCGAAGATCGTGTTCTCAAGCGGCGTGCCGCTGACCGTGGTGCCGCTCGACGTGACGCATGAGGCGCTGACCAGCCGGGACTGGGTCGGGAGGATGCGCGAAAGCGGTCCCATCGGGCGGGCCATCGCCGGATGGACGGATTTCTTCGAGCGCTATGATCGCGAGAAATACGGCTCCGAGGGCGCGCCGCTGCATGATCCCTGCGCCATCGCCTGGCTGATCCGGCCCGATCTGTTCAAGGGCCGCCAGATCAATGTCGAGATCGAGACGCAGGGCGAGTTCACCCAAGGCATGACCGTCGCCGATTGGTGGCGCGTCTCGGGTCGCGAGGCGAATGCGCTGTTCCTGCGCGGGATCGACCGCGACGGCTTCTTCGCCCTGCTGACCGAACGGATCTTCGCACTCGATCGCAGCCTCGCCGGGCGCGCCTAGGGCGCATCCATCGCGAGGGCTGCCACGGGCCAGCGGATCGCAGGGTTCAGGGGGAAGGCTTCGCGCCTTCGGGGGCACCGTCCTTGGCGCCCTCGCCATTCGCCGGGGCGGCTGGACCGGCGCCGACCACCTCGTCACAGCGCTCGATCAGGGCATCGGTCACATCGGCGGACTGGGCCGAGACAAAGATGGCGCGTTGGTCGAGAACCACCGTCGCGCCGCGTTCTTTCATCAACTGGGCCAGAACGGGCAGCGCGGCCCGGAAAAAGGCGGCGCGCTCCTCGTCGATCTCTTCCTGCAAGTCCCGCGCGACGCCGTCCCTCGCCCGCCGGACCTCGACCACGCGCTGATCGAATTCATCGGCGCGCTTGCGGAACTCCTCGGCCGAGAGGGTGGCGCGCAGCGTCGTCAACTGCTGCTCCTCGGCCGAGAACTGGTTGGCGAGCCTGTCATTCTCGGCCGCGATCTCGCGGCCGCGACGGTCCAGCTCTGTCTGCACCCGCAGCCCCCAGCGCGAGCGCGCGAAGACCGCCTCGGGATCGATCGTCATGATCTGCGGGGCGTTCTGGCCTTGCCTCGGCTCGGGCGTCTCGACAAGCAGCGCCGGGCCGGTGCCGTTCCCCGTCGCCTCGGCAGGCGCGCCCGGCACCGGGGCCAGCTCCGGCGTGGTCAAGACGCTGCCCGGTGGCTGTTGCTGGGCCTCTTGGGCCGTCGCCGCCCCTCCGGCCAGTGCCAGAAGAACAGCGAATATGCCCAAGGAGCGTTGCATCAGAACTGGGTCGAGATGGTCAGGTCGAAGTTCTGCTCGAGGTCGTAATCCTCCTTGACCACCGCCTTCGAGAAGTTGAAGCGCAGCGGCCCGATCGGCGTCGTCCAGAACAGCGAGGCCCCGACCGTGGCGCGCACATGCATGCCGTCATCGACCTCGATCCCGTATGCGCCGCTGGTATTGTCGAGTTTCCAGACCGAACCGGCATCGGCAAAGAGGCCGCCGGCGATCCCGTATTCCTCGGGCAGGCCCAGCGGGAAGCGCATCTCGGTCCGCAGCGCCCAGAAATAGTTGCCGCCAAGGGCATCCTCGTTCGGGGCGTTCAGGTCGCGCGGGCCATAGCCGTTCGGCTCGAAACCGCGGATCTTGCCATTGCCCGAATAGCGGTCGAGGAACCGGCTGCTGCCGTCATCCAGCATATAGACCGCGCCCGCCTCGAACTCTCCGAGGAAGGTCACGCTCTCGCGCCAGGCGTTGCTTTCCGCACCGGCATAGACGCCGGTGGTGACCGATTTCACGTCGCCGCCGACACCCGCGAAATCCTGCGTGAAGCGCAGGCGGTAGCTGGTCAGCGGGTCAAGCCCGGCGATCCGGCTGTCATAGCTATAGGTATAGCCAATCGCCGAGGTGAAGAAGCCGCCCTGTTCGAGGTAGAGGATCGGCGAGGAGCCGTCGAGTTCGCCCGTTTCCTCGTCAACCCCGATCGGATCCACGTCGAACAGCGTGTCCTTGCTCAGCTTGTAGCGCAGTTCCAGCCGCCCATTCTCGGAAATCGGGAACTCAAGCCCCGTCAGCAACCCGACCGAGCGGGTGTTGTAATCGGCGTTGTAGCGGTCGGTGGTGTTATACCAGACCTGCGCCCGCGCCCGGAGGTTGCGGCCAAGGAAGAAAGGCTCGGCGAAGGTGATGCCCGAGGACTGGTTGTCCGAACCCGCGGCAAAGGAAACGTCAAGCTCCTGCCCGCGGCCGAGGAAGTTCTTCTCGGAGAGCGAGAGGTTGAAGCCGACGCCGCTCGAGACGCCGTAGCTCATGCCGAAGCTGAGGCTGCCGGTCGGCTGCTCCTCGACATTGACATCGACGATGATCTGATCGGCGCTGGTGCCGGGGCGGCTTTCCGCCTTCACGTCCGCGAAATAGCCAAGCGCGCGCAGACGCTCGGCCGAGTTGCGGATCTCGCGCGGGTTGAAGGGGTCGCCCTCGACGGTGCTGAACTGGCGGCGGATCACCTCGTCAAGCGTGGTGGTGTTGCCCTCGATGTCGATACGCTCGACAAAGACGCGCTGGCCGCGGGTCAGGGCGAAGGTCAGGTCCAGCGTCTGGGTCCGCAGGTTGCGGGTGATGCGCGGCTCGATGGTGACGAAGTCCAGCCCCTTGCGGATCGCCAGCGCCTCCATCCGGCGGATGGTGGTGTCGATGACGGTGGGGTTGTAGACCTCGCCTGAGCGGACGCGGTTCTGGGCCTGAAATTCCGCCGCGTCGAGGCCGGGGATCTCGCTGACGGTCGCGACATTGCCGAAGGTGAAACGCGGCCCCTCCTGGATCTGGAAGGTGATGTAGAAGGCGTCACGCTCGCGCGCGACCTCGGGCGCGACGGCCTGCACCTTGAAATCGGCATAGCCGCGCGAGCGGTAGAAATCGGTCAGCAACTGCTCGTCCACGGGCAGGCGCTCGGGCGCGAAGGTGTCGCGCTGGATGAACTGACGCAGAATACCGGCCTGCTTGGTCTGCAGCACGTTGCGCAGGCGTTGATCCGAGAAGGCGCGGTTGCCGACAAAGCCGATCCGCTCGATCTCGGTCACGTCGCCTTCGCGGATCTCGAAGACCAGATCGACGCGGTTCCCGTCGCGGCGGATGATCTTGGGATCGACGCGGGCGGCAAGCCGCCCCTGCGAGGCGTAGACCTGGCTGATCGCGGCGGCATCCGCCTCGGCCTGGGCGGGCGAGTAGACGTGGCGCGACTGCGACTTGATGATCTCGTTCAGGTTCTCGGCCTTGAGGCGCCGGTTGCCTTCGAAGGCGATGGTGTTGATGGTCGGGTATTCCGCAACGCTGACGACCAGCGTGCCGCCCGAGGGGTTCAGCTCCACCTTCTCGAACAGGCCCGAGTTCTGTAGCCGTTGCAGCGCGGCGTTCAGCTCACCCGCCGAAACGTCACGGCCGCGCGGCAGATCGAGGAACGAGAGGATCGTCTGTGGCTCGATCCTCTGGTTGCCTTCGATGCGGACATTGCTGAACACATAGGCCGATGCCGTCACGGGGATCATTGCAACCGGCCCGGCCACAGCCAGCGCCGAGATCAGCGCCAGTGCGCCCCTGCCGAGTTTCCTGTCCGTCATTCTGCCCTCGCGCGTCTTTGTCTTGCAGCGGTTTTCTCCGCCCGAATTGCCACGATGGATACAGCGAAGCGGGCGCGACTGTCAAAAGGCAAGGGTCGATCAGGGGCAGAAAAGATCGTTGGTGAGTCCGAAGATCATCAGTGACAGCACCGCCGCCATGCCAAGCGCCGACAGAATATCCAGCACCCGGTCGGACGGCCGACGCCCCGCGACCGCCTCGTAGAGGTAGAACATCAGGTGCCCGCCATCCAGCACCGGGACCGGCAGGAGGTTCAGGAAACCGATCGCTGCCGAGAGGACGGCGATCCACCAGATGAAGTCGCTGCCGCCCGCCGAGGCCGCCTGCCCCGTGCTTTCCGCGATCGAGATCGCGCCGCCGAGGTTGCAGCTGCCGATCTGGCCCGAGATCATCGCCCAGAGCCCGGTGACCGACGAGGCGATGATGTCCCAGGTTCGGGCGACGCCCATGCCAAGCGCCTCGCCCGCCCCGGTCATGCGGGTCGCGGGGTCGAAGAAGGTTCCGCCACCCGAGACCCCGATCATCCAGCGTTTTTCGTATCCGTCGAGCGTGGGCAGGTCCTGCTCGCGCGGGGCAAGGGTATAGTCGGCCTCGCCCTCGCCCTCGCGCCAGACGCGCAGCAGCAGCGGGCGGCCCTCGGCGGCCTCGACATGCTGGCGCAGCTCGTCGAAGCGCGAGACCGGCTTGCCGTCGATGGCAAGGATCACGTCCCCGGCCCGCAGCCCCGCCGAGGCGGCAGGGCTGCGCGGCGCGATCCCGGTCAGCAGCGCAGGCACCGGATCGGGACCGGCAACGGTGATTTCCTGCCCGTCCCTCAGCACGGTCCAGTCATGCGCGGCCCTCGGCTCCAGCTCAGCGGCAATGGTGCCAAGATCTTTCCATGATGCGACCGGGCGGCCGTCCAGCGCCATGATGCGGTCGCCGGGCTGAAGCGCGATCTCGACGCCGGGCGGGGTCGGATGCAGGCGGCCGACCTCGGGTTCGGCGACGGGCATCCCCTGCCATAGCGCCACCCCGGCAAAGACGAGGATCGAGAGGATGAAGTTGAAGACTGGACCCGCTGCCACGGTCGCGAAGCGCGCCCAGAGCGGAGCGCCGGGCAGGCTTTGGCGCGCATGGGTCGGATCGACCTCCACGCCCGAGCCCGCACTGGCGGCGTTGCTGTCGCCCAGAAAACGCACATAGCCGCCAAGCGGGATCGCCGCGACCTGCCAGACGGTCCCGCGCCGGTCCCGCCACGAGGCCAGACGCGGCCCGAAGCCCAGCGAGAACACCTCGGCCCGGATGCCCGACCAGCGGCCGACGATGTAATGGCCGAATTCATGCACCGTCACGATGATCGACAGCGCAAGGATGAAGGCGCCGATCGTCCAGACCAGACCGCCGATCTCGGAAACCAGACCCATCATGCCGCGCCGGCCGCGTGGCGGGCCAGATGGCGGCCCCGCGCGTCCCATGCCAGAACGGTGTCGAGGTCGGCCGGGCTTTCGGCAAAGCCAGCTTCGCCCGCACAAAGGTCCAGCACATGTTCGACCGCGCCCGCCATGTCGGCAAAGCCGATGCGGCCCGCAATGAAATCGTCCAGAGCCTGCTCCTTCGCGGCATTGAGCACAGCGCCCGCGGCCCCGCCGGCACGGATCACCTCGCGCGCTAGGCGCAGGGCCGGCCAGCGCACCTCGTCCGGGGCGGCGAATGTCAGCGTGCCGAGTTGCGCGAGGTCCAGCGCCGGGACCGGCAGCGCCGCCCGCTGCGGCCAGTTCAGCGCATAACCGATGGCGTGGCGCATGTCCGGCGCCCCCATATGCGCGACCGAGCCGCCATCGACATGGCTGACCATGGCGTGAATGATCGACTGGGGATGGACAAGAACCTTGATCCGATCCTCGCCCAGACCGAAAAACTCATGCGCTTCAATCAGTTCAAGGGCCTTATTGAACATCGAGGCGCTGTCGATCGTGATCCGCTGGCCCATCGACCAGTTGGGATGGCACGAGGCCTCGGCGACCGTGGCGCGCGCCAGCCGCTCCAGCGGCCAGTCGCGGAAGGCCCCGCCCGAGGCGGTGATCGTCACGCTCTCGACGTACTCGAGGTTTTCATGTCCAAGAACCTGAAACAACGCGGAATGTTCTGAATCTACCGGCAGGATCCGGGCCTTGCCGCGCGCGGCTTCGGACATGACCAGCCGTCCGGCGGCAACGAGGCTTTCCTTGTTCGCCAGCGCGAGCGTGCCGCCCCGGCGCAGAACCTCCAGCCCCGGCGGCAGCCCTGCCGCGCCGATGATCGCCGAAAGGGTCCAGTCGGCGGGCCGCGCAGCGGCCTCGGCAATCGCGGCGGCTCCGGCGGCTGCTTCGATCCCGCTGCCCGTGAGGGCCGCACGCAACTCGCCCAGCTTTTCGGGCAGCGCCGTCACCGCGACCTCGGCCCTGAGCGCGCGGGCCATCTCGGCCAGCCGCGCGACATTCGCCGCGCCGGTCAGCGCGACGGTGCGATACCGCTCGGGTCCGCCCGACCGCATCAGCAGATCAAATGCACTTTCGCCGATGGAGCCCGTGGCCCCCAGCACAGAAACGCTGCGCATGTTTCAGCCTCCGATCGTCGGCAACAGATGGGCCAGCATCAGGACCAGCGCGAGAAGAAGCGCACCCGTCATGGCGTCGAAGCGGTCAAGCGCCCCGCCATGGCCGGGGATCAGTTCCGAACTGTCCTTGACGCCGACGCGCCGTTTCAGCCAGCTTTCCGCAATATCGCCGAACTGGCCCGCGATTGCCAGCAACGGCCCGGCCAGCAGCACGCCCCAGCCGGCATTGCCGTTGAGGAAGAGGCAGGCCGCCAACACCAATGCCCCGACCCAGCCGGCCAGAGTGCCGCTCCAGGTCTTTTTCGGGCTGATCGAGGGCCAAAAGCGCGGGCCGCCCAGCTTGCGCCCGACGAAATAGCCCAGCATGTCGGATTGCACCACGGTGGCGACGATCCAGAACACCGTCGACAGGCCCAGCACCTCGCGGATCGCGACCAGAGCATAGCCCGCGCCAAGGATGCCGATGGTGAAAAGCGTATAGCCCAGCCGCTCGCGCGAATGGGTGCCGGGCAGACCCGCCAGCACCGGAACCAGCACCAGAAGCAGCGGCAGGTCGCCCGGAATGACCAGCATGGTCAGCAGCACGATCCCGGCCAGACAGCCGATCAGCACCGGATGGCGGGGGCTGTGAAACTCCGGGTGGCGCCAGCCGGTCAGGCGCGCCAGTTCCCACATCATCAGCCCGACGACGACCGAAACGCCGATCCGCAGCCAGAGGCCGGAGGACAACAGCAGCAGCGCCCCCAGCACGAGGAGCAGCGCCCCCCAGCCGATGCGCTTGCGCAGATCGCCCCAGCGGCCCGGATTGAGCTTGTCGCGGAACCGTCTGCGGGGCAGTTGCGGTTCGGTCATGCGCGGCCGAAGCGCCGGTCGCGCAGGCTGAACCGGTCAAGGATCTCGGCCAGATGCGTCGGCGTGAAATCGGGCCAGAGCGTCTGGGTGAACTCATATTCCGAATAGGCCGCCTGATAGGGCAGGAAATTCGAGGTCCGCGTCTCGCCCGAGGTGCGGATCACCAGATCCGGGTCGGGATGGCCCGCAGTATCGAGGCAATCGGCGAAATCCGCCTCGGTCGGGTTTTCGACCTCGCCCCGCGCCACGCGTTCGGAAAGGCGCTTGGCGGCCCGCGCGATCTCGTCCCGGCCGCCGTAATTGATCGCGACGGTCAGGTTCAGGCGGGTGTTCATCTGGGTCCGGGACTCGATCCCCTCCATCAGGCGCTGCAGCCGGGGGTCCAGCCGCTCGCGCCCGCCGATGAAGCGCATGCGCACCCCTTCGGCGGACATGCCGTCCGCCTCCCGCTCGATATAGCGGGCAAATATCGCCATCAGCCCGAGGACTTCCTCGGTCGTGCGCTTCCAGTTCTCGGTCGAGAAGGCATAGAGGGTCAGCCAGTTGACGCCCATGTCGGGGCAGGCCCGCACGATCTCCTTGACGCGCTCGGCGCCGCGGCGGTGGCCGACCAGCCGAGGCCAGCCCTTGTTCGCGGCCCAGCGGCCATTGCCGTCCATGATGATGGCAACGTGGCGGGGCTTGGCCGCCGGATTGCCCGATTGCGTCAGGCTGGCTGCGGGATCTGCCATCTGGTCAGACCTGCATGATCTCGGCCTGTTTGGCCTCAAGCGCCTGGTCGACCGCGGCGATCATCTTGTCCGTCAGTTCCTGAACCGAGCTTTCCCAGAACTTCTGGTCGTCCTCGGACATGCCGGCGGCCTTGGCCTTCTTGATCTGGTCCATGCCGTCGCGGCGGACGTTGCGCACCGCGACGCGGGCATGTTCGGCATATTGCGCGGCCACGCGGCTCAGGTCGCGGCGCCGCTCCTCGTTCAGCTCGGGGATCGGCAGCATGATGATGGTGCCGTTGAGCTGCGGGTTGATGCCCAGCCCCGAATCGCGGATCGCCTTCTCGGCCTTGCCGACCAGCGCCTTGTCCCAGATGTTGATGGTGACCATGCGCGGTTCGGGCACGTTCACGGTGCCGATCTGGTTGATCGGCGTCGGCGAGCCGTAGGCGTCGACCATGATCGGCTCGACCATGCTGGCCGAGGCGCGGCCCGTGCGCAGCGAGGCGAACTCGTGGCGCAGGGATTCCATGGCGCCCTTCATGCGGCGTTCCAGGTCGTCGGTGTCGATCTCAATCTCGTCGGACATGCTCGATCATGGCCTCTGTGCTGTGGTTTTCAGGGCTTTTAGCCGAGCGGAGCGGCCAAGGCAAAGGCAATGCGGCATTTTAGCCGTGGACGCGCGTATATGTTCCCTCGCCTGCAAGGATACCCCTGAATCCGCCCGGTTCATCCAGAGAGAATACGATGATCGGCAGGTCGTTGTCGCGTGCAAGTGCAATGGCCGAGGCATCCATCACGCCCAGATGCTTCTGCAGCACTTCGTCATAGGTGACGGTTTCGTAACGCTTTGCGTCGGCGTGCTTTTTCGGATCCTTGTCATAGACGCCATCGACCTTGGTGCCCTTGAAGATCGCCTCGCAGTTCATCTCGTTGGCGCGCAGCGTCGCGGCGGTGTCGGTGGTGAAATAGGGGTTGCCGGTGCCCGCGGCGAAGATGATGACGCGCTTCTTTTCCAGGTGGCGCACCGCGCGGCGGCGGATATAGGGCTCGGCCACCTCGTCCATGCGGATCGCCGAAATCACGCGGGTATGGATGTTTTCGCCTTCCAGCGCCGCCTGCATGGCCAGCGCGTTCATCACGGTCGCAAGCATCCCCATGTAGTCGGCGGTCGCGCGCTCCATCCCTTGGGCGCTGCCCTGAAGGCCGCGGAAGATGTTGCCGCCGCCGATGACCATGCAGATCTCGACGCCCATGTCATGGACCGCCTTGACCTCATGGGCGATGCGGGCAACGGTCGGCGGATGCAGGCCATAGCCTTGGTCCCCCATCAGGGCCTCGCCCGAGATCTTCAGCAGCACACGCGAATATTTTCCGGCTTGCGGAATTGAGTCGGACATCGGACGACCTTTCAGAGGGAGTTTCATTGCGCTGCAAAATGTCGCAAACACGTCGCATGTTCAACCTACGGCTTGAGGGCAGGTGACGTCGAAGCGCCATATTTCGTCCGACATCAGCTCCGAGCAGCATGTCCTGATCGCCGGGCCGACCGCCAGCGGTAAATCCGCGCTGGCGCTGGAACTGGCGACACGGCAGGGCGGCGTGATCGTCAATGCCGATGCGCTTCAGGTCTGGTCCTGCTGGCGCGTGATCTCGGCTCGGCCTTCTGCCGCCGAGGAAACCATCGCGCCGCATCGCCTCTACGGCCACATGGACCCCGGCGCGGACTTCTCGGTCGGGATCTGGCTCGATCAGGTGGCCGGGCTTCTGGCGGGGGGCGAGCGGCTGATCATCGTGGGCGGAACCGGGATGTATCTGCACGCGCTGGCCAACGGCCTTGCCGTCATCCCGCCCATCCCGCCCGAGGTCCGGGTCGCCGGCAATGCGCTGATGTCGCGCGATGACGGGCTGGCCGAGGCCATCGCCGCGCTCGACGCCCAGACCCGCGACCGCATCGACCTGCGCAATCCCGCCCGCGTCCAGCGCGCATGGGAGGTGCAGCAGGCCACCGGGCGCGGCATCCTCTCCTGGCAGGCCGAAACCGGCCCGCCGCTGATCGGTCCCGACCAGTCGGAGCGTATCGTCCTGACCAGCCATCGCGACTGGCTGGCCGACCGGATCGAGCGACGGTTCCACGCGATGATGGATCAGGGCGCGCTGGACGAGGTTCGGGCGATGCTGCCGCAATGGGACGCTTCGGCGCTTTGGGCGAAAGCGATCGGCGCGCCCGAACTGGTTGCCCATCTTCGGGGCGAGACCAGCCTCGAGGAAGCCGTCGATCGGGCGATCATCGCGACCCGCCAATATGCCAAGGGGCAGCGCATCTTCTTTCGCAACCGGATGCGTGACTGGCGGGCGATCGCGATGGATGTCGATTCTGACACCTGACAGCAACAGCTTAACCGTTTTTCAACCAGAAGTAGATTTAGCTTTCACGGAACCGCTCCCTGCGGAATACCGTTGATACACCACAACGTGAAGCTGAGCCATGAATCAGAACTTGCGTCCCAGAGATCTGATCCACCACGCCCCGCCCTCTCCGGCGAGAGACGAGCGGCTGCATGACGCGGCAATCAATGCCGATGTGATTCTCGAGCCTGCGGCCGAGGATCCGCGGCACTCGCAGCTTTCCGACCAGCCGGTCCCGGACCAGTGCGCCGGGATCTGGCCCCCTGCCGTCACCGGCCCCGCCTTGCGTCGCCAGGTCCCCGCGCCCGGTCAGGGCCTGCGCCTCCTGCCGGTTTCCGGCTTCTTCTGGGGCGGGCCGCTGCGCGGTCGCACGGGTCCGGGGCTGACCCTGCCGAAGCCGCGCGTCCGGGGCGATCATGTGATTCTCTTCCTGCGGCAAGGCAGTATCGCGATCGAGTTTCCGCGACGCCACCACCGGCTGTCCGATGGCCAGCTTGCCTTCGTCCCGCTGGGGACGGCATTCGCCCTGCGCCCGCCGGAAGGCCTGGACGGCTGGGCGCTGCTGGTCCCGGCGGCCTTCACCCAATGCCTGCCGGTGGCGCTGCCGGCCGAGTTTCGCGCCGGCGCGCCCGACCCCGCCGACCAGGACCTGATCGCGCCAGCCTTCTGCGCGCTTGGCCGGGGCGAGCCGCTGAACCCGATCCAGCAAGGCGCGGTGGCCTGTCATCTCGGCCTGCTCGCCGCGGCATTGTCGCGGCTCGACGGCCGCGCCGCCCTGCCGGGCCGCACCGACCGGGCAGAGATCGACGCCCGCCCGTTGACCGAGGACTTCCTCGCGCTGGCCGCCGCCAACCTCGCCGAGAACCGCACCGTGTCGGAGATGGCGCGCGAATTGCACAGCAACCTTGCGGGACTGGACGCGGCCTGTCGGCAAAGCCGGGGACGCTCGGCGCTGGAACTGGTCTATGCGCTCCGCCTCGAACGCGCGGCGGACCTCTTGCGCAATGGCAGCAAGCCGATCCCGCAGATCGCGCGCGAGCTGGGCTATACCGGCCCCGGCCATTTCATGCGCGCCTTCGCCTCGGCGACGGGGCGCACGCCGCAGGCCTTCAGGACCGCGGTGCATGCCCCGGTGGTCGAGGGCGACTGACCCGTCGTTTCAATCTTCGTCCGGGGCCTCGTTGTCCTCATCCGGCCCGGCCAGCGCGTCGCGCCCGCGAAACCCTTGCGCGATGACGAATTTCTCGGAGGAATCCGAACGGCTCGCTGGCGGCTTCACATTGGCGACCTTGCGGAAATTGCGCTTCAGCATGGCCTGCATCTCGGTCTCCGCCCCGCCCGCCAGAACCTTGGCGACGAAGGTGCCGCCCGGCTCCAGCACGTCGAAGGCCAGTTGCGCCGCCGCCTCGACCAACGCGACGATGCGCAGGTGGTCGGTGCCCTTGTGCCCCGAGGACGAGGCGGCCATGTCCGACATCACCACATCGGCGCGCCCGCCCAGCCATTCCTTGACCAGATCGTCGGCCCCGTCCGACAGGAAGTCGAGCTGATGGATCTCGGCCCCGGCGATGGGGTCGACCTCCTGCAGGTCGATCCCCAGCACGCGCCCGACCTTCTTGCCAGATTTCTCGCCCAGCGAGTTCACCCGGTCCACCGCGATCTGGCACCAGCCGCCCGGCGCGCAGCCAAGATCCACCACCCGCGCGCCCGGCACGAGGAAGTGATACTTGTCGTCCAGCTCCATGATCTTGTAGGCGGCGCGACCGCGATAGCCCTCGCGCTTGGCGCGCGCGACATAGGGGTCGTTCAACTGCCGTTCCAGCCAGAGCGTGCTGGAAAGCTTGCGCCCCTTTGCCGATTTCACCCTCACGCGAAGATCGCGCTGCCCGCGGCCCGAGCTTTTCTTCTCGCCGCCGGGTTTTTTTCCGTCCGTCATCTTATGCTACCCCGTTCAATCCTTCGGGGGCCAGCACCCCGTCCTTGACCATTTGCGCATATAGCAGGCCTTCGCGCAGACCGCGATCCGCAACTGACAGCCTTGTCGTCGGCCAGACGCGCATCAATGTCTGAAGGATCGCCGCGCCCGACATGATCAGCGCATGACGCTCGCGCCCGATGCGGGGATCGGCGCGCCGCCCCTCGGGCCCAAGCGCCAGATAGTCGCGGATCACCCGGTCGATCTGGGACGAGGTCATGCTCAGCCCGTCAACCTTGGTGCGGTCATAGCGGCGCAGGCCCAGATGGCTGGCCGCGACCGTCGTGACCGTGCCGGAGGTGCCGATGACCTGAAAATTCTCGTCGAATTTCTGGGTCAGCGAATAGGGGCTGAAATCGGTCAGCATCTCCTCGAAATGCCAGGACATCAGGGCAAAACGGCCCTCGTCCTCCTCGACATCCTCGAACTGGTCGCGCAGCGTCGCGACCCCCAGTGGCACGCTGATCCAGTCGACCACCCGCGCGCCGCCCGGCTGCGGGTTCCGGAAGCCGTCGGCCAGCCGCATGATCGCGCGCGGCCGCTCGGTCGGCTCGACCTCCTCAAGGTCGATCCACACCAATTCGGTCGAGCCGCCGCCGATATCGACGACCAAAAGCTGGTTGGTGCGATGGCTGACCAGCGGCGCGCAGGAGATGACGGCAAGCCGCGCCTCCTCCTCGGCATCGATGATCTCGACCGGAAGGCCGGTCTCGCGCCGGATCATCCGCAGGAAATCGCGGCTGTTCCTTGCCCGGCGGCAGGCCTCGGTCGCGACAAGGCGCATGCGCACGACCTTATGTGCCTCGAGCTTGCGCCGACACACCTGCAGGGCATGCACCGTCCGCGCCATCGAGGGGCGGGAAAGCCTGCCCGACGCTTCCAGCCCCTGCCCCAGTTGGACAGGTTTCGAGAAGCTGTCGACCACCTGAAACTGACTGCCCGCCGGTCGGGCGATCAGCATCCGGCAACTGTTGGTGCCAAGATCCAGTGCCGCATAAAGCGGCCCGTCCTCGGCCGGGCGGGTGACGAAAGGCTCGACCGTCAATCTCGGGAACGCGTCCGCACCCGCGGGACGCCTGGGCGCCATAAGCACGCCCTCCGATTACTTGTTGAAATCAAGTTAGCCTGCCCCCCCATTCGGTTCAAGGGCCTCGGGGTGGCTGCCCACTCGACAGAGGCCGCCGGCGGGGCTATCCCGATGACATGATCGTTATCGCAGCACTCATCATTGGCGCGGCAATCGGCTGGTGGCGCGCCGGAAAGCTGGGCGGCAACCGCGCCGACCGGCTGCAATATGGCGCGGCCCACGCGTTGGCCTTTGCCGTTCTCGGGATATTCCTGACCATCCTGATCGCCCGGTCCGGCTGATGTTCCGGCCTTTCCTTGACAGCCTCGGCCGACATGGGGTGCCCGCGAGCCTCAGGGAATATCTCGATCTTCTGGGCGGATTGCAGGCCGGCCTGTCGGACTGGAGCCCGGACGGGTTCTATTACCTCGCCCGCGCGACGCTGGTGAAGGACGAGGCCCATATCGACCGATTCGACCGCGCCTTCGCCGAAACCTTCTCCGGCCTCGAGGAGATCCCGGTCGAGACGCTGCTCAGCGAAGCCTCGATCCCCAAGGAATGGCTGGAGAAGCTGGCCGAGAAACTGCTGACCCCCGAGGAACGCGCCGCGATCGAAGGCCCCGGCAGCTTCGACGAACTGATGCGCCGCCTGAAGGAGCGGCTGGCCGAGCAGAAGGGCCGCCATCAGGGCGGCAACAAATGGGTCGGCACCGCCGGAACCTCGCCCTTCGGCGCCTATGGCTACAACCCTGAAGGCGTCCGAATCGGGCAGGAGGAAAGCCGCCACCGCCGCGCGGCCAAGGTCTGGGACAAGCGCGAGTTCCGCGACTTCGACGACACGGTCGAACTGGGCACGCGCAACGTCAAGGTGGCGCTGAAACGCCTCAGGCAATGGGCGAGGCATGGCGCGGTCGAGGAACTTGACCTGCCCGGCACCATCCGCGCCAGTGCCGAGCATGGCTATATCGACGTCCAGACCCGCCCCGAGCGTCACAACGCGGTCAAGGTGCTGCTGTTTCTGGATGTCGGCGGCTCGATGGACGAACACGCGCGCCGGGTCGAGGAGCTTTTCTCGGCCGCCCGGTCGGAGTTCAAGCATCTCGAACATTTCTATTTCCACAACTGCATCTACGAGGGGCTGTGGAAGGACAACCGCCGGCGCTGGACCGAGACCGTGCCGACATGGGAGGTGCTGAACCGCTTCGGCCGCGACTACAAGGCCATCGTCGTCGGCGATGCCTCGATGTCGCCCTATGAGATCATGGCGGCGGGCGGCGCGAACGAGCATTGGAACCCCGAGCCGGGCGAGGTCTGGTTGCGACGCCTGCGCGAGACCTGGCCCGATCATGTCTGGCTGAACCCGGTCAGGCAGGCGCATTGGCGCCAGACCCCCTCGATCCGCATGGTCGACGAGATATTCGAGGGGCGGATGCGCGCGCTGACGCTGGAGGGCCTGACCGAAGCCATGCGCCTTCTTGGCTAGTGGGACTCCAGACGCCATATTCAGATCATGCTGAAACTGACACCGATCCTGCTGATCCTGCTCTATGCCGCCGCGATGTGGTATTTCTCGCTCTGGCGGCTCAGGGCCGAGTTGAACCAGCGCTCGACCTCGCTGGATCATCCGGCGCTGAAGCCGATGCTGGCGCGGCTGGGAAAGGCCATGAACCTGCCGCCGATCCGCGCCCATGTCTACGAGATCGCGCCGGTCAACGGCCTTGCCGCGCCGGACGGGCGCATCTTCCTGACCCGCGGCTTCATCGACCGTCTGGACCGCGGCGAGGTGACGGAGGCGGAGCTTGCCTCGGTCATCGCGCATGAGCTTGGCCATGTCGCGCATGGCCATGCCCGCCGCCGGATGATCGACTTTGCCGGCCAGAACGTGATCCGCGTGGTGCTGGTCAGCGTGCTGGGCCGTTTCCTGCCCGGCATCGGCACATGGATCGCGGGACTTGCCGCAGGCGCCCTCGCCGCGCGCCTTTCGCGGCAGGACGAGTTCGAGGCCGATGCCTTCGCGAGCGCCCTGATGGTCAAGGCCGGGCTTGGCACCGGCCCGCAGAAAAGCCTGTTTCGCAAGCTGGACGCGCTGACCGGCAATCGCGGCGCGACGCCCGCATGGCTGATGTCCCATCCCCGCGTTGATGCACGAATTGCCGCAATCGAGGCATTGGAGGCGCGCTGGGGCATCGCCTGAGCGATTGTCCACCCGTCGATCCGCCCGAGACTTGCCCCCCGCGAGGATTGGCCTATGCTGCGGCTGCAAAGCAATTTGAGCCCCGATGACCCGTCCCTTTCGCCGCCGTGTCCTTTACATTCCCGGCTACGATCCGATCCCGCCGCGCCGCTATCGCGAACTCTACAAGCGCGAAGGTTCCGAACAGGCGCGGATCTCGGGTTACCGGCTGGAATTCGGCGCCCGGCGCGACCGCACCGGCTTTGGCTGGGGCGTCGGCGGCAGGTTCGGCGAGCTGACCGCCGAGGCCGAGGTCGAGGTTCTGGTCTGGGCCGACCTCGTGCAGGGCTCGATGGGCCAATCGATCGCCGCGACCTATGGCCAGCTTGTCCGGACCGCCTGGGCTTATATCGGCAGCGGGGCGCTTTGGCGGCTGATGCGCCTCAGGCGCGGCCCGGTCCTTGCCGCACTTTATCCGGTGGTCGTGCTACTCGCGCAACTCGTGGCGGCGCTGCTGGTCGGGGCGCTGATTGGCTGGCTCATGGGTTGGCTCACCGGGTTTGGCGGCTGGCTGGGGCTCCCGGTCACGCTGGCGATTGCGCTGGCTGGGCTGCACCTCTGGCGTCGTCTCGACGGCAAGATCTTCGCCTATTACCTAATGCATGACTACGCCTTCACCGCCGAGAACCTTGGCGCCTATCCCCCGGCGCTGGAGGTCCGGCTGTCGGCCTTCGCCGACCGGATCGCCGAGGTGCTGGAGGGCGACTGGGACGAGGTTCTGGTGGTCGGGCACAGTTCCGGCGCCTATCTGGGCGTCTCGGTCCTGGCCGAGCTGATCCGGTCGGGCCGTGTGCGCCCGGACGGGCCGAAGCTTGCTTTCCTTTCGCTGGGTCAGGTCGTGCCGATGGCTTCCTTCCTGCCGAAAGCGAACCGGCTGCGCGCCGATCTACGCTATCTTTCGGCGCGTGAGGAGCTGTCATGGGTCGACGTGACCGCGCCCGGCGACGCCTGCTCCTTCGGGCTTTGCGATCCGGTCGCGGTCTCGGGCGTCGCGCCCGCCGACCACCGTCATCCGCTGATCCTCTCGGCCGCGTTTCGCCAGACCCTCTCGCCCCAGAAGCAGCGCGAATTGCGCGGCAGGTGGTTCCGGCTGCATTTCCAGTATCTCTGCGCCTTCGACCGGCCCGGAGATTATGACTATTTCGCGATCACGGCCGGGCCTCTGACCCTGGCCGAGCGCTTTGCCGGGCGCACACATTCCCCCGGACGCATCGCGCGGCCGGTGAACGGCTGGACCGCGACATGATCCCGCCGAAGCCGCCATCGCGTCAGGGCAAGGGCTCCGTCTGGCGTTTCCTCCGCGAGTTTCGCGGCGACATTCTGTCGGCGCAGTCCGACCGCCTCTATCGCGCGTGGATGGCCGAGTTTCGCGGGCCGTTCATCCACAGCTTCACCTGCAACGATCCGCAACTGGTCGATCTGGTGCTGCGGCGGCGGCCGATGGATTTCCCGAAATCGCCGCGCATGGCCGCGGGGCTGCAACCGCTTTTGGGCAATTCCAGCTTCATCTCGAACGGGGCGACCTGGCTGCACCAGCGCCGGATCATCGACATAGCCTTTGCCGGTGGACGCCTGCGCGAGGCCTTCCCGGCGATGTGGGACGCGTCCGAGGCGGCGGTTTCGCGCCTCGCCCCCCTCGCCGACGGCGCCGAGATCGACATCGAGCCGCAGACCGGGCACGTCGCGGCCGATGTGATCTTCCGCTCGCTTTTCTCGATCCCGATCGAGGACCGCGTCGCCTCACAGGTCTTCGACGCGTTCCGCGAGCATCAGGCGGCGCAACCGATGGTCAATATCGGCGGGCTGATCAGCCTGCCCCGCTGGGCGCGTATCCATGGCCGCCGCGTGCGGACAAGCGCACGGCGCATCCGCGGGTTGATCCAGACGCTTGTGGCCGCGCGAGCCGAGCAGATCGCCGCCGGGACCGCTCCGCAAGACCTCGCGACCAAGATCATGGTCACGCCCGATCCGGTGACGCAGAAGCGTTTCACCGACAAGGAAATGGTGGACGAGGTCGCGACCTTCTTCCTTGCCGGGCATGAAACCAGCGCCTCGGCCCTTGCCTGGGCGCTCTATCTGCTGGCCGAGCATCCCGAATGGCAGGATCGCGTCGCCGAGGAAGCCGAGGCGAAACTGACCCCCGATTTCTCCTGCGTGAAGCAGCTCGAGGCCTCGCGCGCGGTATTCCGCGAGGCGCTGCGGCTTTACCCGCCCGTCGCGATGACCGTCCGGCAATGCCGCCACGCGGTCCGGCTGCGCGACCGCAAGGCGCCCGCCGGGTCGCAGATCGTGCTGTCGCCCTGGCATCTGCACCGGCACCAGCGCCTCTGGGACAATCCCGACGGCTTCGATCCGGGGCGGTGGCAGACCGAGAATGGCAAGATCTGCCAGCGCGACGCCTTCATCCCGTTTTCGTCCGGCGCGCGGGCCTGCCCCGGCGCGGGTTTCGCGATGATCGAGGGGCCGCTGATCCTGTCGGCGCTGGTACGCGCCTATCGGCTGGCCCCGCCTGAAAAGCGGCCGGTTCCGATCATGCGCCTGACCCTTCGCGGCAAGAACGGCATCCACCTGCGGCTGAGCAGGCGCTGAAGGATCAGAGCCGGTAGATCCCGGAGAACTTGTCCTCCAGATAGGCCAGCAAGGGCTCCTCGCTGATGGGGTTGCCCGTCGCCATCTCGATCAGTTCGCGCGGCGGATAAAGCGCGCCGTGGCGCTGCATGTTCTCGCGCAGCCACTCGACGGCAGGCGCGGCATCCCCCATCGCAAGCGACTGGTCGAGGTCGGGCAGCGCGGCACGCATGGCGCTGTTCAGGCAGCCGGCATAGACATTGCCAAGCGCATAGGTCGGGAAATAGCCGAAAAGCCCGACCGACCAATGCACGTCCTGCAACACGCCATTCGCGGGCCGGTCGACCGCCACGCCGAAATCCTTGAGGAAGCGGGCGTTCCACGCCTCGACCAGATCCTCGACATCCAGCCGGCCGGCGATCAGGTCGCGCTCCAGATCGAAGCGCAGCATGATGTGGAGGTTGTATTGCACCTCGTCCGCCTCGGTCCGGATATAGCCGGGCGTGACGCGGTTCACGGTGGCATAGAAGGCATCGGCATCCGGCACCGAAAGCCCGTCGAAGGCATCCGACATACGCTGGTAGAGCCAGCCCGAAAAGGCCCGGCCGCGCCCGATCTGGTTCTCGTAGATCCGGCTCTGGCTTTCATGCGCCCCCATCGAGACGCCGCGCCCCAGCGGGGTGAAGGCATAGTCGCTGTCGATGCCCTGTTCATAGCTGGAATGCCCGACCTCGTGGATCGTCGAATAGAGGCAGTTGAACGGATCGGCCTCGACCACGCGGGTGGTGATCCGGCTGTCCTGCCAGCGCCCGGAGCTGAAGGGATGGACGGCGATATCCATGCGCCCGCGCGTCCAGTCATAGCCGAAGGCCGTGGCGCAGGTGCGGGCAAGGCGAAGCTGGGTTTCCTGCGCGAAATGCCCCTCCAGCGCCCTTGGCTGGTATTCGGCGCCAAGGACATCGTCGCGCAGCGCGACAAGCCGCGGGCGCATCGCGTCGAAGAGCGCGGCGATTTCGGCCTGTGTCGCGCCCGGCTCGTAGTCGTCAAGCAACGCATCGTAAAGGTCGCCGCCGTCCGCCAGCGCCGCCGCCTCCTCGCGCTTGAGCATCAGGATGTCGTTGAGAACCGGCAGGAAGTCCTCGGGCGCGTCATTCGCCCGAGCCTCGGCCCATACGCCCTGCGCCAGCGAGGTCTGTCGCGCCAGTTCGGTCGCAAGCCGCGCCGGAATGCGCGAGGCGCGCCGGAAGTCCCGCGCGATCAGGTCGAGGACGCGCTGGTCCTCCTCGTCCCCGGCTTCGGCCTGCTCCAGCCATTCGCCGATGCGCGGATCGGTCCGCCGCTCGTGCAGCACGGCCTCAATCGCGGCCATTTCCTCGCCGCGCTGTTCGGCCGCACCGCGCGGCATGACGGTTTCCTGATCCCAGGCCAGCCGCTCGGAAATCGCGGACAGGGCTTCGGTCTGGCGCTGGAAGGCGAAGAGGTCGTCGAAGGCGCTCATCTGAGATTTCCCCTGATCGAGGTTTCATACGGATAGCGGGCATGGTGCCGGGCACGGATGATCAGCGTGAAAAGCAGGATCGCGCCGATCTGATGCCCCAGCGCCAGCACCAGCGGCGAGGCATGGATCACGTTCATGATGCCGAGGAAGACCTGAACCGCGACACCGGCGATCATCGCCAGATAGGCACCCCGCGTCACCGGATGCGGAGACCGACGCGCCCGGAGCCAGACGACGATGGCGAAGATGGTCAGGAGATAGGCGACCATGCGATGGGTGAACTGGACCAGCGCCGGATTTTCGAAGAAATTCCGCCAACCCAAGGCATTGTCCCAGATTTCCGCAGGGATCCATTCGCCGCCCATGGTCGGCCAGCCGGTATAGGTCCGGCCCGCGTCGATCCCCGCAACCAGCGCGCCGATCAGGATCTGGACGAAGGCAAGATGCATCAGCCCGGTCGTCATCGAGAAAAGCTTCGACTCGCCCGCGCGGCGGGCCCGGATCAGCGCCGCCTCGGGCCGCGCGAGGGAAAGCGCCCACCAGGCGATCGTGCCGAGAATGGCAAAGGCCAGCCCGAGATGGACGGCAAGCCGGTAGGAGGCGACGCGCACCATCTCTCCCGAGAGGCCGGAATGGACCATCCACCAGCCGATCGCGCCCTGCGCCCCGCCCATCGCACCGATGAGCAGCAGGCGAGGCGTCCAGCCCGTGGGAATGCGCTTCGTGGCAAGGAAGAACAGGAAGCCCGCCGCCCAGACAAGCCCGACGAGGCGGCCCAGCAGGCGGTGCGACCATTCCCACCAGTAGATCTGCTTGAACCCGGCAAGGTCCATGTCCGGGTTGACCTCGCTGAATTGCGGGATCTGCCGGTATTTCTCGAATTCCGCCTGCCAGCCGGCCGCGTCGAGCGGTGGCAGCGCCCCCGTGACCGGCTTCCATTCGGTGATCGAGAGGCCCGAACCCGTCAGCCGCGTCGCGCCGCCAAGCGCGATCATCGCGGCCACCATCACGAAAAGCACCATCAGCCACAGCCGGATCGCGCCGCGCGCACCGCGCGGGCCGCTGTCGATCATCCCGCCGACCGGGTCAGCCGGTCGCGAGGTGGTTTCGGTAACTTCCTGAAAGACGGGGCGTCTTGCCATGTCAGCTTCCTTGTCGATGGCCCGACCTTGACCGGCCTCGGCCCGGAAATCAATCAATCGCGACGGACAAGCTGTCGCAGCATGCCGTGGAAGATGCGCGTATCGGCCTGGGTCAGCGGCAGGCGGGACCACAGGTTGCGCAGCGTCAGCTTCATCGCGGGGGCCTTTTCCGGCGGGAAGAAGAAATTGGCCTCGGCCAGCCGCTCCTCCCAGTGATCGGCAAGCTTCTCGATCTCGATCCGGGTGGCGGGAACCTCGCCCTGCGGCCGGCGGCCATGCGGCGCGGGCTGGGTCGGAAGGCTTTCGCGCGACCATTCGTAACCGGCCAGCAGCACCGCCTGCGCGAGGTTGAGCGAAGGGAAATCGGGATTGACCGGGACCGTGATGATCGCATTGGCCCGCGCGACGTCATCATTCTCGAGCCCGGCGCGCTCGGGGCCGAAGATCACCGCGACGCGGCCACCCCCGGCGGTGCGCGCACGCGCATCCTCCATCGCGGTGGCGGGCGTCAGGACCGGCTTCGTCAGCTCACGCCCCCGTGCAGTGGTGGCATAGGCATAGTCGATGTCGGACATCGCCTCGGCCAGCGTCGGAAAGACCTGCGCCCGGTCGAGGACCCGGCCCGAGGCCCCGGAGGCCATCGCGACGGCGCGCGGATTGGGCCAGCCGTCGCGCGGCGCGACGAGACGCATCTCGGTCAGGCCGAAATTCAGCATGGCGCGCGCCGCGGCGCCGATATTTTCACCCATCTGCGGGCGCACGAGAATGATCGCGGGTTCCATGCCCGCGGCCATATCCTTAGCGTGAGCCACTGGCAAGCCGCACGGCTCTGCGCTATCTGCTGGGATTGAACACAGGATGACAGCCCGATGAACGACCAGCCGAACACGCCCCAGCTTTACCTGATCACCCCGGTAGGGGCTGCCGTATCGACCGTAGGACCGCTTCTGGCCGATGTCATGGACCGCTTTCCGGTCGCCTGCCTGCGCATTCCGGGCGCGGGCACCGAGGACGAGTTGGGCCGGCTTGCCGACCTTGCGCGTGAGATCGCCCATGCCCGCGACGTGGCGGTGGTGATCGACGACCACGTCCAGCTTGCCCAGCGGCACGGGCTGGACGGGGTGCACCTGACGGATGGGGCAAGAAGCGTCCGCTATGCCCGGCGCGAACTTGGCGCCGATGCGATCGTCGGTGCCTTCTGCGGCGCCTCGCGCCATGACGGCATGAACGCGGCCGAGGCCGGAGCGGATTACGTCTCCTTCGGTCCCTGCCGCGCGACGGTTCTGGGTCATGGCGAGATCGCGGAACTCGACCTTTTCCAGTGGTGGTCGGAGACGATCGAGGTTCCGGTCGTCGCCGAAGGCGCGCTGAACCCCGCCCTGATCGGGCAGCTTGCGCCGATCAGCGACTTCATCGCGCTCGGACCGGAGATCTGGTCCGAGGATGATCCCGTGGAAGCCCTTGGCCTTCTCTGGCGCTGACATCGCGTATCGAAGCCTCGCATGGGTATTTGGAAAACGGTGAAGACGCAGCACTTCGCTCAGCGGCACGCCGGTCTTCGGCTTTCACCGTTTCTTAAATACCCATGCGGCATCGAAGCGACGGCAAGGCTGCCTCTTGCGAAGCCGACGGACGCAGCCTAAAGCCTCTCCATGACCCAGCATCAGCGCCTTCTCATCATCGATTTCGGTTCCCAGGTCACGCAGCTGATCGCGCGTCGCCTCCGCGAGCTGAACATCTACTGTGAAATCCATCCGTTCAACACGGTCGATAACGCCTTCCTGGAGCGGTTCGCGCCCCAGGCGGTGATTCTCTCGGGCGGTCCGGCTTCAGTGACCGAGGCGGGTTCGCCCCGCGCGCCGCAGGCGGTGTTCGAGCTACAGGTGCCCGTCTTCGGCATCTGCTATGGCCAGCAGGTGATGATGGAGCAGCTCGGCGGCCGCGTCGAATCCGGCCATCACGCCGAATATGGCCGCGCCTTCATCGCGCCTGCAGAAGGGCATGGCGGCGACGGCATCTTTGCCGGACTGTTCGATCTTGGCCGGGAAGAGGTCTGGATGAGCCATGGCGACCGGGTGACCGAGCTTGCGCCCGGCTTCCAGGTCATCGGCACCTCGCCCAATGCGCCCTATGCGATGATCGCCGACGAGGCGCGCGGCTTTTTCGCCGTGCAGTTCCACCCCGAGGTCCATCACACCCCGAATGGCCGCACCATGCTGGAGAATTTCGTCCGCATGGCCGATTTCACCGGCGACTGGACCATGGCCAGCTATCGCCAGGAAGCCATTCGCAAGATCCGCGAGCAGGTCGGCGACAAGCGGGTGATCTGCGGCCTTTCCGGCGGGGTCGACAGCTCCGTCGCCGCCGTGCTGATCCATGAAGCGATCGGCGAGCAACTGACCTGCGTCTTCGTCGATCACGGCCTTCTGCGCCTCAATGAGGCCGACGAGGTCGTCACGATGTTCCGCGACACCTACAATATCCCTCTGATCCATGCTGACGAGAGCGAGCTGTTCCTAGGTGCGCTGGAAGGCGTCTCTGACCCCGAGGTCAAGCGCAAGACCATCGGCAGGCTCTTCATCGACGTGTTCCAGAAATACGCCAACGAAATCGAGGGCGCCGAGTTCCTGGCGCAGGGCACGCTCTATCCCGACGTGATCGAAAGCGTCAGCTTCAGCGGCGGGCCGTCGGTCACGATCAAGAGCCACCACAATGTTGGCGGACTGCCCGAGAAGATGGGCCTGAAGCTGGTCGAGCCGCTGCGCGAACTCTTCAAGGACGAAGTCCGGGCGCTTGGGCGCGAGTTGGGCCTGCCCGAGAAGTTCATCGGCCGCCACCCCTTCCCCGGTCCGGGCCTTGCCATCCGCTGCCCCGGCGAGATCACCCGCGAGAAGCTGGAGATCCTGCGCAAGGCGGATGCGGTCTATATCGACCAGATCCGCAAGCACGGGCTTTATGACGAGATCTGGCAGGCCTTCGTCGCGATCCTTCCCGTCCGCACCGTGGGCGTGATGGGCGACGGGCGGACCTATGACTATGCCTGCGCCTTGCGGGCGGTCACCTCGGTCGACGGGATGACGGCGGATTACTACCCCTTCACCCATGAGTTCCTGGGCGAGACGGCGACGCGGATCATCAACGAGGTCAAGGGCATCAACCGCTGCACCTATGACATCACCTCGAAGCCTCCGGGCACGATCGAGTGGGAATGATGATCTGACTGGACGGCGCTCCACTGCGCCGTCAATTCTCATGCACCGTCACGACCCCGCGCGGTCGTGGCGGTTTTTTTGTCGCTGCAAGAGGCGCTTGAACAGCGGGCCGCCGCTGCTAGGCTGGCAGCGAAAGGGGAACGGTCATGGCCAGATTTTCCGTTGGCGACCATGTGAGCTGGAATTCCGAGGCCGGTCATGTGAGCGGCAGGATCATCCGGGTTCATCACGCGGATTTCGACTATAAGGGCCACCGGCACCGCGCGTCGGACAACGATCCGCAATACGAGATCAAGAGCGACAAGACCGACCATATCGCCGCCCACAAGGAGGCCGCATTGACGAAGATCGACTGATGGCGGCCCAATTCGTCACCATCGGCCATTCCGATCGCAGCCTTGACGAGTTTCTGGACATGCTGCGCGCCGCAGGCGTCGGAATGGTGATCGACGTGCGCGCCTTTCCCCGGTCGCGCAGCAACCCCGCCTATAATATCGACCAACTGCCGGAGGAACTGGCGCGCGTGCAGATCGGCTACCGGCACATGGTGGCGCTTGGCGGCAGGCGGCCGAAGCAACCGGGCGTTCCCGAAAGCCTCAACGCGCTCTGGCGGGTGCAGAGCTTTCACAACTATGCGGATTATGCGCTCGGTGACGAATTTGCGGAGGCGTTTCGCGAATTGGCGCGTCTGGGGCGGGATCAGCGGCCGGCTCTCATGTGCGCCGAGGCGGTGTGGTGGCGATGTCATCGCCGTATCATCGCCGATCACCTGCTGCTCGATGGCCACCCGGTCGAGCATCTGATGGCTCCGGGTCAGAGCGAGGGCGCCACGCCGACGCCGGGCGTGTTGAAGGACGCGCTGGGACGGGTCGTCTATCCGGCGTGACCGCTGAGGTGGAATCTGTCCTGCGGCATGGCGGCAAAGGCGCGCTGCCAGATAAGGGCGCGAATGACGCGATCGGCGATTGACATGATCGGAAGCGATTGATTGGCTTCACGCATTGATTGAACTGTGCTTGACGCCCCCCCGCGCAGGAGATTGCCGATGAGTAAGACGACGAAACGCCTGATCATGCTGGGAGTCGTCCTGCTGGCCGGGCTGGCGCTGTTCCTGATCCGCGGCGCCCTGAGCGAGCCGGAGCTTCCGGCGGGATTTGCCTCGGGCAACGGCCGGATCGAGGCGACGACCATCGACATCGCCGCCCTGACCGGGGGACGCATCGCCGAGATCACCGCGGATGAGGGCGATCACGTCAAGAAGGGCGACGTTCTGGTGCAGATGGATGTCGTCCAGTTGAACGCGCAGCGGCGCGAGGCCGAGGCGCAGTTGCGCCGGGCCGAGATCGGCGTCGAGACGGCCAATGCGCTTGTCGAGCAGGCCGAGGCGCAGGAGCGCGCGGCCGAAGCCTCGGTCAAGCAGGCCGAGGCGGTGGCCGAGGCGGCGGCGCAGCGCTATTCGCGGTCCGAGCGTCTGGTCAAGACCAATGCCATCTCGCAGCAGGTTCTCGAGGACGACCTCTCGGCGGACCGGCAGGCGCAGGCCGGTCTCGCCTCCAGCGAGGCGCAGCGCGCGGCGGCGGTTGCAAGCGTGAGTTCGGCCAAGGCGCAGGTCGTGGACGCACAGGCCGCGATCGAGGCGGCGAAGGCCTCGATCGATTCCATTCAGGCCTCGATCGACGACGCGACCCTGAAATCCCCGCGCGACGGCCGGATCCAGTACAAGATCGCGCAGGAGGGCGAGATCGTCGCCTCGGGCGGACGCATCCTCAGCCTTGTGGACCTGAGTGATGTCTACATGACCATCTTCCTGCCCACCGCGCAGGCCGGACAGGTTCAGGTCGGGTCCGAGGCGCGGCTGATCATGGATGCGGCGCCGAGCTATGTCATCCCGGCGACCGTGTCCTATGTCGCGGATGTCGCGCAATTCACGCCCAAGACCGTCGAGACCGCGATCGAGCGCGAGAAGCTGATGTTCCGCGTCCGCGCGCGGATCGAACCGGAACTGCTGGTGCGATATGTCGACTACGTCAAGACCGGCCTGCCGGGCATGGCCTATATCCGGCTTGACCCGCAGGCGGAATGGCCGGCCTTCCTGTCCGACGTGGTCAAATGACCTCTCCGGTGCCGCCGGCCATCGCCGAGGTCTCGGGGCTGACGCTGCGCTATGGCAAGGTCGCGGCGCTGAAGGATCTGACCCTCAGGATTCCAGCCCGGCAGATGGTCGGCCTGATCGGGCCGGACGGCGTCGGCAAGTCGAGCCTGCTTTCCCTGCTGGCCGGGTCAAGGGTCATCCAGGAGGGCGATGTCTCCGTTCTGGACGGCGACATGCGCGACGCCGGGCATCGCCGGCGCGTCTGCTCGCGCATCGCCTATATGCCGCAGGGGTTGGGCAAGAACCTTTATCCCACCCTCTCGGTCGACGAGAACCTTGAATTCTTCGGCAGGCTCTTCGGCCATGACCGGGCCGAGCGCGAGCGCCGGATCGCGGATCTGTTGCAGGCGACCGGCATGTCGCCGTTCCGCGATCGCCCGGCGGGCAAGCTCTCGGGCGGGATGAAGCAGAAGCTGGGCCTTTGCTGCGCGCTGATCCACGACCCGGATTTCCTGATCCTCGACGAGCCCACCACCGGGGTCGATCCGCTCTCGCGCCGGCAGTTCTGGGATCTGATCGACCGCATTCGCGGCGATCGCCCCGGCATGAGTGTGATCACCGCCACCGCCTATATGGAGGAGGCGGCGCGCTTCGACTGGCTGGTCGCGATGAACGCGGGCGAGGTGCTGGCGACCGGAACCGCGGCCGAGTTGCTTCAGCGCACCGGGGCGCCCGACCTCGACCGCGCCTTCGTCTCGCTGCTGCCGGACCACGGCGGCGCGGATGGGGCCACGCTGGTCATTCCGCCGCGCGACGCCTCGGTCACCGAGGTCGCGATCGAGGCCGAGGGCCTGACCCAGCGCTTTGGCGACTTCACCGCGGTCGATCACGTCAGCTTCCGCATCCTCAAGGGCGAGATCTTCGGCTTTCTCGGCTCGAACGGCTGCGGCAAGACCACGACCATGAAGATGCTGACCGGCCTTCTGGAGCCGACCGAGGGGCACGCCAAGCTTTTCGGGTCCGAGGTCGATGCCCGCGACATGTCCGTCCGCCGCCGGGTCGGCTTCATGTCGCAGGCCTTCTCGCTTTATTCCGAACTGACGGTGCATCAGAACCTCGTGCTTCATGCCCGCCTGTTCGCGATGGAGGAGGCCGCGATCCCTGCCCGCGTGGCCGAGATGATCGCACGCTTCGAGTTGGCCGATGTGGTCGACAGCCTGCCCGACGCCTTGCCACTGGGCATCCGGCAGCGCCTGTCGCTGGCAGTGGCGCTGATCCACGGACCCGAGATCCTGATCCTTGACGAGCCGACCTCGGGCGTGGACCCGGTGGCGCGCAACCATTTCTGGCAGATCCTCGCCGACCTGTCGCGCAAGGACGGCGTGACGATCTTCGTCTCGACCCATTTCATGAACGAGGCGGAATGGTGCGACCGCATCTCGCTGATGCATGCGGGCAAGGTTCTGGTCAGCGACACCGCCGCCGCGATCACCGCGTCAAAGCATTGCGCAACGCTTGAGGATGCCTTCATCGCCTATCTCGAGGAGGCGATCGGAGAGACGCAGCCTGCCCCGCCCGCCGGGGCGACCCCCGCCGTAGCCCCGCCCCCGACCGGACAACGCGAGGCCCTGCAAGGGTTCAGCCTTGGCCGGCTCTACAGCTATTCCCGGCTGGAGGGGCTGCAACTTGCCCGCGATCCGATCCGGCTGACCATGGCGCTGGTCGGCAGCCTTATCCTGATGATCACCATCGGCCTTGGCATCAACATGGATGTCGAGGATCTGTCCTTCGCGGTCCTCGATGGCGACCAGACCGCAGCCAGCCGCGATTTCATCAACGACCTCTCGGGTTCGCGATACTTCGTCGAGGGGCCCGCGCTTTCCAGCTATGCCGAGATGGACCAGCGGATGAAGTCCGGCGATCTGGGCCTCGCCATCGAGATCCCGCCGGGCTTTGCCGTCGATGTCGAGCGCGGCCGCCCGGTCGAGATCGGCGCATGGATCGATGGGGCCAACCCGTCGCGCGCCAATACCGTTCAGGGCTATGTGCAGGGCGTCTATGCGACATGGCTGCAGCGCAAGGCGCGCGAGGCCTATGGCGACGCGGCGACACTGGGCGATTTCCAACTGGTCATCCGTTATCGCTACAACCCCGACGTGCGCAGCATCGTCGCCATGGTGCCGGCGATCATTCCGATCCTGCTGCTGATGATTCCGGCGATCCTTTCGACACTCAGCGTGGCGCGCGAGAGGGAGCTTGGTTCGATCATCAACTTCTACGTCACGCCGGTCACCCGGATGGAGTTCCTGCTCGGCAAGCAACTGCCCTATGTCGCCCTCGCCATGCTGAACTATGTGCTGATGATGATCCTTGCGCTGACGGCCTTCGGGGTTCCGTTCTCGGGCAGCTACCTTGGCTTCACCCTGACCGCGCTGATCTATGTGATGGCGACGACGGCGCTGGGTTTCCTCGTCTCGGTCTTCATCGCCAGTCAGGTGGCGGCGCTTTTCGCGACGGCGCTGCTGACGATGATCCCGGCGACGCAATATTCCGGCCTGATCGACCCGGTCACGTCCTTGCAGGGGGTGGGCCGCATGTTCGGCGAGATCTATCCGACGACATGGTTCATCACCGCCTCGCGCGGCGCATTCTCGAAGGCCTTCGGCATGGCCGAGCTGCTCCAGCCGATGATCGCCATCGCCATCTCCGTTCCGGTGATCCTCGGCATGGCGGCTCTTTTCCTGAAGAAACAGGAGAGGTGAGGGATGAAGCTGCGCAATGTCTGGAACCTCGGGATCAAGGAATTGCGCGGGCTGTGGCGCGACCCGGTCATGCTGGTCCTGATCGTCTATTCCTTCAGCCTGTCGGTCTATACCACCGCGAGGTCCACGCCGGACACGCTGAACAAGGCCGCGATCTCGATCGTGGACGAGGATCAGTCGCATCTGTCCGCGCGCATCAAGCTGGCCTTCTACCCGCCCTATTTCACCGCCCCTTCCCTTGTGGACATGTCCGAGATGGACAGCCGCATGGATGCCGGCCTCGACACATTCTCGCTGGTGATCCCGCCCGACTTCGAGCGTGACGTGCTGGCCGGGCGCTCACCCGAGATCCAGTTGAACATCGACGCCACCCGGATGAGCCAGGCGTTCACCGGCGGCGGCTATGTCCAGCAGATCGTCAGCAGCGAGGTCGCGGAGTTCATGTCGGGCGAAAGGGGCGAGGTGGCGGCACCCGTAACGCTGGCCCTGCGTTCGCGCTATAACCCCTCGCTCGATCCGGCATGGTTCGGCGCGATCAGCAGCGTGATCCAGTCGATCAGCATGCTGTCGCTGGTCCTGACCGGTGCCGCCCTGATCCGCGAGAAGGAACATGGCACCGTCGAGCATCTGCTGGTCATGCCCGTCACCGCGACCGAGATCATGCTGTCGAAGATCTGGTCGATGGGCGGGGTGGTCATGCTCGGCTCGACCTTCGCGCTGATCATGGTGGTGCAGGGGATGCTGCATATCCCGATTCAGGGACCGATTCCGCTGTTCCTGTTCGGCTCGCTGCTGATGGTGCTGGCGATGACCGCGCTTGGCATCTTTCTGGCGACGATCGCCGGGACCATGCCGCAATTCGCGCTGCTGATGATCCTTGTCCTGCTGCCGCTGCAGATCCTCTCGGGCGCGATGACCCCGCGCGAGAGCATGCCGGAATTCATCCAGAACATCATGCTGGCCGCGCCGAACACGCATTTCATCATTCTCGCGCAGGGCGTGCTGTTCCGGGGCGCGGGCCTCGGAACCGTCTGGCCGCAACTGCTGGCGCTGGTCGCGATCGGATGCGTGCTTTTCGCGCTCGCCCTCAGCCGGTTTCGCAAATTCCTGCGCTAAGACACTGAAAACAGATCAATGCGTGGCGTTAGGAGATATGGTCCCGCAACTCGCGATAGACGCCCTGATAGGCTTTCGCGGCCGGGCGCGAGGGCGCGAAACTCGCCACCGGGGCGCGATGCGTGCCCATGCGCTCGATATCGGTCGAGAACGGCACCTCGGTCCCCAGAAAACGGCCGGGATAGGCGTCCCGCATCCGCGCCATCGTCTCGACATGCAGGGTCTTTTGTCGCTGAAGCATCGAGAAGAAGGCGACGATCTTCAGCCGGTCCTGTTCCTCGTGATGGGCCATGAAGTCGAGAAGTTGCTCGAAGGTCCGTTCGGAAAGCGTGGTCGGGATCACCGGGACGACGATATAGTCGGCCGCCTCGAACACGTTCTCCGCCAGCGTCGAGATGTTCGGCGGACAGTCGAGGACGACGATATCGTAGTTGCTCGCCACCGGTTTCAGCGACTTCCCCAACCGCGCGCGGCTGTTTTTCATCCGCGACAGGAAAACGTCGAAATCGCGGAAGGACATGTTGGCGGGAAGGATGTCGAGATTGTCGAAATCGCTGCCCCGGATCGCCTTGGCGAAACGATCGGAATCCTTGAAGAAGGCTTCGTCCAGCAGCCGCTTCGAAGGCTTCATGCGAAAATAGAAGCCCGACGCGCCCTGCGGATCAAGATCGCAGAGCAGCACCCGCGCCCCCTCCGCCGCGAAGGAATGGGCAAGGTTCACGGCCGCGGCGGTCTTTCCGACCCCGCCCTTGTTGCTGTAGCAGGCGATGATCTTCACGTTACGCTCCTTTCCGGCGAAACAGGCTGGCAAAGTCCCGCCGGGTGGCCGGGCTGTCGAAATGGGCAAAGCTGGTGACGATGCGCGCCCGCTCCTGCATCTGGCGCTGATGCAGAAGCGCGATCAGCGCGCCGATGCTGGCCGCCATGCTCCGCTCATCCTGATGCCCCGTCGCGGGATGTCGCGCAAGGAATGTCTGCAACGCGCCCTGCTGCACGACATAATCGTTGAAGAAGCCAAGATTGTCCTGAAGCTCGCGCAGCGGCTGGATCAGGGCCTTGGTCCTCGCCCGGGGGAAGATGGGCGCGAAAAGCTCCATGAGGTAGCGAAGCTTCTTGCAGTTGATCCGCAGTCGGTGAACCTCCGCGTCCGGGGTATCCGTGCCGATGGCGGAGGCGACCTTGCAGACCTTGCGGTAGCGATGCCAGATCAGGCCGCAGGCATAATCATGGACCGGATGCTCCGCATCGGGGCCGCGAGCGGGGCCGGCGCCATCGGCGAAAAGCTCCTCCAGCCCTGCCATATCTTCGGCGTATTCCGCGCCCTCCAGTTGCCGGACAAGCTTCGCATGCTCGTGCCGCCGTTCCTGCCTGAAGATGTCGAACATCAGGGTCAGGCCATCATGCAGCGGTTCCGGCAGCAGGTCGTAATAGGCCTGACGTTCCAGAAGATAGACATCGAGGTCGCGCAGGCGCCCGGTCGGGACCATCAGGTCGGAAAAGCGGCGCTTCAGCGCGTCCGTCTGCGCCTCGTCATAGACCGCCCTGAACAGGCTGAGCACCGAGCGGATCTTGCGCAGCGCGACGCGGTAGTCATGCAGGAACTCACTGTCATGGTCGGCGATGATCCCGGCCTCGTTCTGCCGCATGACCGCCAGATAGGCGTGAATGATGCCATTCGCCGCGTCATATGCGGCTCCCTTCGCGGTGAGGCAGGTCTTGGGCTTCGGATCATAGGGCTGGTGCGCGGGAAAAAGCAGAGGCACAAGACCCGCAAGCCCATCCTGCCCGCCCGGCGCCGCGCAGAGCCAGCTGGAAAGCGCCTTCAACTCTTTGCCATAGCCGCGCACCTCCCGCAGCACCGCCAGCGTCACCGGCGTCCCCTCGCCTGCCGGATGCAGGATGGCCAGCTCGGCGCGGGCGCGCGTCTTGCCCTCGCCGTCGATCAGCGCCAGTTGCGCGCGGCTCATCCTGCCGGAGCCGATGATCAGCAGGCTGCGCAGCGGCGCGACACCCAGCAGCGCATCCCTGACCGGGCCGTCGCACAGCTCCGCCACGAAGTTCCCGGTCCGGGACGCGGGCTGGGTCAGCACCCGGTCGCCACGGCAAAGCATCAGCGTCCGGTCCGCCTCGACCAACGCCTGCCCCATGCTTCGGATCGCCTCGTCATGGAAATCGAGCAGCGCGAAGGCCACGGTCGCGCCCGCCTCGCTGACGCAAGTGGTCAGCTTTCCGACATGGGCGCCCGTCGCCGGCACCCCCTCCAGAATGACGATGTCTTGCACGGTTCCGCTCACCATTTCCCTTGCGTCGACATCCCCGGACTGCCCCCTTGCGGCGTTGGCCATGATGTTTCCTGCCGCCGCCCTCCGCAAGACCAGGATAGCGCGACCACGCCCCCCGCATCCGTCCGAAAGGCTGTTACTTACTGTAAAATACCTTCCCGAGCGGTCGGGCATGCGGTCTATTGCCGCAAGGCCCATGTCGATCATCAGGGCCATGCCTTGCCACCCGCGGACCAGAAAGAGCGAACCATGGCAGAGAAACCGACACCCAATCCCGATACGCCAGTCCCGACCGCCGAGGATCTCCGGCTGATCCAGCTTCACAAGCACATGGAGGAAATGGACCGGCGCGCCAAGCTGCAGGAGGCGGAGCGTCAGGAACATGCCAAGGCGGCCGAAGCGTTTCTCAGGGGCCATGTGACCGAGCGCGAGATCGACCTGATCCGCCACCTCGTCCGGAATGCGGTCGAACATGACCAGTATGAGGCGCTGGTCTACAGCTTTCCCTCGACGCTCACCACGGATCACGGTCGCGCGATCAACAATGTCGAGCCCGACTGGCCCGAGACGCTGCAGGGCAAGGCGCGCGAGCTTTACGACCGCTACAAGGAAAACCTGCAACCCAAGGGCTACAAGCTGAAGGCGATGATCATCAACTTTCCGGACGGCATGCCCGGAGACGTGGGCATGTTCCTGAACTGGGCCCCGAAAGCGGTGTGATTCCGGGCTGAGACGGCGAGCCCCTCGGCTTCCCCCTGCCCCGGACCGCCGGCAAATGACCCGGTGCCGGACGCTTCCCGGCCTTCCGGTCCATGCCGGGTCGATCGCATGGGTTTAAGCGGGGACTGGGTCAGGCCGTCTTGACCCGCTCCGCATCCTCTACCGCCAGCGCGGCCAGCTTCAGAATGGCCTCGCGGCTCTCGGCCACGGCGATGAAGCGGCCATTGTGGCAAAAACGCGCGCCCTCGACGCCGGTGGCCGCCTCCAGCGCCGCATCGGTCAGGCCGGCCCAGGCTTCGGGCAGGTCGGCGCGTAGCGCGAAGCCGTCCTCCTCGAGGCGGATGCCGGTCAGCGTCCAGTCGCCGCCGTCGCGCGGATGGACCACGAACAGCAGGTGATCCGCCCCCTCCCTGACCACGACCGAGCGGAAGGGCATGCCCATCGGCAGTTCCAGCACCCTGCCCGACCCTGTCGCAGCGATGGCCGCCGCGACCGTGGATTCCGCGCGACGCTTCGCCGCCTTGCGGGCGATCGCGGCCTCGACAAAGGCGCGGGCGACGGTCAGCGCGCGGTCGAAGGCGCGGTCATCGGCATCCGGGGCGCGGTCGTCAAAGACCGGCTTCAGGCTTTCCAGCAGCACCGGCAGCGTCATGTCGGCCAGCAGCGGCCCCGCCGTCGAGGGGCTGAGCGCGCCATTGTCGACCAGATCGACCGGCAGGACGAAGCCCCGGTCGAAGGAGGCGTGGATTCCTTCGATATCGGCCTCGGGCACGTCCAGCGCCCGCAGGTAGTCGCGGCCGAAATGGCGCCAGACCAGACCGAAGGAGCTGTAGGGCTGCCCGTCCTCGCGCAGCGGCGCGTCCTTCTGGTGATGATCGAAGATCTGACGGCCCGCGTCATGGACCCGGCCAACGTCATAGATCACCCGATCCGCCGAGGGCGTGATCCATTCCGGGTCGCGCGTGCGCAAAAGCCGCGCCGCGGGAAAAAGCCGGGTCAGGACGACCGAGGACAGCAACTCATCGGCATGGAAGCCGCCGGAATGGGTGACGAGGAAGGCGATGGCCATGCGGGCTCTCCGGAAAACGACATGACCGCCCGGGGTGCGGTCACGAAATATCAATGGTTTGCAAAGATTTCACCCCGGAACCGTTCCGATTTTGGCGGTAACATGGTCCGATTGACGAAAATCATGACAATCGGACTATAGTTAGCGCCAAGGCGGATAATTTTCCTAGCAAAATCAATGCTCAGAAAACTCCTCAGAGCAAAGTTTCGCGGGGTTCGGGGCAAAGGTTCAACCGCCTGCCAACTAACCAGTTTTAGCGTTTTAGGCAATAGAAAGGTGAACCGCGCCGGGTTTGCCGGAGGGTGATTTTCGTTAGTTACGCGGCCATGGGCTCGGCTTCCAGTTCGGCGTAGAAGTTTGCCTCGGCTTCGGCGGACGGGATGTTCCCGATCGGCTCCGGCAGGCGGCGGTTGTTGAACCAGTCCACCCATTCGAGCGTGGCATATTCCACCGCTTCGAAACTGCGCCAAGGCCCGCGACGATGGATGACCTCGGCCTT
>Ga0160472_100149_pt1 | contig 102886 bp, 97 predicted proteins | sample HID1973M_E11MG_FD_108267 | JGI IMG/M metagenome (GOLD analysis project Ga0160472, IMG submission 108267) | Enriched mosquito-associated microbial communities from UW Madison campus, WI, USA - HID1973M_E11 MG | ecosystem: Host-associated > Arthropoda: Insects > Digestive system > Unclassified ... | reverse complement strand
GCGCCCGAGGGCACGGCGGCGCGGCCCATGGTGCCGTCCTCCAGCGTGACATCGACCTCGACGGTCGGGTTGCCGCGGCTGTCCAGGATCTCGCGCGCGAAAATGTCGATGATGGCGGTCATGTCCGTCCCTCTCGTGACAAAGTTTGGCCGATGTGTAGCGGCCTTCGCAGATGCAGAAAAGCATCATTCCGCGGGGTTATCGCTCACACGGCCGGAAATTCCCGGTTCGGGCGCGGCCGAGCGCGGCTCAAGCGCGATATCTGCCCAGATCGGCAGGTGGTCCGAGGCCTGCCGTGCGATCTCGCTGTCCCAGACCCCGGCATCCAGCACCTCGATCCCGCGCGAGACGGCGAAGCGGTCATAGCGCAGGCGCGGGAAGGGTGCGGGCCAGCTTGGACCGGGGGCGAGGACATGCATCGGCTCCAGCGCCTCCAGCCCGCGATTGTCGTGCCATTCGTTGAAATCGCCGGTCAGGACCAGCCGGTCATGGCCAAAGCGCCCAGCCTGCGCGATGATCCGGCGCAGTTGCGCGCGGCGCGAGGATCGCGCCAGCCCCAGATGCATGGCGATGATGGTCAGGCCCGGCAACCGCAGGGCCAGCGCGCCGCGCGGCTCGAATCCCGGCAGCGGCAGGCGGCGGATCCGCGCCTGTTCCAGCAGTTCGGGACGCAGCAGGATGGTCTGCCCGTGCCAGCCCAGCGAATTTTCGCCGGTCGGGTTGAAGACGGCCGGGACAAGGCCGGTCGCGGCCTCGATCAGGGCGCGCGGCAGGGCCTCCGGCCGCCGGCCGAGGCGAAAATCGACCTCCTGCAGGGCAATGACATCGGCCTGCATGTCCGAAATCACCTTCAGGTTGCGTTCCGGTGCATGCGGCCCGGTCATGCCGCGACATTTGTGCAGGTTGTAGCTGGCCAGTCTCAGTCGATCCGAATGCGAGGACATGGGGCCTTTCTTCGCTCAGGTGCCGCAGAATGTACGCAGGACGATCTCATCCGGTTCCGGTGGCAAGGACAAGTCCTGCCATTCCGGTCGGTCGGCGAATGGCTCGCGCAGGGCGACGTCCAGCCGGTGGAAAAGGGTATAGTCCCCTTCGTCGCGCGCCGCCACGATCGCCTGTTCGATGCGGTGGTTGCGCGGGATCCGGCGTGGATTGGCCCGCGCCATGACTTCTGCCGCGTCATCGAGCCCGGCGATGCGCTTGCGCCAGTCCGCCGCCCAAGCGTCGAAGGCGGCGCGATCGAGGAAATGGTCCCGCGCCGCCTCGCCCCCGCTCAGCGCGGCGAAGGTGGCGGTGAAGTCGGACCCCTCGGCCGCCATCAGATCAAGTAGGCGCTCGACCAACTGCCGGTCCTCGTCCCGCGGTCGGGCAATGCCCAGCTTGGCCGCGAAGCGCGCCAGCCATTCCCGCTGGTAGATGGCCGGAAAGCTGTGAACGATCCGCGTCGCCTCGGCCACCGCCTCGTCATCATTCCCCATCAGCGGCACGAGGCAGCTTGCAAGCTGGGCGAGGTTCCAGACCGCGATCCTCGGCTGCTCGCTCCAGGCATAGCGCCCCTGCGTGTCGATCGAGGAAAAGACCTTGTCGGGCCGATATTCGTCCATGAAGGCGCAGGGGCCATAGTCGATCGTCTCGCCCGAGACCGACATGTTGTCGGTGTTCATCACGCCGTGGATGAAGCCAAGACCCATCCAGCAGGAAATCGTGCGGGCCTGCGCCTCGACCACGCGCTGCAGCAGGTCGGCGGGGCCGGAGGCGTCCGGGTAATGGCGCGCGATGACATGCTCGGCCAGCAGGCGCAGCCGCTCACGGTCGCCCCGCGCGGCATAGAACTCGAAGGTGCCGACGCGGATATGGCTGGACGCGATGCGGGTCAGGACCGCGCCCGGCAGGATGGTTTCGCGGATCACCGTCTCTCCGGTCGAGACGGCGGCCAGCGCCCGCGTCGTCGGCACGCCGAAGGCGGCCATGAACTCGCTGACCAGATATTCGCGCATGACCGGACCCAGCCACGCCCGCCCGTCGCCCCGGCGCGAGAAGGGGGTGGGGCCGGAACCCTTCAACTGGATGTCAAAGCGCGCGCCGTCGGGTGCCACCACCTCGCCCAGCAGGATCGCGCGCCCGTCGCCCAGCTGGGGCGAGAAGCCGCCGAACTGATGCCCGGCATAGGCCTGCGCGATCGGCTCCGCGCCCTCGGGCAAGGCGTTCCCGGCCAGCATCTGCAACCCGTCCGGGCCGGCAAGCCAGTCGGGATCAAGTCCCAGCCGCAACGCCAGCGGCCGGTTCAGCGCGATCAGCTTCGGGTCGCGCACGGGGGTCGGCGCGGTCCGGGTGAAGAAACCCTCGGGCAGACGGGCATAGCTGTTGTCGAAGTGGATCATCGGTGACCCTCCTTTCGACCTTATCTAGCCTTCAATGCGCAAATGTTAAGGGCGCGGGACCGGTCGCGCCTCAATGCGTGATGCTCTTTGAAAACAGATTGACCACGATCACCCCGGCCACGATCAGCCCCAGCCCGATCACCGCCGGCAGGTCCAGCCTTTGGCCAAAGACCACGAGGCCGATCGCGGAGACCAGCACGATGCCAAGGCCGCTCCAGATCGCATAGGCGATCCCGAGGGGCATGGCCCGCAAGATCAGCGACAGGAAATAGAAGGACCCGGCATAGCAAAGCCCCATCAGCAGCGTGGGCACGAGGCGGGTGAACTGCTCGCTGCGCTGCAGGAAGGTGGTGCCGACGACCTCCAGCGAAATCGCGGCGATGAGCGTGACATAGGTCAGGAGGGGCATCTCGACTCCGGGGCGGCTTTCGCCGGCGATCTAGCCCGAGCGCATCAGGATTGTCACGCCGCCCATGAAGCGCCACCCTTGAATCGGCAGGGGCAAGCGCGTATCCCACGCTCTGCCCCAACCCTTATCCGCAAGGAAAATCCCGTGAAGTTCCTCGATCTCGCCAAGGTCTATGTCCGGTCCGGCGGCGGAGGCGCGGGATGCGTGTCCTTCCGCCGCGAGAAATTCATCGAATATGGCGGCCCCGATGGCGGCGACGGCGGGCGCGGCGGCGATGTCTGGGCCGAGGCGGTCGAGGGGCTGAACACGCTGATCGACTTCCGCTTCCAGCAGCATTTCTTCGCCAGCTCCGGCCAGCACGGCATGGGGTCGCAAAGGACCGGCGCCAGCGGCGATGACGCGATCCTGCGCGTCCCGGTCGGGACCGAGATCCTCGACGAGGATCAGGAGACGGTGATCGTCGACCTGACAGAGCCGGGCCAGCGCGTGCTGCTGGCCAAGGGCGGCAATGGCGGTTTCGGCAACCTGCATTTCAAAAGCTCGACCAACCGCGCGCCGCGCAATGCCAATCCCGGCCTGCCGGGGGTCGAGCGCACGCTGTGGCTGCGCCTGAAGCTGATCGCGGATGCCGGCCTCGTCGGGCTGCCGAATGCCGGGAAGTCCACCTTCCTCTCGGCGGTCTCGAACGCGCGGCCCAAGATCGCGGATTATCCCTTCACGACGCTTCATCCCAATCTGGGCGTGGTCGGCATCGACGCGCATGAATTCGTCATGGCCGACATTCCCGGCCTGATCGAGGGCGCGTCCGAGGGCAGGGGCCTCGGCGACCAGTTCCTCGGCCATGTTGAACGCTCGCGCGTGCTTCTCCACCTGATCGACGGCACCGCCGAGGACGTGGCGGGCGACGCCCGCACCATCCTGACCGAGCTCGAGGCCTATTCCCCTGCTTTGGCGGAAAAGCCGCGCATCACCGCGCTGAACAAGATCGACGCGCTCGACCCCGAGACGCTGGCCGAACGCCGCGCCGAGCTTGAGGCCGAGATCGGCGGCCCGGTCCACCTGATGTCGGGCGTCTCGCGCGAGGGGGTGCAGGACGTGCTGCGCGCCCTCTGGACCGAGATCGCGCCCTCGCGCAAGCCGGTGGGCGAGCAGGATGACAGGCCGTGGCAACCGTGATCCCGGCGCTGGTCAAGGCGCGGCGGCTAGTGGTCAAGATCGGCTCGGCGCTGCTCGTGAATGGCGATGGTCTGCGCGGCGAATGGCTGCGGGCGCTTTGCGATGACGTCGCAGCGGCCCGCGCCCGCGGCACCGATGTCGTCCTCGTCTCCTCGGGTGCGATCGCGCTTGGCCGGCAGGTGCTTGGCCTGCCGTCGGGTCCGCTCCGGGTCGAGCAGTCGCAGGCCGCCGCGGCCGTCGGCCAGATCCGTCTTGCCCGCGCCTATGAGGAGGCGCTGGTGCCGCATGGGGTGACGACGGCGCAGCTTCTGGTCACGCTCGACGATACCACGGATCGCCGCCGCTACCTGAACAGCCGCGCCACCATGCAGACGCTGCTGGGCCTCGGCGTGGTGCCGATCGTGAACGAGAACGACACCGTCGCGACGGATGAGATCCGCTTCGGCGACAATGACCGACTTGCGGCCCAGATCGCGGTGACTTGCGGGGCCGACCAGCTCCTGCTGCTGTCGGACGTTGACGGGCTCTACACCGCCAACCCCAAGACCGATCCCGATGCCCGCCACTTGCCGGTCGTCGAACAGATCACGCCCGAGATCGAGGCCATGGGTGGCGACCCGATCTCCGGCCTCAGCAAGGGCGGGATGAAGACCAAGCTGATGGCCGCCCGCACCGCCGTCGCCGGCGGCTGCGCCATGGCGATCGCCGAGGGCTCGGTCCTGAACCCGCTGCGCGCCGTGGCCAATGGCGCGCGCGTGACCTGGTTCCTGCCCGACACCGATCCGCAGGCAGCGCGCAAACGCTGGATCGCGGCGATGAAATCCAAGGGAGAGATCACGGTCGATCCCGGCGCGGCAACCGCGCTCAGGAACGGAAAATCGCTCCTCCCCGCCGGGATCAGCGCGGTCAGCGGCCGCTTTGGGCGGGGTGACCCGGTCACGGTCCTCGACACGCAGGGCGCGCGGCTCGCCTGCGGCCTCGTGCGTTATTCGGCAAGCGAGGCCCGCGCCATCGCCGGCCATCGCAGCGACGAGATCGAGGCGATCCTCGGCTACCCCGGCCGCGCCGCCCTGATCCATCGCGACGACATGGTGGTCTGAGATCAGACCAGCGGGCCTCGCGCCCGGCTTCACCCTTGGCATGGGTATTTAAGAAACGGTGAGGACGGGCCGCTGCGCCAGATATTCACCGTTTCCTAAATACCCATGCGGCGTTTCCACCCGCGGGATGGCTAATCTATGGGGCTGGGTTTCGCGACCGCCCGGTGTTGTTGGCCGAGCCGGCGGATCTGCGAGAATTGCGCGGCGCCCGGGGCGGGGGCGGGCAGCGACAGCACCGCCTCGCGCAGCATCTGGATACCGTCCTCGCTGCGCGTGGGCAGTGCGCTCGCGGGGATCGGCGCCCCGATCGTCACGCGGTAGGGTTGGGAGGCCTTGTTCAACACCTCGTTGAACAGCGTCACGTCCCGCAATGTCGGGTGCAGGATATCGAGCAGGTAGAACAGGGTCGAGTTCCGCGCCCGGATTTGCAGCGGGATGACCGGCACGTCGAATTTCTTCGCGATCGTCGCGGCGCTCGCCATCCAGGGGCGCTCATGCAGGGTCAGCCCGCGGCGCTTGGCCAGCCGGCCGGAGGGGAAGATCAACCCGACCCGCTCCCGCGCCAGCGCCTCCCGCGTGTAATCCATTGTCGCGCGCGTCTTGGCGTGGCTGCGCTTCTCCACCCGCCATTCGACCGGGGCGATCAGGCTGCTGCATTGCGGCAGGACGCGCATGATGTCGTGATTGGCATAGATGAAGAGATCGTCCCTGACCGCCGAGACGACGGCATTCAGGACGATCCCGTCCGCGATGCCGGTCGGGTGGTTCGAGACGATGAGCGCGGGGCCGGTCGCGGGGATATGTTCCAGCCCCTCGACCTTCAGATCCCGCAGGATCAACTGCGCCATCCGCCGCATGATCTCATCCGTGGGCAGGTCGCGGAATTCCGCGCCCAGTTCCACCGTCCGGTCATAGCGCAGCAGCCACATCAACGCGCGACGGGCGATATCGTGATGCCAGTGCTGGGAAAAAAGCCAAGGCGCCCGCTCGTGAATCAGCGGATCAAGGCGGCGTTTCATGTCCTCGCGGGCATCCATGCTGGCAGTATTGCCGTGGCTTCGGGCGCCCGCAAGAGCCGTTCGTGCCACTTCAGGCTGCACCGGCAAGGATACGCGTAACCATTTCAGAGGTGTTGCGCGAAAGCCCCGGCATCGCCGCGATGCGTTCCAGCGCCGCGCGTGCCCTTGTCTGCCGCCCCTTGTCATAGCGCGAGATGGTCTCGAAGGCCGAGCACATGCGCGCCGTCGTCTGCGGGTTCACCGGGTCGAGGCGCATCAGCCATTCCACCACGAAATCATATCCCGACCCGTCCGCGGCATGGAAGCCGGCATGGTTCGAGGTCAGGCCCGCGATCAGCGCGCGGAAGCGGTTCGGGTTCTTCCAGTCGAAATCCGCACGCTCGGAAAGGGCGCGGGCGCGGGCGACGGCTTCGCGCGATTCAGCACGCAAGGGCTGGACCATGAACCATTTGTCCATGACCAGGCGATTCTCGCGGAACTCTCCGGCAAAGGCCGCCAGCGCCGCCTCGTCCCGGCCGGTCGCGATCAATTGCTCGAGCGCGCCCTGACGCTCGGTCATGTTCCCGGCCCCGGCGAAAAGCGCCTCGGCGCGCGCGCCCGCGTCGATCCGGGTCAGATAGGCGAGACAGGTCAGGCGCAGGCTGCGCTGCCCGGCGCCCTCGGCATCGGGGAGATAAGGGCCGCGCGGGGCCATCGCGTCGTAAAGCGCTGCGAGTTCCGCCTCATATGCGCTGGCGATGTCATCCATCAGCGCGCCCCGCGCGGCATGGATCGCGTCGGGATCGGGCACGGTTCCTGCCGCCGCCATGGTGGTCGCGATCTCCTCCTCGCCCGGAAGGGCAAGGCAGAGCGCCGCGAAGGCAGGGTCGGCCCCGGCATCGGCCAGCACGCCCGAAAGCGCGCGGATGAATTCGGCCCCGCCCGGCTCGCCCTGCGCACGGCGGATCAGCCCGTCAAGCGCCAGATCATGCCCGGCCTGCCAGCGCGCATAGGGGTCGCTGTCATGGGCCAGCAGCAGGGCCTGCTCCTCGGCGGTGATCTCACGCGCGACGGTCACGGGGGCCGAGAAGCCGCGCAGCAGCGAGACCACGGGCCGCGCGCCAAGGCCGTCGAAGCGGAAGCTCTGCTCGGCCTCGGTCATTTCCAGCACGGTGGTCGGCAGGACCTCGTCGCCATTCGGGCCGATCAGGCCCACCGCGATAGGAATGACCCGCGCGGGCTTCCGGTCCTGACCGGGGGTCGGCGCGGTCTCCTGCCGGAAGTTCAGGATCAGCGTGCCATCCGCCCATTCCTCGCGAAGCGACAGGCGGGGCGTGCCGGCATCGGTATACCAGCGCTTGAACTGGGCAAGGTCGCGCCCGGTCGCGTCCTCGAAGACCTTGATCCAGTCCTCGATGGTGCAGGCCTGTCCGTCATGGCGGTCGAAATAGAGATCGAGTGATTTGCGGTAGCCCTCGTCGCCCACCAGCCGCTTCAGCATCCCGATGACCTCGGCGCCCTTTTCATAGACCGTCGCGGTGTAGAAGTTGTTGATCTCCTGATAATGATCAGGCCGCGGCGGGTGCGAGAGGGGGCCGGCATCCTCGCGGAACTGGCGGGCGCGCAGGGTCTGGACGTCATGGATGCGTTTGACCGCCGCCGATCGCATGTCGGAGGTGAACTGCTGGTCGCGGAAGACCGTCAGCCCTTCCTTGAGGCAAAGCTGGAACCAGTCGCGGCAGGTGATCCGGTTGCCGGTCCAGTTGTGGAAATACTCATGCCCGATCACGCCCTCGATGCGTTCGTAGTCGCCATCGGTCGCGGTCTCGGCGGTGGCGAGGATCAGCTTTGAGTTGAAGATGTTCAGCCCCTTGTTCTCCATCGCGCCCATGTTGAAATCATCGACGGCGACGATGTTGAAGACCTCGAGGTCGTATTCGCGGCCATAGACTTCCTCATCCCATTTCATCGAGCGGATGAGCGATTCCATTGCGTAGCCCGCCCGGCCCTCGTCGCCGGGGCGGACCCAGATGTTCAGCGCGACATCCTTGCCCGACAGGGTGGTGAAGCGGTCCGGGATCGCGCGCAGGTCGCCCGCGACCAGCGCAAAGAGATAGGCGGGCTTCCTCCACGGATCGTGCCAGACCGCCTTGCCCGGCTCTTCGCTGACCGGGTTCCCGTTCGAAAGCAGGACCGGCTGGTCGGAATGGATGGTGACATGGAAGGGCGCCATCACATCGGGGCGGTCGGGATACCAGGTGATGTGGCGAAACCCCTCGGCCTCGCATTGGGTGCAGAAGATGCCGCCGGAAAGATAGAGCCCTTCCAGGGCGGTATTCGCCTCGGGGTCGATCTCGACCTCGGCGGCGAAGGTGAAGCTGTCGGGCAGGTCGGCCGCCGGGATGACCAGCCGTTCCTCCTGCGGGCGGATCAGCGCCGGGTCGACGGGCTGGCCGTCGATCGTCATCGAAAGGGTCCGGAGGCCCACGCCGTCAAGGACCAGATCGCCGGGGCCGGTCCTGCGGAAATCCACGCTGGAACTCACCCGCGTCGCCCTGGGCGCGAGCCGGAATACCAGCCGCGTCTCGGCGATCTCGAACGGGTAGGGGCGCCAGTCGGCAAGAAGATGTGTGGCGGTCATGACGGAACCCTTCAAAAAATCTTCGCAAAGCGCGGAACTCTCGTGGAAACCCGATTGTTAATCGCGGGATAGGCGGGTCGCAAGCCAAGCCGGTGGTGTTGTGTCGCACAACCCCCGCCTGTGCGATCCATCGGAAACCCGTGCTGAGGAGAGCCTAGATGGCAAACTATGACCCCAACGACCCGACCCGGACCGATCCCGTCGATCCGGCGCGTCCCGGTCAGGTCAACCAGACCTATGTCGAGCCGGTCGAGCGTCGGGCATCGCCCCTGCCGCTGATCATCGGCATCCTGCTTGCCCTGGCGATTGCCTATTTCGTGGTTCAGTATTTCATGGCCGGAAATGACGTCACCACGGGCGAGGAGCCTGCGGCGACCACCACCACCGCGCCGGCCGAAACCTCGACCGCGCCTGCGACGACGACGGAACCCGTGACGACCGCACCTGCGGCGGATGCGGCTGCCGATGCCGCCGACAATGCGGCTGACGCCGCCGGGAATGCCGCCGATGCCGCGGCGGACGCGGCCAATGATGCGGCCACCGCCGCTGGCAACGCCGCCGATGCCGCGGGCGCCGCGATGGAAGAGGCTGCCGACGATGCCGCCACCGCTGCAGGCGACGCGGCAACCGCGGCGGAAGATGCTGCGGACGACGCCGTCAACGCCGCGGGCGAGGCGATGGACAATGCCGAGGAAGCCGTGGAGGACGCGATCACCGTCGAGCCGACCACCCCGGCCCCGGCGACGCCGGCCCCGACCACGCCTCCGGCGACGACGACGCCTCCCGCCACCAACTGACGGGACCTCCCAGACATTTGCGCCGCCGTCCGGTTCATCCCGGTCGGCGGCTTTCTCTTTTTCCGGAAAGCTTTTTCAATTCTGGCTGTAAGAACGGTCAGGTTGAATGCCGGAGATGTTTGGCATACCACCGTGTACAAAATCGGTCCCAGTTACGAAGAAGGAAGGATCAGCGATGGCGCGCGTTGAAAAGGCAGGCCTGCGGGTCGACGAAACCCTGGCCAATTTCCTCAACGAGCGCGCCTTGCCCGGCAGCGGCGTCGAGCCGCGCCGTTTCTGGGAGGGGCTGTCGACCCTGCTCCACGAATTCGGGCCGAGGAACCGCGCGCTGCTCGAGCGCCGGGACGAGTTGCAATCGACGATCGACGCTTGGCACATGGGCCGTCGCGGCCAGCCGCTCGATACCGGCGCCTATCGCGATTTTCTGGCCGGGATCGGCTATCTCCAGCCCGAGGGCGAGGATTTCGCCATCGACACGCCCGACACGGATCCCGAATTCGCCTCGGTCGCGGGGCCGCAGCTTGTCGTTCCGATCACCAATGCGCGCTATGCGCTGAACGCCGCCAATGCGCGCTGGGGCAGCCTCTATGACGCGCTCTATGGCACCGATGCGATGGGCGACCTGCCGCAGGGGAAGGGCTATGACGCGGAACGCGGCGCGCGCGTGATCGCATGGGGGCGCGATTTCCTCGATGAGGCCGTGCCGCTTGCGGAAGGGTCGTGGACGGATATCGCGGCGCTTTCGGTCGCGGGTGGCGCGCTGGCGCCCAAGCTGCGAAATCCGTCCCAGCTCGCCGGCCATATCGGCGATGCGGCGCGGCCCTCTGACGTGTTCCTGAAGAACAACGGCCTTCTGATCCGCATCGTCATTGATCCCTCGACCCCGGTTGGCGGGCAGGACCGCGCCGGCATCTCGGATATCGTGCTGGAATCGGCGCTGTCCGCGATCATGGATTGCGAGGATTCCGTCGCCTGCGTCGATGGCGAGGACAAGGCGCTGGCCTATGCCAACTGGCTGGGCCTGATGGACTGGAGCCTTGAGGAAGAGGTCGAGAAGGGCGGCAAGACCTTCACCCGCAAGCTCAACCCTGATGTCAGCTTCACCGCGCCGGACGGCTCGACCGTGACGCATAAGGGGCGGGCGATGATGCTGGTGCGCAATGTCGGCCACCTGATGACCACGCCCGCCGTCCTCGACCGCGACGGCAACGAGGTGTTCGAGGGGCTGCTCGACGCGATGGTGACGGCGCTTTGCGCCAAGCGCGACCTTGACCGCGAGGGGCCGAAGAACTCGGTCACCGGGTCGATCTATGTCGTGAAGCCGAAGATGCACGGCCCCGAGGAAGTCGCCTTTGCCTGCGAGATCTTCGATTTCGTCGAGGAGGTGCTGGGCCTGCCGAAAAACACCGTCAAGCTGGGCATCATGGACGAGGAGCGGCGCACCAGCGTCAACCTCAAGGAATGCATCCGCGCTGCCCGCAGCCGCGTCGCCTTCATCAATACCGGCTTCCTCGACCGCACCGGGGACGAGCTGCACACCTCGATGGAGGCAGGAACGATGTTCGCCAAGGGCGAGATGAAGTCGCAGCCCTGGATCTCGGCCTATGAGGACCGCAACGTCGATATCGGCCTTGCCTGCGGGCTGGCCGGCAAGGCGCAGATCGGCAAGGGCATGTGGGCGATGCCCGACCGCATGGCCGACATGCTGGAGCAGAAGATCGCGCATCCCCGCTCGGGCGCGAATACGGCATGGGTGCCCAGCCCGACGGCGGCGACCCTGCACGCCACGCATTACCACAAGGTCGATGTCCATGCCCGCCAGGCCGAGATCGCGGCGCTGAAGCGCCCGGCGCGGCTGGACGATCTGCTGACCATCCCGCTCGCCCTCGGCCGCAACTACAGCGACGAGGAAATCGCCCGCGAACTCGACAACAACTGCCAGGGGATCCTTGGCTATGTCGTGCGCTGGATCGATCAGGGCATCGGCTGCTCGAAGGTGCCCGACATCAACGATATCGGGTTGATGGAGGACCGGGCGACGCTGCGCATCTCGGCCCAGTCGCTGGCGAACTGGCTGCATCAGGGCGTCATCAGCCAGCAGCAGGTCATGGACGCGATGCGCAAGATGGCGCTGGTCGTGGATCGGCAGAACGCCGCCGATCCTCTCTATCGTCCGATGGCGCCGGGCTATGACGGCGTGGCCTTCCAGGCGGCCTGCGATCTGGTCTTCCTCGGCCGTGTCCAGCCCTCGGGCTATACCGAGCCGGTGCTGCATGCCCGCCGCCTGCAGGCCAAGGCCGATCGGGCCGCCTGAGCCCGCTGCATTCCTGATGATTTCATGATCCCGGCCCGTCCTCCACGCGGTGCCGGGATCATTGTTTTCCGGCCATCGGCAGCGGGGCGGCGGAGGTATAGTCCCTGGGACGTCGCGTCACTTTTCGGGATTGCTTCTCCCCTCGCGGTCTTGTGAAAGATTATTTCGATGCTATGCAGACCGCGTTGCGATGCCAACAGGGGAGTGTTCTGGTGAAGATCGGCGCTTTGAAGGAAAGTTTTGAGGGGGAGGCACGGGTCGCGATCACACCGTCATCGGCCGCGCATCTCAGGAAGTTGGGCCATGAGGTCTTTGTCGAGGCCGGAGCGGGCACGCGGGCGGGCTTTACCGACGCGGCCTATCAGGCAGCAGGGATCACGGTCGAGCCGACGGCAGGCGCGCTGATCGACGACGTGGACGTGGTCGCCAAGGTGCGTCCGCCGACCGATGCCGAGATCAAGGCGATGCGGCGCGGCCAGACGCTGATCTCGCATTTCTACCCGTCGCAGAACGCCGAATTGCTGGAAGCCGCGCGCGAGCAGGGCATCACCGCCATCGCCATGGACATGGTGCCCCGGATCAGCCGGGCGCAGAAGATGGACGCGCTTTCCTCGATGGCGAATATCGCGGGCTATCGCGCCGTGATCGAGGCCGCGAACAATTTCGGCCGCTTCTTCACCGGGCAGGTGACGGCAGCGGGCAAGGTGCCGCCGGCCAAGGTGCTGGTGGTGGGCGCGGGCGTCGCGGGGCTTGCCGCGATCGGCGCCGCGACCAGCCTTGGCGCGCAGGTCTATGCCTTCGACGTGCGCCCCGAAGTGGCCGAGCAGATCGAATCGATGGGGGCGGAGTTCGTCTATCTGGACTTTGCCGAGACCCAGACCGATGGCGCCGCGACCGGCGGCTATGCCGCGCCCTCGAGCCCGGAATTCCGCGAGAAGCAGCTCGAGAAGTTCCGCGAGCTTGCGCCCGCGATGGACATCGTCATCACCACGGCGCTGATCCCCGGCCGCGATGCGCCGAAGCTCTGGACGCGCGACATGGTCGCGGCGATGAAGCCCGGCAGCGTGATCGTGGACCTCGCGGCCGAGCGCGGCGGCAATTGCGAACTGACCGTCCCGGACGAGCGTTTCGTGACCGAGAACGGCGTCATCATCATCGGCTATACCGATTTTCCGTCGAGGATGGCGACGCAAGCCTCTGAACTCTACGGAAACAACGTCCGTCACATGTTGGCCGACCTGACCCCCGGCAAGGACGGGGTGCTGGTCCAGAACATGGAGGACGACGTCATCCGCGGCGCCACCGTCACCAATGACGGCGACGTGACCTGGCCGCCGCCGCCGCCCAAGGTCGCGGCGATCGCGGCGCAGAAGCCCAAGGAAAAACCCAAGGAACTGACGCCCGAGGAGCGCCGCGCGCAAGAGGTCGCCGCATTCAAGGCGCAGACCCGCTCGCAGGTCACGCTGCTCGGCGCGGGTGCGGTCCTGATGCTGCTGGTCGGCAGCTTCGCGCCCGCGAGCTTCCTGTCGCATTTCATCGTCTTCGTGCTGGCCTGCTTCGTCGGCTTCCAGGTGATCTGGAATGTCAGCCACTCGCTGCACACGCCGCTGATGGCGATCACCAACGCGATCTCCTCGATCATCATCGTGGGCGCGCTGTTGCAGATCGGCTCGGGTTCCTGGTTGATCGTCACCCTTGGCGCGCTGGCCGTCCTCATGGCGGGCGTCAACATCTTCGGCGGCTTCCTGGTCACGCGCCGGATGCTTGCCATGTTCCAGAAGTCGTAAGGAGAGGGTGATGGAGTACGGAATCACCACCGCCGCCTATGTGGTCGCGGCCGTCCTGTTCATCCTGTCGCTGGGCGGGCTTTCGGGACAGGAAAGCGCCAAGCGCGCCGTCTGGTATGGCATCAGCGCAATGGCGCTGGCCGTGGTCGCGACGCTGTTCGGCCCCGGCGCGGGCAACTGGCTCCTGTCGCTTGTCATGCTGGCCATTGGCGGCGGCATCGGCTGGGTCGTCGCCAAGCGCGTCCAGATGACCGAGATGCCGCAGCTTGTCGCCGCGATGCACAGCCTTGTCGGCCTTGCCGCCGTGCTGATCGGCTTCAATGCCCAGTTCGAGCTGGGCCGCGTGATCCGCGCGCGTGCCACGGACGCCGCGGCCGAGTTCCACGGCTTTGCCGCCGTGCTGGCGCACAAGACCCCGGCCGAAATTGCCATGCTCAAGGTCGAGGTGGCGCTGGGGATCTTCATCGGCGCGGTGACCTTCACCGGCTCGATCGTGGCCTTCGGCAAGCTTGCCGGCAAGATCGACGGCAAGCCGAAGAAGCTGCCGGGCGGGCATCTGCTGAACGCGGGGGCGGCGGCTCTGTCGCTGCTGGCGGTCGTCCTTTACTGCTCGGTCGGCGCGCCGGTGCTGTGGCTGCTGGTCATTACCGCTGCCGCCTTCTTCATTGGCTATCACCTGATCATGGGCATCGGCGGCGCCGACATGCCGGTCGTGGTCTCGATGCTGAACAGCTATTCCGGCTGGGCGGCGGCGGCGATCGGCTTCACGCTGGGCAATGACCTTCTGATCGTGGTCGGCGCGCTGGTCGGCTCCTCGGGTGCGATCCTGAGCTACATCATGTGCAAGGCGATGAACCGCAACTTCGTCAGCGTGATCCTCGGCGGCTTCGGCGGCGAGACCGGCCCGGCGATGGAGATCGAGGGCGAGCAGATCGCCATCGACGCCGAGGGCGTCGCGGCGGCGCTGAATGATGCCGACGAGGTCATCATCGTTCCGGGCTATGGCATGGCGGTGGCGCAGGCGCAGCAATCGGTCAGCGAACTGACCCGCAAGCTGCGCGCGCGCGGCAAGAACGTCCGCTTCGCCATCCACCCGGTTGCGGGGCGCCTGCCGGGGCACATGAACGTGCTCCTGGCCGAGGCCAAGGTGCCCTATGACATCGTCATGGAGATGGACGAGATCAACGAGGACTTCCCCTCGACCGACGTGGTCATCGTCATCGGCTCGAACGACATCGTGAACCCGGCCGCGCAGGAGGATCCGAACAGCCCGATCGCCGGGATGCCGGTCCTCGAGGTCTGGAAGGCGAAGCAGGTCTTCGTGTCGAAACGCGGGCAGGGCACCGGCTATTCCGGGATCGAGAACCCGCTGTTCTACAAGGAGAACACCCGCATGTTCTATGGCGACGCCAAGAAAAGCCTCGACCAGCTTCTGCCGATGATCGAGTGACGGTCGCCGGGCCTCTGGTCCGAAAGATTAAGGCGGGCCCGTGGGGCCCGCCTTTTTCTTCCGCCAAGTTGGTGGTGATCAAAGAGCCTGGAGCATGGATTTGATGACATCGGCAGGAAGCGCAGGATGCAGCGCCAGCTTGCGCGTGCGTTTCCCCCGGCGGGGGATGAGCAGGGCGCAGCGCGTCGCCACGGCCTGCGAGCGTTCGATCCTGCTTTTGACGATGGCGCCGGCACGCCACCGTGACTGAGGACCGAAGCGCATCACGGACTCGATCAGGCCGGGAACATAGCCCCGGGTCTCATCGGAATCGATAAGTGCGTCATGGATGATAGGTGGTAGATGCATGACTCTTGGTAGTTACTCGTGAACCTGAATAACGTGTTAACTCTTTGACCAAGTGAATCCTATCTGACCTTTTGAACAGGTCTTCCATACATGCGGAAGACCGGCACAAGGCGACCCAGCTTGCGCGAATGCCTCAGGGGGTGATCAGGATGGGCGTGCCGTTCCTGACCATGGCATAGACATCCTCGACCTCTTCATCGCGAACGGCGATGCAGCCCGCGGTCCAGTCGTGCCGATATTGCGAGAGGGCGCGCCCCTCGGGGCCCTGTCCGTGGATGAAGATGTCGCCACCCGGACGCATCCCGACGCTGGCGGCATAGGCGGTATCGAGCGGGTTCGGATAGGAGACGCCGATCGACAGGTGATAGCGGCTGTCCGGGTTGCGCCGGTCGATGAAATAGACGCCTTCCGGGGTCTTGCCATCGCCCTCGAACTGCTTGTGCCCGATCGGTTCGTTTCCCAGCCCGATGTCATAGACCTTGAGGGCGCGGTTCCCGCTCAGCAGATACATCTTGCGCTCGCCCTTCTGGACCAGCACCTCGGTCACGGGCGGACCGTTATAGCGTTTGAACTTGCTGGGCGCGCAGGCGGCCAGTCCGGCAATCACGCCGATCAGGATCAATCTGGATAGCCAGCGTTGCATCTCTGCCCCTCGCAGCATGGTTTTGCACTATTTTGCCTGTCTCGGGCGCGGGTCGCAATGCGGGTGCAATCACGAAATCCTGAGGCGGGCCGGGTGGAGCCTGTAAAAGGCTTTCCACTTGCGGGTTGAATTACGCCGGCTAATCATGCGCGCATGAAGGATGATGCCGAGCACCCGCTGCGCTATGCGCTGGTCAACGAGTTGCATGCCCGGCCCTCGCCGCGGCTGGAGGCGCCCTGCACGGCGGTCTTCATCGCGATCAAGGAGCCGCGCGACGCAGCCAATCGCGACCGCGCCAGCGATGTCGCCCATCTGGCCGAACTTTGCCTGCGCCACGGCGCCCCCAACCCCGACCCGGAGGCGGGGCATTACGCCGCCCAGCTGGGCCGGCACAAGCTGCGCTGGGAAAGCCATACCGAGTTCGTGACCTACACCGCCTTCGCGCGGGGGCTGCCGACACGGCCCTTCGATCCCACGGTGGGTGAGATCTTTCCCGGCGACTGGCAACGGCGCGCGCCCGGAAAGCGGGTCGCGGCGGTGATGATCCATGTCGATGTGCTGCCCGACGATCCGGTCGAGATCCAGCCAAGGCTGGAGCGGTGGTTCGCGGCCGACAGTCTGGCCTCGGCCTGGGTGCTGGACGAATCCGCCGTGGTCGCGGGTGACTTCCGCCTCGACCCGGCGGGCTGGATGCGCTTTGCGGTCTTCGTCCGTCCCGGCACCGGCAGCGGGCGGATCGGGCGGATCGTCCAGCGCCTCCTGGACCTCGAGACCTATCGTTCGATGTCGATGCTGGGCCTCAACCGCGCGCGTGAGTTGAGCGAGCAGTTGAACGCCCTCGACCCGCAGATCAGCGACATTGTCGAGAGCATGGCCGACGATTCCCGCCCGGCCGAGACGCTGCTGCACGACCTCCTCTCGGTTTCGACCCGGCTGGAAAGCGCGGCGGCACGGCACAGTTTCCGCTTTGGCGCCACCGCCGCCTATGAGGCGATCGTGATGGACCGCGTCGCGGCCCTGCGCGAGACGCGTTTTCGCGGTGGGCAGATGCTGACCGAGTTCATGGCGCGTCGCTATGCGCCCGCGATGCGGACCGTGAGGTCGGCCGAGCGGCGGCTTTCCACGCTGCTCGACCGGACCGAGCGTGCGGGCGAGTTGCTGCGCACCCGGGTCGATGTCTGGCGCGGCGCCCAGAACCAGGAGATCATGGAGCGCATGGACCGCCGCGCCGACCTGCAACTGCGCCTGCAGCACACGGTCGAGGGGCTGTCGGTCGTGGCGATCAGCTATTACGCGGTCGGGCTGCTGGGCTATGCGCTATATCCGCTGGCCCATGCGCTCAATCTGGACAAGGCGGTGCTGATCGCGGGGCTGACGCCGCTCGCGGTGCTGGCGGTCTGGTTCGGGATGCGGCGGATCCGCGCAAGGCTGCATGCGAGCCACTGAACCGGCTTTACCGCGCGGCCCGGCAAGGCGATAACCCCTCGCGCAATCCTCAGGAGATCCCGTTGCGACTCGTGCTTTGCATTCTGGCCATGGCCGCGCTTTCGGCCTGCAATGTTCCCCTTATCCCGGTGATATGATGACAAGAACCCTGACCATGTATGGCCTTGGCCATTGCTCGACCTGCCAGAAGGCCATCCGCGAACTGGAGGAGGCCGGCTGGACGGTTGCGTTCCGCGACGTGAAGGACGCGCCGCTTTCGGGTGAGGAATGGCAGCGGATGATCGCGGATTTCGGCGAGAAGCTGGTCAACCGCGCCAGCCTGACCTGGCGCGGCATGTCGGCGGAGGAGCGCGAGGGCACGCCGCTGGCCATGCTGGGCGCGAAACCGTCGCTGATGAAGCGCCCGGCCATCGTCGAGGGCGAGAAGCGCCTGCTGGGCTGGACCGCCAATGTGAAGCGCGCGCTGGGGGTCGTCGCCTGAGACCTGCCTCGCTGGGGGCCGGCTGCGGGAAAACCTGACCCAAGGGACAGGGAAATGGCGATGCGAGGCCTGTCTGAGGGCAATCGCCGGCATGCTAGAATGCCGGCGCGATTTCCCAGTCAGGTTAACCAGTATCATGCGTCACCCCATCCTTGCCCTTGCCCTCGGCTTCATCGCGGTGGGCGCGCCGGTCTGGGCCGCGCCCAGCGTCGAGCGCGGGGAATATCTTGTCCAGGGACCGGCGGGCTGCGGCAATTGCCACACTCCGATCGGACCGCAGGGTTTCGACATGGCAAGGGACCTGTCGGGACGCCTTGTCGACAAGAACCCGGCCTTCACCGCCATCGCGCCGAACATCACCCCCGCCGGCCGCATCGCGGGGTGGAGCGATGCCGAGTTGGCCCGCGCGATCCGCGAGGGCATCCGTCCCGATGGCAGCCTGATCGGCCCGCCGATGCCCTTCACCATGTATCGCGGGCTGGGGGACGAGGACCTGGCCTCGATCGTGATGTATCTGCGCGGCGTCCCGGCTGTCGCGGATGATCCGGGGAAATCGGAATATGCGATCCCGCTGCCCCCGGCCTATGGTCCCCCCGTTGCCAGCGTGACGCCGCCGCCGCCCGGGGTCACGGTCGAATATGGCGCCTATCTGGCCGGGCCGATCTCGCATTGCATGGAGTGTCACACGCCCATGGGTCCGGAGGGTCCGCTGGTCGGGACGCGGCTTGGGGCGGGCGGGTTCGAATTCGCCGGACCCTGGGGCGTCTCGGTCGCGGCGAACCTGACGAACGGGCCGGACGGGCTGGCCGAATACGCTGACGACCAGATCAAGGCGATGATCACCGAAGGCAAGCGGCCGGATGGCAGCGCCATGCATCCGCCGATGCCCTATCCCTACCTTGCGAAGATGACCCCCGAGGATCTGGACGCGATCATTCTTTACCTGCGGAGCCTGCCGGCCTTGCCGGATGTGGAATGATGAAAGAAGGGGGGCCTTCTGCCCCCCCATCTCCTGCGGAGATTCCCCCCGAGGGTATTTTGAAACGGTGAAACGATCCTAGTTCAGCGCCTTGTCGGTGATCGCATGGGTCCATGCCCCTTCGGGCGCCTTCGAGATCACCGGGTCGGAGCCGCCCGAGAGCAGCGTCTCGACGGTGCGCTTGAAATCGGCTTCGTCCAGCGCGCCGTCGGAACCTGCGGTCAGCTTTGCGACCTCTGTGGCCATGCGGGCCTGATGCTCGATGGTCTGGGCGCCGGTTTCGTCGTTTTCCAGCACGATCTCGGCCGCTTCCTCGGGATGTTCCTCGGCATATTTCCAGCCCTTCATGCTGGCGCGGACGAAGCGGACCAGCTTGTCCTCCATCGCCGGGTCGGCCAGCGCGGTTTCAAGGACATAGAGTCCGTCCTCAAGCGTGGCGACGCCCTGATCCTCGTATTTGAAGGTCACGAGGTCTTCGGGCTTCAGTCCGGCGTCGATCACCTGCCAATATTCGTTATAGGTCATGGTGCTGATGCAGGCGGCTTGCTTTTGCAGGAGGGGATCGACGTTGAAGCCCTGCTTCAGCACGGTCACGCCCTCGGGCCCGCCATCGGTCTTGAGGCCGAGATGGTTCATCCAGCTCAGGAACGGATATTCGTTGCCCGAGAACCAGACCCCCAGCGTCTTGCCCTTGAAGTCGGTCTTGGGATCGACAATGCCCGATTCCTTGAGGCAGGTCAGCATCATCCCCGAACTCTTGAAGGGTTGGGCGATATTGACGATGGGCAGGCCCTTTTCGCGGGCGGCAAGGGCGGCGGGCATCCATTCGACGGTCACGTCCGCGCCGCCACCGGCCAGAACCTGCACCGGGGCGATGTCGGGGCCGCCCGCCTTGATGGTGACGTTCAGCCCTTCCTCGTCATAAAAACCCTTGTCCTTGGCGACGTAATAGCCGCCGAACTGCGCCTGCGTGACCCATTTCAGTTGCAGCGTCAGGTCATCCGCCGCCGAGGCCGCACCCGCCATCAGCGAGATGAGCCCGGCCGAGATCAGCAATGCTTTCATTCCACTCTCCACTGTTGTGGGGCTGGGCCCCGGCTTATTGGCGCTGCGAGGGGTGCCAGAACGTCACCCGCTTCTCGATCAGCGCAACAATTCCATAAAAGGCGGTGCCGGCCAGCGCCGCCACCAGAATCTCGGCCCAGACCAGCGCCATGTTGAGCTGTCCCACCGCGGTCGAGATGCGAAAGCCCATGCCGCGGGTCGGGCTGCCGAAGAATTCGGCGACAATAGCCCCGATCAGTGCCAGCGTAGTGGTGATCTTCAGCCCGTTGAAAAGGAAAGGCATGGCGGCGGGCAGGCGCAGCTTGAACAGTGCCTGCGGATAGCTGGCCCCCCAGGTCGCGATCTGGTCGCGCGCCAGCGCATCGGTCGCCGCAAGCCCCGCGACCATGTTCACGAGGATCGGGAAGAACACCATGACCACGACCACTGCCGCTTTCGACTGCCAGTCGAAGCCGAACCACATGACAAGGATCGGCGCGATACCGACGATGGGAAGGGCCGCGACGAAATTCCCGATCGGCAGCAGGCCGCGCTGCAAAAAGGGCGAGCGGTCGATGGCGATGGCGGTCAGGACCGCGAGAGCCGCCCCGATCAGCCAGCCGGTCAGCGCGCCCTTCAGGATGGTCTGGACGAAATCGCCCCAGAGGAGCGGCAGGTTTCCGGTGAACGCGGTCCAGATCTGGCTGGGGGCGGGCAGGATGACGGCGGGGATGGCGAAGATGGTGCAGGCCATCTGCCACAGGGCAATCAGCGTCGCGCCGAAAATCACTGGGATGAGGACGCGGCAGATGGGCAAGTTCAGCGCCGCGAGACAGATGTTCAGCGTCCACGCACTGAGCCAGATCACCACGAGGGGCGTGAGTTCGGGCGTGATGCGGGTAGCGCCAATCAGGAAGAGCGCAAAGTAACTCATGAAGCGCAGGTCACGCACCAAGGATTGGACCGCCGCGGTCCGCAACATCGCCCTCATCGCGCCAGTCCCATCCTGCGCAGCACCATCCTTTCGACCCCTGCGATGATCGCGACCAGCGCCGCTGCCAACGCGGCGGCGGCGAAAAGTGCGGCCCAGATCTGGATGGTCTGGCCGTAATAGCTGCCCGAGAGCAGCCTCGCCCCTAGCCCAGCCGTCGCCCCGGCCGGCAATTCGCCGACGATCGTGCCGACCAGCGCCGCCCCCACCGCGACCTTGAGGCTCGCGAACAGGTAGGGCATGGCCGAGGGCAGACGCAGCCGCCAGAAGACCTGCGCGCGCGACGCGTTCCAGGACCGCATCAGGTCCATCTGCATGGCATCGGGCATGCGCAGCCCCTTGACCATGCCGACCAGCACGGGAAAGAACGACAGCCAGGCTGAGATCATCGCCTTGGGCAGCAGCCCGGTGACACCGGCGCTGGCAAAGACCACGATCACCATCGGCGCGATGGCAAGGATCGGCACGGTCTGGCTGGCGACCGCCCAGGGCATCACGGAAAGGTCGACGACCCGGCTGTGGACGATGCCCACTGCCAGCAGGATCCCGGCCAGCGAGCCGATGGCGAATCCCGCCAGCGTCGCCGAAAGCGTGATCCAGCCATGCCAGACAAGGCTGCGCTTCGACGTGATTTTCTGCCCGTTGATCCCGTCCCAGAGCCCCTTGGCAACCTGATGCGGGGCGGGAAGGACCGGGCGATCCTGCATCATGGTCCGCTCGACCAGCTGGCGGGTGCTCAGCACCTCGCCGGCGCGGGCGGCCTGATCCCTTGCCCAGGGGGCGTTCAGCCCGATGGCGGCGCCATACCAGACCAGAACGATCACCGAGAGGACGGTCAGGACCGGCAGGGCGCGGCTCATGTCGCGGCCCTCCCTGTGCGGGTCCCGCCCTCAATCATAGCTCTGCCCCTCGCGCAGGCCCTCGCGCACCTCATGGGCGACGCGGATGAATTCGGGCGTGTCGCGGATCTCCAGCGGCCGTTCGCGCGGCAGGGTGCTTTCGATGATGCGGCTGATGCGGCCGGGACGCGGCGACATCACCACGATCCGGGTCGAGAGATAGACGGCCTCCGGTATTGAATGTGTAATGAAACCAATAGTTTTCCCGGTCTTCTTCCACAACTCCAACAGGGCTTCGTTCAACCGGTCGCGCACGATCTCGTCCAGTGCGCCGAAGGGCTCGTCCATCAGCAGGATGTCGGCATCGAAGGCGAGCGCCCGCGCGATGCTGGCCCGCTGTTGCATCCCCCCGGACAGCTGCCACGGATATTTGCCGCCAAAGCCGGACAGCTCAACCAGATCCAGAACCCGGGCGATGCGTCCGCGCCGCTCGGCCTTGGAAAACCCCATGATCTCAAGCGGCAGCGAGATATTCCCCGAAATCGTGCGCCATGGATAAAGCCCCGGCGCCTGAAAGACATAGCCGTAAGCCCGCGCCCGCCTCGCCTCGTCGGCCTCCATCCCGTTCACGCGGATCTGGCCGGCGGTCGGTGTCTCCAGCGCGGCGATGGTGCGCAGGAAGGTGGTCTTGCCGCAGCCGGACGGTCCGATGAAACTGACGAAATCACCCTTGCCGATAGTCAGGCTGACATCCTTCAGCGCATGGACCGGACCATCCGCGGTCTGAAAGGTCAGGCTGACGCCGCGTGCCTCGATCTCGCCCAAGTCAGACCCCGCTTGCGGGGATGCCCGATCGTTCGACGGGACGGGGCGCGGTCAGTTCCTTCCAGGCGGAGAGGGCACGGTTGACGGCGGGCCGCGCCTCGCGGGCGACGAACTCGCCATGGCCCTCGCGGCTCTCGACCTTGCCCTCGGTCACGGCGACCACGCCGCGGGTCAGGGTAAAGCGCGGCAGGCCGGTGACTTTGATCCCCTCGAAGACATTGTAGTCGATCGAGGATTGCTGCGTTCCCGCGCTGATCGTCTTTTCGGCCTTCGGGTCCCAGACCACCAGATCCGCGTCGCTCCCGACCAGAACCGCGCCCTTTTTCGGATACATGTTCAGGATCTTCGCGATATTGGTCGAGGTCACGGCCACGAACTCGCTCGGCGTCAGCCGCCCGGTGCCGACGCCATGCGTCCAGAGGACCGGCATCCGGTCCTCGAGCCCGCCGGTGCCGTTCGGAATCCTGGTGAAATCGCCGATCCCGGTCCGTTTCTGCGCGGTAGTGAAGGCGCAATGATCGGTCGCCACGCAGGACAGGCTGCCCGACTGCAGCCCGGCCCACAGGCTGTCCTGATGCAGCTTGTTGCGGAACGGAGGCGACATCACCCGCCGCGCGGCATGGTCCCAGTCGGGGTTGAAATACTCGCTCTCGTCCAGCACCAGATGCTGGATCAGCGGCTCGCCCCAGACGCGCTTGCCCTGCGCCCGCGCCCGGCGGATCGCCTCGTGACTGTCCTCGCAGGAGGTGTGGACGACATAAAGCGGCACACCCGCCATGTCCGCGATCATGATGGCGCGATTGGTGGCCTCGCCCTCGACCTGGGGCGGACGGGAATAGGCATGGCCCTCCGGCCCCACATTCCCCTCGGCCAGCAGCCGGGCAGAGAGTTCGGCCACCACATCGCCATTCTCGGCATGGACCAAAGCCACCCCACCCAGATCGCCGACCCGGCGGAAGGACGAGAACATTTCGTCGTCATTCACCATCAGCGAGCCCTTGTAGGCCATGAAATGCTTGAAGCTGGTGATGCCGCGCCGCACCACCTCCTCCATCTCGTCAAAGACCTGCTCGCCCCACCAGGTCACCGCCATGTGATAGGAATAGTCGCAATGCGCGCGGTGGGACTTGTTGTCCCACATCTTCAGCGCATCCATCAGACCCTGTCCGGGCGAGGGCAGGGCGAAATCGACCACCATCGTGGTTCCGCCCGCCAAGGCCGCCCGGGTCCCGCTCTCGAAATCATCGGCGGAATAGGTGCCCATGAAGGGCATCTCCAGATGCGTATGCGGGTCGATCCCCCCCGGCATGACATAGCAACCCGAAGCGTCCAGCACCTCGTCTCCGACAAGCCCCTCGCCGATCGCGACGATGCGGCCGCCCTCGATCAGCACATCCGCCTTGTAACTCAGATCCGCCGTGACGATGGTGCCGCCCCTGATGACCGTGCTCATCCCTCATCCCTTCTTCGTTCCAAAAATACTCCGGGGGTGCGGGGGCAGCGCCCCCGGCTTGCGTCAGGCGACGATCTCGGCGGTTTCCAGCACCGCATGCAGCAGCACATCCGCGCCGGCGGCGGCCCATTCCGGGCTGATCTCCTCGGCCTCGTTATGGCTCAGCCCGTCGACGCAGGGGCACATGATCATGACCGTGGGTGCGACCTTGTTCACCCAGCAGGCGTCGTGCCCCGCGCCCGAGACGATATCCATGCGGCTATAGCCCAGCCGGTCCGCGGCCGCGCGGACCCGCGCGACAAGCGCCTCGTCAAAGGCGGGCGGGTCGAACTGGCCCGAGATCTCGGCCGCGAATTCGCAGCCCAGTTCCGCGCAGATCGCGGGTGCCCGCGACAGGAATTCATCCGCCATGCTCAGCAGGACCGGCAGCAGGTGGCTGCGGAAATCGACGGTGAAGACGACCTTCTCGGGAATGACGTTGCGGCTGTTCGGATAGACGTCGATATGGCCGATCGCGCCCACCGCATCGGGCTGGTGCTTCATCGCGATCTCATGGACCAGCTCGGTCAGTTGCGCCAATCCGCGCCCGGCATTCCTGCGCATCCGCATGGGCGTCGAGCCGGTATGCTGGCCCTTGCCGGTCACGGTGCATTCGATCCAGCGCAGGCCCTGACCATGGGTAACGACGCCGATCTGGGTCTCCTCCGCCTCGAGGATCGGGCCCTGTTCGATGTGATATTCGAACATGGCGTGGATCTTGCGCGCGCCGGGCTTTTCCTCGCCCTTCCAGCCGATCCGCTCCAGCTCTTCGCCGAAACTCCGCCCCTTCGCGTCCTTGCGGTCATAGGCGTAATCCTGGTCGATCACGCCCGCGAAGACGCCCGAGGCGAGCATCGCAGGGGCAAAGCGCGTCCCTTCTTCGTTCGTCCAGTTGGTCACGACGATCGGGCGGCGTGTCGTGATGCCGAGGTCGCGGATCGAGCGGATGACCTCCAGTCCCGCCAGCACGCCCAGCACGCCGTCATATTTGCCGCCCGTGGGCTGGGTGTCGAGATGGCTGCCGATATAGACCGGGTCCAGCCCCGGCTCGGCGCCCTCGTGGCGGAAGAACATGTTGCCCATCTGGTCGACGGACATGACCATGCCGGCATCCTCGCTCCAGCGCTGGAACAGGCGGCGTCCCTCGCCATCCTCGTCGGTCAGCGCCTGACGATTGTTGCCGCCGGCGATGCCGGGGCCGATCTTCGCCATCTCCATCAGGCTGTCCCACAGCCGGTCGCCATCGACCTTCATGTTGGCTGCGGGCATGGCGTCGGTATCCGTTCCGCCGGGGGCAGTCGTCATCCTGTCTTCCTTCCTGTCTGGCCGCCGTCTCTTGGGTCCGGTCGGCGGGATTGGTCGCACGGGCTGCCTGCACGAGCCGTTCCGCAAAATATTGACCATTTGGTCAGGATCACGCTAGCACGGGGCTAGGGTCAGTCAAGCGCCTCGATACCGGCACCCGCGACTATCGCCCCCAGCCCTGACGGAGGACCATGGACGACAGGCCACGCCGGCAAAGCCGCATCCAGCAGAGGAACCGCGAGGCCATCCTTTCGGCGGCGCTGCAAGAATTTTCGGCACGCGGATTCGCGGGCACCACCATCGATCAGATCGCCGAGGCTGCGGGACTCTCCAAGCCGAATGTCCTCTACTATTTCCAGTCCAAGGACGCGATTCACAGCGAATTGCTGCAAGGCCTGCTCGAGATGTGGTTGAACCCGCTGCGCGAATTGCGGGCAGATGGCGACCCGGCCGACCAGATCCTTGCCTATGCGCGCCGCAAGCTGGAAATGTCGCGCGATTTCCCGCAGCAAAGCCGGCTTTTCGCCAATGAGGTGCTGCAGGGGGCCGGGCGCCTCGCACCAATCCTGGGCGGCGAGCTGCGCGAACTCGTGGACGAAAAATCAACCCTGATCTCGGGCTGGATCGCCGAGGGGCGGATCGCCCAGGTCGATCCGCATCATCTGCTCTTCTCGATCTGGGCGCTGACCCAGCATTACGCCGATTTCGAGGTGCAGGTCCGCGCCGTCCTCGGCCCCGACCATGACCCCTATGCCGAGGCGCAGGCCTTCCTCGACCAGCTCTATCGCCGTCTGCTGGCGCGCTGAGATTTCACCGTTTCCGAAATACCCCGGGGGTCCGGGGGCAGCGCCCCCGGCTTTCACCCGTCAGTTGCGGGAATAGACGTCCTCGTAGCGCACGATATCGTCCTCGCCCAGATAGGCGCCGGTCTGGACCTCGATCAGGACCATCGGCACCTTACCGGGATTCTCCATCCGGTGGACCGCGCCCAAGGGGACATAGATCGACTGGTTCTCGGTCACCAGCGTGACCTTGTCATCGACCGTCACCTTGGCGGTGCCGCTGACCACGATCCAGTGCTCGGAGCGGTGGAAATGCGATTGCAGCGACAGGGCCGCGCCCGGATTGACCACGATGCGCTTGACCTGGAAGCGGTCGGCAAGCGCCAGTGTCTCGAACCAGCCCCATGGCCGGTGGTCGCGCAGGAAGCTCTCCGCCTGCCGCGCGCCCTTGGCCTTCAGCGCCGAGACGGCTTTCCTCACCTCCTGCGCGCGGTCCATGCCGGCGACCAGCACGGCATCATTCGTCGCCACGACCATGACGTCTTTCAGGCCGATGCCCACGACCTCGATCCCCTCGTCCTGCGAGCGCAGCAGCACGTTGTCGCAATCGATCGCTGTCGAGCGGTCGTCCGTCACCGCCCCGCGTTCCGCCGGGATGTCGCCCTGCGCCTCGCGCCAGACGGCATCCCAGCCGCCGAGGTCCGACCAGTGCCCCGAGAAGCGCACGACCGAGAGGTTGTCGGCCTTTTCCAGCACCGCGTAGTCGATCGAAAGATCCGGCAGCCCGTCCCATGGCCCGGCGGCAAGGCGCAGAAAGCCCAGATCGAGGCGGGCCTCGGCCAGGGCGCGCTCGACCGGCTCCATGAACTGGGGGGCGTGTTCGCGAAAGGCCTCGATCATCGCCCAGGCCGAGAAGAGGAAGATGCCGGCATTCCAGAGGTAATTGCCCTCGGCGATCATCGCCTCGGCGGTCGCGAGGTCGGGCTTCTCGACGAAACGGCGAAGCTGGACCGGACCCTCGCCGGGGCTCGCGGCCTCCATATAGCCATAGCCGGTCTCGGGCCGGGTCGGCGTGATCCCGAAGGTGACGATCTGGCCCTGTTCGGCGGCGGGCACGCCCAGTTCGACCGCGCGGCAGAAGGCCTCGACATCCGGGACGACATGGTCCGAGGGCGCGACCAGCAGCAGTCCGTCGGGATCGGTCCGGGCCACGGTCAGCGCGGCGGCCAGAATCGCCGGCGCGGTGTTCCGGCCCGAAGGCTCGATCAGGATCGCGGAGGGGGCAATGCCGATCTGGTCAAGCTGCTCGGCCACGATGAAGCGGAAATCCGCGTTGGTCATCACCAGCGGCGCGCCGAAGCGGGCGCCGTGAAGCCGCCGGGCCGAGGCCTGGAACAGCGATTCCTCCCCCATCAGCGGCGCGAACTGCTTTGGAAAGCTCTTGCGCGAGACGGGCCAGAGCCGCGTCCCCGATCCGCCGGCCAGAAGAACTGGGGTCATCACCATGCGTCACTCCCTCGGCGCGCGGCCGTTCGACTTGCAACCGCAGTTATCCATGCGGATTTCGCGCCGCGCAAGCCGGGTCTGCCTCAATAGCCGCGCTGGCGGTCGACGAGGTGCAGCAGGGCCTCGCCCCGCATGGCCCGGCGCAGGTTCTCGGCCGCGACCGGGGCTGCGGTTTCGGGCCGGGTCGCCGCTGCGACATGCGGGGTGACGGTGACGCCCGGATGCGCCCAGAACGGATGGTCCGGGGGCAAGGGTTCGGTGCGGAAGACGTCGAGGACGGCATGGCCCAGATGCCCGCTGTCAAGGGCGGCGAGCAGCGCCGCCTCGTCAATCAGGGTGCCGCGCCCGGCATTGATAATCCTCGCGCCTCGCGGCAGCAGGGCCAGCCTTTCCGCGTCCAGCAGGTCGCGGGTCTCGGGCGTGTCGGGCAGCAGGCAGACGAGGATCTCGGCCCGCGCAAGCGCCCGGGGCAGGTCGGGTCCGGCGAGAGTCTCGATCCCCGGCACCGGCAGCCCCGAATGCGACCAGCCGGTCACGCGAAAGCCCAGCCCGGCCAGCGCCGCTGCCGTCGCGCGCCCCATCTCGCCCATCCCAAGCACCGTGACGCCGCGCCGGGTCGCAAGCGGAGGGAACCGGCCGCTGCGCCAGATGCCGTCCTGCCGCTGGCTGTCCATCCCCAGATGCAGGCGCATGGCCCAGCCCGCGCAATATTCGGCCATGCCGCGCGCCAGCCCCGGATCGACCATCCGGCACAGCGGTTGGGTCAGGGTCGGGTTGGACACGATCCGCTCGACCCCGGCCCAGAGGCTTTGCACCACCCGCGCATTGGTAAAGGGCGAGAAGTCCAGCGCCGTCCCGTCCTCGGGGTAGCCGGGCGCATAGATCAGCACGTCAAAGCTGGCCGGGTCGCCCTCGCGCAGCAGCTCCATCTCGGGGCAGGCGGCGGCAAGGGCGGGGGACCATTCGGACCAGTTCCGGTCGGGGGCCGCGAACAGCACCCGCATCAGCGCGGCCTGTGGACATGGGCGGATTGCAGGATGCCGAAGCCCATCAGCAAGATCATCAGCGAGGTTCCTCCGTAACTGACCAGCGGCAGGGGCGAGCCCTTGGCCGGAAGCATTCCCATGACCGTGGCCATGTTGATCGAGAAGTAAAGGAAGAATGTCCCCGCGATCCCGATCGTCATCAGGCTGGCGAAGCGGTCCCGGTTGGTCAGCGCCGAATGCAGGCAGAAGCCGAGGATCAGGATATAAAGCGCCAGCAGCGAGGCCGCGCCGACAAAGCCGAACTCCTCGGCCAGCGAGGTGAAGATGAAGTCGGTATGCTTCTCGGGCAGGAAGTTCAGCCGCGACTGCGTGCCTTGCATGAAGCCGCGCCCCGACCAGCCACCGGAGCCGAGCGCGATCTGCGCCTGCATGATGTTGTAGCCCGCCCCCAACGGGTCCGAACCGGGGTCGAGGAAGGTGTCGATGCGCCGGAACTGGTATTCGTGCAGAAGCTGCCAGTCGGTGCCCCGGCTCTCCATGACGGCGGTGACGAGACCGACGACGATGGCGATGACCGCGCCGAAATACCACAGGCTGACCCCGGCCGCGAACATCACGATCCCGCCGCCCGCGATCAGCATGACCGAGGTTCCAAGGTCGGGCTGCATCAGCACCAGCGCGGTGGGCGTCAGGATCAGGATGACCGGGATCAGCACCCAGAGCGGGCGCGAGACCTTCTCGACCGGCAGCCAGTCGTAATAGGCGGCCAGCGTCATCACGAAGGCGATCTTCGTCAGTTCCGAGGGCTGGATGCGGATTGGCCCGATGATCAGCCAGCGCTGCGCGCCCATGCCGACATGGCCCATCACCTCGACCAGCACCAGCAAGAGCACGCAGATGACATAGGACACGACCGAGATCGAGCGCCAGAACCAGATCGGCACGAAGGCCAGCGCGATCATGATCACCATGCCGGCCGCGAACCGCTCCATCTGCGGCATGGCCCAGCGGTCGATCTCTCCCCCCGAGACCGAATAGAGCATGAGGAAGCCGATGCAACTGACTGCCGTGACAAGGAAAACCAGAGGCCAGTTCAGATACAGGATCTTGCGCCAGCCGGTCGGGACGCGCTCGACCGTGTAATCGAGATAGCTCATATCAGGCCTTCGCGCGGGTGGTCTTGGGGGCCGATTGCGGCATCAGGTTCATCTTGGACCAGATCTCCTGAACCTTGGCACGCTCGCCGTCGGGGTAGGCGCTGAGCGGGGGAAGCCCGCCCGCCAGGGCGAAAAGCAGGATGTCGCGCGCGATGGGGGCCGCGACGGCCGATCCGCCGCCGCCATGCTCGACCACGACCGAGACGGCATAGCGCGGCATGTCAAAGGGCGCGAAGCAGACGAAGAGCGCGTGGTCGCGGCGGTTCCACGGCAGTTGGTCGTTCGAGATCACGCCGCGGGCGCGTTCGGCGGCGGTGATGTTCCTGACCTGCGAGGTGCCGGTCTTGCCCGCCATGCGCCATTCCTCGGCCACGATGCGGGCGCGGCGCGCGGTGCCGCGTGCGGCATTCATCACCGCGTCCATGCCGCCCCGCGCGGTGCGCAGGTGCAGCGGATTGATGCCCAGATCGGGAAAGTCCGGCACCGGCTGGACCACGCCGTCGATCGCGCGGACGAGGCGCGGCTCGACCGCGCGGCCGGTGGCGACGCGCGCGGTCATCACCGCCAGTTGCAGGGGCGAGGCCAGCACATAGCCCTGGCCGATCGAGGCGTTGATCGAATCGCCGACCTGCCATTCCTGCTGGTAGCGCGCCATCTTCCAGGCGCGGTCGGGGGCGATGCCCTCGGTGATCGCGGACATCGGCAGGTCGTGCCTGACCCCGATCCCCAGCCGCCGGGCCATGGCGGCGATGCGGTCGATGCCCACCTTCTGCGCCAGCTCGTAATAGTAGACGTCGCAGGAATGCTCGAGGCTGCGGATCGCGTCGATCGAGCCGTGGCCACCCCGGCTCCAGCAATGGAAGCGGCGGCCGGCGACGGTGATGTATCCGGGGCAGAAGAAACGCGAGCCGGGATTGATCACCCCCGATTCCAGCCCGGCGAGCATGGTCACCATCTTGAAGGTCGAGCCGGGCGGATAGGCGCCCTGCACCGTCTTGTCCGCCAGCGGACGATGATCGTGCTGCATCAGCTCGCGGTAATCGGCCGAGCTGATCCCGCGCACGAACTTGTTCGGGTCGAAGACCGGCGAGGAACACATGGCGACGATGTCGCCATTGGTCACGTCGATCACCACCGCCGCCGCGCTTTCATTGCCAAGCCGCTGGGCGGCGAAATTCTGCAGATGCGCATCCATCGTGGTCTGGACGGTCGCGCCCTGCTGGCCCTCCTGCCGCGACAGCTCACGCATCTCGCGCCCGGCGCTGTTCACCTCGACCCGGCGGTTGCCGGCCTTGCCGCGCAGCGATTCCTCAAGCTTGGCCTCCATGCCGACCTTGCCAAGCTGGAACTCGGGCAGGCGCAGGACCGGGTCGGGATCCTCGATCTTGGAAAGGTCGTAATCCGAGACCGGGCCGACATAGCCAAGCACATGCGAGAAGTCGCCCGCGCGCGGATAGCTGCGCGACAGGCCCGCTTCCGGGGTCACGCCGGGCAGGGCGGGCGCGTTCAGCGCCACGGACGAAAACTCCTGCCAGGTCAGGCGGTCCGCCACCATGACCGGCGTGACCGCGCTGCGGCGGCGGATCTCGGCGATCAGCTCGGCCGTCTGGCGGTCGGTCATCGGGATGATCCGGCGCAACCGCGCCACCACGGTCGAGATGTCGCCCGCATCCTCGCGCGTCAGGGTGACGCGGTAATTCTGCTCGTTCCCGGCGATGATGACGCCGTTCCGGTCGAGGATCAGCCCCCGCGCCGGGGGCAGCAGGCGGATCTTGATCGAATTGCCATCCGACAGCATCCGGTATTCATCGGCATGTTCAAGCTGCATCGAGCGCAGCTTCAGCCCCAGCGCACTGATCACCGCGGCCTGCACGACCCCAAGCATCAGCACCCGACGCGAGATCAGGCGGCTGCTTTCGGCGATTTCCTTTTGCGACTTGCGCATGGCTAGCGGCGCCTCGTGTCAGATTCGGAAAGGCTGCGTCTCAGGCCCAGCGGCCATTGCATCAGCCCGACGGTCAAGGGATAGGCCCCGATGGTCGCGATGTATTGCAGGATCACCTGGCCCAGCGGCGGCAAGGGCAGGAAGAAGACCGCAAGCACCAGACGGTATCCCAGCAGCATCAGCGCAAGCAGGATCGCCACCCGCAGCCATTCAACCATGAATGGCAACTCGCGCCAACGCTGCTCGCGCATCCGCGCCGCCTCGGTCCCGATGACCACGATCGCGGCCCAGAGGCCCAGCGGCCGCAACAGCAGCACGTCTTCCAGCAGGAAGAGCAGCGCGATGGTCAGCGCCGGGACCTGCTCGGGGCGGCGCAGCACCCAGGCGAGCGCCAGGCAAACGGCAAGGTCCGGCCCCGGCCAACCTACCCGTCCGGGGTTGAGCGGCACGAGGCGCAGGAACAGGATCGCAAGGAACAGCAGAATGAACAGGATCTGACCCGCGAGCCGTTGACGCCGCTGCGGATCAATCATTCCGCGCCTCCTCCGGGCGGGCGGCCGGGTCCATGCCCATCGCCGGCGGCATCGGCGGGCCGATGAACTCGGCCGGGGGCGGCGGGATCAGCAGGCCGGTATCGGCCAGCCGCTCCGAGGGGTGGCTGCGCAGCACGCGCAGGAACTCAAGCCGGCCGTAATCAGCGGCAAGCCGGACCCGCAGCCTGCCATCGCTGGCCTGCGCCACCTGTCCGACCAGCAGGCCGGGCGGAAAGACGCCGCCATCGCCCGAGCTGATGACCCGGTCGCCGGGGCGGATATTCTCGGGGCTTTCGATGAAGTCGAGGGCGGGCAGGGCGGTGTTGTCGCCCCCGAGCAATGCGTTCTGCCCCGAGGGCAGGATCGTCACCGGTATCCGGCTCGACGGATCGGTCAGCAGCATCACCCGGCTGGTCGCCTGTCCCACGCCCGAGATGCGTCCGACAAGGCCGAGCCCGTCCATCGTCGCCCAGCCATCAAGGATGCCGTCCCGCGCGCCCACGTTCAGCAGCACCGACTGCCGGAACGCCGTCCCGCTATCGGTCAGCACCACGCCCGAAACCGAAGTCAGGGCAGGGTCGATCCTGACGCTGTTCTGGGCCAGAAGCTTGGCGTTCTCCTGCTCAAGCTGGACGGCGGCCTCTTTCCATGCCGACATCTTCTGCAGCTCGCGCCGCAATTCCTGGTTCTGCTCGTAGAGGCGGGCATAGGATTCGAACCCAGCCACCATGCGGCTCAGCCGCGTGACCGGGCTCATCGCCCATTCAAAGCTCGGCACGAAGCGGTCGATCACCGCCGAGCGGATGCGCTCGGCCCGCGGACTGTCGATCTGCCAGAACAGAAAGACCGCCAGCAGCATGAGAACCAGCAGCGAGACGAGGATGCGGCGGACCGGAGCCGCGTAATCTGGGCCCTTGCGCGCCATGGGCCGTCACCGATCAGCTGTCGTAGTCGATCACGTGGCGCAGCTGCTTTTCATATTCCAGCGCCTTGCCCGTGCCCAGTGCCACGCAGCTCATCGGCTGGTCGGCAAGGCTGATCGAAAGCCCGGTCTGCTCGCGCAGCGCAAGGTCAAGCTCGCCCAGCATCGCGCCGCCACCGGTCAGCATCACGCCGCGATCGACGATGTCGGCGGCGAGGTCGGGGGGCGTCGCTTCCAGCGCGACCATCACGGCCTCGCAGATCTGCTGCACCGGCTCGGCCAGCGCCTCGGCGACCATGGCCTGCGTGATCTCCATTTCCTTGGGGATGCCGTTCAGCAGGTCGCGGCCGCGCACCATGATCGTCGCGCCGCGCCCGTCATCGGGCATCCGCGCGGTGCCGATCTGGGTCTTCACGCGCTCGGCGGTCGATTCCCCGATCAGCAGGTTGTGGTTGCGGCGCAGGTAGTTGATCAGCGCGTCATCCATGCGGTCGCCGCCGATGCGGACCGAGCGGGCATAGACCACGTCGCCCAGCGACAGGACCGCGACCTCGGTGGTGCCGCCGCCGATATCGACGACCATGCTGCCGGTCGGCTCGGTGATCGGCATGCCCGCGCCAATGGCGGCCGCGATCGGCTCGGCGATCAGCCCGGCCTTGCGGGCGCCTGCGGACAGGACCGACTGGCGGATCGCGCGTTTCTCGACCGGGGTTGCGCCATGCGGAACGCAGACGATGATCTTCGGCTTCGAGAAGGTCGTGCGCCGGAACACCTTCTTGATGAAATGCTTGATCATTTCCTCGGCGCTGTCGAAATCCGCGATGACGCCTTCGCGCATCGGGCGGATCGCCTCGATGCTGCCCGGCGTGCGGCCCAGCATCAGCTTGGCATCCTCGCCCACGGCCAGAACCTGCTTCTTGCCGTCCTTGACGTGATAGGCCACGACCGAGGGCTCGTTCAGGATGATGCCCTTGCCCTTGACGTAAATCAGCGTGTTCGCGGTGCCGAGGTCGATCGCGATGTCGGTGGAAAACAACCCGCCAAAGGCCATGTGACTATCCCTTCTGCCGTCCCTGCCGCGACGGCGGTTCGCCGTCGTTGGTCGACGGCCATTCTACCTTTGCCCCATTGAGTCGCGCCGCCTGAGACGCGCGACATATAGGACGCCATTTGCGGCGGGAAAACCCGGAATATGCGTCCCTCCCGCGCAGGTGACGCAAAGACGCTGGCCGCAATGGTCCCGGCCGCTCATCGAACGGAGTGCCGATCCGGGGCGCTCGCCCGGCCGGCCGACCCGGGCTTTGCCGAAGGAAAAAAGGGGCGGCCCGATCGCCGCCCCCCGATATTCAGTGCGAATACATGCTGACCTGCTTTGCGTCCGCACCCTCGCCGACCATCTCGCGGCGCACCTTCAGCCGGTTCAGCGCGCCCACATAGGCTTTGACGCTGGCGAGGATGGTGTCGGTATCGGCGGCCTGCCCGGTGGCGATGCGGCCTTCCTCCTCCATCCGGACGCTGACGGTCGCCTGCGCATCCGTGCCCTCGGTCACGGCATGGACCTGATAGAGCTGCAGGACGGCATTATGCGGCCAGATCGCCTTCACGGCGTTGAAGCAGGCATCGACCGGACCGTCTCCGGTCGCATGGACGGTCTTCTCCTCACCGCCGACGATCATGGTCAGGTCGGCCGACTGGCCGTCGCTGCCGCAGACGACGCGCAGATGCTTGACCTGCAGATAGTCGTTCTCGGTATTCGCGGCGCTGTCCTGCATCAGCGCGACCAGGTCGTCGTCGTAGACTTCCTTCTTGCGGTCGGCCAGCGCCTTGAAGCGGACGAAGACATCCTTCAACTGGTTGTCGCCCAGATCATAGCCCAGATCATGCAGCTTCGAGCGCAGCGCGGCGCGGCCCGAATGCTTGCCCATGACGATATTGGCCTCGTTCAGCCCGATATCGGCGGGGCGCATGATCTCGAATGTCTCGACATTCTTCAGCACGCCATCCTGATGGATGCCGGATTCGTGCAGGAAGGCGTTCTTGCCGACGATCGCCTTGTTGAACTGCACGGCAAAGCCCGAGACGGCCGAGACCCGGCGCGAGATCCCCATGATCTTGGTCGTGTCGATGCGGGTGTCATAGGGCATGATGTCATGGCGCACCTTCAGGGCCATGACGACCTCCTCCAGCGCGGTATTGCCGGCACGCTCGCCCAAGCCGTTGATGGTGCATTCGATCTGGCGCGCGCCCGCCTCGACCGCGGCGAGGCTGTTGGCCGTCGCCATGCCCAGATCGTTGTGGCAATGGGTCGCGAAGACGACCTCGTCGGCGCCCGGGACGCGCTCCAGCAGCATGCGGATCAGCGCGGCGGATTCGCGCGGCGCGGTATAGCCGACGGTATCGGGGATGTTGATCGTCGTCGCGCCCGCCTTGATCGCGATCTCGACCACGCGGCACAGATAGTCATGCTCGGTCCGCGTCGCGTCCATGGGCGACCATTGCACGTTTTCACACAGGTTTCTCGCATGGGTCACGGTCTGCTGGATGCGCTCCGCCATCTGGTCCATGTCCAGGTTCGGAATGGCGCGATGCAGCGGCGAGGTGCCGATGAAGGTGTGGATGCGCGGCCGCGCCGCGTGCTTCACCGCCTCCCAGCAGCGGTCGATATCGGCAAACTGCGCGCGCGCCAGCCCGCAGATCACCGAGTTGCGGCTGCGCTTGGCAATCTCGCTCACCGCGGCGAAATCGCCCTCCGAGGCGATCGGAAAGCCCGCCTCGATGATGTCCACGCCCATCTCGTCCAGCATCTGGGCGATTTCCAGCTTCTCGGCATGGGTCATGGTCGCGCCGGGCGACTGCTCGCCGTCACGCAGGGTGGTGTCGAAAATCAATACGCGGTTCTTGTCGGTCATGTCTCTGGAATCCTTCTTTGCGCTCTTCAGGTCCGGGCGCGACCAGACTGAGCGGCGGCCCGGAGACCCGCTCAGCGCAGCGTAAGAAGGAGGAGACCGCGGAGGCTCACGGCGAAACGCGCGCCAATCTGCGCGTTGCGGGTGGTGGCGATATGTCGCATCCGAGTCATGGGGCGGACTATATGTCCCCTGCCATGCGCTTGAAAAGGCAGAAATTGACGTGGCGGCACAATTTTGACGCCGGTAACAGGCTGGCAAAAGGCAAGGGCGGCGCCATGCTCCAGCGCCGCCCCGGTTTCACCGTTTTTCAAATACCCCCCGCCGACCGCGCCGCCCGGGGGAAACATCTCAAAGCGCGCGCCAGCCGATGTCGCGGCGATAGAACCCGCCGGGCCAGTCTATCGCATCGGCCAGCGCATAGGCGCGCTCATGCGCCTCGGCCAGCGTGTCCCCACGCCCGGTCGCGGCAAGCACGCGCCCTCCCGTGGCGACCAGCACGCCGTCACGGCGCGCCGTCCCCGCGTGAAAGACCATATGCGAGGAATCCTCGGCCAGAGCATCGAGGCCGCGGATCTCGCTTCCCTTCTCATAGCTGCCGGGATAGCCGCGGGCGGCCAGCACCACGGTCAGGGCATGGTCATCGGCCCAGGTCACGGCGGTCTCGCCCAGCCGTCCCTCTGCGCAGGCAAGGATCAGGTCCAGCGCCTGCGCGCCCAGCCGCATCATCAGCACCTGGCATTCGGGATCGCCGAAGCGGACATTGTATTCGACAAGGCGCGCGCGCCCGTCCTCGATCATCAGCCCGGCATAGAGCACCCCCTGAAAGGGCGTCCCGCGCCGCGCCATCTCGGCGACGGTGGGGCGGACGATCTCGGCCATGACCGCGTCCTGGATTCCTTGGGTCAGCACCGGGGCGGGCGAATAGGCGCCCATACCGCCGGTATTCGGCCCGGTATCGCCGTCGCCGACGCGCTTGTGGTCCTGCGCGGTGCCGATCGGCAGGCAATCCTCGCCGTCGCAGAGGATGAAGAAGCTCGCCTCCTCGCCGGCCATGAATTCCTCGATCACCACCTCGGCCCCGGCCTCGCCAAAGGCCCCGCCGAAGGCATCGTCGATGGCGGCGATGGCCTCGGCCTCGGTCATGGCGACGGTGACGCCCTTGCCGGCGGCCAGCCCGTCCGCCTTGATGACGATCGGCGCGCCCTTCTCGGCAATATAGGCCCGCGCCGGTCCAGCCGCGTCAAAGCGCGCCCATGCGGCGGTCGGCGCGCCGCAGGCGTCGCAGACCTCCTTGGTGAAGCTCTTCGACGCCTCCAGCATGGCCGCCGCCCTCGAGGGGCCGAAGGCCAGGATCCCCGCCGCGCGCAGGTCATCGGCCACTCCCGCCGCCAGCGGCGTTTCGGGCCCGATCACCACGAGGTCGATGGCGTTCTCCTCGCAGAAGGCGATGACCGCCGGACCCGAGAGGATGTTGATCGCCGCAAGACGCGCCAGCGGCTCCATCCCGGCATTGCCCGGCGCGACGAACAGCCGGTCGCATTTCGGGTTCTGGCGGATCGCCCAGGCCAGCGCATGTTCGCGCCCTCCGCTGCCGAGGATCAGGATGTTCATGGACAGGCCCCCGTGTCGTTCACAGGCGCCTCATAGGAATTGCCCGGTGCGGGATCAATCCGAAACTTCCCTTGCGCCCGGCCCGGCCTCGGGCCAGAACCCGGTCATGGAGCTTTTCGAAGACACCGCCGGCAGCAACGCCCATGAGTTCACCGTCTCCGAGATCTCGGGCGCGGTCAAACGCGTGCTCGAGGGCGAGTTCGGCCGCGTCCGCGTCAGGGGCGAGATCGGCCGCGTCTCGCGACCCTCCTCCGGCCACATCTATTTCGACCTCAAGGACGACCGCTCGGTCATCGCCGCCGTCACCTGGAAGGGGCAGGCGGCCAAGCTCTCGACCCGCCCCGAGGAGGGGATCGAGGTCATCGCGACCGGCCGCCTGACCACCTTCCCCGGCCAGTCGAAATACCAGCTCATCGTCGACGAGATCGAACCGGCGGGCGCCGGTGCGCTGATGATGATGCTGGAAAAGCGCCGCAAGGCGTTGGCAGCCGAGGGGCTCTTCGACGAGGCGAAAAAGCGCCCGCTCCCGTTCTTGCCGCGCGTGATCGGCGTCGTCACCTCGCCCTCGGGCGCGGTCATCCGCGACATCCTGCACCGGCTGCGCGACCGCTTCCCGACCCGGGTGCTGATCTGGCCGGTGGCGGTGCAGGGCGAGGGCTGCGCCCCGCAGGTCACCGCCGCGATCCAGGGTTTCAACGCCCTCGATCCCGCCGGGACGATCCCGCGCCCCGATCTCATCATCGTCGCTCGCGGCGGCGGCAGCCTCGAAGATCTCTGGGGCTTCAACGAGGAATCGGTGGTCCGTGCCGCCGCCGCCAGCCGGATCCCGCTGATCTCGGCCGTGGGGCATGAGACGGATACCACCCTGATCGACTTCGCCTCCGATCGCCGCGCGCCGACGCCCACCGCCGCGGCCGAGATGGCGGTGCCGGTCCGCGCCGACCTCCTCGCGCGGCTCGGCGAATTCGGCACGCGGATGATCCGCGCGGAACAGTCGCGCCAGCAGCGCCAGCGCCAGCGGCTGACCGACCTCGCCCGCGCGCTTGGCCGGCCGCAGGCGTTGATCCAACCCGCGCGCCAGCGCTTCGACCTCGTCGGCGACCGGCTGGAACCCGCGCTCAGGAATTTCGTCAGGTCGCGGCGCGCAAGGCTCGGGGCGCTGCCGCTCTCGATCTCGGTCCTGCGCGCGACGGTCCGCCACCGCCGCGACCGGCTCGACGAACTCTCGAACCTGCTGCCACTCCGTGCCGAAAGGCTCGGCCAACGCCGCGCCGAAAAGGTCGCGGAACTGGGCGAGCGCCTCGCAAGGGCGCGGGCGCGAATGCTCGCCGATGCGGCCAGAAACATCCGGCGCGACCGCGACCGGACAGAGATGCTGACCCGCCGCCTTGTCGCCGCGGCGTCCCGCATCCTGCCGCCGCGCCGCGAGCGGCTGGAGCGCACCGACCGCCTGCGCCAGACGCTCGGCTATAACGAAACCCTGCGCCGCGGCTTCGCCATCATCCGCGGCCCCGAAGGCCTGCTCACCAGCTCGGCGGAAGCCACGCGTCTCCCGCGATTCGAGATCGAGTTCGCGAACCGCGACAAGATGCAGGCCCGCCCCGACAGCCCCTCAAGGCGCACGGAAAAGGACGCGCCGCCCGAAGGTTCGGGCGACCAGAAATCCCTCTTCTGATTTCACTGTTTCGAGAATACCCCGGGGGTCCGGGGGCAGCGCCCCCGGCGCGGACCTAGCCGCGCAGCCCCGCCGCCTCCCGCGCGCGGGCCTCGATCGCCTGCCAGTTCCCCGCCGCGACATCCCCGTCGGGCGAGATCCAGCTGCCACCGACGCAGATCACGTTCGGAAGCGCCAGATATTCCGGCGCATTGGCGGGCGTCACGCCGCCGGTCGGGCAGAAGCTGACCTGCGGCAGCGGGCCGGCCAGCGACTTCAGCGATTTCGCGCCGCCCGCCGCCTCGGCGGGAAAGAACTTCAGCATCGTATAGCCGAATTCCATCGCCCGCATCACCTCCGAAGCGGTGACCGCGCCGGGCAGCAGGGGCAGGCCGATCTCCTCGCAGGCCCGGACCAGCCGCTCGGTCGCGCCGGGCGAGACGGCAAAGCTCGCCCCGGCATCCTTTGCGCGCTGCGCGTCATCGGGGGTCAGCACGGTGCCCGCGCCGACATGGCCGCCGGGAACCTTTGCCATCTCGCGGATCGCGTCGAGCGCCGCAGGCGTGCGCAGCGTGACCTCGAGGACCGGCAGCCCGCCCGCGACCAGCGCCGTGGCAAGGCCCTCGGCGCGTGCGGCATCGCCGATGACGAGGACCGGGATCACCGGCGCAAGCTCGCAGAGCGCGCGGCTTTTCTGGGACTGGATTTCAGGCGTCATGGGCATTCCTCGGCTCGGGTCGGAAGTTTCGCGGCAGGTTGCGCTTTTCCGGGCGCGGGTTCAAGCGCGGGTGTTAGCGTTAGCGGCGCTTCAGCCGCCGAAGGACCGCCCGGCGCCCGCATTGGTCCGCGCCGCGCCGAAGCCGCCGCGCTGGCGCACATCCGCTGCGCTCATCGGCGCCTTGCCGAGGGTGGTGGGTGCGCGCTGGAAGGTCTGGGATGGCACCTTGCCCGCGCCGCGATTGCTGGCGAAACTCTGGTCGCCCTTCGGCGTCGCATAGCGGCCGTCCGCCGTCCGCACCATCGGCTGCGAGAAGATGCCGCCGCCCCGCGACAGCATCGAGCCCATCATGTAGCCGACCAGCAGCGGCATGAACGAGAAACCGCCGCCCGATTGCTGCGCCGCCTGATCGCCGCCGCAATTCCCCGCGCCATGTTCCGCCTCGCAAAGTTCCTTCGAGGCATAGCGCGGCGCGGTTTCCTCGAACTCCTTCTGCGCGGCCGCGAAGTTCTTGCGGCAATCGTCCTCGGTGAACCAGAGGCTCGCATCCTTGCTGGCGGCGATGCAGCTTTCGACATCGGGAAAGGACTGCGCATCGACCTGCTCGTCCCTGCAGCCGGCAAGGGAAAGCGTCGCCGCCCCGGCAAGGACCAGCGCGACATGGCGGGAGCGTTTGCGTCGGATCATGTGTCAGCCCTCGATGTAATGCGGCTTGAAGCGCGACAGGTTGTGGGTGATGCGCGCGCGGTCCTCGCGCAGGCCGATGCCGCAGCAGGTCTCGCCCACCATCCATGAACCGACGACCGGATGGAAGCCGTCGAATTCCGGCAATGTCGCCATCGCCTGCAGGATCAGCGGGTGGTGGGAATAGCTTTCGTCGCCGGTGGCGGCGGTCGTGCGGCCGCTCTCGAACATGGTGACGCCCGCCCCCTCGCGCGAGAAGATGGGCTTTGTCACATAACCTTGTGCAAGCTGGCCCTGCGCCGCGTCCCATGCACTCGCGATGCGCGCCGTGGGGCTTCCACCGGTCAGCGCGTCACCCAGATCGGCAAGGAAGAAGGCCGGCAGCAGGTTCGGATGGCCGGGGAACATCTCCCACAGCAGGGGCAGGATGCCCTTGTTGGACAGGATCGCCTTCCATGGCGGCTCGATGAAGCGGGTGCCCGAGGGCTGCAGATATGCGGCGAAATCGTCGCGCAGCATGTCCTCCCACGGGTAGAGCTTGAAGAGCGTTCCGATCACCCGCGACTGGTCATCCGCGAATTGCCCGTCCTCGGTCAGGCCGATCTGCGCGAGGTCGGTGAAATGCGCGCCAAGCCCCGCTTCGCGCGCGGCCCAGGCCAGGGCCTCGACCGTGGCGTAATCCTCGGGATTGGCGGCATCGGCGGCGAAATGGACTTCCTCGCCCTCGGGACAGATCTCGGCGAAGCGGGTGACGAGCGCCTCGTGGATCGAATTGAACTGGTCGGTATCCTCGCCCAGCACGCCAAGCGCCTGCTGCTCCTCGAACCAGAGCCACTGGAACGAGGCGCTTTCGTAAAGCGAGGTTGGGGTGTCGGCATTGTATTCCAGCAGCTTTGCCGGGCCTTCGCCGTCATAGGCAAGGTCGAAGCGGCCATAAAGCTCCGGCTCGCCCCGCGCCCAGCTCGCGGCGACAAAGTCGCGATGCTCGGGCGGGATGGCCAGCCGGTCCAGCCATTCCTCGTCGGCGACGGCCCGGCCCACGGCCTCGCGGCACATCTGGTGGAGTTCCTGCGAAGGGCCCTCGAGATCCGCCTCGATCTGGTGCAGCGTGAAGCGATAGGCGCTGGTCTCGTCCCAATAGGGCTCGCCCCCCATGTCGGCGAAGGTGAAGCCGAGCTTCTCGGCCTCTTCGCGCCAGCCGGGACGCTCGGGCAGGATACGTTTTTCCATGGTCTCTCCTCGGGACCGACATGGCGGACTGGGGCGCGTTGTTCAACCCCGAATGCCCGCCGCGCCCGCATGGAGGTCGGGTGACGGGGGAATGACACGAGGCTTGCCGGAATGTTGGCTTCGCGCCAAGGTGTGAGGATCAAGCCCCGCAGGGACGGGGTGCGACAACAGGGAAGAAAATCATGCACCATTTCTCGCTTCGCGCGATCCTGCTTGCGACGGCCGTGTCGCTGGCGCCCGCGGCCTATGCCGAAACCCCCGCCGATACTCTGGTCGTGGCGGCGCAGATCGACGACATCATCAGCCTTGATCCCGGCCAGAGCTTCGAGTTCTCGGGCAACGATGTCGACAACAACCTCTATGACCGGCTGGTCGATTTCGATCCGCTGGACCTCGAGGCGGGCTTCAAGCCGAGCCTCGCCGAGGCTTGGGAGGTCAGTGAGGATGGTAAGACCATCACTCTGACCATGCGCGAGGGGGTGAAGTTCCATTCCGGGAACCCGGTCCGGGCCGAGGATGCGGCATGGTCGCTGCAGCGCGCCGTCAAGCTGAACAAATCCCCCGCCTTCATCCTGAACCAGTTCGGCTTCACCCCCGAGAATGTCGAGGAGATGGTCGGCTTCGACGGCAACAAGGTGATCCTGAAGCTTGACCAGCCCTATGCGCAATCCTTCGTGCTGAACTGCCTTGCCTCGAACGTGGCCTCGGTGGTCGACAAGGAAACCGTGATGGGCCATGTCGAGGGCGAGGATTTCGGCAATACCTGGCTTTCCACCAACGAGGCGGGATCGGGTCCCTATGCGCTGCAGGCATGGCGTCCGAACGAGGCGGTGCAGATGACCGCCTATGAGGACTACTGGCAGGGCGCCCCGGTGATGAAGCGGGTGATCGTGCGCCATGTGCAGGAAAGCAGCGCCCAGCGTCTGCTGCTGGAGCAGGGCGATATCGACGTGGCGCGGAACCTGACGCCAACCGATGTCGACGGCATCTCGGGTAATGACAAGCTCGCCGTCGGAACCGAGCCGCGCGGCCGCATCCTCTATATGGGCCTGAGCCAGAAGGACCCGCTGCTGTCGAAACCCGAGGTGATCGAGGCGATCAAGTATCTGGTCGACTATGCCGGGATGGAGGGCAGCTTCCTCAAGGGCCAGTTCAAGACGCATCAGAACTTCCTGCCCGAGGGCTATCTGGGCGCGGCTACCGAGAACCCCTGGACCTATGACATCGAGAAGGCCAAGAAGATCCTGACCGATGCCGGCATCACCTCGGGCACGGTCAAGACCTCGGTGCGCGACATCCGGGAATATGTGGACATCGCCCAGACGCTTCAGGCCTCGATGGCGCAGGCGGGCCTGACGCTGGAGATCCAGCAGATGACCGGGGCGCAGGTCCTCGACGCCTATCGCGCGCGTTCGGTGCCGATCTTCATCGGCGAATGGGGCCCGGATTACGCCGACCCGAACACCAACGCCTCGACCTTCGCCTATAACCCGAACAACGCCGATGACGCGAAGCTCTCGCAGCTTGCATGGCGTAACAGCTGGGCCGTGCCGGAGGAGATGAACAAGGCGACGGTAGACGCCACGCTGGAGGGCGATACCGACAAGCGCGTGCAGATGTATCTGGACATCCAGAAGCAGTATCGCGAGATCGCGCCGATCATCCCGCTCTTCCAGAGGATCGAGCAGGCGGGGATGCAGAAGAACGTCAAGAACTGGACAGCCGGAGGTTCGGTCGCCTCGGTCTATTACCGTCAGGTCACGAAGGAATAACCAGTGACCGGCACCGACATGGCAAAGGCAGGGGGGCAGGGGGGCCTGCCCCCCGCCAAAGGCGGCTTGCCCAAGGCGGGCCGCAGCCGCCTGCGCCGCCGCGCCACCAGCATCGGCGGGCTTGTCCTCTCGCTTGCGCTCACGCTTCTGGGGCTTCTCCTCGTCACCTTCATCATCGGGCGGGTCATGCCGATCGACCCGGTGCTGAAAGTGGTCGGAGAGCGGGCGACACAGGCGCAATATGACGCGGCCTATCAGGCCATGGGCCTCGACCACCCGCTATGGGACCAGTTCCTGCGCTACATGGCCGAGGTGCTGAGGGGCGATTTCGGCCGCTCGATCTCGACCGGCCATCCGGTCGCCGAGGATCTGCGGCGCGTCTTCCCGGCGACCTTCGAACTCGCGCTGCTGGGTACCCTGATCGGGGTCTGCGTGGGCGTCCCCCTCGGGGTGATCGCCGCCGCCCGACGGGGCGGATGGATCGACCAGATCGCGCGGGTCGTGGCGCTGGTCGGCTACTCGATGCCGATCTTCTGGCTCGGGCTGATGGGGCTGTTGCTGTTCTACGGCATCCTCGGCTGGGTAGGAGGACCGGGGCGTCAGGGCATCATCTTTGACGGCATGGTGCCCACGGTGACGGGGATGATCCTGATCGACAGCCTTCTGGCGGGTGACTGGGACGCCTTCCGCGACGCCTTCAGCCATATCATCCTGCCGGCGAGCCTGCTTGGCTATTTCAGCCTCGCCTATGTCAGCCGCATGACCCGCAGCTTCATGCTCGAGCAGCTTTCTTCCGAATATGTCACCACCGCACGGGTGAAGGGGCTGAGCGAGCGGCGCGTGGTCTGGGGCCATGCCTTCCGCAACATCATGGTGCCGCTGATCACGGTGATCGCGCTCAGCTTCGGCTCGCTTCTCGAAGGTTCCGTCCTGACCGAGATCGTGTTCAGCTGGCCCGGCATCGGCCAATACATCACCAAGGCGCTGCTGGCCGGGGACATGAATGCGGTGCTGGGCGGGACGGTGCTGATCGGAACCTGCTTCGTGGCGCTGAACCTCTTCTCCGACATCCTCTACCGCGTGCTGGACCCGAGGGCGAAATGACCGAAATGACCACACGCGCCTGGTTCCTGACCGACGCGCCCCAGACCCGCCGGCAGGCGCGGCTGGGGGCAATCTATCAGGGCTGGCTGACCTTCCGGGCGAACCGGCTTGCGATGCTCGGCCTCGCGATTCTTCTCCTCCTGCTGTTCGTCGCCGCCTTCGCGCCCTGGCTCGCGCCGCAGGATCCCTTCGCGCAGAACCTGGCCGAGCGGCTGAAGCCGCCCTCGGCCGCGCATTGGCTTGGCACCGATGCGCTGGGCCGGGACATCCTGTCGCGGCTGATCCATGGCTCGCGCGTCACGCTTTTCATCGTGGGCACCGTGGCGCTGATCGCGCCGGTGATCGGGCTTTTTGTCGGCACGGTCGCCGGTTTCGCGGGCGGCTGGGTCGATCAGGTGCTGATGCGGATCACCGACATCTTCCTCGCCTTCCCGAAGCTCATCCTCGCGCTCGCCTTCGTCGCGGCGCTGGGCCCGGGGATCGGGAACGCCGTCCTCGCTCTCGCGATCACCTCATGGCCACCCTATGCGCGTCTCGCGCGGGCCGAGACGTTGACCATACGCCATGCCGATTACATCGCCGCCGCAAGGCTGCAGGGGGCAGGGCCGCTCCGGCTGCTGATCGGCCATGTCTGGCCGCTCTGCATCTCCTCGCTGATCGTCAGGGTGGCGCTCGACATGGCGGGGATCATCCTTTCCGCGGCGGGTCTCGGCTTCCTCGGCCTCGGGGCGCAGCCGCCGATGCCGGAATGGGGGGCGATGATCTCGGACGGGCGGACCTATATCCTCGACTTCTGGTGGGTCGCGGCCATGCCCGGCATGGCGATCTTCATCGTCAGCCTCGCCTTTAACCTGCTCGGCGACGGGCTGCGCGACGTGCTCGACCCGAAGGGGGCCAAGGAATGACCGCGCCGCTTCTCTCCGTCCGCGACCTCCGCGTCGCCTTTCCGACCCGACAGGGCGTGTTCGAGGCCGTGCGCGGCGTCAGCTTCGACCTCGGGCGCGAGCGTCTGGGCGTGGTCGGCGAATCCGGTTCGGGCAAGTCGATGACCGGGCGCGCCATCCTCGGCCTCGTCCGCCCGCCGGGCAGGGTCACCGCCGCGCGCATGGAACTGCATGGCGAGTCCATCCTGAACCTGCCGGAACGCAGGATGCGGGCGCTGCGCGGTGCGCGGATCAGCATGATCATGCAGGACCCGAAATTCAGCCTCAATCCGGTGATGACGGTCGGCCAGCAGATCATGGAGGCTTACCGCCTCCATTCCGGTCAGGGCGGCCGCATGGCCCGCGACAAGGCGATGGAGATGCTGGACGCGGTCCAGATCCGCGACCCGGAACGGGTCTTCCACGCCTATCCGCACGAGGTCTCGGGCGGCATGGGCCAACGCATCATGATCGCGATGATGCTCGCCCCCGACCCCGAGATCCTGATCGCGGACGAGCCGACCTCGGCCCTCGACGTCTCGGTCCGAAACGAGGTGCTGCGCATCATGGACCGGCTCGTCGCCTCGCGCGGCATGGGTCTCATCTTCATCAGCCATGACCTGAACCTCGTCGCGCAATTCTGCGACCGGGTGCTGATCATGTATGCCGGCCGCGTGGTCGAGGAGATCGCCGCCCGCGACCTCCACCAGGCCCGCCACCCCTATACGCGGGGATTGCTCGACAGCCTGCCGCGCCTCGATCATCCGGTCTCGCGCCTTTCCGTCCTCGAACGCCAGCCCTCATGGCGCGACGAGGAGAGCGCGACCCCCTTTCCGGGAGGGCTCTGACATGCGGTTTCACCGTTTTTCAAATACCCGAATGCCGAGCTTGCGGACATGCTGAAGATCGAAAATCTGGACGTCTGGTTCGGCGATCCCCCCGACCGCGTCCATGCGGTCCGCGACGCGACCTTCTCGGTCGCCACCGGAGAAAGCTACGGCCTTGTCGGCGAATCCGGCTCGGGCAAGTCGACGATCCTGCGCGCCATCACCGGCCTTGCACGCGGCTGGTCGGGCCGGATCGAGGTCGGGGGAGAGGCGGTGTCAGGCGGGCACAGGTCGCGAAACTTCCACCGCAGCGTGCAGATGGTCTTTCAGGACCCCTATGCCAGCCTCCATCCGCGCCATTCCGTCGACCGGGTGCTGTCGGAAACATTGCGCCTGCAGGGTATGGACGGGATCGACGGGCGGATCACGCGACTTCTCGAGGCGGTGGGGCTGGGGCGCGGCTTCCGGTTTCGCTATCCTCACCAGCTTTCCGGCGGGCAGCGGCAGCGGGTGGCGATCGCCCGCGCGCTTGCGGCGGAACCGCGCCTCCTCCTGCTGGACGAGCCGACCTCGGCCCTCGACGTCAGTGTCCAGGCCGAGATCCTGAACCTGCTTTCCGATCTCCGCCGCGAACGCGGGCTGACCTATGTGATGGTCAGCCATGACCTCGCCGTGGTCGCCCATATGTGCGACCGCCTCGCGGTGATGCGCGAGGGGCGGATCGTCGAGGAGATGAAGGCCGCCTCCCTGCGCTCGGGGCGGGTCGGCACCGCCTATGCCGGCGAACTCCTCGCGGCGAGCGGCTCCTACCGGCGCGAGGCGGGCTAGACGGAGACGCCGAAGACCCAGCCCACGCCCGCCGTCGCCATCATGGCGAGGATGCCGCCCAGCACCACCCGCAGGATGGCGCGGGCGGGTCGCGCGCCGCCCGCCCAGGCGCCGATCGCACCCAGAAGGGCAAGCGCCAATACCACCGTGAAAAGGACAGTGACGATCACCGCCTCGCCCGGCGCAAGAACCGACGCCGCCAGCGGCAGGGCCGCCGCGATGCTGAAGGTCGCGCCCGATGCCAGCGCGGCCTGGATCGGGTTCGGGGCGGACACCTCGTTCAGCCCCAACTCGTCGCGGACATGGGCGCCAAGCGCGTCATGCTCGGTCACTTCGCGCGCCGCCTGCAATGCCGTGCCGGGCGCCATGCCGCGGGATTCGTAGATCGCCGCCAGCTCGTGCAACTCCTGCTCGGGCGTGTCGCGCAGCGCCGCATCCTCGCGCGCGATGTCGGCGCGCTCGGTGTCGGATTGCGAACTGACCGAGACATATTCCCCCATCGCCATCGAAAGCGCCCCGGAGGCCAGCCCGGCGGCGCCGGCGATCAGCACCGTGTCGCTGCCTTCCGTGGCCGCGGCGACGCCCACGATCAGCGACCCGACCGAGATGATGCCGTCATTCGCGCCAAGCACGGCGGCGCGCAGCCAGCCCATGCGGTTGACGTAATGGGGATCGTCGGAACCGGCGCCAAGCGCGGGGGTGGGGGATTGACTGGTCGTCAGGCTCATGCGGGCTCTCCCCTCGGCAACGAGACAGGTCACGGCGGAAGTTTAGCCGCCGCAACTGCGCGTTGACCAGAGCCGCAGGGCTCAATCGGCGGCGATGCGCCTGACGGCGAGGGTCTTGCCGATGAACGCAAGGACAAAGCCGAGGCTCAGCACCAGAACGATGGTCGCGGCGGGGGCGCTGTCCAACCAGAAGCTGGCCCAGACCCCGATGACCGTGCTTGCCCCGGCGATCAGGACCGAGAGCAGCAGCATGGCCGAGAGCCTGCGGGTCAGCAGGAAGGCAATGGCCCCCGGCGCGATCAGCAGCGCCACCGACAGGATGATGCCCACCGAACTCAGCATCGCGACCACGGTGGCCGAGATCATGGCGAGAAGCCCGTAGTCCAGCCAGCGCTGCGGCAGGCCCGAGACGCGGGCCTGGATCGGATCGAAGGCGACCAGGGCCAGGTCGCGCCATTTCAGCACCAGAAAACCGCCCACCACGACCGAGATCATGCCGGTCAGCCGCAGCTGCTCGGGCCCGATGCCGAGCATATTGCCGAACAGGATATGGTCGAGATGCAGGTCCGAGGGGATCGAGGTGTAAAGCACCACGCCGAACCCGAACATCCCCGACATGACGACGCCCAGCACCGTGTCGCGCTTGACGCGGCTGTTCGCTTGCAGCCAGCCCGCCATCAGCGCAGAGCCGAGGCCGGCGACGAAGGCGCCGATGATCAGCGGCAGCCCCGCGACATACGCCAGCACGATGCCGGGCAGGATGGCATGGCTGACCGCGTCGCCCATCAGCGACCAGCCGCGCAGCACCAGAAAGCAGGAAAGCAGCCCCGCCGGCAGCGACATCATCAGCCCAATCAGTGCCGCGTCGCGCATGAAGGGGAAGGTAAAGGGCATGGTCAGCCAGTCCATCACGCGGCCTCCTTCAGCGCCTCGGCCGAGCGGCGGCGGGCGGCGAGCATCCCATGCTTGGGCGCAAAGAGGAACGCGGCAAGGAAGATCAGCGTCTGAAGGCAGACGATGACGCCCCCGGTCGCGCCGTCGAGGAAGAAGGAGATATAGGCCCCCAGTGCCGAGGTCACGGCCCCGATCGCGACCGAAAGGCAGATCAGCCGCGGAAAGCGGTCGGTCAGCAGATAGGCGGTGGCGCCGGGCGTGACGACCAGCGCCACGACAAGGAATGCCCCCACCGTCTGCATCGCCGCGACCGTGCAGGCCGAGAGCAGGGTGAAGAACAGCACCTTCAGCCGGCGCGGATGCAGGCCGATGGTGCGGGCATGGTTCTCGTCGAAGAAGACCACCATCAGGTCGCGCCATTTCAGCGTCAGGACCAGCAGCGACAGGCCTCCGATCAGCGCCAGTTGCAGCGTGTCTTGCGGCGAGATGGCGAGGATGTTGCCCATGGTGATGGTCTGGACCGAGACGGCCATCGGGTTCAGCGACACCATGAAGAGGCCGAGGCCGAAGAACCCGGTGAAGATCAGCCCGATGATCGCATCCTCCTTGAGGCCGGTGCGCTGGTTCAGAAACAGCATGGTCAGCGCCGCAAGCCCGCCCGAGAGGAACGCGCCAAGCGCGAAGGGCAGGCCCAGCATATAGGCCCCCGCCACCCCCGGCACGATCGAATGGCTGAGCGCGTCGCCGATCAGCGACCAGCCCTTCAGCATCAGGTAGGAGGACAGGAAGGCGCAGACCGCGCCGACCAGCGCCGAGACCCAGATCGCATCGGTCATGTAGCTGTATTGGAAGGGGATCAGCAGCGTCTCGATCATTTTCCGCTGGCCTCGGGGCTGCGGCGCTCGCCGTCATAAAAGACCAGTGGCCGTTCATCATCCGAAAGCAGCGTCACGCCGCGCGGATCGTCGTCGTCATGGAGTTGCTGCGGCCCGAGGATGAAATGCCGCAGCACGCCGCCAAAGGCGAGGCGGAGATTTTCGGGCGTAAAGACCTCGGCCGTCGGGCCAGCGGCGAGGACGGTGCCCTTGACCAGCACCACGCGGTCGCAGAATTCCGGGACCGAGCCAAGGTCATGGGTCGAGACCAGCATCACCCGGCCTTCCTCGCGCATCCTGCGGAGCAACTCGATGATGGCGGCCTCGGTCTTGACGTCGACCCCGGTGAAGGGCTCGTCCAGCAGGATGACCCGGCTGCCCTGCGCAAGGGCGCGGGCAAGGAAGACGCGCTTCTTCTGGCCGCCCGAGAGTTCACCAATCTGGCGCTTGCGGTATTCGGTCATGCCGACCCGCTCCAGCGCCTCGTCGACCGCCGCGCGATCGGCGGCGCTGGCGCGGCGCAGGAAGCCCATATGGCCATAGCGGCCCATCATCACCACGTCCTCGACCAGCACCGGGAAGGTCCAGTCCACCTCCTCGGATTGCGGGACATAGGCGATCAGGTTCTGCCTCAGCGCGTCGGGGACCGGAAGGCCAAGCACCCTGACCTCGCCCTTGGCTGCTGGAACAAATCCCATCAGCGCCTTGAAAAGCGTGGATTTACCAGCGCCGTTGACCCCGACCAGCGCGGTGATCGAGCCGGGCGGCACGGTGAAGCTTGCATCCGTCAGCGCGGTGAAGCCGTTGCGATAGGTTACCGTCAGGCCCCGGGCCTCGATCCCTTCGTCAGCCATCCGAAAGCCCCCTCACGATGGTTTCCGATGTCACCCGCAACAGGTCCAGATAGGTCGGGACCGGGCCGTCAGGCTCGGACAGGCTGTCGACATAAAGGACGCCGCCATAGCGCGCCCCGGTTTCGGACGCGATCTGCCGGGCGGGGCGGTCCGAGACCGTGCTTTCCGAAAACACCACCGGGATCGAATGCTCCCTGATCGCATCGACGACCCGGCGCACCTGCTGGGGCGTGCCCTGCGCATCGGCGTTGATCGGCCAGAGGTAGAACTCCTCGAGGTGGAAGTCGCGGGCGAGATAGGAAAACGCGCCCTCGGAGGTCACGAGCCTGCGCCGACCTTCGGGCAGGGCGCGCGCCTGATCGCGCAAGGGCGCGATGGTGCGGGCGATCCCGGCCTTGTAGGCCTCGGCATTCGTCCGGTATTCCTCGGCCCCCGCCGGATCGAGGCTGGCAAGCGCTACCGCGATGTTGTCGACATAGATCATCGCCGAATCCAGCGCCATCCACGCATGGGGATTGGGCTTGCCCTTGTAGCTGCCGCCCGAGATCGGCATCGGCTCGATCCCCTCGGTCAGCGTGGCCGAGGGAATATTGCCCAGATTGCGCAGGAACTGCTCGAACCAGAGTTCCAGGTTCAACCCGTTGCGCAGGATCATGTCGGCGCCCCGCGCCCCGATCAGGTCGCTCGGCGTCGGCTCGTAATTGTGGATCTCGGCCCCCGGCTTGGTGATCGAGACGATCTCGACCCGGTCCCCCGCCACGTTGCGGGCCATGTCGGCAAGGATGGTGAAGGTCGTCGCGACCTTGAGCTTGCGCCCCTGCGCAAGGGTCGGTGCGGCGAGGCTCGCCAATGCGGTGCCGAGGAAAGTCCTGCGTAACATCATGCCTCCGGTTTTCCTTCTTATCTGCGAACGATTCTCAACTGTCAAGCCAGTTGTAATTGGTTCGCAACTGGGCGAAACAGGGGCATGGAGAATGAAGCCCGCGCACAATCCTTCGAACATGCCCTGCGTCGCGCAGGCGTCAGGATCACGCGCCAGCGCGCCGCGCTTTTGCGCGTTCTGGCCTCGGCCGAGGACCACCCGGACGCGAACCAGCTTTACCAGCGCGCGACCGAGGCCGGGGCAGGGGTGTCGCTCGCGACCGTCTACCGGACGCTTTCCGCGCTGGAGGCGCAGGGTGTCATCCAGAAGCTGGAATTCGAGGGCGAGCCGGCGCGGTTCGAGCCCGCCGACGGCAAGCATCACGACCACATCATCGATATCGAGACCGGCGAGGTGACCGAGTTCGTCAGCGAGCGGATCGAGAAGCTGCAAGCCGAGATCGCCGCCGAACTGGGCTATGAGATCGTCCGCCACCGGCTGGAACTCTATGTCCGCAAGCTGAAATGAGCCTGCGGGTTTTCGACAAGATCATCTCGGACCGGGGGTCGCGCTATGCCGTCTCGGGCGGGCCGGCGCGCGACCGCGCCGAGGTCGAGGTGCTGCTGGCCGAGTTGAAGAAGAACAAGCGCTTCGCCAAGGCCACGCATAACACATGGGCGGCGATCCTGTCGGGAGAGCCGGTCCGCGATGATGACGGCGAGAGCGGGGCGGCCCAGATCATCCTGCAGATGCTGGAACGCGCCGGCCTCACCGATCATCTGGTCGTGGTCACGCGCTGGTATGGCGGCAAGCATCTGGGCGGCGACCGCTTTCGCCACGTCGTCGATGCGGTGCGCCACTATCTTGCGGAAACCGCGCGCTAGGTTTCGACCGCGTGGGCCTGCAGCAGCTCAAGCGGCACGATGTCCAGCGTGCGCTGATGCGTCGCCTCCAGCACCACCTGCGGCGCGGCATATTCCTGTGCCGCCTGCATGAAGCGCGCGGCGCAGAGGCACCAGCGATCCCCGGCCTTCAGCCCCGGAAAACGGTATTCCGGCCGGGGCGTGCTGAGGTCGTTGCCGAGATATTTCGACACGGCGAGGAATTCATCGGTCACGATGACGCAGACGGTGTGCAGCCCGCTGTCCTCTGGCCCGGTATTGCAGCAGCCATCGCGATAGAAGCCGGTCGGCGGCACCGTCGAGCATGGGGCGAGCGGGCCGCCCAGGACATTGATCGCAGGATCCATCGTCTTTCCTCGTATCCGTTCCTATCTGAACCGTTCGCTGAGCGCGCGTAGCCGGTCGGAGATGCTTTGCGGCGCGGCGGGCTCTGCCGCCTTTTCGGGCGTGGGTCGCGTCGGCGCCTCGGGCGCGGGCCGGGTGCCACTGTTGCGCGCCGGGGCGGTGCGGGCCGCGACCGCGTTCATGAAGCGCGCGTCATCGCCCGAGACCAGCGCCTCCGCCCCGTCCGAGATCCCGCGCAGCAGATCGTCCAGCCCGTCCTCCTCGGCCTTCGCGAAATCCGACAGGACATAGCCCGCGACCCGGTCCTTGTGCCCCGGATGCCCGATCCCGAGCCTGAGCCTGCGATAACCGTCGCCGATATGCTGGTGGAGCGAGCGCAGCCCGTTATGCCCGGCATGGCCGCCGCCCAGCTTCAGCCGCACCTTGCCCGGCGCGAGGTCAAGCTCGTCATGGAGCACGATCACATCCGCCGGATCGAGCTTCAGATAGCGCATCGCCTCGCCCACGGACTGGCCGGAGAGGTTCATGAAGGTCGCGGGCTTGAGCAGGCTGACCCGTTCCGTCCCCAGACGTCCTTCGGCAATCTCTCCCTGAAAACGCGCGCGCCAGGGACCGAAGCCGTGATCGGCCGCGATCCGGTCGACCGCCATGAAGCCGATATTATGGCGGTTATGCTGGTATTTCGCGCCGGGATTGCCCAGTCCGACGATCAGTTTCATGTCATTCTCCGTCACTTGCCCTGAAACTTACCCGCATGGGCCGGAAGGGGCAAATTCTAACGCTCTCTTGTCCTCGGGGGCGGGCGTTACTAAGACTCTCTCAACTCTTCGTCTCTATGAGTTTGCCAAAAGGGGGTCGTCCCGGCCGGCGAATCGTGAAACGGGCAGGGCAGGCAGGGAAATAAGCAGGGAAAGACATGCAAGATCCGGCAGAATTCTACATGAACACGCTCGTTCCCATGGTTGTCGAACAGACCAGCCGTGGCGAAAGGGCCTATGACATCTTCTCGCGGCTGCTGAAGGAACGGATCATCTTCCTGTCGGGTCCCGTCCATGACGGCGTCGCGACGCTGATCTCGGCGCAGCTCCTGTTCCTTGAGGCGGAGAACCCGAACAAGGACATCAGCATGTATATCAACAGCCCCGGCGGTGTCGTGACCGCAGGCCTGTCGATCTATGACACGATGCAATACATCAAGCCGCGCGTCTCGACCCTCGTGGTCGGTCAGGCGGCGTCGATGGGTTCGCTGCTGCTTTGCGCGGGCCAGCCCGGCCACCGATTCTCGCTGCCGAACAGCCGGATCATGGTTCACCAGCCCTCGGGCGGGTTCCAGGGGCAGGCGACCGACATCCTGATCCACGCGCGCGAGACCGAAAAGCTCAAGCGCCGCCTGAACGAGATCTATGTCGCCCATACCGGCCGCACGCTGGAGGAGGTCGAGCAGGCCTTGGAACGCGACCGCTTCATGTCGCCGGAAGAGGCGAAGGAATGGGGTTTGATCGACGAAATTCTGGTGGCCCGTGGCAAGGCGGAACCAACGACCTGAGCCGGTGTTCGGGATGAAGGACCGGGTTTTTTTGGGATTGTGACGGGCCGGAGCGGCTCGTAACATGTTCTGTGACGCGCGGCGCGGCGGTTCCCGTGCCCGCAACAGGCGGTCGCCCGGCGATGAGGCCGGGCCTCCGGGGCAATGCGAGGATCGAATTTATGGCCAATCCGACAGGCGGCGACAGCAAGAACACGCTTTATTGCAGCTTCTGCGGCAAGAGCCAGCATGAGGTGCGCAAGCTGATCGCCGGTCCGACCGTGTTCATCTGCGATGAATGCGTCGAACTGTGCATGGACATCATCCGCGAGGAAACCAAGACCTCGGCGCTGAAATCCGGCGACGGCGTGCCCTCCCCGCGCGAGATCTGCAATGTCCTCGACGATTATGTGATCGGGCAGGAACATGCCAAGCGCGTGCTCTCGGTCGCCGTGCACAACCACTACAAACGGCTGAACCACAGCTCGAAGACGGATATCGAGCTGGCAAAGTCGAACATCCTGCTGATCGGCCCGACCGGCTGCGGCAAGACGCTGCTGGCGCAGACGCTGGCCCGCATCCTCGACGTGCCCTTCACCATGGCCGACGCGACCACGCTGACCGAGGCGGGCTATGTCGGCGAGGATGTTGAGAACATCATCCTGAAGCTTCTGCAGGCGTCGGAATACAACGTCGAACGCGCGCAGCGCGGCATCGTCTATATCGACGAGGTCGACAAGATCACCCGGAAGTCCGACAATCCCTCGATCACCCGCGACGTTTCGGGCGAGGGGGTGCAGCAGGCGCTTCTGAAGATCATGGAGGGCACGGTCGCGAGCGTTCCGCCGCAAGGCGGCCGCAAACATCCGCAGCAGGAATTCCTGCAGGTGGACACGACCAATATCCTTTTCATCTGCGGCGGCGCCTTTGCCGGTCTCGACCGGATCATCGCGCAGCGGAACAAGGGCACCGCAATGGGCTTCGGCGCGGCGGTCAAGGAAAACGACGACAAGGGCGTGGGTGAGCTTTTCAAGCAACTCGAACCCGAGGATCTGCTGAAATTCGGCCTGATCCCGGAATTCGTCGGCCGTCTGCCGGTCATCGCCACGCTGGGCGACCTGGACGAGGGCGCGCTGATCACCATCCTGACCCAGCCCAAGAACGCGCTGGTCAAGCAATATCAGCGCCTCTTCGACCTCGAGGACGTGAAGCTGACCTTCACCGAGGATGCGCTGACCGCCATCGCCAAGCGCGCCATCAAGCGCAAGACCGGCGCGCGCGGCCTGCGGTCGATCATGGAGGACATCCTCCTCGACACCATGTTCGAACTGCCGGGCCTCGACAGCGTCGAGGAGGTCGTGGTGAACGAGGAGGCGGTGGACAATCCCAGCGCCACCCCGTTGCTGATCCATGTCGACTCGAAGAAGGAAACCGCGACGGCCGGCTGAGGCCCTTCGCGCGGACAGGACGGCCGGTGGCGGAAAACGCTGCCGGCCTTCTTTTTTCTGCGGGCTCCCGCCCGCGCCCCGCGTCCGGTCCGCATGGTCGAAAATGGCGCGTCGGCGCGCCGTGGGCGCTGCGCTCTCTGGACCTTGGCGGCAAGTTGCGCCATATCTCTCACAAATCCGACTGACGAAGGTTCGATACCATGTCCTTTCTGCTGCGTGCCCTGACCTGGTGGAACAGCCAGACGATCAACACCCAAGTCTGGACCCGGCTCTATGGCGAGAAGGTGGGCGAAGACGCCGAGGGCAACATCTATTACCAGTCGGGCGGCGGCAAACGGCGCTGGGTGATCTATAACGGCGAATCCGAGGCCAGCCGGGTGTCCCCGGAATGGCATGGCTGGCTGCACCACACCTACAAGCAGCCGCCGACGACCGAGCCGATGCAGCACAAGCCGTGGGAAAAGGAACACGTCCCGAACATGACCGGGACGGAGGACGCCTATCACCCGGCGGGCTCGCTGCTGCGTGCCGAACCGGCGCGGCGTCGCGACTACGACGCCTGGCAGCCCGAATAAGCCATGCAGAGCGCCGCCGAACGGATCGAGCTATGGGTCGGGGGCGCCGTCCTTGCAGTGGCAGCGGGCTTCCTGCTGTGGTCGACTTCGGGCAGCGGCCTTGCGCGCGGATTGGGCGGCGATGGCTATGAATTGCGCGCGGCCTTTCCCAGCGTCGACGGGATCGAGGTCGGAACCGATGTCCGCGTCGCGGGCGTGAAGGTTGGCAAGGTCACCGGCATCGACCTGAACCCCCAGACCTATCTGGCGGAAGCGCGGTTGCGCATCCCGTCCCGGATCCTGATGCCCAGCGACAGCGCCGCGCTGATCCAGTCGGACGGATTGCTTGGTGGCGCCTATATCGAGTTGCAGCCCGGCGGCGCGCCCGACAACCTCGGCCCCGGGGACGAGATCGAGGATGTGCAGGGCGCCGTCAGCCTGCTGTCCTTGATGATGAAATTCGTCGATGCACAGGCCAGTGACGGGGAGGAGCCGAAGTGATGGCCCGCACCCTGCTTGCGCCCGCGCTTTGCCTTCTGATGGCTGCGACCTCGGCCGCAGCGCAGGACGAGGGCGGGGAGGAGGCGCTGCCCGACGAAAGCCTGATGGTGGACCCGGCCTTCAGCGATGATCCGAATGCGGTTGTCGTTGCCGAACCATCGGCGGCGGAACGGCAGGCGGCGATCGCCGCGGCCCGTGGCCCGGACACGGCGCAGGGCAAGGGCGCGCTGCTGCGCGGCCTCGACAAGGTGACGGGCCAGACCCTCGATTTCGACCTCGCGAACGGGCAGGCGGTGGCGTTTGGCCGGCTTGAGGTGCGGTTGGGCGAATGCCGTTTTCCGGCGAACGACCCCTCTTCGGATGCTTTCGCGGAATTGACGATCACCGACAAGCGGGTCAATCGCGGCGTGTTTTCCGGCTGGATGATCGCCTCGGCCCCGGCGCTTTCGGCGATGGACGACCCGCGCTATGACGTCTGGGTCATTTCCTGCAGCAGGGCCTGAAGGTTGGGCAGCGGGGCGGAGGTGATCTGCGCCCGGCGTCGGATCGCGAAGCCCAGCTTGCGGTGGTAATCCGCGCGCGAGATCGTCATTCCCCCCATCGAGGCCAGATGCGGCGTCGGATATTGCGTATCCCAGAGCCGGAACCCGGTGCGCCGCAGATGCGAGGACATCCAGATCAGCGCGGCCTTGGAGGCATTCGTCCGGCGCGAGAACATGCTCTCGGCAAAGAACGCCGCGCCAAGCGAGATGCCAAAGGTGCCGCCGATCAGCGTCGATCCCTCGTAGACCTCCAGCGAATGGGCGTGGCCCATCTGGAAAAGCTGGTCGTAAAGCTCGATCAGCCCGGCATTGATCCAGGTTTCCTCGCGATCGGCGCAGCCCGCGACGACGCCGGCGAAGTCGCGGTCGATGCTGGCGCTCCATCCGCAACCTTGCAGAAAGCGCCGCATCGAGCGTGAGACATGGACGCCGCCGACCGGCAGCACGCCACGCTCGGGCGGGTCGAACCAGTAGAGCTGCGCGTCATCGGCGGAACGCGCCATCGGAAAGACGCCCTGGGCATAGGCCGCGAGCAGTCTTTCCGCCGTCAGTCCGATCATCCCGGATCAGCTGTTGGGGTCGGCCAGCCGCGCCAGCCAGCGTTCGAGCCAGTGGATCGAGTAGTTGCCGCTCTGGATGTCCGGGTTCTCCAGCAATGCCCGGAACAGCGGCACCGTGGTATCGACCCCGTCAACGATCAGCTCGCCAAGGGCGCGATCCAGTCGCGCCAGCGCCTCATGCCGGTCGCGGCCATGCACGATCAGCTTGCCGATCAGGCTGTCGTAATAGGGTGGGATCCGGTAGCCGTCATAGATCGCGGCATCCATGCGCACGCCGAGGCCCCCCGGCGCGTGATACTGGCTGATCCTGCCGGGCGAGGGCGTGAAGTTCGGCAGCTTCTCGGCATTGATCCGAACCTCGATCGCGTGGCCGCGGATCTTCAGGTCTTCCTGCCGGAACTCCATCTCCTCGCCGGCCGCGACAAGGATCTGCTGGCGGACAAGGTCGACGCCGAAGATCGCCTCGGTCACGGGATGCTCGACCTGCAGGCGGGTGTTCATCTCGATGAAGTAGAACTCGCCATCCTCGAACAGGAACTCGATGGTGCCCGCGCCGCGATAGCCCAGCTTGGCCATGGCGCTGGAGCAGATGCCGCCGATCTCGGCGCGTTGCTCGGGCGTGATGACGGGGCCGGGGGCTTCCTCCAGCACCTTCTGGTGGCGGCGCTGCAGCGAGCAGTCGCGCTCGCCCAGATGGACCGCGCGGCCCTTGCCGTCGCCGAAGACCTGAATCTCGATATGACGCGGCCGCTGGAGGTATTTCTCGATATAGACCTCGTCATTGCCGAAGGCGGCTTTCGCCTCGCTCCGCGCGGTGCGGAAGGCGGTCTCGATGCCGTCCTCGTCCAGCGCGACCTTCATGCCGCGACCGCCGCCGCCTGCGGTGGCCTTGATGATCACGGGATAGCCGATCTCGCCCGCGACGCGCTTGGCCGCGGTGAGGTCGGGAACCCCGCCGTCCGAGCCGGGAACCACCGGGATGCCCAGCGATTTCGCGGTTTCCTTGGCGGTGATCTTGTCGCCCATGATGCGGATATGCTCGGCCGAGGGGCCGATGAAGGCGATGCCGTGATCCTCGACCATCTGCACGAAGGTCGCGTTTTCAGAGAGGAAGCCGTAGCCCGGATGGATCGCCTGCGCGCCGGTAATCTCGCAGGCCGCGATGATCGCGGACATCGACAGGTAGCTGTCGACCGAGGGCGGCGGGCCGATGCAGACCGATTCGTCGGCCATCCGCACATGCATGGCGTCGGAATCGGCGGTCGAATGGACCGCGACCGAGGCGATGCCCATCTCGCGGCAGGCACGAACCACCCGCAGCGCGATCTCGCCGCGGTTGGCGATCAGGATCTTGTCGAACATCCGCGCCTCACTCGACAACCATGAGGGGCGAGCCGAACTCGACCGGGCTGCCGTCATCGACGAGGATGCGCTTGACCGTGCCGGAACGGGGCGAGGGGATGTGGTTCATGGTCTTCATCGCCTCGACGATCAGCAGCGTCTCGCCTTCCTTGACCTGCGCGCCGACGGTGACGAAGGCCGTGGCGCCCGGCTCCGGGGCCAGATAGGCGGTGCCGACCATGGGCGAGGTCACGATGCCCGGAAGGCTTGCCGGATCCTCGCTTGCCGCGGGGGCGCTTGCCGGGGCGGCGGCTGCCGGGGCCGCGGGCAGGGCCATCGCGGGGGCCGGGGCATAGGTCTGGACGACCTGCTTGCCCTGCTTGGACAGGCTGACGGTCAGCCGGTCATTCTCGCTATACTCGCGCTTGACGGACAGTTCGGTCAGATCGTTGCGGTTGAGCAGTTCGGCCAGGGCCTGAATGAAGGCCACGTCGCCCTTGCTGGTGTCCTCGACCTGACCTGCGTGATTTTTATCGTCGCTCATGCCGTCCTCTGGATTTTGTCATTGGGGCCGCGTCCCGCGCGGCGGTTGGGCCGCTTATAGCCTGTCATATGACGCGAGGGAAAGGGTTTCCCCGGTCGCTAGCGGGCGCCGCGGCGTTCTTTCCACCGCCTGTGCACCCAGAACCATTGATCCATATGGCTGCGGATCTGCGCCTCGAGGTGGTCGTTCAGCATCTGCATCATGGTTTCGGGATCGGAATGCGGGATCGGTTCGCCGACCTCGACCCGGAAGCTCAGCCCGTCGGGCTGGCGGATGCCCGCGATGGGCAGGATCAGCGCCTCGTAGCGGATGGCCAGTTCGGCGGGCGTCAGCACCGTCCGGGTCGGCAGGCCGAAGAATTTCAGCATCGTGCCGTGGTCGTCGAACTGGTCGAAGCCGAGCGACAGCCAGCCGCCGCCCTTCAGGAAGCGCAGCATGGCCGCAAGGCCCGATCGCCCGCGCGGGAACATCGGCTCGGCGATGGCGCGCATGGCGGGGATGTAATGGCGGTTGAAGGCCTCGTTGTTCATCGGGCGGTAGAGCGCGCCGACCGGCCAGCCGCGCCCGGTCAGGGCCGCGCGCATGGCATCGTAATTGCCGAAATGCGCCACGGCGAGGATCACCGGCCGGCCGGCCGCCGCCGCCTGTTCCAGCGCGTCAAGGCCGGGGCCGCAGAGCGGATCGGCGGCATGGATGCGGTTGGTGAACTCCTCGCCTGAATAGATCTCGGCCAGCGAGCGGCCGGCATTGTTCGGGACCGCGCGGGTCAGTCGCTCGACCTCGGCCGTGGGCAGGTCCGGACGCGCCTTGGCAAGGTTGTCGCGGATGCGCTTCCGCCATCCGGCGGCGGGGCCGAGGACATGGGCGAAGAACCAGCCCATCGACCGGACCCGCTGCGGATAGGGCAGCAGGCGTGCCACCCCCATGATCGCAAGGAATGCGCCATTGGCGAGGCGGTCGCGCAGCGGGACGGGTTCTTCGGCTTCGGTCATGCGCTTCCTGTCATGCTGTCCGGTGGGTGGCGCGGGCTTCGCGCATCCAGACATATATGCCGGCCCCGACGACGATCAACGCGCCGATGATGGTCCAGCGGTCCGGGATCGTGCCCCAGAAGATCCAGCCCCAGAGGCCCGCCCAGACAAGGCCGGTATAGCCGAAGGGGGCGATGGCCGCCGCTTCGGCCAGCGCGAAGGCCCGGATCAGCAGCGCCTGCGCAACTGTTCCCAGCGCGCCGAGCAGCAGGAAGGCCCAGATGTCGCCGCTCTGGATCGGTTGCCAGAAGAAGGGCACCGCGCAGGAGGTGATGACGGTCCCGACCATCGCCGACCACAGGACCGAGGTTGCGGTCGAATCCTCGCGCACGATCCGCGTGAGGATCGCGCCCGTCGCATAGGTGAAGGCCGCGATCAGCGGCAGGATCGAGGCGGGCTGAAAGACGCCCGCGCCCGGACGAATGATGATCATTGCCCCGCAAAGTGCCGCCGCGATCCCCAGCGCCCGGCGGATGCCGATGCGCTCGCCCAGAAAGACCGCCGCTCCCAGCGTGATGAGGACGGGGTTGATGTCCATGATCGCCGTGGCCTCGGCCAGCCCGATCCATTGCAGCGAGGTGAAGAACAGCGCGCCCGAGGCAAGCTGCGTGATCCCGCGGAAAAGCTGCACGGTTGGCCGCCGCGTCACCAACGTGCTGCGCAGGCGCGGGGCGAAGATGACGGCGACGATGAGGAAGTTGGTGGCGAAGCGCGCCCAGATGATCTGGCCCGGATGATAACGTTCGGCCAGATGCTTGGCCGTCGCGTCCATCAGCGTGAAGATGAAGATCGACACCAGCAACAGCACGATGCCGCGCATCTGCGTGGAGCGCGCCGGATCGCCCGCGGGCGCAAGGATCGGCGGCAGGCCCTGCGGGGCGAGGTCAGGCTGGCTCATCTGGGGACTCCCTCGGCCCGCTTATGCCCGTGGCATCGGGGGGTGTCCATGCCCCGGAAAGCGGACGGCCGCGCGTGATGCGCGGCCGTCATGGTCGTTGTCTGGCGCAGGCGGTCAGCCCAGCAGGCGGCGCGCTTCCGCGACGGTCGCCTCGGCGGTGATGCCGAATTGCTTGTAGAGCGTCGGCGCCGGGGCCGAGGCGCCAAAGCCGGTCATGCCGATGAAGCCCGAGGTTTCCTCGCGCCCGCGCTCGCCCAGCAGCAGCCAGTCCCAGGGCTGGCGCACGGCGGCCTCGATCGCGACGCGGACCGTGTTCGCGGGCAGGACCGAGGCGCGATAGGCCGGGTCCTGCGCGCGGAACAGTTCCATCGACGGGACCGAGACGACGCGGGTGGGGATGCCCTGTGCTTCCAGCGCGTCACGCGCGGCAACGGCGATCTCGACTTCCGAGCCGGTCGCCATCAGCACGACCTTGGCCTCGGCCGAGGCTTCGCGCAGGACATAGGCGCCCTTGGCGGTCAGGTTCTCGCCCGCCGTCTCGCGCAGCGTCGGCAGGTTCTGGCGCGACAGCGCGAGGACCGAAGGCGTGGTCTCCTCGCTCAGCGCGATTTCCCAGGCTTCGGCGGTCTCGACCAGATCGCAGGGACGGAAGGTCAGCGTGTTGGGCGTCGCGCGGCAGATCGCCAGATGCTCGACCGGCTGGTGGGTCGGGCCATCCTCGCCCAGACCGATGCTGTCATGGGTCATCACATAGACGACCGGCAGGCCCATCAGCGCCGAGAGGCGCATCGCGCCGCGCGCATAGTCGGTGAAGCACATGAACGTGCCGCCATAGGGGCGGAAGCCGCCATGCAGCCAGATCCCGTTCATCGCGGCGGCCATGCCGTGTTCGCGGATGCCGTAATGGATGTAGCGGCCCTTGCGGTTCTCGGGCGTGAAGATACCGAGATCCTTGGTCTTGGTGTTGTTCGAGCCGGTGAGGTCGGCCGAGCCGCCCAGCGTTTCGGGCAGTTCAGGGTTCACGACCTCAAGCACCATCTCGCTGGCCTTGCGGGTCGCGACCTTGGGCTTGCTGGCCACGGCCTGATCCTTCAGCGCGGCGATGGTGGGCGCAAGCCGGTGGCTCGCCTCGCCCGAGATGCGGCGGGCGAACTCGTCGCGGTTCTGGGCCGCATCGACGCGGGCATTCCATGCCTCGCGCTCGGCCTTGCCGCGCGAACCGATGGCGCGCCAGTCGCGCAGGATGTCCTCGGGGATGATGAAGGCGGGGGATTCCCAGCCAAAGGCGGCGCGGGCGGCGACGATCTCATCGGCGCCCAGCGGCGAGCCATGCGCACCGGAGGTGTCCTGCTTCTTCGGTGCGCCATAGCCGATGATGGTCTTGCACGAGACGAAGACCGGGCGGTCGTCAACGCCGCTCGCGGCCTCGGTCAGGGTGCGGTCGATATCGGCGGCGTCATGGCCGTCGCAGGCCAGCACGCGCCAGCCCGCGGCCTCGAAACGCTTCAGCTGGTCGGTATTGTCCGAAAGCGAGACGCGGCCGTCGATGGTGATGTCGTTGTTATCCCACAGGACGATCAGGTTCTTCAGCTTCTGGTGGCCGGCAAGGCCGATCGCCTCATGGCTGATGCCCTCCATCAGGCAGCCGTCGCCGGCGATCACCCAGGTCTTGTGGCTGCACAGGTCCGACCCGAATTGCGCGCGCATGGCTTCTTCGGCGATGGCGAAGCCGACGGCGGTGGCGATGCCCTGACCCAGCGGGCCGGTCGTCGTCTCGACCCCCTCGGCATGGCCGTATTCGGGATGGCCGGCGGTGATCGCGCCCCATTGGCGGAAGTTGCGGATCTGGTCCATCGACATCTGCTCATACCCGGTCAGGTGCAGCAGCGAATAGATCAGCATCGAGCCGTGGCCGGCCGACAGCACGAAACGGTCGCGGTCGAACCAGTTCGGGGCCGAGGCGTCGAATTTCAGGTGATTGCGGAACAGGACGGTGGCGACATCGGCCATGCCCATCGGCATGCCCGGATGCCCGGAATTGGCGGCCTCGACGGCGTCCATCGACAGGGCGCGGATGGCGGCGGCAAGGCGCCAGTGATCGGGATTGGCCTTGCGGCGTTCTGCGATGTCCATTGTGGAGGTCCGTGCTGGTGGATGCGCAGCTTCTGATATTCACGCGGGCGCAAGGTTGCAACCCGCGACCGACGCAGGAAAGGAGTGCCGGTGCGGCATTCGCGAGTGCGCCGCGAGCCACAAGGCATGGCCCAGGCGGCGGGCAGGCGCAAGGCTGGTCGATCCCGGAACCGGAGGCAAGGCCCTTTGGACGGGCATTCGCGGCGGCAGGCGGGCCGCTGCCCGCGAAACGGGCTGGTTCCGCCGGGGCAGGGCGGCGGGCCACAAAGTCATTGCCTTGAATCGCGGCAGGGCGCTTAATTTTCCTGACGCAACAAGCCAGTGACGGAGATATTCATGGCCGAGACCACGCCCGCTGTCCCGGATCCGGTGGACGAGATCCTGCCGCCCGCCCGCCTGACCACGCTGGGGCTTCAGCATGTGCTGGTCATGTATGCGGGCGCGGTGGCGGTGCCGCTGATCGTGGGGCGGGCGCTGAAGCTCTCGCCCGAGGACGTGGCCTTCCTGATCTCGGCCGACCTTTTTTGCTGCGGCATCGCGACGATCATCCAGTCGCTGGGCATGACGCGATACTTCGGCATCCAACTTCCGGTGATGATGGGGGTGACCTTCGCCTCGGTCGGGCCGATGGTGGCGATGGCCAATGCCTATCCGGGGCCGGATGGGGCGCGGATGATCTTCGGCGCCATCATCGGGGCGGGCATCATTGCCATGATCATCGCGCCCTTCATCGGGCGGATGCTCAGGTTCTTTCCGCCGCTGGTCACGGGGACCATCATCCTCGTCATCGGCGTGAGCCTGATGCGAATCGGCATCAACTGGATCTTCGGGAACCCGGTCGGGCCGACCGCGCCCAAGGTGGTGGACCCGGTCGCCCTGGGCTGGCTGAACCAGCTGAAAGAACTGGAGGCGACCGGCGCGGTCCCGGCACTGCCCAAGAACTTCGCCCCCGCGCCCAGCGTCCAGAACCCGCTTTACGCCAGGCCGGTCAATATCGCGATCTCGGGCGTGGTGCTGGTCGCGATCCTGATGATCGCGCGCTTCGGCAAGGGCTTTGTCGCCAATATCGCCGTGCTGCTCGGGATGCTGATCGGCGCGGTGCTGACCGTCGCCCTCGGCCAGATGAGCTTTGCCAAGGTCGACGACGCGGCATGGTTCGGGCTGGTCACGCCCTTCCATTTCGGCATGCCGATATTCGATCCGGTGCTGATCCTGACCATGGTGCTGGTGATGATCGTGGTGATGATCGAGTCGACCGGCATGTTCCTCGCGCTTGGCGAGATGACCGGACGGCAGATCACGCAGGAGAGACTCTCCGCCGGCCTGCGCACCGACGGGCTTGGCACGCTGATCGGCGGGATCTTCAACACCTTCCCCTATACCTCCTTCAGCCAGAACGTCGGCCTTGTCGGCGTCACCGGGATCAAGAGCCGCTATATCTGCGTCGCGGGTGGCGTCATCCTGATCCTGTTCGGGCTGGTCCCGAAGATGGGCGCGGCGGTCGAATCCCTGCCCACCTCGGTCCTGGGCGGGGCGGGGCTGGTCATGTTCGGCATGGTCGCCGCGACCGGCATCCGCATCCTTTCGACGGTGGATTTCGCGGGCAATCGCAACAATCTTTTCGTCGTCGCGGTGTCGCTGGGCTTCGGGATGATCCCGCTGGTCGCGCCGGAGTTCAAGCAATGGATGCCCCATGCGATCCATCCGCTGATCGAATCGGGGATCCTGCTTGCGACGATCGCCGCCGTGGCGCTGAACGCCTTCTTCAACGGGACGAAGGGCGCCAGCGTCGATGAGGCGCGCCGCGCCGCGAGCCTTGCGGATCACTGATCCGCGGGCGCCTCGCGACCCGTCTCGGCGGGCTCGGCGGGGGGCCTGATCCGCAAACGGGTGATCCGGTTCTCGCGCCGGGCCACCACCTCGAAGCGGTAGCCCTGGAAGGAAAAGACCTGTCCCGCGACCGGGATCGAGCGGGCGACGTGGATGACAAGGCCCGCGACCGTATTTGCCTCGTCGTCGGGCAGGTTCCAGTCGAGGGCGCGGTTCAGGTCGCGGATCGTCATCGCGCCATCGACGGCATAATCGCCCGCCTCGTTCGGAACGAGGGTCTGGGTCATGTCGGTGTCATGCTCGTCGGTGATCTCGCCCACGATCTCCTCGAGGATGTCCTCCAGCGTGATCAGGCCGCGCAGGCTGCCATATTCGTCGACGACCAGCGCGAAATGGGTGCGGCGGGACAGGAACTCGCGCATCTGCTCGTCCAGCGGCGTGGTCTCGGGCACGAAATAGGCGGGCATCGCGACGCTGAGGACGTCGAAATTCTCCAGCGCCCCGGCCCCGCTTTCACGCATGGCGCGGCTGACCCCGCGCAGAAGATCCTTGGCATGGATGACGCCGACCACGTTCTCGCGCTCGCCGCGATAGACCGGCAGGCGGGTATGCGAGCTTGCCAGCACATGGTCGAGGATCTGCTGCGCTGGCAGTTCCGCGTCGATCATCTCGATGCGCGAGCGGTGCAGCATGATCTCCTCGACCGAGCGTTCGCCAAGGTCCAGCGCCCCCAGCAGCAGGTCGCGCTCCTCCTTCTGGACGGTGCCGCTGGAATGCCCGATGGCAAGGGCGCCGGCGATTTCCTCCTGCACGGAAAAGAGGTTGCGGTCCTGATCCGACCGCAGCCCGAATACGGCGAATATCGCGCGCACGATCATCCGCACCACCGCGACGACCGGCGCGATCACCACCGTCACGGCGCGGATCGGGCGGGCGACGCGGCTTGCGAAATCCTCGGGTCCGAGGATGGCGCAGGTCTTGGGCAGCACCTCGGCAAAGATCAGCACCATCAGCGTCATCACCAGCGTCGCCAGCGCCACGCCGCTGGAGCCGAAAAGCCGGGTGAAAAGCGCGGTCGCGAGGCTTGCGGCAAGGATATTCACGACATTGTTGCCCAGCAGGATCGCACCGATCAGCCGCTCGCTGTCCTCGGTCACGTCCAGCGCCGCCTGTGCGCCGGGATCGCCCCGATCGGCGCGGGCGCGCAGCTTGGCGCGGCTGGAGGCGGTCAGCGCCGTCTCGGAACCCGAGAAGAAGGCCGACACGCCGAGCAGCAGGACGATCGCGGCGATGGTCAGCCAGAAGGCCATGTCATAGCCCGGAATGCCCGCAGCGGGCACCACCTCCTGGGCTGCCGCGCCCGGCGTGATGCCCAGGACCATCACTCCCCGTCATCCTTCTGGGGCGGGTGGGCAAGGGGGTGGTGGTTCATCACCAGCTCCCGCATCCTGCCATCGACGACATGGGTATAGATCTCGGTCGTGCCCAGATCGGAATGGCCCAGCAGCATCTGGATGGCGCGCAGGTCGGCCCCGCCCTCCAGCAGATGCGTGGCGAAGGCATGGCGCATGACATGGGGCGAGACGCGGGCCGGGTCGATCCCGGCGGCGACGGCAAGCTGGTTCATCAGCCCGTTCATCGCCTGCCGCGCCATATGGCCCTCGCGGCTGGGCGCGGGGAACAGCCAGCGCGCGCCACGGCCCGCGACCAGCCGGCCCAGCGGCGATTCCATGGGCGCATCGTCCCGAAGTTTCAGCCACGCCGCAAGCGCGGCGCGCGCGGCGCCGTTCAGCGGCACCATCCGCTCGACCCCGCCCTTGCCGCGGATCAACAGCGCGGCGGGATTGCCCCGGCAGGCGTTGACCGGCAGCGAGACAAGCTCGCTGACGCGCATTCCCGTGGCATAGATCAACTCGACAAGGGCAAGGTTGCGCGTCCGCTCGGTCTGGTTGCGGCCAATGTCGGGCAGGGCGTCGAACATCGCCTGCACCTCGGCGCGATCCAGCGTCTTGGGCAGGCGCTTGGCGCGGCCGGGACCGGCGATGCGGCCGGCGGGATCATCCTCGCGCCAATCCTCCTCCAGCGCGAAGCGGGTCAGTTGGCGGATCGCCGACAGACGCCGGGCGCGGGTGGCGCGCGAAAGCCCTTGCGTGTCGCAATGCAGCAGATAATCCTCGATCTCGTCGCGGGTGACGGTCTGGATGCGCGCGCCTCGCGCCGAAAGCCAGTCGCTGAAATCGCGCAGGTCGCGGCCATAGGCGAGAAGCGTGTTCTGCGCCGAACCCGCCTCGGCCGCTTTGGCATCGAGGAAGGCCGCGATCCGGCGGCGATCCTCAAGCCGGGTGCGGACCGCTTCGTCATTGCCCTCGCTGGGTTGGTCGCTCGCGGGCATGGCGCTGTCAGGGTCCGCTGCCGCGCAACCCGTGCGATGCGCCGATGACCGGGGTGAGGATCAGTTCGATCGCGGCCTGACGGGCAAATTCGCCCTGACCAAGGGCGCGCAGGACGGCAAGCCCCCGCGCCGCGCGGGCCAGATCGCCATCGACCCCCGCATCGGTATCGGTGATGGCGGCAAGCAACGCCTCGCCGCGCCGGTTCCCGGTGATTAGGGCGGCGGCGCTGGCCGGCAGCGGGCCGTTGGCGTCGAAGGCGATCAACACCTGCTCGGCCCGGTCCGCGCCGGGGCCGGAGGGTGGCACGGCAGCGGCGAGGCCGCTTGCGAAATCCAGCAGCCAGAGGTCGAAGGGATCGGTATCCGCAGCCGGTTGCGCGACCGTCTGCCAGTGCCCGGCCTCGATCGCGAGCCAGAGCGCGATTTGCCCCGCGCGCCCGGACAGCGGCAGGCTGCCAAGTTCGCTGCCGACCATCTCGGCCAGCGCATGCCCGAGGCCCGCCGCGACCATGGCGTCGAAGGCGGTGGGCAAGACGTCCCCGACCGCAGCCGCGTCCCGCGCCTGAAGCGCGAGGTCCAGCGATTGCAGCGCCGCCGCGCGGTCCCAGACCCCACCCGAGGCGGCGGGCCGTTGCTCGGAATAGATCGCGCGCAGTTGCGATGCCGGAATCGCCCCGGCACGCGCCAGACGCTCGGCCGCGTCGAGCCGGGCCTTCCAGCCGCCATTCTCATCGAGGTCGGCCAGCGCGAAGGCCAGCGGCAATTCGGCCGAGGGCAGGGGTTGCCCGATCGCTTCATGCAACCGCAGGTCCAGAGGCGTGACCACCCTCGGCGGGGTCAGGATCTCGCTGTCGTCGGAATACCCGTCGTCGAGGTAATGCGCGAGAAGCGTCGCCATCTGCGGGTCGATCAGACCGCTGAGGTCCGCGCCGTGAAAGACCAGCGCCGCCGCCGCCCAGTCGCCGCCCATGGCAAGGCAGAAGATCCGCGCCGGAAAGCTTGGCGCGATGCCGGGCGTGCGGTCCATGATCTGGCAGGCCTGCATCTCGTCCCCCGAGAGCAGCGCGATATCGAAAAGGCGGCGGAAACGCTCAGGATCGGCGGGGCCGGCGGCATTGAGAAGTTCCTTCGCCGCCCCGGTCGCGCCAAGGTCGAGAAGCTTGTCGACGCGGGCAAGGAAAAGCTCGCCCTCGGTCCCCGGCGCGGCCCTTGGGGGGATGAACTGGGTGGCCAGCAACCGCCGCTCCAGCCGCCGCAGCGCGGGCAGCCGGGGGTCCGAGGCCCGGACGAGCTGCGCCAGCGTGGCGCTGTCGCTGTCGCCCCATAGACTTGCGGGCAGGCCCGCCGCGCGCGGCGAGACCGTGCCCTTGCTGTCGGGATTGCCCTCACCCAGCCGGGTGACGCCCACCGGCTCGACCGCGCCGCTGGGCGCGACCTGCTTCCGGCTCTGCGATTCCAGTTCCGGGGGACGGGTATCCCCCGGACGCCAGGCCGAGATGGTGTCGGGCTGGCGAATGCTTCCCGAAAGCCAGTCGCTCGCGGAAAGCGGCGGGCGCGCGGCGGCCATGTCCGGCGACAAGGCAAGCCCGGCCAGAACCACAGTCAGCGCCAGCGCGGCGCGGGAAACCGGATCAGTCGAGATCATCTTGCTCCGTCGAAGCGGCATCCGTTTCCTGCGCTTCGGGCATGACCGGCGCAGGCTCTGACGCGACCTCGCCCGTCGCGGCGGGGGCAGGGGTTGCGACCGGAGCAGTAGAGGATGCAGGGGCGCCAAGGTCAAGCTCGACCGGCAACCGCGTCTCTCGCGGGTCGGCTTTCATGTCGCCGAAATAGGCATAGCCGGTCAATCCGCCGATCAGCAGAATCGCCAGCACCACCACCACCCACAAAAGCCTCATTGCCTGTCCTTCTCGCCTCAATCGGGTTTGCCCTGCCGGTCTGACGCCGGCTGCTACGAAATATATATGGCATTTCCCGAAAGATCACGCCATTCAGTGCCTCCATTAACTTGTCCGGTGGCGATGCGGAACAGGCCGCGGACAATTCGGGAGAAGATGTGGGACAGGCAAGTGACCGGCGGGTGGTTGATGCGGCGTAATATCGTGCTGATCGGGATGATGGGGGCGGGCAAGACGGCGATCGGGGCAGAGTTGTCCCGCCGTCTGGGCCGGCCGCTCTGGGATACGGATGCCGAGATCGAGCGCGCCGCGGCCATGACCATCCCCGAGATTTTCGCCCGCGACGGCGAGGAGTTCTTCCGCGCCCGCGAATCGGAGGTGCTGGCCCGCGTCCTTGCCGGGGGCGACAGCATCATCTCGACCGGCGGCGGGTCGTGGATGCGCGAGGCCAATCGCAACCGCGTCGCGGGGAACGGCGTCTCGGTCTGGCTGGATTGCGACCTCGAGACGCTGTGGCAGCGGGTCCGCAGCCGTCCGAGCCGCCCCTTGCTGCAGACCGCCGATCCGCGCGGGACGTTGGAGCGGCTGATCTCGGAACGCGGGCCGGTCTATGCGCTGGCCGACATCCATATCCGGGCCGAGCGGGGCGATGCGATCGAGGACACGGCCTCGCAGGTGATCGCGGCGATCCAGGCCAGCCAACCGATCATTCTGGAGGCGAAATGAGCATCGAGACTGTCCGCGTCGATCTGTGCGAAAGATCCTATGACGTGCAGGTCGGGCGCGGCCTGATCGCGCAGGCGGGGCCGCGGATCGTGGCTCTTGCGGGCAAGCGCCGGGTCGCGATCCTGACCGACGAGACCGTGGCGGCCCACCACCTTGCCGCGTTGCAGGCGTCCCTCGCCGCCGAGGGGATCGACGCCCCGGCGCTGGCGCTTCCGGCGGGCGAGGCGACGAAATGCTGGGCCGAGCTTGGCCGCGCCGTCGAATGGCTGATCGCCCGCAAGATCGAGCGCAAGGATCTGGTCATCGCCCTTGGCGGCGGGGTGATCGGCGATCTCGCGGGCTTCGCGGCTTCGATCCTGCGGCGCGGCGTGCGCTTCGTGCAGATCCCGACGACGCTGCTTGCGCAGGTCGACAGTTCGGTCGGCGGCAAGACCGGGATCAACAGTCCGCAGGGCAAGAACCTGATCGGCGCCTTCCACCAGCCGGCGCTGGTCCTTGCCGATATCGACGTGCTGGGCACGCTCTCGCCGCGCGACTTCAGGGCCGGCTATGGCGAGGTGGCGAAATACGGGCTGCTCGGCGACGAAAGCTTCTTCGAATGGCTTGAGAAGGATGGGCCACGGCTCGCCTCGGATCCCGCACTCCTGCAGCGCGCGGTGCGCCATTCGGTTGCCATGAAGGCCGGGATCGTCCAGCGCGACGAGACCGAGCAGGGCGAGCGGGCATTGCTGAACCTTGGCCACACCTTCGGCCATGCGCTGGAATCGGCGACCGGCTATTCGGGCCGCCTGCTGCATGGCGAAGGGGTGGCGATCGGCTGCACGCTCGCGTTCGAGCTTTCCGCGAAGATGGGGCTCTGCAGCCAGGAAACGCCCTCACGGGTGGCGGCGCATTTCCGCGCCATGGGCCTGCCCGCCTCCATCGCCGACATTCCCGGCGAGTTGCCCGATGACGAGGTGCTGATCGCGCTGATGGGGCAGGACAAGAAGGTTCAGGACGGCCGCTTGCGCTTCATTCTGGCGCATGGAATCGGCCGGGCCTTCGTCACCGATCAGGTCGGACTTGCCGACCTCGGCGAAGTGCTGGCCCAGTCGCGCGGCTGATCCGTTCCCGCGCGGCGCGGCCGGCTCAGTCCGTCGGCTCGCGCGGGATGCGCTCTTCCTTGTCGCCATGGGCCAGCAGGCCCTGATCCACCAGCCCCTCGCCATAATCCGACAGGTCGCGGGGCTGCACCGGCCGGGGCGTGTCGCGGGGCAGGCGCGGCGGCACGACCTCGTCATGGCCAAGCTTCGAATCCCGGTCGCGCCGCAGCGCCGCGCGGCCCAGCATCAAAAGGCTGATCGGCGTCGTGATCAGCATGAAGATCCCGATCACGATCTCGTGCAGGACCGGGCGCTTCTCGAGCAGCGAGAACATCGCCATCGAGCCCAGCACGATCAACAACGTGCCGTAGCTATAGGCCAGCGTCGGGGCGTGGAGCCGCTGGTAGAAGCTTTTCAGCCGCACCAGACCAAGGCTGCCAAGCAGCGCCAAAGACGAGCCGATCACCACGAAAAGCGCGATCAGCAGCGCGGCGACGGGGGGCAGATCGTTCAGATTGCTCATTCCACGACCTCTCCCCGCATCAGGAACTTGGCAGCGCAGACGGTGGTGATGAACCCGAGGATGGCGATGACCAGCGCGCCCTCGAAGAAGAAGACGTTGCCGCTGCCCATACCGATCAGCAGGAAAAGCAGCATCGCGTTGATATACATGGTGTCGATCGCCAGCACGCGGTCCTGCGCCCTTGGCCCCCGAAGCATCCGCCAGCACGACAGGCCAAGCGCCGCGATCAAGGCAAGCTGCGCATAGCTCAATGCATATTCCAGGATCAGCATCGGGGTCATTCGAAGATCTCCAGCAGCAGGGTCTCGTAGCGCTTGCGGATGAGGGTCTGCCAGTCATCCTCGCTGCGCAGGTCGAGGACGTGCAGCAGCAGCCGGCCTTCCTCGCCCTCATATTCCAGCCATGCGGTGCCCGGCGTCGCGGTCAGGATCATCGCCAGCAGGGCCAGCGCGTTCTGGTCGCGCAGCGTCAGGTGCAGTTCGACGAAGCCCGAATGATAGCTTGGGTGGTTCGGCCCCAGCAGCAGCACGCGGGCGACGGTGATGTTGGATTTCAGGATGTCCCAGACGACGATGCCCATCAGCTTGGGGATCGCGGTCCAGCGCCGGATGCGGGGGCGGGCGGGGTGCAGCCGCTCGACCGTCCAGCCCGCGACCAGCGCGATCAGCGTGCCGAGGACCAGATGGCCCAGCGAAAAGCGCGTCAGCAGCAGCCACATCAGGACCAGCGCGGCAGAGAGCAGGGGGTGGGGGATGACGCGGCTCATTCGCTTTCTTCCTCCTTCCCCTCGACCGGCTCGAAATTCTGCGGCGGGGCGGCGTCGACGCGCTCGGCGTCGTGCAGGACCGCCTGCCGGTAGATCGAGGAATCGACCAGCGCATGCGCGGTGTCGCGGGTATAGTTCAGGACCGCGTCGGCGCGGATGGTCAAGAGCAGGATCATGCCCAGCAGCATCAGCACCGGCACGATCTCCAGCGCGAGGATGCGCGGCGCGGGGCCGGCCTCGGCCCAGAAGCGGCGAATGCCGAAGCGCAGAAGGCCGATCAGCGCGCCAAGCCCCGAGAGGATCAGCATGGCCGTATAGACCCACATCATCGCGGGCAATTGCCCGTTCAGGCCGACATTGTCCCGGATCGCGCCGCTGAGAATGGCGAACTTGCCGATGAAGCCCGGCATCGGCGGCAACCCGGCCAGCATGGCCGCGATCAGCGAGAAGCAGATCGCCATCGCCAGCCACGAGACGGTCCGGGTGCTGGCGGGTGCGGGCGTATCCTCGACCGAGTCGAGGCCCATGGGCGTCCAGTCCCAGCGCTCGGCCAGTTGCTCGTTGGCGGCCTCGGCCCCGGAGGCCGCGTCATCGTCATCGCCCTGATCCCCGCGCGAAACCGGCTCGGCAATCAGGAAGAAGGCCGAGATCGCCCCGGTCGAGCCGATCAGGTAGTAAAGCGCGCCGCCAAGGATCTCGGGTCCGCCGCCCGCCTGCGAGAAGCCGATCGCGGCCAGCACCGTCCCCGAGGAGATGATCGCGAGATAGCCGCCCTTATGCGCGAGGTCGGGCGTGCCGAGGACGCCGATCGTCCCGAACATCATCGTGACGATACCGCCGATCATCAGCACCGGCGCACCGAAGCCGACCGAGGCCCCGGCCTCGGACCCGAGGATCAGGAGCGAGAGGCGCAGGATCACATAGACCCCCACCTTGGTCATGATCGCCATGATCGCGGCGGCAGGCGGCGAGGCCGCGGCATAGGTGGCGGGCAGCCAGAAGCACAGCGGCCACACCGCCGCCTTGACGAGGAAGGCAATGCCGAGAAGGCCCGCCGCGGCGTGGAACAGCAGCCTTTGCGCCGGTTCCAGCGTGGCGAGTTCGCGCGCGATATCGGCCATGTTGAGCGTGCCGGTCGTGCCATAGACCAGCGCGACGCCGATCAGGAAGAACAGCGAGGCCGCAAGGTTGATCGCGATATATTGCAACCCGGCCTTGATCCGTTCGGGGCCGGAGCCGTGCAGCATGAGGCCGTAGGAAGCCGCGAGCATCACCTCGAAGAACACGAAGAGGTTGAAGAGGTCGCCGGTCAGGAAGGCGCCGTTCACGCCCGCCAGCAGGAACTGGAACATGCTGTGATAATGCTGCCCCTTGCCGTGCCAGCCAGCCGCCGCATAGATCAGCGACGGCGCCGCCAGAAGCGATGTCAGCATCACCATCATCGCCGAAAGCCGGTCGAGGACCAGCACGATCCCCACCGGGACCGGCCAGTCGCCGAGGCGATAGATGCGCACGATGGTCTCGCCCCCGGTGGTCAGCTCCTTGGCGCTGTTCATCAGCTCGGTCGAGCACAGGAACATCAGGCCGACCGCGACCAGCCCCATGATCAGCTTGGTCTGCCGGTTGCGGTCGTTGTAGAACAGCATGATCGCCCCCGCGACCAGCGGGATCAGGATCGGGGCGATGATCAGGTGGTCGGGCAGGATCTCGGGCGTCATGGGTTGCGCTCCTTCCCGTCGACATGGTCGGTGCCGGTGATCCCGCGCGAGGCGATCATCACCACCAGAAACAGCGCCGTCGTGGCGAAGCTGATGACGATCGCGGTCAGGACCAGCGCCTGCGGCAGCGGGTCGGCATAGGCGGTGGGATCGACGAAGCCGCCCTTCGGCATGATCGGCGCCGCGCCGACATAAAGCCGTCCCATCGAGAAGATGAACAGGTTGACGCCGTAAGCTAGCAGGCAGAGCCCGATGATGACCTGATAGGAGCGCGGGCGCAGCAGCAGCCACACGCCCGAGCCGGTCAGCACCCCGATTGCCAGTGCGAGGATCAGTTCCATCAGCTTTCCTCCTCGCCTTCGGTGGGTTTGGGACGGGGCGCGACGCGCAGTGACTGGTGGGCGATCGCGATCAGCATGAGGACGATCGCACCCAGCACCACCGAGAATACGCCAAGGTCGAAAAGCATCGCGGTCGAAGTCGGCACCTTCCCGATCAGCGGCACATCGAGATACTGGTAATGCGTCGTCAGGAACGGCAGGCCAAAGACCCAGGAGCCAGCGCCGACGACGGTGGCAATGATCATGCCGGTGCCCATCCAGCGCATCGGCAGGATGGTCAGCCGCGCCTCGACCCAGCGGACATTGGCGGCGACATATTGCAGGAGCAGGCCAAGCGCGAAGGTGACGCCAGCCGCGAAGCCTCCGCCCGGCAGGTCATGGCCGCGGAAGAACAGGTAGGCCGCAAGCGTGATGATCGGTGCGAAAAGCCATTGCATCATCACCGCCGGCACGAAGAGATAGGCCTCCAGCGCCTGCTCCTCGGCCTCGACCTGCGGCCGGGGGCGCTCGGCGCTTTCCGGGGCCGGCCGGAAGCGGCGCAGCAGCGCGTAGACGGTCAGCCCGACGATGGCGAGGACCGTGATCTCCCCGAAGGTGTCGAAGGCGCGGAAATCGACCAGAATGACGTTCACGACATTGGTGCCGCCGCCCTCGACATAGGAATGGCGCAGGAACCAGTCACCGACGGAATTTCCGGGCCGCGTCAGCAGGACGGCAAGGGCGATCGCGGTCATGCCGGTGCCGCAGACCACCGCGAGGACGAGGTCGCGCAGACGCCGGGTCCGTGCCGCGAAGTTCTTGTCGCTCTCGATCTCCTCGTCGCGCTTGGGCAGCCAGCGCAAGCCCAGCAGCAGCAGCGTGGTGGTCGCGATCTCGACCAGAAGCTGCGTCACGGCGAGGTCGGGGGCAGAGAGCCACACGAAGGTCGCGCAGGTGACGAGGCCCGCGCCGCCCATCAGGATCAGGGCCGCGAAACGGTGATATTTCGCCTGCCATGCCGCGCCGAGGGCGCAGGCCCCGCCGATCACCCAGAGCAGCCCGAAGACCAGCTCGCGCGAATGGATCTCGGGCAGGGTGATGTTCCACTCCAGCGGGCCGAGCGCGAAATAGGCGGCGGCGAGGCCCATCAGGATCATCACCCGCAGTTGCGCCTGAAGTCCCGGCGCCGAGGCGATGCGCAGAAGACGCCGCGGAACGGCCTGGGTAAAGAACATCAGCCCGCGGTCGAAGGCGCGTCCGAAATCCAGCGCGCGGATCAGGCGCAGCCCGTCCTCGCCCCGGTCGATCCAGCGCCGGGGAACAAGATAGATCAGCATGCCGAGGCCCATCGCGATCAGGCTCATCACCAGGGCGGGGTTCACCCCATGCCAGACCTTCAGGCTGAAATGGGGCAGTCCCGGCCCGAGAATGGCGATCGCGGCGCTTTCCAAAACGCCCCCCAGCGTTCCCTGTGGCGCGATGCCGATCGCAAGGCAGGCGACGACCAGCACGAAGACCGGCAGACGCATCAGGGCAGGGGGTTCATGCGGCTCGCGCGGCAGGTCGGTCGCGGGCGGGCCGAAGAAGACCGTCACGATGAAGCGCAGCGAATAGGCGGCGCTGAAGGCAGCGGCGGCCACCGCGATATAGGGCGCGGCATTGTCGAGGGGGCTGCCATTGACCCAGACATAGGTGGCCTCGAAGAACATTTCCTTCGAGAGGAACCCGTTCAGCAGCGGCACGCCCGCCATCGCCGCCGAGGCGATGATCGCCAGCGTCGCCGTGATCGGCATCATGCGCGCCAGACCCGAGAGGCGGCGCATGTCCCGCGTCCCGGTCTCGTGGTCGATGATGCCGGCGGCCATGAACAACGAGGCCTTGAAGACCGCGTGATTGACGATGTGGAAGATCGCCGCGATGATCGCGAGCGGCGTGCCGATCCCCGCCAGCGCCGTGATCAGCCCCAGATGGCTGATGGTCGAATAGGCCAGCAACCCCTTCAGGTCATGCCGGAACAGCGCGGTGAACGCGCCGATCAGCAGCGTGATCAGGCCCGCGCCGGTGACAAGCTGGAACCATGCATCGGTGCCGCCCAATGCGGGGTGAAAACGCAGCAGCACGAAAACCCCCGCCTTCACCATCGTCGCCGAGTGCAGGTAGGAGGAGACCGGCGTTGGCGCCGCCATCGCATTCGGCAGCCAGAAATGGAACGGGAATTGCGCCGATTTGGTGAAGGCGCCCAGCAGGAACAGGATCAGCACGACGGGATAGAGCCGGTGGCCGGTGATCTGCGCGCCCGCGGCAAGCACGTCGTCAAGCTGGTAGCTGCCGACGATCTGGCCGATCAGGATCATTGCGACCATCAGGCAGAGCCCGCCCGAGGCCGTCACCACCAGCGCCATCCGCGCCCCGTCGCGGGCGTCCTGCTGATGATACCAGTAGCCGATCAGCACGAAGGAGACGAGGCTCGTCAACTCCCAGAAGACGACCAGCATGATGATATTGCCCGACAGGATCAGGCCCGACATCGCGCCCGCAAAGCAGAGCAGGCTGGAATAAAGCCGCGGCAGCGGGTCATCGGCGCTCATGTAATAGCGCGCATAGAGGACGACCAGCATCCCGATCCCGGCGACGAGGACCATGAAGAGCCAGGCGAACCCGTCTAGCCGGAAGGTCAGGTCAAGGCCGACGGTGCTGGCCCATCGGATCGTGCCGATGATCCGGCCGCCTTCCGCCACTGCCGGATAAAGCACGGCGAGAATGCCGAGGGCGACAACCATCGTCAGCCCCGCAAGCCAGGTTTCGGCGTTTCTTGATCCCACTGGCAGCGTGGCCGCGAGCGCGGCCGAAACGAATGGCGTCAGAACGAGTAGCAGCAACAGGTTCTGTTCGACCATTGGGATCCTTCACGGGTTCGGGGATGTAACACATCATAGGTCGACCGGGCGGAGAATGACAACCGACCGGGACGGTAAAAACGCGTCATTCCCGAGGGGGATCAACGGAAATTTATCGTGATTGCAATGAGATTCGCGCTGAATATCAATTTGGCGGATGTGACGGAAAATCCGCCGGTCTCAGGCCCGGTGGATCCGCGTCACGTCTTTGGCCTCTCCGGCGGTCACCAGGATCTCGACCGGCAGGGGGTGGCTGATGAAATGAAGGGGGCTCGCCGTCGGGCCATAGGCCCCGGCGGCATGGATGGCGATCAGGTCGCCCTCCTCCAGCCGCGGCAGCAGCACCCCGTTGCCGAGCTTGTCGATCGAGGTGCAGAGCGGGCCGGTCAGGTCATGCTTTTCCGCCGGGCGGTGGCCCTCGTCCAGACCGACGCCATGCATGACATAGTTACGCCGGATCACCATGCCGAAATTGCCCGAGGCCGCGAGGTTGCCGTTCAGCCCGCCATCGCAGATCGCGATGCGGGTGCCGCGGGACTGCTTCACCGACACCACGCGGGTCAGGAAATAGCCGGCCGGGCCGACCAGATAGCGCCCGAGTTCAAGGACCAGCCGCGCCTTGGCAAAGCGCGGCTCGCGCTGGAAGGCGTCGAGATCGGGTGCGATAGCCGCCGCGATCGCGGGCAGGTCCAGCGCGACCTCGCCCGGATGATAGGGGATGCCGAGGCCCGCGCCGAAGATCAGTTTCTCGGGAACGATATCCAGATCCGAGCAGATGCTGGAAAAGGTCGCGATGAAGATGCGCCAGTTCTCGCAGATCGCCTCGGGCTTGAGGCTCTGGGTGCCGGAATAGATGTGCAGGCCGATGATGCGGATATTGGGCAGGGCCGCGATCTGCGGCAGTATTTCGGCCGCGTCCTCGATGTCGATGCCGAAGGCGCTGGGGCGGCCCGCCATCTGGTCGCCGAAGCCTTTCGGCACCCGGTCGGGGGCAATGCGGATCAGGACCGGCTGCACGCGGCCAAGCTCGGCGGCGATCGCATCGGCAAGGCGGGCTTCGCGCAGGCTCTCGACCACCAGCTCACCCACGCCCGCCTCGATCGCGGGCCTTAGCTCGAACTCGCGCTTGGCGGGGCCGGTGAAACTGATCAGGCCGGGATCCCACCCAGCCTCCTGGCTGAGGGTGAACTCTCCGCCCGAGGAAATGTCGAGATAGTCGAGTTTGTCCCGCATCCAGCCGAGCAGGGCCGGATTGGGGTTGCTCTTCACGGCATAGCTGATCGCGAACCATTGCCCGAAAGCCGCGCGAAGATCGGCGAGCCGCGCCTCGGCGATATCGGTGAAATAGACATAGGCCGGCGTGCCGAAGCGGTCCGCCGCCTCGGCAAGCGGATGATCGAGGGCGAACTCAGTCAAGTCCAGCGACATGGTCGAGGATCCGGTCCACCGTGTCGAAATTCTCCAGCGTCACATCGGCAGCCGAGATGACCGAGCCGGTACGCTCCTCGATGAAGGTGATCAGCCCGACCATCGAGACCGAGTCAAGCAGACCACTCGAAAAAAGCTCGGTCCCGCCTTCGATCGGGTCGTCGATGTTCTGCTCCTCCCGGAGATAGGAAATGAGGTCGTCCCGGGTCAGATCCATTGTCATCTTGCCTCATCACTGCATCGAATTCGTGGCGACCTTGGTGGCCGCGATTATGGCGGGGCGGTCCAGTTTCCCGCTTGCGGTGCGGGGCATCGGGCCATCCCAGGCGTGGATTCTCTGGGGTCGCATATAATGGGGCATGGCGCGGGCGCAATGGACCGCCAGTCCGGACGCGCTCGCCTCTGGCAAATAAGTCACGGCGGCGTGAACGACCTGCCCGTGATCGTCGTCCTCGACCCCGAAGGCCACGACATCGGTGACAAGGCCGCTCTGCGACAGGGCGTCCTCGACCTCGGTGGGGGAAAGGCGGAAGCCGAGGGTCTTGATCATCTCGTCCATGCGGCTGACGAACCAGAGATCACCATCCTCGTCGACGCGGACAAGGTCGCCGGAATAGACCACCGGCTCCGCCCCGATCAGATGGGCGAGTTCGGGGCAGGGCCTCATCTTCTGCGCGGTCAGTTCCGGCCGCTCCCAATAGCCCATGCTGACCAGCGGCCCGGCATGGACCAGCTCTCCCTGCTCGCCGGGACCGGCGATGCCCTTACCATGCGCGATGGCGAAAATGCGGGCATTGGGGATCTGCTGCCCGATCGAGCCCTTCTTGCGCTCGAACCGCTCGGGCGCGAGATAGGTCGAGCGGAAAGCCTCGGTCAGGCCATACATCAGGTAGATCTCGACCCCCGGAAAGACGCGGGGCATCAGGTCGAGGATGTTCGGAGGGATCTTGCCGCCGGTATTGGTGACCAGCCGCAGGTCGGGCAGCGCCATCGGGCTGTCGGCAAGCATGCGCACGATCTGGTTCCAGAGCGGCGGGACGCCGGCGATGCCGGTCACGCCCTCGGCCTGGGCCATGCGCATGACCTCGGCCGGCATGGTCAGCGGCTGGTGGACGATCGTTCCCCCGACCAGCATCATCGTCGTGAGCTGGTTCAGCCCGGCATCGAAGCTGTAGGGCAGCACCGAGAGCAGGCGGTCATCCTCGGTCAGCTTCAGATATTCTGCGACCGAGATCGCGCCGATCCGGATGTTGCGATGGCTCAGCATCACGCCCTTGGGCGCGCCGGTCGAGCCCGAGGTATAGATGATCATCGCCAGATCGTGGGGCGAGATCTCGTCGGGCGCGGCATCCGCGGCGGGCGAAAGCCCAACCCGCGGCGCCGCGCCCTGGGCGGGACCCGCGGCCTCGCCCTGAACCATGAAGACCGTGCCGGGGGCCAGCGTCGATGCGCCGGTCAGCCCCTTCATCGCCGCCCGCGACAGGATGACGGCGCGCGCCCGGCAATCCCCCGCCACATAGGCCAATTGCTGCGCGGTCCAGCGCGTGTTGACGTTGACCACCACCGCGCCGATCTTCCAGGCGCCGAACATGGCCGCGACCTCGTCGATCCCCTTGCGGAGATGCACGATCACCCTGTCGCCGCGCCCGACCCCTTGGGCGGAGAGCCGGTCGGCGACCCGTCCGGCCTCGGCCACGAGTTCGGCATAGGTCGCGCGGCGGTTGCTGTCGATCGCCGCGATCTTTCCAGAGCGTTCCGGGAGATTGTCGGCAAGCAGCGGCCACATGCAGCGGTCGAAATCCTTACTCACCCACGGCGGCCTTTCTCTTGCCGGAGGCGAAGCTCACCAGGCTTGGATAGATACGCGCGGGCGAACCCACGACGACGGAATCCGAGGGCACATTGGTCGTCACCGCCGTATTCGCGCCGATGCGGACCCGGTCGCCGATCTTGATCGGGCCCAGCACGGTCGAGTTGACGCCGATGAAGACGTCGTCCCCGATGACCGGGGCGCGTCCGCGCATGTTGGTGCCGATGGTCACGTTATGCATGACCCCGCAGCGATCCCCGATCACGACCTCAGGATGGATGGAAAGCGATCCCTCGGCGTGGATGATGTGAAAATCCTCGCCGATCTGCACCTGTGGGGGAATCCAGATCTTGGTGATGTTCAGGATGAAGAACTTGAGCAAGCCGTAGAATTTTCCGGCCAGCCAGCGACCCGGCGGGGTCTTTCGATCAAGGGCCCAACGCCCGTAACGATAAATTGCCAGCGAGATGAATGCAGGCTCGGTCAATGATTCACCGTGTCTGCGATAATCCGCCCGGACTACTTCAAACCAACTCATGCGAGGCGCTCAATAACTTACTGTGACTACAGAATCATCATTCCCTGTATGCGGGCCGAGTTCAACCTGACGATAAGGACGAATTTATGCCATTCCCGGAACCGGTGATTTAGTCCGTCCCGACTGCCACGACCCTGCGGGCCGCCGGATCGACATGGGTGAGATGAAGCGGGCAAAAGCCCGTCCCCCGGATCCGTCACGGTGGAAAGCCCGCGATCACGCCCGAGAGCCAGTCCGCGATCATCGCGTGATCCTGAGGCGAGGGATGCCACGCGCAGGCGCGGCGTGAGAGTTTCGGCAGCGTGACAAGCGCCACCCTGACGCCATCCTGCCGCAATCCGGCCTCGGCCGCCTCATAGGCCTCGACCAGCTCGTCGCCATATTCGCCGAAGGCCAGCAGGATCTGGATTGCGTCGGGATTTTCGCGCACCCGCTCCCTGAGGAAGGTCAGCAGCGCCGGGCCGAAGGCATCGCTCAGCGCCGTCTTGTCCTGCCAAGGCTCGCCATCGGCGAAGTCCGATCCGAAATCGTTGGAGCCAAGCCCCGTCACCACGATGTCCGCCCTGCGCTCGGGCAGGCGCGCGGCGGCCGGCTCGCTGGGAATGGCCAGCGGATAGCGGGCGGGCATGGTGGAATGCGGTGTCGTCCCCTTGTAGTTGCGGACAAGGCCTATCCCCGATCGCGCGACGATCCGGTAATCCGCGCCCAGCCGCGAGGCGACCTGCGGCCCGAAGGCGCGGCTGGTATCGGTGGCGGAAAACACCTCCTCCTCGCTGCAATCGCGCCGTTTCGAGGTGCTGGCGAAGCCCAGCGTGTCGGAATCGCCGATGAACTCGATCAGGCGCGGCAAGGGACGGGGCGCGGGCAACGCCTGCTCGGCCGCGTCGACGAAAATACCGCCGAAACTGGCGGGCATGGATGATTCGCTGATCTTCTCGACCCTGATGGTGTAGTCGCCGGGGGCAAGGCCACTGATCCGCAGATCGCTGACGCCGGGGCGGGCAAGATCGACCCGTCCCGCCGCGCCGCCGTTCAGCGTCACCCTCCAGCGGTTCAGGCCGTCGCCGAAGCGGACCGAGACCGCGTTACCCCGAAACCGCGCCTCGGCATGAAAGCCGGGCCATTCCTGAACCAGCGCGTCCTTCTTGCCCGAGGCGGCGCGTCCCGTCACCAGCATCGGCAGGCGGGTCTGCCCGGGCTGCGGCGAAATCAGTTCGGCCATGAACCATTTGCCATCCAAGCCTGCGGCACTTTCGATCCGGGGAACCGGGACATGCGGCCGCGCGGCCTCGGGGCGGATCCAGATCGCAACCAGCGTCGCGAGCGAGGCGACAAGCCCGAAGAAGCCCAGCTTTCTCAACCACCTGCGCATTGTCATCCACCAGCAAACGGCGGGATCATGCGGCAGATCCGCGGGTCCTGTCCACTTCGCCAAATCGACAGGTCGGGAGCGGCCCCGGCCAGCCCGAAAGGAGGAAGCCGGGGCGCGATTTTCCAGAGGTTACAGCGCGGCGTCGAAAACCGGCTTGTAGATCTCCTTGAGGCGCAGGATCGCCTCCTGCGGCGAAAGCTCGACCGACTCGCCACTGCGGCGCGAGGTGAGTTCCACCTTGTTGTTCGCCAGCCCGCGCGGGCCGACGGTGATCCGCCAGGGCAGGCCGATCAGGTCCATGGTCGCGAATTTGGCGCCCGCGCGCTCGTCCCGGTCGTCATAGAGGGCGTCGAGGCCCTGGGTCTTCAGCTCGGCGTAGAGCGCCTCGCAGGCGCCGTCGGTCGAGACGTCGCCCTGCTTCAGGTTGACGATGCCGACGTGATAGGGCGTAACCCCCTCGGGCCAGATGATGCCCTTGTCGTCATGGCTCGCCTCGATGATGGCGCCCAGCAGGCGCGAGACGCCGATGCCGTGGCTGCCCATGTGGACCGGAACACGCTGGGCGTCGGGGCCGACCACGGTGGCGCCCATCGGCTCGGAATATTTGGTGCCGAAATAGAAGATCTGGCCGACCTCGATCCCGCGCGCGGAACGGCGGCGCTCCTCGGGGATCTGGGCGAAGACCGCCTCGTCATGGGTCTCGTCGGTGCGGGCGTAGCGGCTGGTGAATTCTTCCAGCACCGACTGGCATTCCTCGACGCTGTCATAGTCGATCTGGCGGTCGCCGAATTTCAGGTCGGTGATCTGGCTGTCATAGAACACCTCGGATTCGCCGGTTTCCGCCAGCACGAGGAATTCATGGGTATAGTCGCCGCCGATCGGCCCGCCATCGGCGCGCATCGGAATGGCCTGCAGGCCCATCCGCTCATAGGTGCGCAGGTAGCTCACGAGGTGGCGGTTATAGGCGTGCAGCGCGTCTTCCTTGGTCAGGTCGAAGTTGTAGCCGTCCTTCATCAGGAACTCGCGCCCCCGCATGACGCCGAAGCGCGGGCGGATCTCGTCCCGGAACTTCCACTGGATGTGGTAGAGCGTCAGGGGCAGATCCTTGTAGCTGTTCACATGGCTGCGGAAGATGTCGGTGACCATCTCCTCGTTCGTGGGCCCGTAAAGCAGGTCGCGCTTGTGGCGGTCCTTGATGCGCAGCATCTCCTCGCCATAGTCGTCATAGCGGCCGCTTTCGCGCCACAGGTCGGCGGATTGCAGCGTCGGCATCAGCATCGGGATATGCCCGGCGCGCTGCTGTTCCTCATGCACGATCTGCTGGATGCGGTTCAGGACCCGAAAGCCCATCGGCAGCCAGGAATAGATGCCCGCCGCTTGCTGCTTGATCATGCCGGCGCGCAGCATCAGCCGGTGACTGACGATCTGGGCTTCCTTGGGGTCTTCCTTCAGAACGGGCATGAAATAGCGCGACAGACGCATGGCGTAATCCTCATCATAGGCCGGACGGAGTTACCGCAGAGCGCATGACGGGGCAACGGGCTTCCTTGCAAGCTTCGTCAGGACGTTCCAAATAGGTCCTGACGCGCGCATATAGGAGTTCGGGACCATGCGACTGCCGGCACAGAAGCAGGTCTGGTATTGGAGCGCCGCATTGCTGGCGCTGCTTCTTGCCCTCTGGTCGCTGGGCAATGCCATCATGCCCTTCATCCTCGGCGCGGGCATGGCCTATCTGCTGGACCCGGTGGCCGACCGGCTGGAGCGGATGGGGCTGACCCGCACGGCGTCGGTGGTCGTCATCACGCTTGCCGCGATCCTGATCGTCGTCCTGGCCTTTCTGGTCGTGGTGCCGGTTCTGGTCCGCCAGACCACGGCGCTGATCAACACCGCGCCCGAGATGGCGGAAAAGCTGCAGCAATTCCTGATGACCCGCTTTCCGCAGGTCTTTACCGAGGGCAGCACGCTCAACAATGCGCTGACCGACGCGGCGAAGAACATCAGCGCGCGCGGCGGAGAGCTGCTCAGCGGCGTCCTCGGCTCGGTGATGAGCGTGTTCAGCATGCTCGCGCTGTTCGTCATCGTGCCGGTCGTGGCCTTCTACCTGCTGCTCGACTGGGATCACATGGTCGCGCGGCTGGACGAGTTGCTGCCGCGCGACCATGCGCCGACCATCCGCCATCTCGCGGGGGAGATCGACGTGGCGCTGTCCGGTTTCGTGCGCGGGCAGGGCGTGGTGATCCTGATCCTCGGGACGTTCTATTCGGTGGGCCTCGGAATCGTCGGCCTGCCTTTCGGCGTGGCGATCGGGGTGCTGGCGGCCTCGCTGTCCTTCATCCCCTATGTCGGGGTGGTGATCGGCGGGGTGACTGCGATCGGTGTCGCGCTGTTCAGCTTCTGGGGGGATCCGATCTGGATCGCTGCCGTCGTCGGCATCTTCATCATCGGCCAGATGGTCGAGGGGAACTACCTGCAACCGAAGATCGTCGGCGGCAGCATCGGCCTGCATCCGGTCTGGCTGATGCTGGCCTTGACCGTGTTCGGGTCGCTTTTCGGCTTCGTCGGGCTTTTGGTCGCGGTGCCGATGGCGGCTGCGCTTGGCGTGCTGGTGCGCTATGCGGTGGGCCGCTACAAGGAAAGCGCGATCTATACCGGGCGCGAGGTGCCCGCGCCGCCCGCGCCGCCGACGCTGATCGAGATCGTGCCGCGCGGCACCACCGCGAACGAGCGCAGGCTTGCCCAGCTTTCCCACGACCTGCGCGTGATGGAGATCCAGCGGCAGGAAAATCTGGCCGGGCTGCTCGACGATCATCTGGCCCGTGCCCAGGCGGGCGAGGTTGCGGACCCGCCCGCGGGTCCGCCCTCTCCCTCCGACCTGCACAAGGAGGCGCGACTGTCGCTGCAGGATGATCGGCATTCCTCCGGGAAGGGCGACTGAATCCTTGGCACGCCAGTTGCCCCTGGACCTGACCATACCGCCCGCCCTCTCGCGGGAGGATTTCCTGACGACCGCGGCCAACCGCGATGCGCTGGCGATGCTGGACGAACCGATGCGCTGGCCCGGCGGGCGCCTCTTGCTGATCGGCGGCGCGGGCGCGGGCAAGTCCCATCTGGCGCGGTTCTGGGCCGAGGAGAACGAGGCGCAGATCATCCGCGCCTCGGCGATCTCGCCCGCCTCGGTCGATGGGCTGATCGGGCGCGGCGGCGCGCTGGTGGTCGAGAACGCGCATCAGATCGCCGGCATATCCGAGGCCGAGGACGCGCTTTTCCACCTGTGGAACCTTGCCGGGGCGCGGCATGGGCTTTTGCTGATCACCGCCCGTCTTGCGCCGCGCGACTGGGGGATCGGCTTGCCCGACCTGCTCTCAAGGCTGGAATCGGCGGCGCAGGCCGTGCTTGGCCCGCCCGATGACGCGCTGCTGCCCGCCGTTCTGGTCAAGCTTTTCGCCGATCGCCAGATCCAGGTCGCGCCGGACGTGGTCGACTGGCTCGTCCTCAGGATGGAGCGCGATCTGGGCCTTGCGCGACACCTCGTCGCGGCGATAGACCGCAAGTCCCTTGCCGACCGGCGGCCCGTCACCCGTCGCCTCGCGGCCGAGCTACTGGACAAGATCACGCCCCCCGACGCATCCTCCGGACAATCACCGCATCCCGAGATCCGATGACCCAAGCCGACTTCCTGCGCATCGCCTTTCCTTCGCCACGCGAGCTTTCGGATGTGGGCGCCGATGATCCGACGCGTTTCTTCAACCGCGAGATCAGCTGGCTCAGCTTCAACTGGCGGGTTCTGGACGAGGCGCGAAATCCCCGCGTGCCGCTGCTCGAGCGGCTGCGCTTCCTGTCGATCTCGGCCACCAACCTCGACGAGTTCTATACCGTCCGCGTCGCCGGCCTGCGCGAGCTGGTGCGCGAGGGGAACGCGACGCTTTCCGATGACGGGCTGACTGCGGCCGAGCAGCTTGCGCTGGTCAATGCCGATGCGCGCCGGCTGATGGGGGCGCAGCAGGCGGTGTGGAACGGCCTTCGTCGCGAGATGGAGCTGGCCGACATCACCATCCTGTCGCGGTCGCGCGTGACCCGCGCCGAGGAGGAGTTCCTGCGCCGCTATTTCGCCGAGCAGGTCTTTCCGGTCCTCTCGCCCCTTGCGATCGATCCGGCGCATCCCTTTCCCTTCATCCCCAACCTCGGCTTTTCGCTTGCGGTGGAACTGGCGCGGGAAAGCGATGGCCGCCAGATGCAGGCCCTGCTGCCGATCCCGCAGCAGATCGCCCGCTTCATCCCGCTTCCGGGCCGCAAGCGCTTCCTGAGGCTGGAAGACCTGCTGCTGATGCATCTGCCAAGCCTATTCCCCGGCTATCGCGACATCGGGCATTGCGCCTTCCGCGTGCTGCGCGACAGCGACCTTGAGGTCGAGGACGAGGCCGAGGATCTGGTGCGCGAGTTCGAGACCGCGCTGAAGCGCCGCCGCCGCGGCTCGGTCATCCGCCTCAAGATCACCTCGGGCGCGCCGGACCGGATGCGCCGGTTGATCATGCAGGAACTGCATGTCGATCCCGAGGAAGTGGTCGAGGTCGAGGGGCTTCTGGGCATGGCCGACCTGCGCGAGCTGGTGCTGGACAGCCGGCGCGACCTGCAATGGCCGGCCTTCACCCCCCGCGTGCCCGAACGGGTGCAGGATCACGAGGGCGACATGTTCGCGGCGATCCGGCAAAAGGACATGCTGCTGCATCACCCCTACGAGACCTTCGACATGGTGGTGCGTTTCCTGCATCAGGCGGCGATCGACCCCAATGTCGTCGCGATCAAGCAGACGCTCTACCGGACCTCCTATGACAGTCCGATCGTCGATGCGCTTTGCGAGGCGGCGGAGGCCGGGAAATCGGTCACGGCGCTGGTCGAGCTGAAGGCCCGCTTCGACGAGGCGGCGAATATCCGGCAGTCACGCCGGCTCGAACGCTCGGGCGCGCATGTCGTCTATGGTTTCATGCAGTTCAAGACCCACGCGAAGATCAGCGCCGTGGTCCGGCGCGAGGGCGACCAGCTTGTCACCTATACGCATTTCGGGACCGGCAACTATCACCCGATCACCGCGCGGGTCTATACCGACCTGTCGCTGTTCACCTGCGACCCGGCGCTGGGGCGCGATGCGTCGAAGGTGTTCAACTTCCTGTCGGGATATGTGCAGCCCGAGGGGCTGGAAAACCTCGCGATCTCGCCCATCGACCTCAAGGAGAGGCTGCTGGAGCTGATCGCGCGCGAGGCGGACTATGCGCGGCGCGGCCGCCCGGCCGAGATCTGGGCCAAGATGAACAGCCTGATCGAGAAGGACGTGATCGACGCGCTTTATGCCGCCAGTCAGGCGGGCGTGCGCATCAACCTTGTCATCCGGGGCATCTGCGGCCTTCGTCCGGGCATCACCGGCCTTTCGGAGAATATCCGCGTCAAGTCGATCGTCGGCCGTTTCCTCGAACATTCGCGGATCGTCTGCTTCGGCAATGGTCAGGGCCTGCCATCCAAGCGCGCCCGCGTCTTCATCAGTTCGGCCGACTGGATGGACCGCAACCTCAACCGCCGCGTCGAGGCGCTGGTCGAATGCCATAACGAAACGGTCAAGGCGCAGATCACCAGCCAGATCATGGCCGCGAACATGGCGGACGAGGCGCAGAGCTGGTTGCTGCAGCCTGACGGGCGCTATCTGCGCTATCTTCCCGCGGGACGGGACGACCTTTTCAGCTGTCACAGGTTCTTCATGGAAAACCCTTCACTTTCGGGCCGTGGCAGCAAGGGGGCCAAGGACGTTCCGGCCCTCACACATTCGATGGATTGACGGAAGATCGCTATTGGCCCATTCGGGCCTCCCCCGTAATTTGTTGACGGAATCGAGAGCAGGCGCATGAATGGTGTAGTGACCACGAGCGGGCAAACTATCGAACCCTTCGGGAGATCGCTTTTCGAGCGCGCCTCGGAACGGGCATTGAGCCGGGTGGGCGTGGTCGATGTCGGCTCGAACTCGATCCGCATGGTGGTCTTTGACGGGGCCGCCCGCTCTCCGGCATATTTCTACAACGAGAAGGTGATGGCCGGGCTGGGGCAGGGGCTGTCCGCCACCGGCCGGCTGAACCCCGAAGGCGTGCGCCGCGGCATGTCCGCGCTGAAACGCTTTGCCGCGCTGGCTGAGGGGATGGGGATCAAGCCGCTGACCTGCGTGGCCACCGCCGCCGTGCGCGAGGCCGAGGACGGGCCGGATTTCCGCAAGGCGGTCGAGAAGGAAACCGGCCTGAAGCTCTGGGTCATTGACGGCGAGGAGGAGGCGCGGCTTTCCGCGCAGGGGGTGCTGCTGGGCTGGCCCGACGCCAAGGGTCTGGTCTGCGACATCGGCGGCAGTTCGATGGAGCTGGCCGAGGTCAGCGACGGCAAGGTGGGCCGCCGCATCACCACGCCGCTTGGCCCCTTCCGCCTGCAGCAGATCAAGGGCGGCGCCAGCGGCCTGCGCGCCCATATCCGCAAGATCATGGACGAGGCCGCAGCCCAACTCGGGCGCGGGCATGAGCAGGTCTATCTGGTCGGCGGCTCGTGGCGCGCCGTCGGGCGGCTGGACATGGAGCGCGTCAATTATCCGATGACGGTCCTGCACGAATACCGGATGACGCCGCAAGCGGTCCTCCAGACCGTGAAATGGATCGACGAGCAGAACCTGACCGAGTTGCGCGGGCGGCTGGGCATCTCGGCCAGCCGCATGGATCTCGTGCCGCTGGCAAGCCAGGTCTTGCGCGAACTGGTCCAGAGCTTCGAGCCGAAATCGCTGGCCATCTCGTCCTATGGCATCCGCGAGGGGCTGCTCTACGAGCAGATGCCGCCCAGCCTCAGGGCGCGGGATCCGCTGATCGAGGCGGCGCGATTCGCCGAACGGCAGATGGCGCGGATGCCGGGTTTCGGCAAGCGCCTCTATCATTTCCTCCAGCCCATCTTCAAGGATGCCGATCCGTCGCTGGACCGTCTTGTCCGGGTCGCCTGCCTTCTGCACGACACCACCTGGCGCACCCACCCGGACTATCGCGCCGATGCCTGTTTCGACAATGCGACGCGGGCCAATATGGCGGCGCTCTCGCATCCCGAGCGGGTGTTCCTCGGGCTTTCGCTGCTGCACCGTTATCGCAATAGCCATTCGAGTTCGGCCATGGCGCCGCTTTTCGCCCTGCTCGACGTCGAGCAGATGCGTAACGCCGAGGTTCTGGGCAAGGCCATGCGTTTTGGCGCCATGTTCTCGGTCAAGGATCCTGCCGAGGCGGGCGAGTTGAAATATGCCAACAAGAAGAAGCGCCTCGAATTGCGGCTGAGCAAGGTCGGCGCCGCGTTGATGGGCGAGGTCGCCGAGGCCCGGTTCAAATCGCTCGCCGCGGCGCTGGGGGCCGAGCCGATCGTCATTTTCAGCTGATTTCGGGTGCGGGGCCGCTACGCGGTGCCAAAACCTGTCCTTTTGGATAGTAAGGCACTGTCACAAAAAGGAAAAACCTGTCGTAACGGACAGGTTTCCCTCGCCCCGGCAATGTGGCAAATAGTCATTCAAGGGAATGGAAGGCCAAGATGTTGTGGTTAGCCGGTTCTTTTGTGCGGCCCGCCTTCCCTTGATTTGTTTGTTGATGATCATGCCGTTTTGGTAGAGTTGGGGCGGCTTCAGCCGCCCCAAGTCCTCTCCAGCACCCGCAGCCAGTTCTTCCACGCGATCTTCTCGACCAGTTCCTGTCCGAAGCCGTGATCCAGCATGGCCTGGGTCAGCGCCTGAAGCTTCGAGGCGTCGGAAATCTCCTCGGGCATCTGCGCGCCGTCATAATCCGAACCCAGCGCAACCCCGTCCTCGCCCAATATGCCCAGCAGATGATCGAGGTGGCGCAGCATCACCTCGAACCCGTGCATCGGCTCGCGCCGGCCTTCGGGATCGAGGAAGCCCACGGCATAGTTCAGCCCGACCAGCCCCTCGGTCCCGGCGATGACCTGCAATTGCCGGTCGGTCAGGTTGCGCGAACTGGGTGCGACGGCATGGGCGCAACTGTGGCTCGCAACTAGAGGCGCGTCCGAAAGCGCGGCGATGTCGTCGAAGCCCTTCTCGTTCAGGTGCGACAGGTCCAGCATGATGCGAAGCTGGTTGCATTCGCGCACCAGCGCCTTGCCCGCGGCGGTCAGGCCCGGTCCGGTATCGGGCGAGGACGGGAAGGCAAAGGGGACGCCGTGGCCATAGCGGGTCGGGCGCGACCAGACCGGGCCGATCGACCTAAGGCCCATGGCGTGCCAGACATGCAGCGCATCCATGTCGGCGACGGGCTCCGCCCCCTCGATATGCAGGATCGCGGCGATCTTTCCGGCGGCGATGGCCTCGCGGATCTGGGCGGCGCTGCGGCAGATGGCCAGCGTTCCGCTGCGCTCCATCGCCATGAGTTGGCCTGCCTGGGCGAGGGCATGGGGCAGGGCGTCGACGTTTGCGACCTCATCGGGCAGGGGCAGGGAGAAGGGCGGGTTCTGCTTCATCAACGCGGCCACCGCGTCATCGGGACCGGCGGGCGAGGGGGTCCAGATCGCGAAGAAGCCGCCGACCATGCCGCCCGCGCGCATCCGGGGCAGGTCGAGATGCCCGGTCCCGTCGCCTTCCAGCCAGAGCCGGTCGCGGCTCTCGCCCGCCTCGACCATGCGTTGAAGAAAATCGTTGTGACCGTCGAATACCGGAATCATGGATCGTCCCCTTCAGATTGGGTCGCACCATGCGCCCGATGCAAAAGACCTTCAACCTCGGGCAATTCGGCGTAGCATGGGATCATGCGAGGCAGAGGAGACCCAGCAGTGACCACGATCGCCAAGGAATTTCAGGGCCAGACCGTCATCTGCACCTTCGAGGTGACGCCCGGCACCGCCCATGACGTGCTGGATGCGCTGGCGGCCGCCTATGACGAGGTGATCCGCTTCCAGCCCGGCTATGTTTCGGGCGCGGTGCACCTGAACGACGCGCAGACGCGAATCGCCACCTATTCGCAATGGCGCGACCGCCGCGATTATCAGGCCATGCTGCGCAACGAGGAGATGCGCAACCGGAACCGCACCATCCACTCCATGTGCCGCCATTTCGAGCCGGTGATGTATGACGTGATCGAAACCTGGCAGGTCTGAACACGCCCGCCCGCGGGATGCCGATTTCGGGTGCAACCCGTCTTTTCTGAACCTAGTCTGGCCCAAAACGAACCGAGAGGGGCAGGCATGGCCGGACGGATCATCACCGTTGCACAGCAGAAGGGCGGATCGGGCAAGACGACGATCGCGGTCAATCTTGCCGTCGCGCTCAGGCGTCGCGGGCACAGCGTCGCGCTGCTCGACACCGATCCGCAGGGCAGCATGGGCCGCTGGTTCCTCGAACGGCTGGAGCGGCTGGGCGAGGATGAGGGGCTGGAATTCGGCACCTCCTCCGCCTGGGGCGCAAGCTATGAATCCGAGAAATTGAAGAAGCGCTTCGATTTCGTCATCATCGACACGCCGCCCAAGATCGACAGCGACCTGCGCCCGGCGCTGCGCGTGGCGGATCTGGTGCTGGTCCCGGTCGCGGCGAGCCATGTCGATCTATGGGCAACCGAGGGCGTGCTGGACCTCGCCCGGCGCGAGAAATGCGATACGCTGATCATCCTGAACCGGACCAAGCCGAACACGCGGCTGGCGATCGAGGTTGCGGGCCGCGCCACCGAGCTGGGCGCAGAGGTCGCGACCGCGCAGCTTGCCAATCGGGTGATCTATGCCGAGACGCTGGGCATGGGCCTCGCCGCGTCGGACAATGCCCGCAACCCGGCCGCACGGGACGAGGTCGGCGTGTTGACTGACGAGGTGCTGACCTGGCTTCCCTGAATCCGGGCGGTTTGTCGCCGGAATGACCGGGCGGTAACGACTTCGCGAAACTTTTCCCCGGATGCCGCGTTTCGCCGGCGTCCCGGACGAGGAGCCCTTCGATGAAGTTCGCCCTGCCTGCAGTGATCCTCTTGCCGCTGCTGATCGCCTGCGTGCCCGAAGCGCAGGAGGTCGATGTGTCCGCCCCGTCGGCTCCGCTCGCGGACGACACATGCGGGGCGAACCGGTTTCAGGATCTGATCGGCCAGAACGCGCCCACGATCACCGTGCCGGCCAACGCGCCCTATCGCAGCTATCGCAGCGGCGATCCGGTGACGATGGACTTCAACATGAAGCGGCTCAATTTCGAGCATGACAAGTCCGGCAAGCTGGTGCGGGTAAGCTGCGGCTAGTGGTGCCGCTTCGACCGCTTGTTGCCGCCGCGCTGGCCCGCGCGTCCCGCGGTCGAGCGTCCCGATGACTTGACCGCTTCTTCGGCCGCTTCCTCGATCACCGACTGGCGGGCAAGGGGATCATCCGCCACGGCGAGTTCCACCGCCTCGAGCCGCTTCACCTCGTCCCGCAGCCGCGCCGCCTCCTCGAATTCGAGGTTCTCGGCCGCCTTGCGCATCTGCGTGCGCAGCGCGTCGAGATGGGCCGAGAGATTGGCGCCGACCATGGGCCGGTCCACCCGGGTGGTGATCCGGGCCTGATCGGTGTCGCCCTGCCACAATCCGGCCAGCACATCCTCGACATTCTTGCGGACGGTCTGCGGCGTGATGCCATGCGCCTCGTTATAGGCCATCTGCTTTTCGCGCCGCCGCTCGGTCTCGGCCATGGCGCGTTCCATGCTGCCGGTGATGCGGTCGGCATACATGATGACGCGACCATCGGCATTCCGCGCCGCCCGCCCGATCGTCTGGATCAGCGAGGTTTCCGAGCGCAGGAAACCTTCCTTGTCCGCGTCCAGAATGGCGACGAGGCCGCATTCGGGGATGTCCAGCCCCTCGCGCAGCAGGTTGATCCCCACCAGCACATCGAAGGCGCCCAGCCGCAGGTCGCGCAGAATCTCGATCCGCTCGATCGTGTCGATATCCGAATGCATGTAGCGCACGCGGATGCCCTGCTCGTGCAGGTATTCGGTCAGGTCCTCGGCCATGCGCTTGGTGAGCGTCGTGACCAGTGTGCGATAGCCCGCCGCGCTGACCTTGCGCACCTCGTCCATGACGTCATCAACCTGCGTTTCGACCGGGCGGATCTCGATCACCGGGTCCAGAAGGCCGGTGGGGCGGATCACCTGCTCGGTGAAGACGCCGCCGGTCTGGTCCATCTCCCATTGCGCGGGCGTGGCGCTGACAAAGACCGATTGCGGGCGCATCGCGTCCCATTCCTCGAATTTCAGCGGCCGGTTGTCCATGCAGGAGGGCAGGCGGAAGCCATGCTCGGCCAGCGTGAACTTGCGCCGGAAGTCGCCGCGATACATGCCGCCGATCTGCGGCACGCTGACATGGGATTCGTCGGCAAAGACGATGGCATTGTCGGGAATGAACTCGAACAGCGTCGGCGGCGGCTCGCCCGGCGCGCGGCCGGTCAGGTAGCGGGAATAGTTTTCGATCCCGTTGCAGACGCCGGTGGCCTCCAGCATCTCGAGGTCGAAATTCGTCCGCTGCTCCAGCCGCTGCGCCTCCAGAAGCTTGCCTTCGTCCTGAAGCTGCTTCAGCCGTCCCTGAAGTTCGGCCTTTATCCCCTTGATTGCCTGCTGCATTGTCGGGCGCGGGGTGACGTAGTGGCTGTTCGCATAGATGCGGATCTGCTTGAAACTGTCGGTCTTGGCGCCGGTCAGGGGATCGAATTCGGTGATCGCCTCCAACTCGTTCCCGAAGAAATCAAAGCGCCATGCCCGGTCCTCGAGGTGGGCGGGCCAGACCTCGACCACATCGCCCCGGACGCGGAAGCCGCCGCGCTGGAAGGCCGCGTCGAGGCGGCGGTACTGCTGCGCGACCAGCTCCGCCAGAAACTCGCGCTGGTCATAAAGCTGACCGACGACCATGTCCTGCGTCATCGCCGAATAGGTCTCGACCGAGCCGATGCCGTAGATGCAGGACACCGAGGCGACGATGATCACGTCATCGCGCTCCAACAGCGCCCGCGTGGCCGAGTGGCGCATCCGGTCGATGGCCTCGTTGATCTGGGATTCCTTCTCGATATAGGTGTCGCTGCGGGCGACATAGGCTTCGGGCTGGTAATAGTCGTAATAGCTGACGAAATACTCGACCGCGTTATCGGGAAAGAAGCCCTTGAACTCGCCGTATAATTGCGCGGCGAGGGTCTTGTTCGGGGCAAGGATGATCGCCGGGCGCTGCGTCGCCTCGATCACCTTGGCCATGGTGAAGGTCTTGCCGGTCCCGGTCGCGCCCAACAGCACCTGGTCGCGCTCGCCCTCGTCCACGCCCTGCACAAGCTCGACGATCGCGGTGGGCTGGTCGCCGGCGGGCTCGAATTCGGACTGCATGACGAAGCGCCGGCCGCCTTCCAGCTTTGGCCGCGTGACCTCGGGAAAGCGCGTCATCGGAGCGTTGGTGTTGTTGTGACCCATGGTTTCACCTTTGTTCCCCTCGGGGAATCTGGCACGTCCTGCCGGGGATGCAAGGCCTGCGGCGCGATTTCTGCCATCGGCGCGGTGGATCTTGATCCGGCCCCGCAGTTGGGGGATAAGACCGGCAAGCAAGAACAGAGGTTTCCCGCCAATGCGAGTCCGCATCTACAAGCCTTCCCGCAACGCGATGCAGTCGGGCACTGCGCGCAGCAAGAACTGGGTGCTGGAGTTTCCCGCCGCCGACCCGCGCGAGATCGACCCGCTGATGGGCTGGACCAGCAGCGACGACACCCAGAGCCAGGTGCGCCTGCGCTTTGCCACCCGCGAGCAGGCCGAGGATTACGCGCGCGAGCAAGGGCTGGATTTCCAGGTGATGGAGCCGCAGATCCGCGCCGCCAACGTCCGCCCCCGCGGCTATGGCGAAAATTTCGCCACCGACCGCCGCGGACCCTGGACGCATTGATGTTGACAATCGGACCATAGTTACCGCCAAATCGGGTAAGTTACGAACGGTTCGGGGCAAAGGTTCAGCAAGTCATTGATTTAACGTGGCTGCCTGCTGGGCGGCCACGTTGCTTTTTGGGGACCGGCTTAATCGGCGCTGGTTTCACCGTTCATTCCGACAGCATGCGCGGCAATGGCGCGCTCTTCAGCGGCTCGACGAGTTCGAGATCAACTCCAAGCGCGACACTGGTTCCGACACTGCATGGTCCGGGCAGACGGAGAGACCCACAAACGCAGTCCAGCACGATACAAGGAGAAGGCGGGTCGAAAAGGTGTCTTCAGGCACAATGTGCCGTTCACTGAGGCGCTGCCGCCTGCCCAGTAAGGACGCGAAAGCCCCAAACCGGACGCTCACGTAACGAGCGGCGAATGACCGATCCGTGTCGGCCGTTAGGTAGACGCGGCACTTTCGTTTCATGAGTGCGGGCCGCTCCAAGTCGGCCCGCTTATCGTTTATCGGCAATCTTGCATCAGGCGACGTTACTCAAAGTCGGGTAGTCGGTATAGCCCGCGGCGTTTCCACCGAAATAGGTCGCCCGATCAGCCGGATTCATCTCTGCGCCCGCCTTGAGGCGGGCCGGAAAATCCGGGTTGGACAACACGAGCTGCCCATAGGCTTCGACATCTGCAGTGCCCGAGGCGACATCGCTGCCGACCTGATCCAGTGTCCGGCCAGGCCGGTTGAGGATCAGCACTCCATTCCAGAGACCGCGGACGTCCTGCAGCAGAGCCTCGTCGCCAAGATGCACGAGGTGGACATAGGCGAGGCCGAGCTGGTTCAGTTCGCTGACCAGATGGCGATAAAGATCCGGGCCCTCCTGGCCTTCGTCCAGTCCGCCCAGCGTCGCGCCCGGGGAGAGGCGGATGCCGGTGCGATCGGCGCCGATTTCGTCGGCCACGGCGCGGGCTACCTCGATGGCGAAGCGGGCGCGGTTCGCGATCGAACCGCCATAGGCATCGGTCCTGAAATTGGCATTCGGCGCGAAGAACTGTTGGATCAGATATCCGTTGGCGCCGTGGATCTCGACGCCGTCAGCGCCGGCCTCGACGGCACGGCGTGCCGCATAGCGGAAATCTTCGATAACGCGCGCGATCTCCTCGGTCGCGAGTGCCCGAGGTTCGGGGACAGGCTGCATCCCACTTGCCGTGAAGATCTGGTCGGCGGGCGCGATGGCCGATGGGGCCACGGCTTTCGCGCCGTTAACATTGTCGGGATGAGATGTCCGACCGACATGCATCAACTGGATGAACAGGTGCGATCCCGCCGCATGGACGGCATCGCTGATCGTCCGCCATCCGGCGACATGGGCATCCGAGTAGATTCCGGGCGTGAAGATATAGCCTTGGCCCTCGGCGGATGGCTGGGTTCCTTCCGAAATCAGCAATCCGAGGCCGGCACGCTGCGCGTAATAGTTGGCCGCCAAGGCACCGGGCGTGCCGTCGGTTTCGGCCCGCGAGCGGGTCATCGGCGCCATGGCGAGACGATTCTGGAGGGTAAGCGTGCCGAGCGTAACGGTAGACCAGATGTCGGTCATGTGATGATCCTTTCCTAGGGTCCGCCCCTACGGGCGTTCATTCCTTGATCCAAGATAGGTGTTTCAAATGATGTTCTCATAGGCCATAGGATGGAACATCTCGGTCCACAGGTGGAACAGTTGAACCTCGAAGCCCTTAGCCTTTTTGTCATCGTGGCCCGGCTTGGCGGGCTGAATGCCGCCGCGAAAGACACGGGCGTGCCAAAGGCGACCCTCTCGCGACGCATCCGCGAACTGGAGGCCGGGCTGGGCACAATCCTCATGGACCGAAGCACCCGCGGGATGATCCTGACCCATGCGGGACGCAGATTATTCGAGCGTTCAGCGCCTCTCCTGGCCGATCTGGCCGCTGCCGAAGCCGAGGTCAGTGCCAGGGACGGTCAGGTTCGCGGTCATCTGCGGGTGTCGGTTCCGGCCCTTCTGGCCCGTGTCGGCATCGCGACATTCGCCGCGGACTTCCTCAAGCGCTATCCGAGCGTCACTCTGGAGCTGGATATCGACGATCGTTTCGTCGACCCTGTCCGCGACGGCTATGATCTGGTGATCCGCGCCAATCCCGATCCAGATTCGGAGCTGGTCGGCAAGTGTTTTCTGCGGACCCGAGGGATTCTGGCCGCGGCACCCGGCGTGGCCCAACCGGCTGGGCAGGATGTCGAGATTGCTGCCGTCATCTTGTCAGCCAACAGCGGCCAAAAGGAATGGGTCGCCTTGCAGGACGAGCAGGAGATCCGGCTGCGCCCGCGAGCGGTGTTGCGATGCTCGTCGATGATGATGGTCTATGACGCGGTTGTCGCCGGTGCCGGAGTGGGGATCTTGCCCGAATGGCTCGCGCGCCACGATGTCGAGGCTGGCCGGTTGATCGCCTGGGGCTATCTGCCCGAGCGATCTATTGGTGCGTGGGTGTTGCACCCGGCGACACATTTGACCAGCCCCAAAGTCCGCGCTTTCGTCGATGCGATTGTCGAATTCTTCCGAAGAGAAACTATCTTCTAATTGTGGGTAAAAAGACCTTGTTCCAGCGTCGCGGCAGCCTAGATCGCGGACATCCGCGAAAGTCGCGACGAACGACAGCTCTCCGGTCGCCGGGTAAGGCGCGTCGATGGTGGGATGGTCCCGATGCGTCACCGACGAGTGTCAGCTTCGTCCCACGATCGACGCTCGGAGCCCAAAGCTACCATTCGCAGTTGGGCTACCAACTATAGGCAGAACTTTCGCGTTCTGCCTATAGAAGCCGGCGCCCGGGCGCTGTTGCTGCGCGGCAGCTTCACGGAAGCGGTGGTTCGAGACGGCGCAGAAGTGTTACCGTCGAAGCTTTTCGTTTTGCCACGAAGCGGCTACTTATGCTCAGGATTTCGGACAGATCAAGAGTTGACGCTCTCGATCTGTTTTCTTGAGAAATCGAAGCTTCAGAACCCCTCGACGACGATCTTGCCCTTGGCAGTGCCTGCCTCGATCATCTTGTGGGCTTTGCGCAGGTTGGCTGCATTGATGGGCGACAGCACGTCGGACAAGGTGGTGCGGAGTCGGCCTGCGTCGATTTGTTCCGCGACAAAATTCAGCAGGTTGTGCTGCTCGATCATATCGGGCGTTTGGTGCATGGCGCGGGCGAACATGAATTCCCAATGCAGGCTGGCGGCCTTGGTCTTCATGCCGCCCATTGGCATCGGCAGGTCGGTGTCGTCGATCGACACGATGCCGCCTTCGGGGCGGATCAGTTCCACCGCAGCGGCCCAATGGCGCATGTCGTTGAAGATCGCGATGTGGTCGACATGCTGGAAGCCGAGGGCGCGGGTCTGCGCGATCATATCCTCGCGGTGGTTGATGGAATGATCCGCGCCAAGTTCCTTGACCCAGGCGATGGTTTCCGCGCGCGAGGCGGTGGCGATCACCGTTAGTCCCGCACGTTTCGCAAGCTGGATCGCGATGGAACCGACCCCACCCGCGCCGCCGATCATCAGGATGGTCTGGCCCGCATCCGCGCCGTCGCGGTCGATGCCAAGCCGGTCGAACATCGCCTCGTAGGCGGTAATGGTGGTCAGGGGCAGCGCCGCGGCTTCGGCGAACGACAGCGTCTTGGGTTTGAAGCCGACGATACGTTCGTCCACCAAATGGAACTGCTGGTTGGTGCCAGAGCGGGTAATGTCACCGGCGTAGTAGACCTCGTCACCCACCTTGAAGAGGGTCACGTCCGGTCCGACTTCGGCCACGATGCCTGCGGCGTCATAGCCTAGCACGCGGGGCGCGGGTTCGACCTTGTCCTTGGGACTGCGGACCTTGGTGTCGACGGGGTTCACGGCGATGGCTTTCACCTCGACCAGAATGTCGCGCCCGGTGGTAATGGGCTTCGGTAGCTCGACGTCCAGAAACGATTCCGGATCATCGACGGGCAGATAACGAGTCAATGCAACGGCTTTCATGGAAGTGCCTTTCTGAATTAATGGCCGAATTCGATGGTTACGAAGACCAGATCGCTTTCGCCGGTATTGGTTAGGTCGTGCACAAAGCTTGTCCGAGGCGACAGGTTGGGGAAGTTCTGGGTCTGGCCAACGCGGTATATGACGTCGATCACGCGCCCGTCTTCGCGACGGGACTGCGCCCGGCCATCGGTCAGCACTGTCCAAAGATAAGGACGATCATGGCGATGGGCCGCCATGGTCTGACCCGGCGCAAGGCGCAGATGCCAGACGCGCAGTCCGTCGCCCTGATGGACCAGATCGGTGCCGATCCGGTCGTTGTCGCGGGCTGCTTCGATATCCTCGGCGCTCAACGGGGCAATCATGACGCCAGCGCGGGATAGGAGGTGTAGCCCTCCGCCGTGCCGCCGAACAAGGCGGCGCCGTCGAAGTCGGCAAGCGGCAGATCTTCGGCATACCGGCGCGGTAGATCGGGGTTGGCAATGAATGGGCGGCCAAAGGCGACCACATCGGCAAGTCCCGAGGCAAGCATCGCTTCGGCACGCGCACGGTCGTATTTTCCAGCCACGATCACCGCGCCGTTAAATGCGGCGCGCAGGTCGTGGCGGAAGGCGTCCGGTGTGACGGGCGCATCGTCCCAATCCGCTTCGGCGATGTGGGCGTAGGTCAGGCCACGGCAGCCCAATTCGCGGATCATTGTCAGGATTGTAGCAGGCGCTTCGGCATCGTTCATGTTTCGCTGTGTGATGAAGGGGGAGATGCGGATACCCACACGGTCGGCGCCGACTTCTGCAGCCACGGCCTCGAACACCTCGACCGCGAAGCGGATGCGGTTTTCCACGCTACCGCCATACTGATCGGTCCGGTGGTTCGACGTCGTGCGCAGGAATTCATCGATCAGATACCCGTTAGCGGCGTGGATCTCGACCCCGTCGAAGCCGGCCGCCACGGCATTGCGGGCAGCTTTGGCGTAATCGGCGACCACCTCGGCAATCCCTTCGACGGTCAGTGCGCGAGGCACAGGGCTGGGCACCATGCTGCCCTTGCCGGTTGCCGGATCGACCACCCACACCGACGCATTAGGGGCCAGCGCCGAGGGCGCGACGGGTTTGCCGTCGGCGTGGAAACTCTCATGGCTCATCCGGCCTACATGCCAAAGTTGCGAGAAGATGCGCCCGCCGTTTGCGTGAACGGCATCCGTGACCCTGCGCCAGCCCGCGACCTGCTCGGCCGAGTGGATGCCGGGCGTATAGGAGTAGCCTTGGCCTTGCGGGCTTATCTGCGTCGCCTCCGTGATGATCAAAGCGGCACTGGCGCGTTGGGCATAGTATTCGGCCATCAGATCGGTCGGCACATTACCCGGCTGCGCGCTACGCGAGCGGGTCATCGGCGCCATGGCCATACGGCTCGGCAGGGTGACGGCGCCAAGATCGAACGGGGTAAACAGGCTGGTCATCATTATCTCGCAATGTCTGGGGGTAAGTATTCGCCGCGAAAGACGGCTTCGATCAATGCGCCCCCGGGGGCGCGTAAGAACAGTCGACGTTCGTTAATATCGGGCAGGTCCATGGGGCTGTAAGGGATGCCCATCCGCTCCAGCTTGTCACGGAAGGCCGCGTAACCTTTCAGGCGGAACCCGACATGGTCCCATCCGTCGCCGCCTTTGCTTGCGCTATGCCCGCCGATCAAGTGGACCACAGGCTCGTCACCCGCATAAAGCCAGTGGCCGGGGATGCGGCGGATGGCAGCGGGGCGCGTGCCCTCGGTCAAGTCGAGCAGGTCCATGAAAAAGCCCCGCGTGGCAGCAAGGTCTGAGGTGCGAAGCGTTGCGTGGTCCAGTTGCATGACGGTGTTCCTTTGCTGCGGCAGATTTACGCCATGCGGATAACCATGATAATACGGCATTCGATGAAATCATAATTCGGAAAAAACGAATGCTGCTGGAGAACCTGTCGCTGTTCCTGCGGATCGTCCGTCACGGCAGCCTGGCCGCAGCAGGGCGCGAGGCGGGGCTTTCGCCTGCCACCGTCTCCGAACGCCTTGCAACGCTGGAAGCACATTACGGCGTGCGCCTGCTGACCCGCACCACCCGCGCGCTTAGCCTGACGGAAGAAGGCCGCGCCTTGGCCGAAGGTGCTCCGAACCTTCTGGCCGAGGCAGAGGAGCTGGAGGCCCGCCTGCGCGAAGGCGTCAGCCATGTTGCGGGGCCTATCCGCATCTCGGCTCCCAGCGATCTGGGGCGCAACCGCATCGCGCAATTGCTGGACGAGTTCGCCGCAACCTATCCTGCGGTCAGCATCGATCTGCATCTGAGCGACGGTTACATCGACCTTGCCGCACAGGGAATCGACATGGCGATCCGCTACGGTGATCTTGCCGACAGCTCGATGATGGTGCGCGTGCTCGCTCCGAGCGCCCGTATCGTGTGCGCCGCCCCCATCTATCTGGACCGCCACGGGGTTCCGGAACATCCCGACGATCTGACTGTTGATTTCCACCCAGAACTGACCCGGGTTGGCGCGTAATTTCCATTGAGATTTGACCCATGTGACCCTTCCCCAACGCGATGAGCGGCGGGGAGCAACGGAGTGATCCACATGGGACTTTT
>Ga0160472_100148_pt1 | contig 103051 bp, 112 predicted proteins | sample HID1973M_E11MG_FD_108267 | JGI IMG/M metagenome (GOLD analysis project Ga0160472, IMG submission 108267) | Enriched mosquito-associated microbial communities from UW Madison campus, WI, USA - HID1973M_E11 MG | ecosystem: Host-associated > Arthropoda: Insects > Digestive system > Unclassified ... | reverse complement strand
TGACGAAGCACAGCCATAATCTGCGGTTCCGTGAAACGGCTCTTTCTCATTCGAATCTCCTCAGCTCACGCTACGAGAAAATTCTACTTATGCAGCCCCTTAACCTGGGGGAGGATTACCGAATGCCCGCTCTTCGCCCCGCATGGCCGAGCGTTCGATTGCGGGCATCCCGCCCGGCCACGTCGAAGCGTCGCGCGACGCCGAGCATGGTGAACCAAGCCGCGACGATCATGTCGTTTTCAGCGTCTGACCAGTTCTCGGATGTCATGTGTGTGAGGCTAGGGCGGGAGCATCCGGCTGTCACCGGCAAAGTTGATCCGACGCCATGGGCTCAGCGAATGCTCGATTTCGGTCCTGTCCACTTTGCTGAACCCGAGATCGAACTCGGCAAAGCGTTTAGAAATTATATATCTCAAACAGATAGATAGAATTACTTCACCGAAACCAGCTCAGGCAACAGCTTTGGAGAAATTCGCAAGCAGAGAAGGGATTTCGGGCCTGATTGATCATCGTCGGTGAAGCGGCGCACGTCCATAACCCTCTAAAACAACGAGAAAATTGCAGTGCTGTTCTATAGGGAGATTGGTTTTGCCAAGCCAAGTGGCGGAGGAGGTGGGATTCGAACCCACGGTGGAGTTGCCCCCACGTCGGTTTTCAAGACCGGTGCATTAAACCGCTCTGCCACTCCTCCGACAGGATGGGACTAGCGCGAAGCGTGGCGGGCGGCAAGGGGTGGGTGTGTCATTCCGCCGCCTGCGCCATGGGGTTGTTCGGATGCTTCGTCCAGTTGGAATAAGGCTGGACGATGCGACCGGTGCGGGTGTCGATCTCGCCGACGGCCAATTCGCGCATGGTGATGCAGTTCTCGACCGGGCAGATGTCGACGCAAAGGTTGCAGGCGACGCATTCCTCTTCCTTGACGGTGAAGACGCGCCCCGGACCCATGGCGATCGCCTGATGCGAGGTGTCCTCGCAGGCAGCATAGCAACGGCCGCAGCCGATGCAGGCTTCCTGGTCGATCACCGCCTTGGTGGTGTAGTTCAGGTTCAGATACTGCCAGTCGGTGACGTTCGGGACCGCGCGCCCGACCAGATCGGAGAGCGCGATCTCCTTTTCGTCCAGATAGTCGCGCAGGCCCGAGATCATTTCCTGCACGACCTTGAAGCCATAGGTCATCGCGGCGGTGCAGACCTGGACCGTCCCGGCGCCGAGGGCCATGAACTCGGCCGCGTCGCGCCAGGTGGTGATGCCGCCGATGCCGCTGATCGGCAGGCCGCGGGTGGCGGGGTTGCGGGCGATCTCGGCCACCATGTTCAGCGCGATCGGCTTGACCGCCGGGCCGCAATAGCCGCCATGACTGCCCTTGCCGTCGATGGTGGGCTGGGGCGCGAAGAGGTCGAGGTCGACCGAGGTGATCGAGTTCACGGTGTTGATCAGGCTGACGGCATCGGCGCCGCCACGCATCGCGGCCTCGGCGGGTTTGCGGACATCGGTGATGTTGGGGGTCAGCTTGACGATGCAGGGCATGCGCGAATGTTGCTTCACCCAGCGCGTGACCATCTCGATATATTCGGGAACCTGGCCCACGGCCGAGCCCATGCCGCGCTCGGCCATGCCATGCGGGCAGCCGAAGTTCAGCTCCACCCCGTCGGCGCCGGTATCCTCGACCTGTTTCAGGATCGCTTTCCAGCTTTCCTCGTCGCAGGGGACCATCAGGCTGATGACCAGCGCCCGGTCCGGATAGTCGCGCTTGACGGACTTGATCTCGCGCAGGTTCACTTCCAGCGGGCGATCGGTGATCAGCTCGATATTGTTGATGCCCAGTACGCGGCGGTCGGCGCCATAGACGACGCCGTAGCGCGGACCGTTCACGTTGACGACCGGCGGACCTTCGGAGCCGAGCGTCTTCCAGACGACGCCGCCCCAGCCGGCCTGAAAGGCGCGGCGGACGTTCACTTCCTTGTCGGTGGGCGGGGCCGAGGCAAGCCAGAACGGGTTGGGTGACTTGATCCCGACGAATTCAGTGGCAAGTGCGGACATGGAACCTCCTCTGGCTACGTCAAGGACGTGGCTGGTTCAGCTGGTTGCGGATGATTTCGCTGCGGTGACGGAAGACATTGGCGCGGGTCAGATGCGTGGCGGAAAGCCCGGCGCGCTGGATGAGGTCGGCGAGGCGGGGGCGGTCGGCGCCGAGGGCCGCAATCGCCTCGATCAGGGCGGAGGTGTCGCCCCGCTGCACGAGGATGCCGGCGCCCTGTTCTCCGGTAAGCTCGGCCGAGTAGGGGTCCCGATAGCCGATCAGCGGGGTCGCGGAATGCAGGCTCTCGATCAGGTTGCGCGGGGATTCGTCGGTGAGATGGCAAAAAAGCAGCAGATCCGCCGCGCGATAGGCGCCGCGCACCTTTTCGGGATCGGAAACGAAGCCTTCGAAGCGAAGCTCGTCCGAGGTCAGGCCGGCGGCGGTCGCGGCTTGCCGCAATTCGTCCAGCATCTCGCCGTCGCCAAGCCAGCGGGCCCGGAACGCGACCCCGCGCGCCTTGAGGCCGGCGATGACGCCCAGCCAGTCGCGCGGGCCTTTCATCGCGGCGGCGCGGCCGCAATAAAGGATGTTCAGCGGCCCCGTGGCGGCGCGGGCGGCCTTTTCCGCCACAAACTCGCCCGAGACACGGTCGCTTTCGGTGAAATGGACGTCCTCGACCTGATAGGGATTGCGGGCGATGTCCTTGAAATGGTCAAAGACCGTGGCGCCATGCAGCAGGGCAAGGTCCGCCAGCCGGGCGGCGCGGTTCTCGTGATAGGAGAACACTGCCGCGCGCAGGTTGGTCTTGAGCCGCGCGGCGGCGGAATCTCCGGTCTCGGCCCGGGCGACCTGCGATTCCACGCGATCGAACCACACGGCATGGGGCATCTGGTGGCGGCGCGCGACCGAGGCCGCGATCTCGCCCGGATCGCCTATCCAGCCGCCATAGGCGAAGGTCCGGTAGCGTGCCTTCCGCATCAGTTCCAACATCCGCCCCTCAACTGCGCGACGCTGGCCGAAAAGCGTCCTGAGGCTGTAGGTGTTGGGCAGTGCCACGGTCTCGATCTCGGGGGCGGTGATGCCTTCGGCCTCGGCATCCTGCCAGCCCGGCGGGGCGGGGCCGTCGCGGCAGATCGAGAAGGCGGTGACGTGGTCGAAATTCTCGCGCCACGCCTTGAGGCCGAGGATGGTCTGCCGTTCGGCCAGAAGCCGCCCGCGACTGTCGCGAAACAGGGGGGAACTGAAGCCGAGCAGCAGAGAATCATCATGTGGGACCATCAAGCGCCTCGTGGATGTCCTCGGCCGCGTCGCGTCCTTCGGCGACTGCGGTTACTGTAAGGTCATCCCCGCCGGCGGCGCAATCGCCCCCCGCCCACACACCCGGAAGTGAAGTCCGGCCCCGGCCAGTCACGGTGATTTTCCCCCCGGAAAGCGCAAGGCCGGCCGGGGTATCGGCAAGCCTCTGGCCGATGGCGCGCAGAAGCTGGTCGCAGGGCAGGCGAAAACGCTCGCCCGTATCTTCCAGACCGAGCGCGCCTTCGCGGGTGAAGGTGAACTCGACCTCGCGCACGGTGCCATTGCCGTGGATGGACAGCGGCACGGCATTGCAGATGATGCGCACGCCTGAGCGGGTGGCGTGGTCCTGCTCATGCGCGCTGGCCGACATCCGCTCCTGTCCGCGGCGATAGACGATGGTGACGTTCTGCGCCCCCAGCAGCTTCGCCTGGACTGCCGCATCAACCGCGGTCATGCCGCCGCCGATCACCACCACGTCCCGGCCGACGGGCAGGGCGGAGAGATCCTCGGCCTGCCGCAGATCGCGGATGAAATCGACCGCATCATCGACATGACCCCGATCCTCGCCTTCGGCGCCAAGCGCGTTGACGCCCTGAAGGCCGAGACCGAGGAAGACCGCGTCGAATTCGTCGCGGAGGCCGTCCAGCGTCAGGTCGCGCCCCAGCGCCTTGCCGTTCTCAAGCGTGATGCCGCCAATGCCCAGCAACCATTCGACCTCGCGCCCGGCGAAACCGTCCACGGCCTTGTAGCTGGCGATTCCGTATTCGTTCAGGCCGCCTGGCTTCGGGCGTGCGTCGAAGAGGACGACGTCATGGCCCTTGGCGGCAAGGCGATGCGCGGCCGAAAGCCCGGCCGGGCCGGCGCCCACCACGGCGATGCGCTTTCCGGTCGCCGGGCCGCGCTGGAACGGATGCTCGCCCTCGGCCATCAGGTGATCGGTGGCATAGCGTTGCAGGGCGCCGATCTCGACCGGCTTCCCCTCGGCCTCCATGCGGACGCAGGCGCCTTCGCAAAGGTTTTCGGTCGGACAGACGCGGGCGCAGATGCCGCCGAGGATATTCTGGTGAAAGATCGTCCGGGCCGCCGCATCCGGCGTGCCGGTGGCGATCTGGCGGATGAACAGCGGAATGTCGATCGAGGTCGGACATGCGGTGACGCAAGGCGCGTCATAGCAGAAATAGCAGCGATCGGCCGCGATCCTGGCCTCGTTCGGGTCAAGCGGCGGCGCGACATCGGAGAAATTCAACGCGTAGGATTGGGCGGGCAGACGCCCCGGCACCACGCCGGAGGTGAGCTGGCTGTTGGTCATCCCGTGACCTCCCTGCTTGCTTGTTCTTTTGCGACTTCTTGCAAATCAGGCTGACACAGCTCCATTTTTTTATCAAATGGACAAATTTTCCGGGCACGGAATTGATGTGTTAGATTAGGTATTCATCTTAATTGGCTGATTATTATGTGACTATTATTGAAATTTTATCACGCATTCGACGAGCTATCGCGCGAATATCGTCCGAATGACGGGACAATTTCCGGCCAGGTGCCGCTATCAGGCGCCTAGCTGCACAACCAGAAGGCAGCCAGGGCATGAAAGCCTTGTCCCAAAGCCCAACGAAGTGATTCGTATGGCGCTGTCGGGGATCATGTCTGCGCGGTCAGGCCGGCAGGACCAGACCCGCCGAAAGCCCGCCCAGATCCGCGCGTTCCAGCCGCAGCCTGCCGCCATGCAGCGCGGCGAGGTCGGCGACAATGGCAAGGCCGAGGCCGCTGCCGGGGGGGCCGCTCTCGTCCAGACGGCCACCGCGGGCGATGGCGATGGCATGATCCTCGTCCGACATGCCGGGTCCGTCATCCTCGATGGCGATGGCCAGCCTGTCGCCGGCCTCGGGGCGGGCGCTGATGCGGATGCGCCGGTCCGCCCATTTCACCGCATTCTCGATCAGGTTGCCCAGCATCTCCTCCAGATCCTGGCGTTCCCCGGCAAAGCTGAGCGCCTCGGGCACGGTAACCTCGACTTCGATCCCCGAGGCGCGGATCGGGCCGCCCAGCACCAGAAGGATGTCATCGACGACCGGCCGCAGCGGCGTACGCTGGCCCAGCACGCGGGACGCGCCCGAGCTGCGGGCGCGGCGCAGGTGCCAGCCGATCTGCCGGTCCATGCGCGCGACCAGCGCGTGCCCCGGATGATCCGGCGGAAGCGCATTGTCCAGCGCGGCCAGCGGCGTTTTCAGCGAATGGGCGAGGTTTCCGACATGCTCGCGCGTGCGGGACAGGACCCGCCGGTTCTGTTCCAGAAGGCCGTTGATCTCATCCGCGATCGGGCGCAGTTCGGAAACCGGAGGCAGGGGCAGGTGATCCGCCTTGCCCGCGCGGATCGCCCGCAGGTCGCGCCCCAGCCGGTCGAGGCTGCGCAGGCCCGCCGCGACCTGCAGCACGCTGGCCAGCGCCAGCCCCAGCCCCAGCACGGCAAGCGAGATCGCGAGGGGGCGGCGGATGCGCGCGACGCTTTCGTCGATCTCGGAGCGTGGGGCCGCGACGACGACGGCCATATCCGAACTGCTGTCGGGCAAAGTGAAGGCATGGCGCAGCACCCGCAGCGGCCGCCCGTCCGGGCCGGTGCCGGGACCGCCGATGAAATCCGCCTCGGGCGCGGTCATCACATTGTCGAAGAGCGAGGCCGATTTCGCGATCACCCGGCCATCCTGATGGAGCTGCCAGAACCAGCCCGAAAGCGGGATGTCGAAGCGGGGATCGGTCGGGGCAGGGCCGGCGACCAGCCGTCCCGCATCATCGACCGTCGCGCCTGCGATCAGGCTGTCGGCCACGGCCTCGGATTCCGCGTCGAAACGGTCGGTGATGAAACGGTCGAGGATCGCGGCGATCGCGAGATACCCCGCGACCAGCGCCGCGCCGATCAGAAGGGCCGAAAGCCCGATCAGCCGCGCCCGGATGGAATCGTGCAGCAGGGGCGGACGGTTCACTTCGGGGCCTTCAGCACATAACCCTCGCCCCGGCGCGTCTCGATCAGGCCCTCGCCGATCTTCTTGCGCAGGCGGCCGATCACCACCTCGATCGACTTGAAGTCGCGGTCGGCGGCGGCGTCGTAAAGGTGGTCCGACAGCTCGGTCCGGCTAACGACGCGATTCTGGTGATGGATCAGGTAGGAGAGGATGCGCGTCTCGAACGCCGTCAGCTTCAGCGCCATGCCGTTGCGGGTGATGACGCCAAGCTGGCTGTCGAGCATCAGGGGACCGGCCTTGATCACCGCCTGCGCATGGCCCGCCGCGCGCCGCACGAGGGTCTGGGCGCGGATCACCACCTCCTCCAGCCGGAAGGGCTTTACCGCATAGTCATCCGCTCCGGCGCGGAAGCCCGCGACCTTGTCGGTCCAGTCGCCGCGCGCGGTCAGGATCAGCACCGGCATGGTGACGCCGGCCTCGCGCCAGTGGGTCAGCACCTCGATACCCGGCATTCCGGGCAGGCCGAGGTCAAGGATGGCGAGGTCATAGCTTTCCGTCGCGCCAAGATATTCGCCCCGTATGCCATCGGCCGCGGTGTCGCAGGCAAACCCCCCATCGCCGAGCGCCTGGGCGAGTTGCTCGGAGAGGACCGGGTCATCCTCGACGATCAGGCATCTCATTCATTGTCTCCGTGCTTGCGGCGCGCTTCGGCAAGGCCGGCGCCCCGCACCTCGAGAAACGCGCCCGTCCGCGCGTCGAGCCGGATCAGCAGCACGTCGCGTCCGGGCGTCAGCAGCCGCAGTTCATGGACGAGGTCAACCCCCCGCTCGCGCTCCTCCGGGCGTGGCGGCCGCAGACGGGCGGCAATCAGCCGACCGCGGAAGCGTTCGGTGGCCAGTTCGGCGGCCTCATGCAGGGGGATGATGTGATAGCCCGGCTGTTCAAGCATCTCGAACCCGCGCTCGGGGTCATCAAGCTCTTGCTGAAGGTCAGTGTCCTCGGGATCTGCGCCGACGACAGGCGCATGCGCGATCGTGATCAGCCCGGCGAGGGCGACGGCGAATGCCTTGCGCGAAAGATTTGGGATCGAAACAGGCCGGAACATGCTGCTAAGGATATTGCTGCAATTCCAAACGAAAGCCAAACGGACCGTTGCAGTTCGGTTGGTGACGACCGCTGTAGACGTGATTCTCATGGGGCCGCTTCGCCTCGTTGGAAAACCAGAACCAGGATAGAAAAATGAGCAGATACTTCACCACTTCGGTCGCGGCCGTGGCCATGATGTCGATGCTGGCCGGACCGCTTCTGGCGCAATCCGCGCCGTCGGCCCCCGAGGCCTCGCATGGCCAGTCCGAGGCACAGGTGGTGCTGCCGCAAGTGCTGCGCGATGCCGGCCTGACCGATGTTTCCGGCAAGGAGACGCGGCACGGGCAGCGGGTGACCGGCAAACTGTCCGACGGCACCACGATCGGCGCGCTGCTGGACCGGGACGGAAAATTGCGCGGCCTGCGTGCGCAGGGCGATGCGGTGATCCCGCGTTCGCTGATCGATCAGGTGGTGCCGCAAGCCGTCCGCAACCAGCCGATCTTCGCCGAGCTGGGCGCGATCGACGCGATCTTCCTTGGCGAGCGGGGCGTGATGCTGTCGGGCAAGGATGCGCAGTCCAAGTCCGTCCGCGCCGGCTTTGCCGAGGATGGCACCCTGATGCGCTTCGGCCGCGGCGAGGATGACCGGCGCGGCCCCGGCATGGATCACCGCATGGATCGCGGCGACGATGGTGACCATCGCGGCGGCAAGCATCGGGGACATGACGGCGGCAAGGGCCCGCGCCACGGCGATGACGGCCACAAGGGTCCGCGTCATGAAGGGCGCAAGGGATATGATGACGGCCCGCGCGGCGAAAAGGCGCCGGGCGGCGACCGTGACGGCAGCCGTGGCGGCCCCGCCACCCCGCCGACCCCCGATGCGGTGCGCGGCAGCCTGACCGATGCCGGCTATACCCAGATCGGCCAGATCCTCCAGCAGGGCCGCGTCACCGTCGCGCAGGCGACGAACCCCGAGGGCGAGGCTGTGCTGGTCGAAGTGGCCCCCGACGGCCGCGTCGTGCGCGAACTCAATCGCTGATCTCGGCATCAAAAAACCGACATGTTCGGACCGGAAAGGGCGCGGCAGAAATGCCGCGCCCTTTTCTATCTGCCAAAATTGGATCATGAATTGGCAAGCCCTTGCCGTATGTCTCGAAAAGGCTTGCCTGATTGTTGTCACAATGCGAAATGCGCAGCGAATTTCCGTCCCCGAGGCGGACTGAAAGTTGGGACAAATTCAATGTATCGTCGTGAGTTCGTGATCTCTGCCGGAGCGGCCCTGTCGACCGCCACAGCGCTTTCTTCGGGCCTTGGAGCGGCCTATGCGCAGGAAGCTCCGACCGCGCCTGCCGTCCCTCAGGGCGCCGAGCCCGAGCAACCGGCGAAGCCTTTCGGTTTCGAGGATGTCGCGGCCATGGCGCAGGAGATGGCGTCCAAGCCCTATGTCTATCGCGATTCCGACCTTGTCGGCAGCTTCGGCAACCTGACCTATGACCGCTATCGCGGCATCCGCTTCCGCCGCGACCGCGATCCGTGGATCGGCAGCCGCGATTTCGCGCTGGACCTGCTGCCGCCGGGCGCAATCTTCCACGAGCCCGTCGACATCAGCCTTGTCGATAATGGCGTGGTCATCCCGGTCAAGTTTGACCCCCATATGTACGAGTTCGACCCGGCCCTGTTCCCCGATGGCGTCGATTACGAGACCGTGGGCGAAATGGGCTTTTCCGGCTTCCGGCTGCGCGCACCGCTAAACCGCCCGGATGTGATGGACGAGTTCGCGGTCTTTCAGGGCGCCAGCTATTTTCGCGCCGTCGGGCGCGGCACGCTCTACGGCATCTCTGCGCGCGGCCTCGCGATCGGGACGGGCACCGCCGCGGGCGAGGAGTTCCCGCTGTTCCGCGGCTTCTGGATCCACAAGCCGAGCGAGCAGGAGCGTTCGGTCCTGATCCATGCGCTGCTCGACAGCCGTTCGGTCGCGGGCGCCTATGAGTTCAGGATCACTCCCGGCGCCGAGACGGTCTTTGATACGCGCGTCGCGCTTTTCCCGCGTCAGGAGATGACGAATGCCGGCATCGCGCCGCTGACCTCGATGTACTGGTTCGGCCCGACCGACCGCACCCGCGTCGACGACTATCGCCCCGCCGTCCATGACAGCGACGGCCTGCAGATGCTGACCGGGAACGAACAGCGGCTGTGGCGCGTCCTCTCGGGCCACAACACGCTGCAGGTCTCGGCCTTCGTCGATCAGGATCCGCTGGGCTTCGGCCTTGCGCAGCGGGCGCGCAGCTTCGACGCCTATCAGGATGCCGAGGCCCGCTACGAGATGCGCCCCTCGGCATGGATCGCGCCGCAGGACCGCTGGGGCAAGGGAACCGTCAATCTGGTCGAGATTCCCGTCCAGAACGAGTTCAACGACAATATCGTCTCGTTCTGGCAGCCGGCCGAGCCGTTGAAGGCAAACGAGCGCTATAATTTCAACTATATGCTCAGCTTCGCGCCCACGCCGCCCGACAGCGCCCCGATCGCCCGCGTGATCGAGACGATGTCCGGGCAATCGGTGAACAACCCGACCGCGCGCTCCTATGTCGTCGATTTCGACTTGAGCGTCTTCGGGACCGACGACCCGGTTCCGCAGGTGCGCGCCTCCGCGGGCGGTATCGGGCACAGCTACCTGCTGCGCCTGCCCGAACAGGGGCGCATGCGGCTGGCGTTCGAATATATTCCGGACGGCGCGAAACCCGCGGACCTTTCGGCGGTTCTGAATGGGCCGGAAGGCCCCCTGAGCGAAACCTGGATCGCCCGCTGGACACGCGAGTGACACCGTGAACGATACGGAACCGCTGATGCCGCTGCCCCCGCCGCCCGACGACGGCCCGGACCTGTCGCTGTCCGAAGAGGCCGAATGGGCGGCCCTCGATCTTGAGTTGCCGGGTGGCCCCGCCACCCCGCCCGAAGAACATCTCGAGATGCCGGACCAGGATTTCAGAGGCGAACCGCCCGCTGGTCCGCGGGCTGGCTGGCCCAGCCTGCGCACCATGCTTGCCCGGCTGATCGCCTTTGGCGGCGCGGCTGCGATCGCCTGGACCGGCCTTCAGCAGATGCGCGAGGTGTTCGGCGACAACCCGACCTTCCTGCAGACTGTGCTGCTGGTGCTGTTCGGGCTGACCTTCACCTGGGTCGGCTTCTCGTTCGCGTCGATGATCGCGGGCTTCCTCGCCCCGAGGCTGCGGACCCCCGCTGGGCCGAACAATGCCCGCATCGCCGTGGCCATGCCGGTCTATCACGAGGACGCGGCGGCAACGACCGGGCTGCTTGCGGCGCTGGCCCGCGACCTCTACCGCATGGGGCTGGGCCACCGGGCCGAGATCTTCGTGCTGTCGGACAGCCGCCAGCCCGGCGCGGTGTTCGAGGAAATGATCGCCGTCAGCCGCTTGCGCGACATCTCTCCGGTGCCGATCTGGTATCGCCGGCGGCGCAGCAACAAGGGCCGCAAGGCCGGAAACATCGCCGATTTCGTCACCCGCTGGGGTGGGCGCTATGACCAGATGGTCGTTCTGGATGCCGATAGCGTCGTGGGCGCCTCGACCATCCGGGCGCTTTCGGCGCGGATGAACGCCGACCCGGCGATCGGGCTGATCCAGACCATGCCGATGCTGGTCGGCGGCCAGACGATCTTTGCCCGCCTGACCCAGTTCGCGGGCCGCATCTATGGCCCCGCCATCGCGCGGGGCGTCGCCGCCTGGTCGGGCAATAACGGCAATTTCTGGGGCCATAACGCGATCATCCGCGTCGCGGCATTCGCGCAATGCTGTGGCCTGCCGGAACTGCCGGGCAAGCCGCCCTTCGGCGGCACGATCCTCAGCCATGATTTCGTCGAGGCCGCGCTGATGCGCCGGGCGGGCTGGAAGGTCCGGCTGGATCACGACCTGCGCGAAAGCTTCGAGGGCAGCCCGCCCACGCTGCTCGACATGGCCGTGCGCGAGCGTCGCTGGGCGCAGGGCAACCTTCAGCATTCGCGCCTGATCTTCTCGCGCGGATTCACCTGGATCAGCCGGGCGCATTTCGTGATCGGCATCATGGGCTTCCTGATGTCGCCGATCTGGCTTGCGATGATTCTCGTAGGCCTCGCGCTTTCGGCCAATGTGCTGCTGTCGCGGCCGGATTATTTCCCGCAGACCTACCAGCTTTTCCCGGAATGGCCGACCTTCGACCCGGTGCGGATGCTCTGGCTTTTCGTGGCTGCGATGTGCTTCCTGCTGGTGCCGAAATTCATCGGCATCTTCCGGGCCTGGCTTCGTCCCTTGGCGAAAAATTCGGGCGGGGGCGCGAGGCTTCTCGCCTCGGCGCTGTTCGAGATCATCCTCTCCGCGCTGATCGCGCCGGTGCAGATGTTGATCCAGACCCGCCAGATCATCGACATCCTGCGCGGCCGCGATTCCGGCTGGGAGGCGCAGATCCGCGCCGGCCAGATGCCCCCCTGGCAGGTGGTGCTGCGTCGCCATTCGCTGCATGTCACGCTGGGTGTCGGCACGCTTCTGGTGCTGGCCATCTTCTCGCCGGGGCAATTGATCTGGCTGTCGCCGATCCTTGCCGGGCTGATCCTGTCGCCGATGACCTCGCGCTGGTCGGCAAGCCCGGTCTTCGGTCGCTGGGCGCGCCGTCACGGCCTGCTCGTCACGCCGGAGGAGCGCGAGCCGCCCGAGATCCTGACGGCGGCCAATGCGATCGACTACCGCATCTCGGGCAGCCTGCCGCGTGACGGGCTTGCGGCCGTGGGCCGCGATCCGGCGATGCAGGCGCGCGTCGCCTCGCTGCTGCGGGCCGGCGCCCCCTCGGGACCGGCGGCGGCGCGGCTTGACGCGATCTCGGCCGAGGCCAAGCTCGCCCATGCCGCGACGCAGGCCGAGGCGCTGAGCTTCCTGACCGAGGCCGAGAAACTCGCCATGCTGGAAACCCGCACCCTGGTCGAGATCTTCGCGAAGCTGCCAAAATGAACCGGATCGTTGCGCTCGACATGCTGCGCGGCTACGCGCTGGTCTGCATCATGCTGGACCACATGCCGCTTGGCGTGATGCGGAACCTGACGCTGGCCAATTTCACCGTCTTCGACGCGGCAGAGCTTTTCGTCCTGCTGTCAGGCTTTCTGGTCGGGCTGGTCTGGATCAAGGTCGAGGCGCGTCAGGGCCGCCGGGCGGCGCAATGGCGCTTCCTCAAGCGGGCCTATCAGGTCTGGCTCGCCCTTGTCATCGGGGCGGTCCTGCTGGCGCTGCTGTCGCGGCTGCTGTTCGAGCTGAAGCTGAACCACACCGCCGTCTGGTTCCAATATGCGCGCTGGATCATCGACAACCCGGCGGGCTATGTCGCGACGGTCGCACTGATGTGGCTGCAGCCGAACCTGCTTGACGTGCTGGCGCTTTATGTCCTGCTGATCCTGACCGCGCCGATCACCGTTCCCTTCCTGCTGAGGATGCCGTTCACCGCCATGGCGGTCTCGGTCGGGATCTGGTGGATCTCGGGGCCGCTCAACGCGATGATCCCCAACCAGCGGACCGAACAGGGGCTGCTGTTCAACCCCTTCGGCTGGCAACTCCTGTTCTTCGTCGGCGTGGCTCTGGGCGCATTCCGGGACAAGATCATGCCGGTGCTGCGGCAGCGCACGGGGGTGCTGAACGGGATCTCGGTGGCGATCCTGCTGTTCGGTCTTGCGATCATCGTCTGCTGGCGCATCGGCGCGCCGGCGAAACCCTATGCCGAGATGCTCAAGCTGGTCTATGGCTCGATCGACAAATGGTCGCTGGACGGGCTGCGGCTGGTCTCGATCCTTGCGGCAAGCTGGCTGGTCGCCGTGCCGCTGTCGCCAGCCTTCGAGTGGATGGCGCGGACCGGGGCGGGGCGCGCCTTGGCCGAGATCGGTCGCGGCGGGCTCTGGGCCTTTGTCACCTGCGTGCTGCTGTCGATCTGGGGCGATGCGCTGGACATGACGGTGCCCGAGGGGCCGACGGGCTTCCTGCTGCGGCTGGGGATCGATGTCTGGGTCATTCTGGCGCTCTGGGCCTCGTCGGCAGCATGGCTGCGCCGCGATCAATGGATGGCAAATATCCGGTCGCACTTGACCCCGTAACGGCAAGCGGCGAAAGGTCGGGCCGGTCGCGTCGCCGCGAGGTCGGCGGATGCGTCAATGGCAGACCGGAGGGACGGCATGAAGACGGATATCGAAATCGCCCGCGAAGCGCGCAAGCGCCCGATCGGAGAGATCGCCGCCAAGCTCGGCATCGGTCCGCATGATTTCCTGCCCTATGGCCATGACAAGGCCAAGATCACCCATGAATTCATCGCCCGGCTGGACGGCCACCGGCATGGCCGGCTGGTCCTTGTGACCGCGATCAACCCGACGCCCGCCGGCGAGGGCAAGACCACCACCACCGTCGGTCTGGGCGATGCGCTGAACCGGATCGGCCGGCGCGCCACCATCTGCATCCGTGAGGCGAGCCTTGGGCCGAATTTCGGCATGAAGGGCGGCGCAGCCGGCGGCGGCATGGCCCAGATCGTCCCGATGGAAGAGATGAACCTGCATTTCACCGGGGATTTCCACGCCATCACCAGCGCCCACAACCTGCTGTCGGCGATGATCGACAACCACATCCACTGGGGCAACGCGCTGCGCATCGACCCGCGCAGGGTGACATGGCGGCGGGTGATGGACATGAACGACCGCGCGCTGCGTCAGGCGACGATCGGGCTGGGCGGGCCGGCGAACGGGCATCCGCGCGAGAGCGGCTTCGACATCACCGTCGCCTCCGAGGTCATGGCGATCCTCTGCCTTGCCACCGACCTCGCCGATCTGCAGGCGCGGCTGGGCCGCATCGTTATCGGCGAGACCTTCGGCAAGGCCCCTGTGACCGCGCGCGATCTGGGCGCGGACGGGGCGATGACGGTGCTGCTGCGCGATGCGCTGCAACCGAACCTCGTCCAGACGCTCGAGAACAATCCGGCGCTGGTCCATGGCGGGCCCTTCGCCAATATCGCGCATGGCTGCAATTCGGTCATGGCGACCCGCACGGCGCTGGCTCTGTCCGATTATGTCGTGACCGAGGCCGGGTTCGGCGCCGATCTGGGGGCCGAGAAATTCCTCGACATCAAGTGCCGTCTGGGCGGGCTGGCGCCTTCGGCCGTGGTGCTGGTGGCGACGGTCCGGGCGCTGAAGATGAATGGCGGCGTCGCGCGCGCCGAACTGGGGGCCGAGAATGTAGCGGCGGTCGAGATGGGCGCGGCCAATCTTGGCCGGCATATCGAGAACCTGCGCGGCTATGGCCTGCCGGTGGTGGTCGCGATCAACCACTTCACCTCCGATACCGATGCCGAGATCCGGGCCGTGCGCGACTACGCCGCCCGCCACGGCGTCGAGGCGATCCTTTGCCGCCACTGGGCCGAGGGCGGCAAGGGTGCCGAGGAACTGGCCCGCGTGGTTGCCCGGCTGGCCGAGGGTGGCGAGGCGGATTTCGCGCCGCTTTATCCCGACGACATGACGCTGTGGCAGAAGATCGAGACGATCTGCAAGCGCATCTACCGCGCCGATCATGTCGAGGCGCCGCCCGCGATCCACGCCCAGCTTGCCGCCTGGCAGGCGGCGGGCTATGGGCACATGCCGGTCTGCATGGCCAAGACGCAATATTCCTTCTCGGCCGACCCGAGCGCCCTTGGCGCGCCGAGCGGCTTCACCATCCCCCTGCGCGAGGTGCGCCTTTCCGCCGGGGCCGGTTTCGTCGTTGCGATCTGCGGCGAGATCATGACCATGCCGGGCCTCCCGCGCGAGCCGGCGGCGCTGCGTATCGGGCTGGACGATCACGGCCGGATCGAAGGGCTGTTCTGAGTGTTTCGCGCGGGACTGCCCCTTGCCCGGCCGGGCATGCGGATCGGCCTTCTGGGCGGCTCCTTCGATCCCGCCCATCCGGGCCATGTCAATATCACCGAGGAGGCATTGCGCCGCTTCGGCCTTGACCAGGTCTGGTGGCTGGTCAGTCCGGGCAATCCGCTGAAGCTGCATGGTCCCGCGCCGCTGGACGAGCGGGTGGCGCGGGCGCAGCGGATCATGCGCAATCCCCGCGTCGTCATCAGCGACCTTGAAACCCGCCTTGGCACCCGGATGACGGCGGACACGATCGTGGCGCTGCAACGGCTCTATCCCGGCGTGCGCTTCGTCTGGCTGATGGGGGCCGACAATCTGGTGCAATTCGACAAATGGGACCGCTGGGAGGAGATCGCGGCCCGCGTCCCGATCGGCGTCATCGCCCGTCCCGGCTGGCGGATGCGGGCCCGTTTCTCGCGCGCGGCGCGCCTGATGTGGCGCAATCGTGTTCCGGAAGGGCAGGCAAAAAGGCTGCCCGATTGTTTTCCCCCGGCGTGGACCATGCTAAACGTGCCATTGAACAAGCAGTCCTCGACTGCGATCCGCGCGCTTGCTGCCGGGAGTGAAGAATGAGACTGACGAGACGCGGCATGCTCGCGGGCCTCGGGGCGGCGATGGTCGCCCGGCCGCTGCTGGCGCAGAGCCAGATTGGCGCGGCTGCGCCGCTGGCAAACCCCTTCGATCCCGAACCCGCCATCCTTGCGGCGAAACTGGGCGGCGAGGTCAGCTTCGCGGTGATGGATGCCGCGACCGGGGCCATGCTGTCGGGGCGGGAGAGCGAGCTGATGATGGCCCCCGCGAGCACTCTGAAGGTGGTGACGACGCTTTACGCGCTGGACCGGCTTGGCCCGGATCATCGCTTTGTCACGCGGGTCTATCGCCATGGCGACGACCTGATCCTTGCCGGGGGCGGCGATCCGCTCCTCGACACCGACGGGCTGGCGGAACTGGCCGCCGCCACGGTCGCGGCATGGCAGGGGGGGCCGCCGAAGCGCTTCCTCGTCTGGGGCGGCGCGCTGCCGAGGCTCGAGCGGATCTCGGACGCGCAGGACGAATATCTTCCCTATAATCCAAGTATTTCCGGGATGATCCTCAACTTCAATCGGGTTCATCTGGGCTGGAAGGCCGGGCAGGTCTCGCTGGAGGCGCGGGGGCGCAGGCAATCGCCGCGCGCCTATACGATCGCGATCGGCGCGATGGATCGCCGCGCGCCGCTTTTCACCTATGACGGCAGCGGCAAGAAGGAAAGCTGGACCATCGCCCGCAATGCGATCGGCAAGTCCGGCTCGCGCTGGCTGCCGGTCCGCCGGCCCGAGCTTTACGCGGGCGATGTGTTCCAGACGCTGTGCCGGGCCAAGGGCCTTGTCCTGCCGACTCCCGAAGTCGCCGGCACCGCGCCGCTGGGGGACGAGATCGCGCATCGCGACAGCCCCTCCCTGACCGAGATTGCGCGCGGGATGCTGGAATATTCGACCAACCTGACGGCCGAGGTGATCGGGCTATCGGCCAGTGGCGCGGCAAGCCCCGAGGCCTCGGCGCAGGCGATGGCGCTGTGGCTTCAGCCGCTGCTGCCGGGCGAGCGGTTCGAGTTCCACGACCATTCCGGCCTTTCCTCGCGAAACCGGCTGACCGCCGCCACGCTGACCCGGCTTCTTGCGGCCGAGGGCGAACGCCGTGGCCTTGCCGACATCCTGAAGCACATCCCCCTCAGGGACGAGCAGGGCAAGAGGAAGGAAAGCGATATCAACGTGCTGGCAAAGACCGGCACGCTGAATTTCGTCTCGAACCTCGCGGGCTATGCCGAGGGGCCGCAGGGCCGCCGGATCGCCTTCACCATCCTGACCGGGGACGAGCCGCGTCGCGCCGCGACCGAGGGGCAGGAGCTTCCCGAGGGCATGAGGGCTTGGGTCCGCCGCTCGAAGGCGATGCAGCAGGCGATGATCGAGGGCTGGATCGGGTCGATGCCCGCCGAAATCGCCGCGCCCGCACCCGAGACGGTGCAGGCCGGCGTCCTGCGCTGACCCTTAAAGGACGCGGTGGCGCACGCGCGCTGCCATCTCGATCGCGGCGGAATGCAGGCGGTCGATTTCCAGTTGGTCACGGATCTCGGCCAGCATCTCGGCCTCGACCTCGCCCAGCCGCCCGTCGGAGGCGGCGACGTCGCAGGCCAGCAGATAGGCGGTCTCATAAAGCTTCTCGGGTAGCGAGTCGCGGATGAGGCCGAAAAGCGCGTCGAGCCCGTCCTCTTCCTCGAAAAGCGAGATAACGGTCTGCGAGATGGCCCGGATCCGGTCGATGTCGTAATTCGCGAATACCGGGGTGTGGTTCACCGCGCGTTCGATCGCGACAAGCTCGGCCGTGCGCAGGTTCTGGTCCGAGGCCGAGACCCCGACCATGACGGCGACCAGCGCGTCACAGGGCGAGAACGAGGGCAGGGTGTCGGCCATGGCAAATCTCCGTTGCGTTTCCGGGGGTAATTATTGACCATTACGCGTGGTTTCAATACGGGGAAAGCTCAGCAATGGAGACCCGAAATGACCGCTCTGCGTGACGCCGCGATGAAATCCAAGGCCTGGCCCTTCGAGGAGGCCCGCCGCGTGCTGAAACGTTACGAGAAGAAGGACCCCGAAAAGGGCTATGTCCTGTTCGAGACGGGCTATGGTCCCTCGGGCCTGCCGCATATCGGCACCTTCGGCGAAGTCGCGCGCACGACGATGATCCGCCGCGCCTTCCAGATGATCTCGGACATTCCGACGCGGCTTTTCTGCTTTTCGGACGACATGGACGGGATGCGCAAGGTTCCCGACAACGTGCCGCAGCAGGAGATGCTGCGCGAGCACCTGCAGGAGCCGCTGACCACCGTGCCGGACCCCTTCGGCGAATACCCGAGCTTTGGCGATCACAACAACGCCATGCTGCGGCGTTTCCTCGACACCTTCGGGTTCGAGTATGAGTTCATCAGCGCGACCGAGTTCTACAAGTCGGGCCAGTTCGATCCGACCCTGCTGCTGGCCGCCGAACGCTATGACGCGATCATGGACGTGATGCTGGCCAGCTTGCGCGAGGAGCGTCAGCAGACCTATAGCTGCTTCCTGCCGATCAGCCCCAAGACCGGCAAGGTGCTTTACGTCCCGATCAAGCATGTCGACGCGAAAAACGGCACCATCACCTTCGACGACGAGGACGGCCAGGAGCTGACGCTGCCGGTGACCGGCGGCCAGGTGAAGCTGCAATGGAAGCCGGATTTCGGCGCCCGCTGGGCCGCGCTGGATGTCGATTTCGAGATGTATGGCAAGGATCACTCGACCAACACGCCGATCTACGATTCGATCTGCGAGATCCTTGGCGGCCGGAAGCCCGAGCATTTCACCTATGAGTTGTTCCTTGACGAGCAGGGGCAGAAGATCTCGAAATCCAAGGGCAATGGCCTGTCGATCGACGAATGGCTGACCTATGCTGCGACCGAGAGCCTGAGCTACTTCATGTATCAGAAGCCGAAAACGGCGAAGCGGATGCATTTCGACGTGATCCCGAAGGCGGTCGACGAATATCACCAGCAACTCCGCGCCTATCCCGACCAGACACCGGAACAGCAATTCGCGAACCCGGTCTGGCATATCCATGGCGGCGAGGTTCCGGCCTCGGACATGGTGGTGCCGTTCCAGATGCTGCTGAACCTCGCCTCGGTCGCCGGGGCGAAGGACAAGGAGGGGCTTTGGGGCTTCATCCGCCGCTATGCGCCGGAGGCGAGCCCGGAGACGAACCCGACGCTGGACCATGCGGCCGAGTTCGCGGTGCGTTATTTCAACGACTTCGTCGCACCGACGCGGACCTTCCGCGCGCCCACCGAGGTGGAGCGCCGGGCGCTTGAGGATCTGGCCGGGCGGCTTGCCGCATGGGAGCAGCCGGCGGATGCCGAAGCCCTGCAGACGATGGTTTTCGCCATCGGCCGCGAACATGGTTTCGAGCCGATGAAGGACTGGTTCCAGGCGCTTTATCAGGTGCTTCTGGGGGCCGATCAGGGGCCGCGCTTTGGCGGATTCATCGCGCTTTTCGGCGTCGATGAGACCCGCAAGCTGATCGAGCGCGCCCTTGCGGGCGAGCTTCAGGCCAGCCCGGTGGCCTGACCCCAGGGCCGGAACCGTTGCGCGCGGCCGCGTTGCCGCGCGCGCATGGTTAAGGCTTCGTTAACGCCGGAAGCCCAGTTTCTGTCCCGACCGCGCGGCCCAGTGGCCCGCATGATTGGGAAAGGGAGACACCGGCATGACGAACGCCATCGTTGGCAGCAAGGCACTGATGCCGCGCGAGTTCCGGCTGGGACTGAATTTCTGGTCGCGAACCGATGGCACGCCCGGCTCGCCGACATGGGCGGCGCAGCCGAATGCCGCCATCGTCCCGGCAGACGAGGATTTCGGCAGCTGCCTTGAGATCCTGAAGGCCGACACCGTCACCTCGCTGCGGCATATGCGGCAGACGCCGATCAGTCCGGGGACGTATCTGCGGATCTCGACCCGGGTGAAGGCGATCGCGGGCAATATTCCGCAGTTCCGCATCGCGGGCTATGCCGGGACGCTGGCCGGGGGCAATATTGCCAGCGTGTTGCAGATCGGGCCGGTGGTGACGGTCGCATCCTATGGCGAGGTGGTCGAGGTCGCGGCGATCGTCGGCAGCGGCAGCCGCGCCGGCGTGGACATGCCTTGGGGACGAACGGCGGTCTTCGGCTATTTCGGGCTGGACCTGATCGGCGACAATAACGGCTCGGTCCGTATCGAGAACATGGTGATCGAGGACGTGACCGCCGCATTCGTGCCCGGAATGCTCGACTGGGTCGACGTGCGGGATTTTGGCGCGGTCGGTAACGGGGTCACGGATGACCGCGCGGCTTTCGTGGCCGCGAACCAGGCGGCGGGGACACGGCAGGTTCTGGTGCCCGAGGGGACTTACTTCATCGGCTCGGACCTCAACCTCAACTCGCCGGTGCGTTTCGTCGGATCGCTGAAGATGCCGCGCAGCGCCCGGCTGGTCCTGTCCGGCAAGTTCGACTATCCGACCTATGCCGACGCCTTCGGCGACGAGACCGAGGGCATGCGGCGCGCGTTGCAGGCGCTTTTCGGGTTTACCGATCATGGCTCGCTCGACCTTTGCGGGCGGACCGTTCATCTGACGCAGCCGCTGAAGACCTCGGAATTTTCGCCCGGTCTCAGCAGTTTCGCGAACCGGCGCGTGATCACGAACGGCCAGATCTCGATCGTTCCGGGCTCGGCATGGGACAGCACGTCGGTCACGATGCGTGCGACCTACAATCCCGCCGCGCCCCAAATGCTGACCGCGGTGGCGAATGTCGCCGGGGTCGAGGTCGGCGCGCGTGTGTCCGGGAATGGCGTCGGCCGCGAGGTCTATGTCAATGCCCGCAATATCGCTGCCGGAACCGTCACCCTGTCGCAGCCACTTCATGGCGGGGCGGGGACGCGCAACTATACCTTTACCCGCAACCGCTATGCCTTCGATTTCTCGGAGATGGAGCATCTGAGCCGCCTGAATTTCGATGATGTCGAGTTCCTGCTGGACGGCAACGCCAGCGGTGTGATGCTGTCGCGGACCGGCTCGATGAACTGTTTCCGCGACTGTTATTTCACCCGACCGAGGGATCGCGGCATCACCTCGATCGGCAGTGCCTGCCAGGGGATGCTGGTCGATCGCTGCGAATTCCTGTCGAACGAGATGAGCGATCTGGCGCAGAACCGCAGTTCGGTCGCGCTGAACGTGAACAACAATGACACCAAGATAAGGCACAGCCGCTTCGTCCGCTTCGGGCATTTCATGGTGGCGGGCGGCGGCGGCCACATGATCGAGGGCAATCACTGGTTTCAGGGCGATGCAGCGCAGAACGGCGTGCGCTTCGGTGGCCTGATCCTGACCCAGCCCAATGTGCAGGCTACCATCACCGGCAACTATATCGACAATTGCACGATCGAATGGACGAACGAGCATGACGCGCGGCCGAATTTCGAGGGCAACGAATATTCCTTTGGCGGCCTGACCATCACCGGGAATACCTTCCTGGCCTCGGACACGACGCAGGGCTTCAGCTGGCTGGTGGTGAAACCTTACGGCACCGGGCATTTCATCCACGGTCTGGCGGTTCTGGGAAACGTTTTCAAGTCTTTGAATAACAAGGTGAATCGTATCGACAAGGTCGATACCACCTTCGCGGGCCTCGACTATACGCGGATGCGCAACATCCAGTTTCAGGGCAACATGTTCAACGGCATCCTCACCTATGTCGCGAACCCGGTGGACATCACCTATACGCAGGGATCGGCGGCGTCGCGCTGGGTGGTTCCCGTCGATGTCGCATTGCCGTTCGATGGCTGGGCCAAGCGGGTGGAGTCGGTCGTCGCGACCGGGCCGATGACCAATGCCAGTAATGGCCGCGTCACCGAGATGCCGTGGTTTCAGGTCGCGCAGGGCACCAGCCGCAAGAAGATCGGCATCAACTGGAGCGCGGCGACCAAGGGATCGGTGGCCTTGCGGGTGCGCATGGACAACCCCGACTAGGTCTCCGTCAGCCCGGCCCATGAGCCGTACCCCGGTCGCCCAAGCGACCGGGGTTTTTGCCATCCGGCGCCGCCCGGCGATGAGTTATTTGTCAAGAATTTACGAATTGACTGCGATCCAGTGAATAAATTTACAAAATTCTCGTTTTGAAAAAAAGGTTTACGCGGATGGTGTCCTGGTATTAACGTTACGCGCAACCGGTTCCGTCACAGGCAGCCGTCGCGCCAGGAGGAGTGGCGCTGTCGCGAGACGACCCGGAATGCGAGTTTGAGGAGGCCCGTCATGTCCGTTGAACACACTGCCAAACATCTGATCCCTGCTGCTTTCGGGGAAGCTCTGCTGAATGCGGACGACTATGCGCGCCTCTATGAGGAATCCGTGACGGACAGCGACGGTTTCTGGCGGCGCGAGGGACAGCGCCTCGACTGGATCCATCCCTACAGCATCGTCAAGAATACCGACTTCACCATGGGCAATGTCTCAATCAAGTGGTTCGAGGACGGGATCCTGAATGTCGCGGTCAACTGCATCGACCGCCATTTGCCGAAGCGTGCGAACCAGACCGCCATCATCTTCGAGCCGGACGACCCGCAGGCGCCGACGCGCCACATCACCTATGCCGAGCTTTCGGACAAGGTGAACCGCTTTGCGAACGTGCTGCTGAGCCAGGGGGTCATGCGCGGCGACCGGGTGGTGATCTATATGCCGATGATCCCCGAGGCGGCCTTTGCGATGCTGGCATGTGCCCGGATCGGGGCGATCCATTCGGTCGTCTTCGCGGGCTTCTCGCCCGACGCGCTGGCGAACCGGATCAACGATTCCGGCGCGAAGCTGGTCATCACCGCCGACACCGCGCCGCGCGGCGGCAGGCGGACGGCGTTGAAGTCGAATGCCGATGCGGCCCTGCTGCATTGCTCGGACCGGGTGCGCTGCCTTGTCGTCAAGCATACCGGCGACCAGACGACATGGATCGACGGCCGCGACGTGGACGTGCTGAAGCTGATGGATGAGGTCAGCCCCGAATGCCCGCCCCGCCCGATGAATGCCGAGGATCCGCTGTTCGTCCTTTACACCTCGGGCTCTACCGGCAAGCCGAAGGGCGTGGTCCATACCTCGGGCGGCTATCTGGCCTTTGCGGCGATGACGCATGAATATGTGTTCGACTATCGCGACGGCGACGTCTTCTGGTGCACCGCCGATGTCGGCTGGGTGACCGGCCACAGCTATATCGTCTATGGCCCTCTGGCCAATGGCGCGACCACCCTGATGTTCGAGGGCGTGCCGACATGGCCCGATGCCAGCCGCTTCTGGCAGGTCTGCGAAAAACACAAGGTGACGCAATTCTATACCGCACCGACCGCCATTCGCGCGCTGATGGGGCAGGGACCGGAATGGGTCGACAAGCATGACCTGACCAGCCTGCGCCTCTTGGGCACCGTGGGCGAGCCGATCAACCCCGAGGCATGGGTCTGGTATGACAAGCATGTCGGCAAGGGCCGCTGCCCGATCGTCGATACCTGGTGGCAGACCGAGACGGGGGGCCACATGATCACCTCGCTGCCCGGCGCGATCGAGGCGAAGCCCGGCTCGGCGACCTTGCCCTTCTTCGGCGTCAAGCCCGAGGTTCTGGACCCCCAGACCGGCGAGGCGCTGAAGGGCAACGGGGTCGAGGGGGTGCTGGCCATCGCCGACAGCTGGCCGGGGCAGATGCGCACCGTCTGGGGCGACCACCAGCGCTTCATGGAGACGTATTTCCAGCAATATCCCGGCTATTACTTCACCGGCGACGGCTGCCGCCGGGACGAGGACGGCTATTACTGGATCACCGGTCGCGTCGATGACGTGATCAACGTCTCGGGCCATCGCATGGGCACGGCGGAGGTCGAGAGCGCCCTTGTCGCGCATGAGAAGGTGGCCGAGGCGGCGGTCGTCGGCTATCCGCACCATCTGAAGGGGCAGGGCATCTATGCCTATGTCACGCTGATGAACGGGGTCCCGCCCAGCGACGACCTCAAGCGCGAGCTGGAAACCTGGGTCCGCACCGAGATCGGCCCGATCGCCAAGCCCGACCTGATCCAATGGGCCCCCGGCCTGCCGAAGACCCGTTCGGGCAAGATCATGCGCCGCATCCTGCGCAAGATCGCCGAGAACGACTATGGCGCGCTCGGCGATATCTCGACTTTGGCGGAACCCGCCGTGGTCGAAGACCTGATCGAGAACCGGATGAACCGGGCTTGATCCAAGACCGCACCGGGTCCCGAGGCCCGGTGCGAGCGCCGGCAGAAGGCCGGCCGACGCGGGCCCCGAGGGCGCCGCGTCCGATGCGGAAGACCGTGCCCGGATAGGGAGGTTTTCGGACACGGGCGATAAATCGCCGCCACAAAGGCGGATCTCAAGCATCGAGGAGGGCAGGACCCTTCGTCAGCCTTGCGGCATTGCCGTCGCAGGGGGCGGACCTGTCCAGGCCAACAACAGCCAGTCGAGGGCTGGCGACAGGGAGGAGCCATATGGCTTATAACCAGACGGAAGTGGCGAGCGCGCGCTCGCGCCCAATGACCCGGGAGGAGAAGAAGGTCATCCTTGCCTCCTCCGCGGGCACGATCTTCGAATGGTATGACTTCTATCTCTACGGATCACTCGCCGCGATCATCGGGGCGCAGTATTTCACCTCGTTCCCCGAGGCGACGCGCAACGTCTTCGCGCTGCTCGCCTTTGCGGCAGGTTTCATCGTGCGACCGTTCGGCGCGCTGGTCTTCGGCGCGATGGGCGACCTGATCGGCCGGAAATACACCTTCCTTGCCACGATCATGATCATGGGCCTCTCGACCTTCCTGGTCGGCCTGCTGCCGGGATATGGCAGTTGGGGGGTCGCCGCACCGATCATCCTGATCGCGCTGCGCATGGCCCAGGGGCTTGCGCTTGGCGGCGAATATGGCGGTGCCGCGGTCTATGTGGCCGAGCACGCGCCGCAGGGCCAGCGGGGCTACTTCACCTCGTTCATCCAGACCACGGCCACGCTGGGTCTGCTGCTGTCGCTGATCGTGATCCTGCTGGTGCAGAGCTATGTCAACGGAAACTGGGATCCCAGCCCGGTTCTGGATGCAACCGGTCAGGCGGTGATGAACGCGGACGGCACGCCCAAGATGATCAAGGCCTTCGATCTCTGGGGCTGGCGGATTCCGTTCCTCGGCTCGATCTTCCTGCTGGCGATCTCGCTCTATATCCGGCTTCAGATGAACGAAAGCCCGGCCTTCAAGAAGATGAAGGAAGAGGGCGCGCAGTCGAAAGCGCCGCTGAAAGAGGCCTTCGGCACCTGGAAGAACGGCAAGATCGCCCTGATCGCGCTGCTGGGTCTGACCGCCGGTCAGGCTGTGGTCTGGTATTCGGGACAGTTCTACGCGCTGTTCTTCATCCAGAACGTGGTCAAGGTCGACAGCTTCTCGTCGAACGTCTTCGTCGCCTGGTCGCTGATCCTTGGCACCGGGGGCTTCCTGTTCTTCGGCTCGCTCTCGGACAAGATCGGGCGCAAGCCGATCATCCTGGGCGGCTGCCTTCTGGCCGTGATCACCTATTTCCCGGTCTTCCACATTCTGACCAAGACCGCGAACCCGGCGCTGGCCGCCGCGCAGATGACCTCGGTGAGCGTGACGGCGGATCCAGACAAGTGCTCGTTCCAGTTCAACCCGACCGGGACGGCCAAGTTCACCTCCTCCTGCGACATCGCCAAGGCCATGCTCGCCAAGTCCTCGGTGAACTACGAGTCCGTTGCCGGGCCGACGGGTTCGGTGGCCGAGGTCAAGATCGGCGACACGGTGATCCCCGCCTATGATGCGGCGGCTCTGGCAGGGCCGGAGCTTGCGGCCGCGAAGAGCGCCTTCGAAAAGTCGGTGAATGATGCACTCGGCGCGGCAGGCTATCCGCTGACGCCCGACGCGAACACCACCGTCGCCAAGGCCAACCACTTCTTCGACATCTTCACCATGCAGAAGCTGTCGGTGGTGCTGATCCTGACCTACCTGATCATTCTGGTTACGATGGTCTATGGCCCGATCGCGGCCATGCTGGTCGAGCTTTTCCCGACCCGCATCCGCTATTCCGGCCTGTCGCTGCCCTATCACATCGGGAACGGCTGGTTCGGTGGGCTGCTGCCCGCGACCGCCTTCGCCATCTCGGCGCAGTCGGGCAACATCTATGCGGGCCTGTGGTATGCGATCATCGTCGCCGGCGCGACTGTGATCATCGGGGCGATATTTGTCCCGGGCGGCACGCATAAGAAGGACATCTTCCAGGACGACTGACAGGACCATGCCGGGTCCGTTCGCGCGGGCCCGGTTTTATTGCAACCGGGCCGGATGATGGCAAATATTCTGATCGTCGAGGACGAGGACAATATCGCCCTCGCTCTGGAATTCCTGCTGGCGCGCGCGGGTCACAAGCACCGGCGGCTGGCAAGCGGGGTGGGGGCATTGGCCGAGATCCGTGGCGAGCGTCCCGATCTGGTGCTGCTTGACGTCATGCTGCCCGATGTCTCGGGTTACGAGATCATCGAGGCGATGCGCGCCGATCCCGCCCTGCGCGACGTCAGGGTTCTGCTGATGACGGCGCGGGGATCGGTGGTCGAGCGCAGGCGCGGGCTGGAGCTTGGCGCCGATGGTTTCATCGCCAAGCCGTTCGAGCTGGGCGAGTTGCGCGCCGAGATGGCCCGCCTGCTGGGCGCGGCCTGAAAGGTTAGCGATGTGAACTGGCCCCGGCATTGCGCCGGGGTCTTTTTCATTTCCGCATCAGGCGCTTCGCGCCATTTCCTCGGCCTGCAACGGGCCGGGGAAGTGACAGGCGGTCAGGTGGTCGTCACCGCAAAGGGCCGGGCGCTCACTGGCGCAGAGCGGTTGCGCGCGCGGGCAGCGGGTGCGGAACACGCAGCCCGAGGGCGGGTTCATGGGCGAAGGCAATTCTCCCCTCAGGGGGATCATCCGCTTTTGCCGCTCTTGCTGCGGATCAGGGATCGGAACGGCAGAGAGCAACGCCTGCGTATAGGGATGCTGCGGCTGCGCATAAAGCGCATCGGCCCGCGCAAGCTCCATCACCCGGCCCAGATACATGACCAGCACCCGGTCAGAGATATGCTTCACGACCGAGAGGTCATGCGCGATGAATATCAGCGCCAGCCCGAGGTCGCGCTGAAGATCGGCCAGAAGGTTGATGACCTGCGCCTGGATCGAGACGTCCAGCGCCGAGACCGGCTCGTCGCAGATCACCAGCTTGGGCTGGACGATCAGCGCGCGGGCGATGCCGATGCGCTGGCATTGGCCACCCGAAAACTCATGCGGATAGCGGTTGATCTGGTTTGGGAGCAAACCCACCCGGTCCATCATGTCCTTGACGCGGCGCTTGACCTCGTCCCGGTTCAGGCCCTTGTGATGCGTCGTCAGCGGCTCGGCGATGATCTGGCCCACGGTCATGCGCGGGTTCAGGCTGGCCAGCGGATCCTGAAACACCATCTGGATCTCGCTACGGTATTTCAGCATCTTGCGCGCAGAAAGGCCGATCAGGTCCTGTCCGTCCTGCCAGATCGCCCGGCCGGTCGCGGGAACCAGCCCGACCAGCGCGCGGGCCAGCGTCGATTTGCCCGAGCCGGATTCGCCGACGATCCCCAGCGTCTCGCCGGGCATCAGGTCGAAGTCCACGCCGCCCACCGCCTGCAACAGACGGGGCTGCGACCAGGGCATGCCGCCCGGCGCCGGAAGCTCGAAGGTGACGCGCAGGTCGCGCGCCGAGACCAGGGGTCTAGCGGTCATCGGCAGGCTCCCGCGGGGCGCCGGCGGTGCCGGCCCCGGCAATCGCGCCTTGCGGCAACAGGTCATGCGGATCGGGCAGGGTCGCCTCGTCCAGATCGGCGGCGGCGGGTTCGGGCAGGTCGGGCTGCGGCGCGTGGCCCATGCGCACGGTCCCGACCGCGGCATGGCAGGCGCGCTCGCGATCCGTGGCGAAATCCTCCAGCGGCGGCATGACCTGATGGCAGATCGCCATCACATAGGCGCAGCGCGGCGCGAAGGGACAACCCGCCGGCGGATGGGTCATGTTGGGCGGGCTGCCCGGAATAGCCGAGAGCTTGTCGCCCTTCTGGTCCACCCGCGGGATCGCGGCCAGCAGCCCTTGGGTATAGGGATGGGCCGGATCGGCGAAAAGCGGATCGACCGGCGCGCGCTCCATCACCCTGCCGCCATACATCACCATCACCCGCTCGCAAGACCCGGCCACGACGCCGAGGTCATGGGTGATCAGGATCAGCGCCATGCCTAATTCGCGCTGGAGGTCGGCCAGAAGCTCCATGATCTGGGCCTGCACCGTCACGTCCAGCGCCGTTGTCGGCTCATCCGCGATCAGGAGGTCGGGGCGGCAGAGCAGCGCCATGGCGATCATAACCCGCTGGCGCATCCCGCCCGAGAATTCATGCGGGTAAAGGCGGATGCGACCCTTGGCGTCCGGGATCTTCACCGCGTCCAGCATACGCACGGATTCCGCCACCGCCTCTCGCTTGCTCAGGCCCTTGTGGAGCGTCAGAACCTCGGCCATCTGGTCCGAGACGCGCATATAGGGGTTCAGGCTGGTCATCGGATCCTGAAAGATCATCGCAATGCGATCGGCCCGTATCCGGTTCAGGACGGCGGGCGGGGCGTTCAGGATCTCGGTCCCGTCGAAGTTGACCGAGCCGGAGGCGCGGCCGTTCCGCGCCAGCAGCCCCATGATCGAGAAGGCGAGCTGCGACTTGCCCGAGCCGGATTCGCCGACGATCCCCAGCGTCCGGCCCCGGTCGATGTCGAGGTTGATGCCGTTGACGGCCGAAACCTCTCCATCCGTGGTGGCGAAGCGCACGTTCAGGTCGCGGATTTCAAGAAGACTCATTCTAGCGATCCTTCGGGTCCAGCGCGTCGCGCAGCCCGTCGCCGACGAAGAAGAAGGCGAAAAGCGTGATGCAGAAGAAGAAAAGCGGGAAGGCGAGCTGCCAGAGCGTGCCGTAATTCATCGTGCCCGCGCCCTCGGAGATCAGCGCCCCCCATGAGGTCAGCGGCTCCTGCACGCCGAGGCCGAGGAAGCTGATGAAGCTTTCCGACAGGATCATCAGCGGCACCAGAAGCGTCGCATAGACCGCGACCACGCCCAGAAGGTTCGGGACGATATGGCGGATGATGATCTTCCACCCCGGAACGCCGGTGGCGCGCGCGGCCTCGATAAATTCTCGGTTCTTGAGGCTAAGTGTCTGACCACGAACGATTCGTGACATCTCCAGCCATGAGATCAGGCCGATCCCCAGAAACAGCATCGACATCGAGCGGCCGAAGATCACCAGAAGCAGGATCAGCACGAACATATAGGGAATGGCGAGGAGGATATCGACAAGCCGCATCATCACCGCATCTGTCCGGCCCCCGACATAGCCCGCGGTCGCGCCATAGAGCGTGCCGACGATCACCGCGATCCCGGCGCCGATCAGCCCGACCATCAGCGAGACCTGCGTGCCCTGCACCGTGCGTGAGAAAAGGTCGCGCCCGAGGTCATCGGTCCCGAAATAATGCCCATTGGCCCAGCTCGGCGCGCCAAGCTGCGCGGCCTGACCCATGACCGAGAAATCCATCTCCTCGTTCGACCAGGCGGCGAGGTGATTGCCGAAAAGCGCGAAGGCGACGACGAGGATCAGGACGACAAGGCTGATCATCGCCGCCTTGTTGCGGCGGAACCGGCGGCGCGCGTCGGCCCAAGGGCTGCGGCCCCTGACCTCGGCCTCGGCCATGCGCGCGGCGAGGGAGTGCATCTGTTGCGTGTCGATCATGGATCAATACCTGATCTTCGGGTCGACCCATGCGTAAAGCACGTCGACAACGAGGCTGAAAAGGATGGTCAGCGCGCCGACCAAAATCGTTATCCCCATCATGACCGCATAATCGCGGTTTAATGCGGAATCGACGAAACTGCGCCCTATACCGCCGGTCGAGAAATACATGTCCACCACCACCGATCCGGTGATCATCGTGACGAATGCCGGTCCCAGATAGGAGATGACCGGCAGCATCGCGGGCTTCAGCGCGTGCCGCAGGATCACCTTGCGCTCGGGCAGGCCCTTGGCCCGCGCGGTGCGGATATGGTTCGAGCCCAGAACCTCAAGCATCGAGGAGCGGGTGATCCGCGCGATCGAGGCCATGAAGCTGGTCGAAAGCGCGATGACCGGCATGATCCAGTAGATCGGCCCGCCCCAGCCGCCGCCCGGCAGCCAACCCAGCCAGAGCGTGAAGATCAGCACGAGGATCGGCGCCATGACGAAGTTCGGCAGGACCTGCGCCCCGATCGAGGTGCCGACGGCGAGATAGTCGATCCATGAATTCTGCCGGATCGCCGCCGTGACCCCCAGCGAGACGCCGAAGATGACCGCGGCGGCAAAGGACAGCGCGCCATAGGTCAGCGTGACCGGAAAGCCCGCCGCGATGATCTGGTTCACCGAGCGGTCGGGATAGACGAAGCTGGGCCCGAAATCGAAATGCGCGACGATGCCCCAGACGTAATGGACGATCTGCAACCAGAGCGGATCATCCAGCCCGTATTTCGCATTGAGATTGGCCAGCACCTGCGGCGGCAGGGCGCGTTCCTGCGTGAAGGGGCCACCGGGGGCGGCATGCATCAGCAGGAAGGAGACGACGATCAGCAAAAGCAGCGTCGGGATGGCGACGGCAAGGCGCCGGAGGATGTAACCGAACACGTACAGGTTCCCGAACTAGGTGCCGGACGGCAGCGGCGTGGCGGCCCCGCAAAGGGGACCGCCGCCGGTCTGGTCATTTCTGGATGCGGTAGATGTCCTTCGCATACCAGTCGTTCATGACGTTCTCGGTCGGCAGACCCTTGATGTCGTCGCGGATCATGTCGACCTTGGCATATTGATAGATCGGGATCAGCGGCATGTCCTCGGCGAGGATCTTCTCAGCCGCGGTGTATTGCGCGTTCGGATCGTTGGATGCCTTGGATTCGTCCATCAGCTTGTCGAACTCGGCGTTCGAATACTTGCCGTAGTTCATCCCGGTGCTGCGGAAATAGTCGAGGAAGGTCGAGGCCTCGTTGTAATCCGCGCACCATGCATAACGCGCCATCTGGAAATCGCCCGATTGCAGGCGGTCGGTATGGACCTTCCATTCGACGTTGTTCAGCTCGACCTGAACGCCCAGTTGCTTGAAGAACTGCTGGGCGGCGACGGCGATCTTCTTGTGGTTCTCGTCGGTATTGTATTGCAGCGTCACCTTCAGCGGCTTGTCGGGACCGTAGCCGGCCTCGGCCAGAAGCGCCTTGGCCTTTTCGAGGCGATCGGCCTGGCTGAAGGAAGCATAGTCGATCTCGGGCATCTTGAAGCCCTCGATCGCCCAATGGGTCCAGTTATAGGCGGGCTTCTGGCCGCCCTGCAGGATCTGGTTCACCACCACGTCGCGCTGCATCGCATAGGACAGCGCCTTGCGGACACGCACGTCCTTCAGCGCCTCGGGGCCGTTGTCGCGAAGGTTGAAGAGATAGGCGTAAGTGCAGGAATAGGGGATGGAAATCGCCTCTGCGGGGGCTTCTTTCTCAAGACGCGGATATTGCCCGGCGGGGATCTGGACGCGGTCAAGCTCGCCTGCCTGGAAGCGGGTCAGGGCGACGTTGTTGTCATTGACCGTCAGGCCCTTGATATGCTCCATCACCACATTGGCGGCGTCCCAGTAGTTCGGGTTCTTGTCCATGCTGATCTGCACGCCCAGATCGTGGCTTTTCAGGACATAGGCGCCGTTTCCGACCAGCTTGCCGGGCTGGGTCCAGTTGTCGCCCTCGGCCTCGACGACCTTCTGGTTGACCGGGAAGGTCGAGGCATGGGTCACCATCTTGGGGAAATACGGCGTCGGAGTCGTCAGCTTGACCTCGAGCGTATGCTCGTCCAGCGCCTTGACGCCCAGTTCCTCGGGCTTCTTCTCGCCTTTGACGACGGCGGTGGCGTTCTCGACGTTCATCAGCTCCATGAACCACGCATATTCCGAGGCGGTATCGGGGTTTGCGAGGCGCTGCCAGCTATAGACGAAATCGCCTGCCGTCACCGGATCGCCATTCGACCATTTCGCCTCGGGGCGCAGGTGGAACGTATAGGTCAGCTTGTCGTCCGAGACATCGAACGAGGTCGCGACACCCGCGATCGGCGCGCCCTTTGCATCTTCGTTGAGCAGCCCCTCGAAAAGCTGGCGGATGATGTCCGAGCCCTCGACATCCGTGTTCTTGTGGGGATCCGAGGTCTTGATCGCGTCAAGCAGCCAGAACGTATAGCTCTGGTTCTCGGCAAGCTTTTCGCCGGCGGCCGGCTGGACCGCAAAGGCGGGCAGGGCCAGACCCACGGTCAGGGCCGTGGTCAGGAACAGGCGTGTCATCGGGGCACCTCTCTGTATAGTTGTTTTGTGTCGCAAGGCGGGTCCTCTCCCGCGCGCGAGCGGTCAAATTCGCGCGAAATCTGTCAGACAGCAAGGGTGTTTGCGGACTTTCCATGCAGGCTCGCTTGTGAAAGAACGCGATCATGCAGAGGATCGCACGCATCATCATGGTGACCGGTGGCGCACGTTCGGGCAAGTCCGGACTGGCGGAATCAATGGCTTCGCGGTTTTCGGGCGAACGCTTCTATCTCGCCACGGCCGAGGCCGGGGACGCGGAAATGACGCAGCGTATCGAACGCCACCGCGAACGGCGCGGCGAGGGCTGGACCACGATCGAGGAGCCGCTGGAACTGGCCCGCGCGCTGCGGGAAAGCGACGACGGGCAATCCCCGCGGCTGGTCGATTGCCTGACGCTGTGGCTGTCGAACGCGATGATGGCGGGCGATCCCGCGCCGCAGGTCGAGGCGCTTTGCGCCGAGTTGCGATCCCAGCGCGGGCCGGTGGTGCTGGTCACGAACGAGCTGGGCCTTGGCATCGTGCCGGAAAACGCGTTGGCCCGGCGATTTCGGGACGAACATGGCTGGATGAATCAGGCGGTGGCCGCTATCGCTGACGAAGTCTGGATGGCCGTCAGCGGCCTTCCCCTGCGCCTCAAACCCGAGCGAGGAACCCCTTGAAGAAATTCGATGATTCAGCCGCAGCCGCAGCCCGTGCACGACAGGCGGAACTGACCAAGCCCCCCGGCTCTCTGGGCCGGCTGGAGGAGCTTGCGGTCTTCATGGCGGGCTGGCAGGGGCGCGAGCGGCCGCGCATCGACCGGGCGCAGGCGCTGATCTTTGCCGGAAACCACGGCGTGACCGCGCAGGGCGTTAACCCGTTTCCGGTCGAAGTGACCGCCCAGATGGTCGAGAATTTCCGCAATGGCGGGGCGGCCATCAACCAGCTTTGCCGTCTGGCTGGGGCTGATCTGTCGGTCATCGCCCTTGATCTGGACCGCCCGACCGAGGATTTCACCCAAGGCATGGCGATGGAGGTTCCCGATCTGGTCGCCGCGATCCAAACCGGCAAGAACGCCGTCGATCCCGAGGCCGACGTGATCCTGCTGGGCGAGATGGGGATCGGCAATTCGACCGTTGCCGCCGCGCTTGCCGCCGCGACCTTCGGCGGAAGCGCCGAGGATTGGGTCGGTCCGGGCACCGGCGCCGATGACGACATCATGGCCCGCAAGATCAACGCGGTGAATGCGGGGCTGAAGCGCCACAAGGGCGCGGCGACCGCGGCCTCGATCCTCGGCTCCTATGGCGGGCGCGAGCAGGCGGCGATCTGCGGCACGGTGATCCGCGCGCGAGAGCTGGGGATTCCGGTGATCCTCGACGGCTTCATCTGCTCGGCCGCGGCCGGCGTCCTGCTGGTCAACGATCCCGAGGCGCTGGACCATTGCCTGCTTGGCCACGAAAGCGCCGAGCCGGGCCATCGCCGGCTGGTCGCGGTCATCAAGAAGAAGCCGGTCGTCACCCTTGACATGCGGCTGGGCGAAGGCTCGGGCGCGGCGGTGGCGCTGCTGATCCTGCGCGCGGCGCTGGAATGCCACAATGGCATGGCGACTTTCGGCGAAGCCGGCATTGGCTAGGCGCGCGGCCGAGGCGCTGACCGCGCTGATCTGGCTGACCCGCTATCCCGTGGGCGCGCTCATCCGCCCGCCCGTGCCGCAGCTTGCCAGCGCCGTCTGGGCCTTTCCGCTGGCCGGGCTCGCGCTCGCCCTGCCGGCATGCTGCCTGCTGCTGGCCGGACTGCCAGCATCGGTCGCGGCCATCCTCGCCATCGGGGCGATGGTCTGGCTGACCGGCGCCATGCATGAGGACGGGCTGGCCGACTATGCCGACGGTTGCGGCGGCACCACCCGCGAGAGACGGCTTGAGATCATGCGCGACTCGCGCATCGGCTCCTACGGGGTTCTGGCGCTGCTGCTGGTGACGGGAATGCGAATCGCGTCGCTGGCAGAGCTGGCGCGGATCAACCCGTGGGCCGCCGCCGGAGCGTTGGCCGCGGCTGCCAGCCTCTCGCGCGCGGGAATGGGGACGGCGATGGCGGTGATGGGTCCGGCGCGGCCCGACGGGCTGGGCAGGGCGGCGGGACGGGCTTCCCTTGCGGCAGCCGGCTGGGGCTGGGCGCTTGCAGCGGCGGTATTCGCCCCTCTGGTCCTTGCCGGGACATTCCCGGTTTTTGCGGCAATCGTTGCAATCCTCGCGTGTGCAGGAACGCAATTCCTGCTGGGCCGCAGCGCGGCGCGCAGGCTGGGCGGACAGACCGGAGACGTGCTTGGCGCCATGCAACAGGCGGGCGAGTGCGCAACGTTACTCGCGCTGCTCATTCTGGCCGGGGCGCGCCCGGCTTGACCGGCTTTCACCCTTCCTTCATACGAAAATCACAGGGATAGACCGGCCAGACCGGCGGGCCGCGCTCAGGAGGGGCGGCTGAAAAAACAGGGAGGTTTCAACAATGGGCGGCCTTTTGGGCCTTTCGCGCGGCATCGACCGCGTCAACACCATGATTGGCCGGGCGGTGACCTGGCTCATCCTCGTTGCCGTGCTCGTCAGCGCCGGCAACGCCATCATCCGCAAGGTGATGAACACGTCCTCCAATTCATGGCTCGAATTGCAGTGGTACCTCTATGGCGCCGCCTTTCTGGGCGCCGCCGCCTACACGCTGAAGGAAAACGAGCATATCCGCATCGACATCATCTACGGGATGTGGAACCGCCGTCGCCAGCACTGGATCGACCTGATCGGCCATGTGTTCTTCCTAATGCCTTTCGTCACGCTGATGATCTATTTCCTCTGGCCTTGGGTCATGCGCAGCTATCGCAGCGGCGAGGTCTCGAACAACGCGGGCGGGCTGGTCCTATGGCCGGCCAAAGCGATGCTGCTGGCGGGCTTCATCCTGCTGTTCTTTCAGGGCATCTCCGAGATCATCAAGAAGATCGCCGTGATGCGCGGCATCATTCCCGACCCCACGCCCTTCGTGTCCCACCACACCGCCGCCGAGCTCGAGGGCGAGGCGATGGCGCGCGACATGGAAGCCGCGCTTGACGACGACACGGACGAGGGGAACCGCAAATGATGGAACTCATCGCGCAGAACATGGCGCCGATCATGTTCGCCTCGCTGGTCCTGTTCCTGCTCTTCGGCTATCCGGTGGCCTTCGCGCTGGCCGCGAACGGCCTTCTGTTCTTCGTCATCGGGGTCGAGCTGGCACCGCTTTCGGGCGGCAATATCAACCTCAGCTGGCCGCTTCTGAACGCCATGCCCGAAAGGCTATGGGGGGTGATGTCGAACGAGACATTACTTGCCATTCCATTCTTCACATTCATGGGCATCGTGCTGGAGAAATCCGGCATGGCCGAGGATCTGCTCGACACGGTCGGCCAGCTTTTCGGCCCGATCCGCGGCGGCCTCGCCTATGCGGTGATCATCGTCGGCGCGCTGCTTGCGGCCACCACGGGCGTCGTCGCGGCTTCGGTGATCGCAATGGGCCTGATCTCGCTGCCGATCATGCTGCGCTATGGCTATGACCGGCGCATCGCCTCGGGGACCATCGCGGCCTCGGGGACATTGGCGCAGATCATTCCGCCCTCGCTGGTGCTGATCGTGCTGGCCGACCAGCTGGGCCGTTCCGTCGGCGACATGTACAAGGGCGCGCTGATCCCCGGTCTGGTGCTGACCGGGATCTACATGGTCTATATCTTCGTCATGTCGATCTTCCGACCGCAGATGGTGCCCGCGCTCCCCAAGGAGGCGCGGACCCTCGGCTCCGGCGTGACCTCGCTCTTCGCGGCGCTGGCCATGACATGCGCGATCGCCTACTTCGCCTTCAAGTGGATGTATCCGACCCATGGGAAGGATGCGGACATTCTGGCGCCGGCGCTGGCGATCATCGTCATCTATGTCGTGGCGCTGCTCGACAAGGGGCTGAAGGTCAACCTGATGTCGCGTCTGGCGCAGCAGGTCATCATCGTGCTGATCCCGCCGCTGGCGCTGATCTTCCTCGTTCTGGGCACCATCTTCCTCGGCATCGCGACGCCCACCGAGGGCGGGGCGATGGGCGCGGTCGGCGCGCTGCTGCTGGCTGGGATCAAGGGCCGGCTCAACTATGACGTGATCCGTCAGGCGCTGCTGGCGACGACGCGGCTGTCGGCCTTCGTCATGTTCATCCTGATCGGTGCGCGGGTCTTCTCGCTGACCTTCTACGGCGTGAACGGGCATATCTGGGTCGAGCATCTGCTGACCTCGCTGCCGGGGGGCGAATACGGCTTCCTGATCGCGGTGTCGCTGCTGGTCTTCCTGCTGGCCTTCTTCCTCGACTTCTTCGAGCTGGCCTTCATCATCGTCCCGCTGCTGGCCCCGGCCGCCGAGGCGATGGGGATCGACCTGATCTGGTTCGGCGTCCTCCTGGGCGTCAACATGCAGACCAGCTTCATGCACCCGCCCTTCGGCTTTTCGCTGTTCTTCCTGCGTTCGGTCGCCCCAAAGGCGCCGTATCGGGACAAGGTGACCGGCAAGATGATGGAGCCGGTGACCACGGGCCAGATCTACTGGGGCGCGGTGCCCTATGTCTGCATCCAGCTTGTCATGGTCGGCATCGTCATGGCCTTCCCCGGACTGGTCATGCATTACAAGGGACCGCCGATCGACACGTCGAACGTCAAGATCGAGATCCCTGCGGGTGCCGGTCTGGGCGGTCTTGGCGGAGGTCTGGGCAATCCCTTCGGCGGGCCGTCGGATGCTCCGGCTGGCGGTGGACTGGGCGGGTTGGGCGGAGTGCCGAATTTCGGCGCACCTGCGCCGACGCCGGCAGAACCGGGCACGGCCCCGGCGCCCGAGGGATCGACCGCGCCGGCCCCGGCTTCGGGCGGGCTTGATCCGCTGGGCGGTCCGCCACCCGGCCTGACCGCTCCGGCGGCCAACTGAACGACAGAAGGCGGCCCGCGGGCCGCCTTTCCTTTTGAAGGATGTGGAAACGCCGCCGGAACCTCAGATCCCGGCGGCGTCATGCATGTGATTTCAGATGATTACAGCGTGCCGTTGCGCTGCTGGATCATCATGAACGTGTCATAGGTGTATTCTGCGGTCTGGTTGTAGAGATACCAGTTCGCGCGGGATTCCTTGATCGAATCCCAGATCTTCTTGAAGGCCGGGTTCGACGCTTCCAGTTCGGCATAGACCTCGTTCGAGGCCTTGTAGCAGGCGTCGAGGATTTCCTGGCTGAAGGGGCGAAGCTGCGCTCCCGCCGCAACCAGTTCCTTCAGTGCGATCGGGTTCAGGTGGTCGTATTTCTGCAGCATGTTCGCATCGGTGGCTTGCGAGGCGGTGTGCAGCAGCGACTTGTAATTATCCGGCAGTTCTTCGTATTTCGCCTTGTTGAACAGGAAGTGGACGGTCGGGCCACCTTCCCACCAGCCGGGATAGTAGTAATAGGGCGCGACCTTGTAGAAGCCCAGCTTCTGGTCGTCATAGGGACCGACCCATTCCGAGGCGTCGATCGTGCCCTTTTCCAGCGCCGGATAGATGTCGCCGCCCGCGATCTGTTGTGGGACGAGGCCCAGACGCTCAAGCACCTTGCCGGCAAAGCCGCCGACGCGCATCTTCAGGCCCTTCAGATCCTCGACGGTCTTGATCTCCTTGCGGAACCAGCCGCCCATCTGCGCGCCGGTATTGCCGCCGGGCAGCCCGAACAGGTTGTGGGTCGCCAGGAATTCATTGAAAAGGTCGATCCCGCCGCCGTGATACTGCCAGGCGTTATGCGCGCGGGCCGACAGCGCGAAGGGAACTGCCGCGCCAAGCGCGAAGGTCGGATCCTTGCCCCAGCTGTAATAGGTGACGGTGTGGCAGGCCTCGACGGTGCCATCGGTCGCGGCATCCTGCGCCTGCAGGCCGGGGACGATCTCGCCCGCGGCGAAAACCTGGATCTGGAACTTGCCGCCAGTGGCTTCGGACAGGTATTTCGACAGGACCTCGGCCCCGCCATAGATGGTGTCGAGCGACTTCGGGAAGGCCGAGGTCAGGCGCCACTTCACTTCGGGCATTTCCTGCGCAATCGCGGGGGCGGCAAGGGTGGCGCCGGCCGCTGCGGTCGCACCGCCCACGGCCGCGCGCGTCAGAAAGCCGCGCCGATCGAATTTGCTGTTATTGTTCATAGGTTCCTCCGTGTTGGTCGGCGCCTCCAGCTTGCCGACGCCGGCATGTTGCACACCGAAACCCGCCCTGTCGAGATACAGAAAAGCGGATCTCGATCTGACGCAGCGCACGTTCCGCGTGTAGGAGGCGGCGTTGCCGATCTGCCGGCGTGGCCTATCTAGTGGCGACCAACTCGACACTACCCAAGGCTTTTGGTGTTGCCTATACTGGCTGAGGTTCGTGGCAATCGGGGGACAAGGGATGCGCTGTCCGTTCTGTGGAAATGTGGACACCCAGGTCAAGGATTCGCGTCCTGCAGAAGACAATGTCGCCATACGCCGTCGCCGGTTCTGCCCGGCCTGCGGCGGGCGCTTCACGACATATGAGCGCGTGCAACTGCGCGATCTGGTCGTGGTCAAGTCCAGCGGCCGGCGCGAGGATTTCGACCGCGCCAAGCTGGAGCGGTCGATTCGGATCGCCATGCAGAAGCGCCCGATCGACCCGGAGCGGATCGACCAGATGATCTCGGGGATCGTGCGCCGGCTGGAAAGCCTTGGCGATACGGATGTGCCCTCGAAGGTCATCGGCGAGATCGTGATGGAGACGCTGGCCCGTATCGACACCGTCTCCTATGTCCGCTTCGCGAGCGTCTACAAGAACTTCCAGGCGGCGGATGATTTCGACAAGTTCGTGTCGGAGCTGCGGCCAGGCCACGCCGAAGAGTGAACGACCTTCGCCATATGGATCACGCGCTGGGTCTGGCCCGGCGTGGTCTGGGAAATACCTGGCCCAATCCCGCCGTCGGCTGCGTGATCGTCAAGGACGGGCGCGTCGTCGGGCGTGGCTGGACCCAGCCCGGCGGGCGACCCCATGCCGAGGTTCATGCCCTGATCCAGGCGGGAGAGGCGGCGCATGGCGCGACCGCCTATGTCACGCTTGAACCCTGCGCCCATCACGGCCGCACGCCGCCCTGCGCGGCGGCGCTGATCCGCGCGGGCATCAGCCGCGTCGTGACCCCGATCACCGATCCCGACCCCCGTGTGTCGGGCCGCGGCATCGCCCTTCTGCGCGAGGCGGGGATCGAGGTTGTCGAGGGGGTCCGCGCCGCCGAGGCGCGCGAGCAGCAGCGCGGCTTCCTGACCCGAATGACCCTTGGCCGGCCGATGCTGACGCTGAAGCTGGCCACCAGCTTTGACGGCCGCATCGCCACCGCCTCGGGCGAAAGTCAGTGGATCACCGGACCCGCCGCCCGCCGCCACGTCCATGCCCTGCGGATGAGTCATGATGCCGTGATGGTCGGGGGTGGCACTGCCCGTGCCGACCGGCCGGCGCTAAACGTCCGCGGCATGGGCTGCACGCGCCAGCCGGTCAGGATCGTCGTCTCGGCCGGAGACCTGCCCGACCTGCCGGGGGAAGGCCCGGATCACGGCCCGCTCTGGCAACTCTCGGGCGAGCCGGGCGTGATCATGGCGCAACTCGGCTCGCGTGGGTTGACGCGCGTGCTCTGCGAAGGCGGGGGCGTGCTTGCAGCGAGCCTCCTGCGCGCGGGCCTCGTCGATCAGCTTGTCGGCTACACTGCCGGGGTGGTGCTTGGTGCCGATGGCCGCCCCGCGATCGGAGAGCTTGGCCTTGCCCGGATGGCCGAGGCGCCGCGCTTCCGTCTGGTCGAGTTGCGCAGGATCGGTCCTGACGTCATGCATCGCTGGCTGCGCGACTAGCGCCGCCAGAGCCAGGCATAGCTGCTGAACAGACCCTGGGCCTTGGCGAGCAGCCGCAGCGCAGGACCGCCCGAAAGCGAGCTTGCCGGGCCGGAAAGACGCTCAAGCGCGATCTCGGGCGGGCAGGGCAAGTTGCTGACCGGATCGAAATAGCGTGGATAGGCGATAAGCGCGGTGTGGATCAGATGCTCGGCCGAAACCGTCAGGCCGCGACGCGCGGGCACCGGGCCCAGATCGCGGGTCAACCCCCAGCCGGCATAGAAGGGCGCGCCCAGCGTCGTCACCGGCAGGCCGCGCATCAGCGCCTCGAACCCCATGGTGGAGGTGATGGTCCAAAGCTCGTCCACCTCGGCCATCAGCAAGGCGGGGCTGGCGTCGCGCGCGACGATATCGGCCAGCCGGGCCAGATCGGCTTCGGGGATCGCGCCCCGGCGAAGTCCGGCCTCGACGTCCGGGTGAGGTTTGTAGATCAGCACCGCCTCCGGGTTCTCGGCCCGCACCCGTTCCAGCAAGGCGAGGTTCGTGCGCTCGATCCCGCCGCCATGAAGGACCGAGGCATCATCCTCGACCTGTCCCGGCACGAGGATGCGGTGCCCCGGCGGCAGGGCGGGTAGCGCGCCCGAAAGGTTGTATTTCGTGACCCCCGCCGCAACCAGCGCCTCGCCGAGCGTCCGGGCGCCCTCCGCCCCCATGGGCGGGAGGGGGGCGCCCATCAGACGTTCGAAGCGGCTTTCCCTGCGCGGGTCGTAATAGATGCCGAGGTCATCGGCGACCAGCGACAGCGGCGGGACCAGCGCCGCCCCCAGCCCGCGCGAGCGGATGAAGCCATCCTCGACCCGGATCGCCTGCGGCACAGCCTCGGCCTTGCTGGCCCAGGCGAGGGTGACTTCAGGGCCGGGGCGCGAGGTGAAGCGCACGCCCTTGCCGCCGCCAAAGGCGCGGCTGATGAACGGTCGCTTCCAGAGCCGCATGCCATAGGCCAGATGGCCCGCGTGGTCCTGCCGCCAGGCGCGGGCCTCCGCCTCGATCTGGCGCAGCGCGCCCTCGAAATCCGTGAGCCGGTCGCCGCAGGGATCATACCAGACCGGGGCGAGAAGATGGCTCGCCGCGAAAAGCCGGGCGCGGGTCGCGGGCGCGCGGCGATCGAAGCGATGTTCGTCCGCCGTCAGCCCCCAACCCGCATAGAAGGGGCGGCCGAAGATGCGGGGGCGATGGCCGGCGAGCAGCGCCTCGTAACCCATCTGCGAGGACATGGCATAGACCGCTTCGGCCCCCTTTATCAGCGCCCAGGGCGAGACGGGCGCGTCGCAGAAATCGTCTCCGTCGCGCAGGTCCGCCCTTTCGAAATGACCGGGACGCAGGCCCGACGCGGTCTCGGGATGGGTGCGGATCAGGATCGGCCGGCCGGGATTTTCGTCCCGCGCAGCGGTGAGCATCGCGAGAAACTCTGCCCGGCCCGCGCCCAGCAGCGAGGCGTCGCCGCGCGTCTGGTCGATCACCAGCACATAGCCAGGCCTTGGCGGGGCCGAAGTCGGCAGGTGGGCGTTGTATTTCGAAAGATCGGCCGCGATCAGGCGTTCGATTGCGAGTTGCGCCTCTGCCTCGCGTGTCCCTGCCTCGGCCGAGGGGATCAGGCTTTCGAGGAGTGAGGGGCTTTCTGGTCGGAAATGCAGGCCGAGCGGGTCGAGGATCAGCCCGATCGGCCCGCGCCGCGCCACCGGACCCTTGGCCCGGCCGGGCAGGATCGAGCGCAGGAAGGCATCCTCGACCCGCAGCAAGCTGGCACCGCGTCGGCGGGCCACGGCTTCGCCCCGCCACGCGGTCGGGCTGGCGCCCCAGACGCCGACGACATCCCCGTCGCCGGGCAGGCAGATCACCGGCTTCCAGCCGGAAAGCGTCAGGATGCGGCGGATGCGCGGGCGCGAGAAGAAGCCGCCATTGAATACGAAAAGCCGCCGGAAATCTCCGGCGGCCTTGATCGTTTCGGGCATGAACTCAGAACCCGCTTTCGGTCGTGCGGATCTGGTTGACCGGGGCAAGGATGACGTTGAGCGTCTTGGTCCACTGAACCATCGGCGCTTCGGTCACATAGACGGTGTCGCCGTCACGGATGGCGAAGTCGCGGGCAAGGAACATGCCGTCGGGCTTGGTCAGGTCAAGCACATAGGCGATGCGCTGGTTGCCATAGACATCGTTGCGGCCGAGGACGGCGCGCGCCACCGATTGCGGCTCGTCGCGCATGACGAAGACGCCCTTGGGATCGGCCAGCGCGGTCTGAAGGCCGCCGACCATGGCCACGGCCTCGATCGCGCTGATCTGCTCGTTCCCGAGCGGAACCTTGGTCTGCCCGCCAAGCGCGCCAAGCGCGGTAAAGCTGCGCTGGTCTTCCTCGACCAGGATGATGTCGCCCGGACGCAGCGCGATGTCGTTGCGCGAGTTCGAGTAGAGGTCGCGCAGCCAGACCTTGCCGCTGCTGCCGCCGCGTTTCACCGTGACCACCGCGACCTCGGGCTCGATCGAGACGCCGCCGGCGCGCGAGAGCATCGAGGAAAGCTGGCGGGTCGGACGCTCGATCGGGTAGACACCCTGTCCGTTGACCTTGCCGAGGACCGAAACGGTCGCGCCATCGCCCGCGACGCGGGTGACCATCACCTGCGGATCGGGGGTCTGGGTTTCCAGCTTCTGGGTGATGATGCGGCGCAGCTCGTCCGGGCTGTTCCCCGCCGCCATGACGCGGCCGGCATAGGGCACGAAGATATAGCCCTGGCTGTCGACCTGAAGCTGCTGGAGCTGGGTCGAGCTGGCGCCCATCGAGGCCAGAAGGCCGTCATCGACGTTTTCCCAGATCGAGAGGCCCAACACGTCGCCCGGCCGGACCTCATCCGCGCCGACCTGTCCGGCGGCCTGGAAATCCGCCCCGAAACCATAGGCTGGCGAGAAGTTGGCGGCCCGGTTCACCCGGTCGTCGACCGAGACGATATGGCTGCTGCCGCCTTTCTCGACGGAGCCGCTGTAGATCTGGCCCCGCGTCGGGCCCGAGCGCGGCAGACCACAGGCAGACACGAAGATGAGGGCGCCAAGGATGGCCACTTGACCCAAGCGGCTGGTCCAACGCCGGCGTGCGGGCTGCGCCAGATCGGCGTGCAGGCACGAAGAACTCAATGCGGTCAAACTGTTACTCCTGTCTCTCTCGTCCGTGCAGGGGCTTCGCCCTTGTGATTTTGCGGTAAATCTAGAACAGCAATGCGGATTATTCCACATTTTCCCCAGATGTCATTCCGGATTGTGTTCCATTTGTTGCCGATACTTCCCACGGCCGGCGACCAGCGCCTCGTAGGGGTCTTCGGGGGCCAGCATCATGTCGACCACGATGCGCAGCGCATGGGCGCGCGAACGCTCGGCATAGAAGCCGCCCGGAACCTGGCTGCTTTCCAACAGGAAATCGCGAAAACGCCTGTAGGAGAAGGCATTCGGCGGGGCGGGATCGGCCAGAAACTCGGCAAGGGTCTGGCTGGAAACAAGGCCCGGCTTGTCATAGACGGCCCGGCCCATCGCCTTGACCGGAAGACCCCGCCAGAGCGCCTGCTGCGCCGAGGTGGAATTCACCGTCACCGTCGCTCGCGCCTGATTCATCAACCGGGCGAGCTTGCCGCCGCGCACGTAATGCACCCGATCCGCGATGCCCGTCGCCTGCGCCTTTTGCGCGATGGCCGGACAGATGCCGCCACGCCCGTCCTCGAGCGGATGCGCCTTGAAGACGAGGTGGTGATGACGCGGGGCCGAGCGGGCAAATTCCTCGATCACCTCGTCCGTGAATTCCGACATGGTCGCGTATTGCGAATGGGCGACGAAGTTTGAATCATGCTCAAGCTGCATGGGCACGAGGATATAGGGAAAGCCGCCGCGACGGATCGCGCCGCTTTCGCGCCACTGCGCCAGCATGTCCACGGGGCTGAGTAAAAGGCGGCGGAGGTTCAGCCGGAACTCGCGGAAGACCCCGATCTGGCGATGGGTCCGGTATCCCGCATAGCGCCGGTTCGCGACAAGGATGAAGAAATGATAGAGGGCGCCGTAGAACTTGTGCTGGCGCATGTCGCCCCAGCGCGCCGGCGGGCGGCTGAGTTCGCCGAGCCGTCCGCGAAGCGCATTGCGCATCTCGCGCAGGGGAATGCTCATCAACGGCGAATGACCGTTCGAGCCGCCGCGCTCATAGGTGATCCAGAACGGGCGCAGATAGCCTTCCTCGAAGACATGCAGCACGATGCCGTAACGTTGGCTGGCCTCGCGGGCGGCGGCATGGACCGGGCGGACATCGCCGTAAAGGACGATATCGGTCACGCGCTTCTCGCGGATGATCCGCTCCAGATGGTCGGGCCATTCCTCGGGCGTGCCGTGGTGGCGGATGAAATGCTTTTTGTCGGTCCAGAAGAACTCGTCCCCGGCATTGAAGCCGGCGCGCCACACACTGGCGCCCGCCCGACGCAATTGGCCGGCCAGCCGATCGAAGAAGGGGCCGTGCGGTCCCTGAAGCATCAGAAAGACGCGACGACCGGCTGGCCGCACCGCCAGTGCGGCCGGGAGCATCGGTTCAGGGGCTCGCGTCAATAATATAGTCACTTCATATTCCCGCGCCGGGACAATGAGTCGGAATATAGGGCATAAGACTTTACGTTTTTTGCGACGGATCCGGGGAAAATACCGGTCTTTTCGGAGTCAATGCACGAATATTGCAAGGCTGTCACGGGCTTTCACGCCCCTCGATGCTGCATAAGCATAGCTCCGCTTGAAGATTGCGCAGCAAGGCTCTAGGTCTCGGCGGAGTACCGCGAATGGGGGCATCATGTTCACCGGGATCATCACGGATATCGGAACCGTCAGCAATGTCGAAATGCGCGGCGACATGCGTGCGCGCATCAGCTGCGGCTATGATATGGCGGGGGTGGAGCTTGGCGCCTCGATCGCCTGCGACGGGGTTTGCCTTACTGTCGTCGACAAGGGCGGCGACTGGTTCGATGTCGACATCTCGGCCGAGACGCTGTCCAAGACCAATATCGGGGCGAATGGCTGGGCGCCCGGACGGCGCCTGAACCTCGAGCGCGCGCTGCGCGTCGGCGACGAGTTGGGCGGGCATATCGTCTCGGGCCATGTCGACGGCGTCGCCGTGATCGAGGCGATGCGGGACGAGGGCGACAGCACCCGCATCACCCTGCGCGCCCCCGAGGCGCTGGCCCGTTTCATCGCGGCCAAGGGATCGGTGGCGCTGAACGGGACCTCCCTTACCGTGAACGAGGTCGATGGCACCAGCTTCGGCATCAACGTCATCCCGCATACGCAGGCGGTGACGACCTGGGGCGGGGCGAAGCCGGGCGACCGGGTCAATCTGGAAATCGACACGCTGGCGCGCTATGTCGCGCGGCTGGCCGAGGCGGTCTGATGGCCGGGATCGGCCATAACGGCGGGCCGGGAACCGGCAGCGGCTTTCGGGCGCATTGCTGGACCGTTGCCCGGCGCGAGTTGCTGGGCGCACGGCTGCCTGTCGAGGTGGTGCGGATGCAGGTGCGCCGCGCGAAGGAACTGGGCCTCGACTACAAGACCTATGCCGGGGTGCGGGCGACGACCGGCCGCGATCTGATCGCCTTTCTCTATTCGTCGAACGCGCTGGGTGTCTTTCGCCCCGGCCAACCGGTGCCCGCCCCCGAGGCCGCGCGCATCGCCGCAAGCGGGGCGTCAGCGCATCTGGGATGCGCGCCGGGGCTTGCGCCCGACGTGCTGGCGCGGCAGATCGGTGCCGTCTCGGGCCGCGCGCTTGCGCCCTTTGGCAGCAATTGGTCGGCGATGCGGGACGAGATGAAAACCTGGCTCAAGGCTCAGGGCCTGCCGGGCGATGCCGTTCTGATGATCGGCGAAACCGCGCATGAGCGCGAGATGATGACAGCGGGCGGGCTTGCGGGATTCGTGACCGGCCAGGCCTTCTTTGCAGGAGTTGCGGATGCAGTATGAAAAACCCGGACCCGTCGAGCGTGACTGGTCGGATGCGATTTCCCGGATCGAGGAGATCATCAACGAGGCGCGCAACGGCCGCATGTTCATCCTCGTCGATCACGAGGACCGCGAGAACGAGGGCGATCTGGTCATCCCCGCCCAGATGGCGACGCCCGAGGCGATCAACTTCATGGCGACGCATGGGCGCGGCCTTGTCTGCCTCTCGATGCCCGCCGCGCGCATCGACGCGCTGGGGCTGCCGCTGATGAGCCCGAAGAACTCCAGCCGGCACGAGACTGCCTTCACCATGTCGATCGAGGCGCGCGAGGGCGTGACGACCGGCATCTCGGCCCATGATCGTGCCCATACCATCGCCGTCGCCATCGACCCGACCAAGGGCGCGGCGGACATCGCGACGCCGGGCCATATCTTCCCGCTGCGCGCGCGCGATGGCGGCGTTCTGGTCCGGGCCGGGCATACCGAGGCGGCCGTCGACGTCGCCCGTCTTGCCGGTCTGACCCCCGCCGGCGTGATCTGCGAGATCATGAACGAGGACGGCACCATGGCGCGGCTGCCCGACCTGATCGGCTTCGCGCAGAAGCACGGGCTGAAGATTGGCACCATCAGCGACCTCATCGCCTATCGCCGCCGGCACGACAACCTGATCGCCGAGCGCGCGCAGCGCCCGATCCACTCGCTGCATGGCGGCGACTGGATGATGCGCATATATGCCGACGAAACCTCGGGCGCCGAGCATATCGTGCTGACCAAGGGCGACCTTACCTCGCCCGAGCCGGTCATGGTGCGGATGCATGCGCTGGACCCGCTGCATGACGTTCTGGGCATCGGACGCGAGGATGCGGGCGAGCTTTCCGCCGCGATGCGCCTGATCGGGCAGGAGGGCAGGGGCGTCGTCGTCCTGTTCCGCGACCTCGAGCGCAAGCTGCCGGTGCAGGGCGAGGTGTCGCCCCATGTGCTGCGCCAATACGGCCTCGGCGCGCAGATCCTGTCGTCTCTGGGTCTGTCCGAGCTGGTGCTTCTGACCAATTCGGCCCCGGTGAAGGTCGTTGGACTTGACGCCTACGGACTTTCGATCCATTCCACGCGTCCGATTCCCAAAGAGTAAGCCAATGGCCGCCAGCATCGAACATTATCAGTTGCCGCTGCCCAGGATCGAGGGCAGCGTCCGGCTGCTGATCGTGGTCGCGCCCTATTACCGCCAGATCGCCGACGGTTTGATCGCCGGTGCGCGGGCCGTCGCCGCCGAGGCCGGGGCCAGCATCGATCTGGTCGAGGTGCCCGGCGCGCTGGAGATCCCGACGGCGATCGGCCTTGCCGCTGCGCGCGGGCTTTACGACGGCTATGTCGCGCTTGGCTGCGTGATCCGGGGCGAGACGACGCATTACGACACGGTCTGCAATGACAGTTCGCGCGGCGTCACCTTGCTGGGCCTGCAAGGCCATTGCATCGGCAACGGCATCCTGACGGTCGAGAATTACGATCAGGCGGATGTGCGCGCCGATCCCGAAGGCCAGAACAAGGGCGGCGGTGCGGCAGCAGCCGCGCTTCACCTGATCGCGCTGAAGCGCCGCTGGGAAGCGCGCAGCTCGCGCGACTCGGGTCCAGGCCAGCCGCGTGATATCATCCGCCTGGCGGGTGAACTGGAAGGACCACAGGGCGCATGAGCGGGCAAGGTGGAAACCGGCGCAGCCCGGAAGAACGCGCGGCACGGCAGGCACGGACCTCGGCCGCGCGGATGTATGCCGTTCAGGCGCTGTTCCAGATGGAATCCTCGGGTCAGTCGGCGGATCGGGTCATGGCCGAGTTCCGGCAGTGGCGCATCGGCCGGATGGACGAGGACGCCGATGTCGTCTCGGCCGAGGCGGATCAGACCCTGTTCCGGCGCATCGTCGATGATGCGGTGAACTGGCAATCCCGCATCGACCAGATGACCGATCGCGCGCTGGTCGCGAAATGGCCGATCGACCGCATCGACCCGGTCCTTCGCGCGCTGTTCCGCGCGGCGGGTGCCGAACTGGTGCAGCCGGGAACGCCACCCAAGGTGGTCATCACGGAATATGTCCGCATCACGCAGGCCTTCTTCCCGGAAGGGCGCGAGGCGAAGTTCGTGAACGCGGTCCTTGACCACATGGCACGAGAGGCCCAGCCGGAAGCATTCTGAGAGCGGCCGGGCGTCTCGCCCCGCCGGTCCCGACTGTTGCATGCCGGTGTTGCGTTTCCGCACCAGCCCGGCATGGCCTGCGGCTCCGATCAGAACTCACAACCTGCTGTCCCCGCTCGCCCGGCCTTTTGGTTGTGTCCAGTTCGCATGGAACCTGTGGATCTGGTGCAACAATTGACGCCATGCGATTGACCTGCCGGGCCTGCCTACATTATAGGCAGTCCATTTTGCAACCGGAAATAGTCGTTCACAACTCACGTTTCGTGATTTAGGACGTTTCAGGTTGTTTATTGAATTTCAACGAGAAAGAAAATCATCTTCGCCGATTGGTAAATGGTTTCATCACAAGTTCGAGTAGTCATAAATCCGCCGATGTATATTCAACACGGCGATATCACTTTTTTGCGATGCGTCCTGCATTTTCCAAGCGCCTTTATGACAGGGGAGGCCGGGTCTAATTCTGTTTGGAGCAGAGATGCTCGCGATGGTGCATTGCGTTATCGCGGCCACTGAAAACGGTTCAGAAAAGGACTGAGAACATGAAAGCTCTCGCTTATCTCGCTGGCGCCACTGCTCTTGTCGCTGTGTTCGCGTCTCCGGCCCTTGCGCAGCAGGAACTTGCCACCGGCGCGAATGCGACCGGCATCACCACTGTCAATGAGCAGATGAGGGATGTGGAGGAATCCGTTCAGGATGATTTCGCGCGTTCGTCGGACCCGGCACGATATGGCAGCCCGGATCGCGTGCAAGGTCTGTTTGGTTCGGTTGCGTTAAGCTATGTCGGCCGCACCGGTAACAGCGAGAACCAGGATTTCACACTTTCCGGCCGTCTGTCCTATAATCAGGCGCCGTTCGCACAATCCGTGGGTATCTTGCTGGAATATGGCGAGGATAATAACGGTGACACCGACACGGAAAAAACCTACGTCATCTACGAAGGCATGTATGACATCAATGAGCGTTTCTATGGCTTTGCGCTGGGTCGCCTGACGACCGACGCGCTTGCCGACGATCCGGTCAGCCTTGACGATGGCGAGACCTTCGAGGATCTGGATGGCCGCCTGAAACGCGACGCCTATTTCGGTATCGGTCCGGGTTATCGGGTGATCGCCACCGACACGATGGCATGGCGCGTGCAGGCCGCGGTCGGTATCCGCTATACCAAGACCGTGGACGTGATCGACCCGGTCGCCGAAACGCTCGAAACCGACTCGGAAACCGGCGTCGGCTATCTGGTGTCGTCGCGCTTCTACTACAAGTTCAACGAGAATTTCTTCCTGACCAACGACACCGACTACCTGACCTCGGACGCCAACGATACGGCGACGAACGAGTTGGGCCTGAACTTCAAGATGACGGACGATTTCGCCACCCGCATCTCCTACAAGACCGAGTATGTGTCGGATCGGGCGATCCGCACCGACAACACGCTGGGCGTCTCGCTGGTCTACGGCTTCTGACCGGCTTCTTTCCTCTCTCTCTCAGAAAAACGGGGCGGCCCTTCGGGGCCGTCTCTCGCGTTTCAGGAAGGGGCAGGAGGGTGGCGGGAACCGCAGCAACCGTGGCGGCGCAGGTTTCCCCGAAAGCCTGGATATCCAGGTGGGAGCCGGGTAACGGGACCAGGGCCCCGACAGAGCCAGCCCCCTCGGTGAAATTATAGGCCAGTGGAAAAAATGGCCACACACGAGAAGAGCAGAAACCCGCCAGTCACCGAAGATAAGGCTGATCGGATTTCACCGCAAGGGCAGGGTGGCATCGCCTTGCCAGATGTTCCTATTTGGTTCATGTTGCCGGGCATGAGTGAAATCCGACCAGTTCCAGAGGACGTGCTGCCCGCACAACCCGGCCAACGGCTTGCCCGCGGCGTGACCCGGATGCTGTCGGCGCTCGGCCATGCCGCCTTGCCGGAATTCGTGCCGACGGGCGGCCTCCGGGTCGATGTCATCTCGATCTCGCCCGGCGGCGAGATCTGGATCGTCGAATGCAAGAGTTGCCGCAGCGACTTCGTCTCGGACCGCAAGTGGCAGGGCTATCTGGACTATTGCGACCGCTTCTTCTGGGCGATCGACGCCGAATTTCCGCAAGATCTGCTGCCCGCCGAAAGCGGCCTGATCCTGGCCGACAGCTGGGGGGCCGAGATGGTGCGCATGTCGCCCGAAACCCGGCTTGCAGGGGCGCGGCGGGCGCGCCTGCTGCGTGAGATCGCGAGGGTCTCGACCGGCCGCCTGATGGCGGTCAGCGATCCGATGGGGGTCAGCGGCGGGGCTTTTTAGCCGATTTCCCGCCACCCGAGCCGCTGCCGCTGCGCATTTCGCGCGCGGCCTCTGCCGCGGCCAGCAGTTCCTCGGCGATTTCCTCTGCTTCCTCCGGCTCGAAATCGAGGGGCAGATCGACGCCCTCGCCCTCGACATAGATGCGAACCATGCCGCGGTCGGTGGGCCCGATCTGCAGATTCGCCGCGATGTCGCTTTCGCTGTTGATGCTCATGTCCGAACCCTTCCGGCCTCTCTTAACGTGATGAGAGACATTGATTACATTGGGTGTGAATATCCGGCAAGATAGGGTTGCATCCGCCCGAATCTGGCGCTAGATACCCCGCACTGTGCCGCCTTAGCTCAGTAGGTTAGAGCACCAGATTGTGGATCTGGGGGTCCCCCGTTCGAGCCGGGGAGGCGGTACCATTAAATCAACAACTTACAGCAAAATCCTCGTGACCATCGGTCAAAGTTGTATCGGGGTTGTATCGTTGGTTGTATCGAACGTTTCTATGTCGTTCTCAGCTTGATGACGGTGTTCACGCTGTCGCTGCGCTCTCGGATGTATCGATCGGTGGTCGAAGCAAGCGCATGGTTTGCCTGATGCTGCATCTGGACATGTGAAGCGCCCTTGCGCTTGGCATGGTTTATCGCGCCAGCCCGCGTGTCCATGCACCAGACATGCTCAGGAACTCCGGCCGCCTTCCTGTACCGCGCGAACAAGGTCGCCCATCTGCGCTTCGAGTAGGGCAAGCCGTTGCCTTGCACGATGATGGGACCGACTCGCTTCTCTTTCGGAATGGCAAGCAAGCGGGCTCGAACATCCGGCAGCAACGTCAGGTCGTAGACCAGGCTGTCGGGCAAGGCCTCCTCAGTCTTCGAGGGCGTTTTTCGCAGGGTAGTCACCTCGCGATCGAGCATGTCCCAGGTCAACCCGTCGGCCCAGTAGCTCACTCCTTTTCGAATTCCGCCTGCGTCGCCCTTGAGCCACTGGCCGCGCACATCAACCGCACGCAGGGTCAGCCACCACTGTAGCGACAAACCCAGCCCGAACATCGAATCACCGGCCTCATCGGCCTTGGCGATGATGCCGAGGATTTGAGCCTCCGTCGGCGATACGGATCTGGCTTTCGCTCCCTTCACCCGCATCTCGGACAAAACTTCCTGGACGTCTGCCGCGCCACTGAAGCGAATGGCCTTGCCGTAGCTGACAAGCAACCGGAGCATCGTAAACTGGCGTTTTTGATAGGCAGCCGAGCGGCCATTGTCCCTCATGGTGCGTTGCCACAGTTTAAGCTCGGCCAGATCAGCGTGTACAACCAAGGCCGTGCCAATGGCGTCTTCCCAGCGCCGCACATTGCGCCGGTATTCGTCCTGAGTGTTGGGCTTTACCTCCTGGTAGGGGCTGAACTCGTCGGAGAGGTACCTTCCGATCAAATGCTTCCAGGTGCCGGGTTCGACCTTCGGGGTATCGCCATCGAACCAGCTCACCATCTCCCGCGTGTATTCCCGCGCAAGAAGTGCCCGTTCGGCGGCCCGGTCGTCGCCCTCTTTGCCCGGCAGCCGCCGGGGCATCTTGGGGAAACCAGCGTCAACGAACCTCTTTCCTGGACGCCAGTAGACGTAGTCTTTGATCCTGTTGGTATGCGGCGCATACAAAGGATCGCTGCCGTCATAAAGGGCGGCAGGATATTGGGATGCACTATCCATCCTCATCCTCTTAGAGTTTGGTCAGGTTTACCCTGCCAGTGCGCTCAGACCGTTCCTGAGCCAGTGCAGGATCAGCAACGCGTCTGCGCTTTTCAAGCCAAGCGTCCACATCCGCTTTCAGGGTCATGCCGGTAAGCGGGTCGCGCGATGGAAAGCCTTCGTTTTCCAACATGGTGCGACCTGCGCGACGCCATCTGTTGTAGGCCATTCCAACGCGCGCGCTGCACCATTGATCACTGGCGTAGGCGCTGATTTCCGCGAAGGTGCGGTCGATCTTACCCATCACGCGGCCCTCCTCATCTCGTCCATGGCATACCCGCCCCACTGGTCGGCGCTGGCGGCGGCGACCCCTTCGAATGTCCTGCTGCGGATCTTCCACCGGTCCGGACCGGGCGATGCCCGATGGACAGCGTTCCAAGCCTTCCACTCATCGCTGCCGCGCACAGGCTCGGTCAGCATGTCGGTCGGCTCCAGCTGAGGCAGGCCGCGCAGATAGAAACCGGTCGCCTTATAGGCGGGCTCGCCGAACCAGAAAGGCTGGACCATCTGCGGCGCGGGCAAATCGGCCGGCATGCGATCGCGCGCCAGGTCGTTCATCTCCGGGTTCTCGATAGCGACGCGGTCGATCGGCGCCCGCCAGCAGGCGGTGAACAGCGCGACCCCTTCCTCGAACTCAGCCTTCATGCTTTCCCAGCTGCGCCCCTTGGGCAGCTGCTTCGGTGGCGTCCACTTGCCCGGCCCGGACATCCACCGGCGGCCGGACCGGCAGAGCCGGGTGCAGGGCGGATGCATGACGGCGAGCAGATCCCATTCGTCGTGCAGCAGCTCGCGCACGTCGCCACGGATGTGCCGGTTGCTGCCGTCCTCGGCCGCCAGCAGGTCACAGGACCAGACGTCATGGCCGCGAGAGGCGAAGGCCCGGCGCATGACGCCGGAGGTCTCACAGGCGATCAGGACGCGAAGAGGTGCTTTCATTCCTCAGCCTCTGACGATTTTTTGTCGATTATCCTGACGCATACCTCAACGCATTCATCGCAGATGAAGACGGTCGGGGCCGCGATCAGCTTCTTGATCTCGTGCTGGGATTTGCCGCAGAAGCTGCAATAGAGCGGGTTCTTGTAGCTCTCCAGTTCCTTGCGGGCAGCATCTCGTTCGGCAATCGCGTTGTCGCGCTCGCCGCAGTATCTCGCGGCCAAGTCCAGGGCCTCTGTCCGCTCCCTGATCGCGTTGGCCAAGGCTTCCTCAGCCAAGGCTTTCGCCGATTTATGCCATCTCAGCACGTCTCCCCTCCCTTCTGGTCGGTGGCGAGGGCGGCGCGGATGATGTTGAGCGCCATTTCGTAATGGCCTTTGCCGATATAATCTCGCGCGTCGGTCAGTGCCTTCCGCAACCGCTCGGTCTCGGCCTCCTTCGCCTGCTGGGCATATGCGTAGTCGATATGCTGCTCGACCTTGTCCCATGCGTTCTGGATGGCTGGCGTCCCCTCCGCCCGGATGGCCCGGCGAAGTTCGTTGACCTCGGCATACATGCGCGAGACCCCGCGTCGGCCGAAACGCCCCTCGTTGGCCGGCATCGGCTCGGTGCAAGGGCAAGGGCTGTCGCTCCCGCAGTTCAGGCAGGGGGTTCGGTCAGACTTGGTCATTCCGCGCCCTCAGTTCCCTGCAGCAGCTCAACGCGCGCCACCTCATTCAAGGCGGCAAGCTTGGCCCGCATCTGCCCGATATGCGCCGTCAGAACGGGGATGCAGAGCGACCATTCCACCTGGTAGAGGCGCGTCGAGTTTTCGCCGGAGGGAATGCCGAGCTGAAGTCCCGCTTGATGCCGGCCGAAGGCATCTCGGATATCCGGCTGCGCCCTTCGATCCAAAGCATCCTGGGTGTCTTTGAGCAGCTTCTCCGCGCGCTCGATCTCCTGATGCGCGGTTGCGATATCATAGGCAGTCTTGAAGGCGATCATGGCTGGGCTTTCGCGTGGTGACCTCTCTGGATGCCAGCGCGCACGGCGCTGGACACCGGAAAGGTCAGGCGAAACGACCCATGAAAACCGGCAGACCGGTCTCTTCGCTCGCGGTGGTCGCGATCTGGGCGAAGTGGGCGCGGCGCTGGTATTCGACTCGATGCCACTGGAAGCCGAGCCCGACCGCGCCACCGCCCTGCGCGCGCCAGCGGAACAGGCAGGTCAGTTCCTCCGGCTCCTCGCCGTTGTAGATCGGGATCGACAGCATGAACTTCTCGGGGATGATCACCCCGTTCTGCACCTTGGTCTCGGTCTCGAAGACCATCTTGCGATCGCCGTTGTCGAGGCGGATGGTCGACTTGTAGGTCTGGCCGACGGTCGCCTCGAAGTCCCGGCTGATCTCGATCATCGTCGCGGCCTCGGGAAAGCCGATGTCGACGCTGTTCTCTTCCAGGAAGCGCGCGAAATCCGCCTGCGGGTGGATCTTGCCCTCCATCTCGTCCCAGCGGGCAAACTCCTCGGAGGGACGCAGCTTCAGGGTCACGGCATGGGCATTGTGCCCGGCCTCGGGGACTGAATCGTCCTGATTGTGGCCGTGCCAGTCCAGTCGGGCCGAAACCGTCAGCGCGTCGAAATCGGCGATGATGATCGACCGGTCATTGCTATAGCGGTTGGCATAGGCGCAAAGCGAGGCCCGGTCATCGACCGTCACCAGCTGCTTGACACGCGAGGGCAGGCGATGCGGGTCACTGATGTCGTGCAGCTGCAGCCGCTCCGACAGCGCGACGAACTGCCGCCCATCATCACCATGGATGACCGGATCAGCGATCCGTGCCGCCTCGATGACCGTGTCGAGCACGTTACGCGGATCCGGTGCGACGGCGAGTTCAACCGAAGTTGTGGGGGTGGGGTTCTGTGCCATGATGTCTCCTCTGGCAAAATCTTCGGATCAGGCGTCGGTCGAGCGTCGCCGCTCGAGCTCGTCCTCGAAGTCCATCTGGTTGGGGTCGCGGCGGGTCAGCCGGCCGTCATCTGTCGCGAAGTAGATGCCGGTGCCCATGCTGCGGGTCGGCTTCTTGATCGTGATGTCGGGCACGATCTCCAGCTGCCCGGCCTTGTTGACCTTGATGCCGACTTTCAGGGTCAGGCTGCCGCCGTTACCGGTCTCGCGGATCGCCTCGACCAGTTCGGTCATCTTCTGATCGCCGGTCTCCAGCAATTCACCGCGGCGGAAGCCTTGAATGAATTCAAGGAAGTTGAGTTCGTGGCGGGCCATGGCGCTCACCTCACCGGCGCAGCGGACGCGGCGTCCGCGGGGCCGCCTGTCCGCGTGGCCATCACCTCGGGCAGTCCGCGCTGGTCCGGGGTCACAGCCAACCGTTCTTCGTCAAACCAGTGCGCCTCCTGGAACTTCCCGTCCTTGCTCGGCGGCTGGAGACAGTATTGGCGACAGCCGCTGATATAGTCCGCGCGACCGGTGATCGTGCCCGAGAAGCCGCTGATCATGTCAGTAGCCTCGAAGCCAAGCGGATGCGTGAAGGGGGTGTCCAGGGCGGCGTCCTTGGCCGCGGCAAGAATGGCGGGGGCTGCGGTGTCCATGATTGGAGGTCCTCTTGTGCAGATGGATGCCCGGTGCCGCCGGGCGCGGTGGTGAATGGAAAGGGGGCTGGCCGCGGCTGATCTCAGGGAGGAGGCGGGATCGGCTGCGGCCAGCCAGTCCGGGTGCAGGCTTCACGGCGCACCCATCTCGGCGGCGGGATGACCCGCCGGAAACTGTCAGCCTCGGTCCGGCACCACATTGACGAGGTGGGCCGGGCCGAATTCGCGGTGCAGCGCATCGATGATCAGCGTGCTGACGCGCAGCGCGGTCGCGGTGTCCAGTTCGACCACCTCGATCCGGGCGACGACGGCACCGGTGAAACGGTCGAGGATCGCGCCGCCCTTGGTTTCCTGAAAACGGGTGCCGGCCATCAATGATCCTCCGCCAGCGCGGCTTTGATCTCGACCATCAGCTCGGTATTCCCGAGCGTCGGGAACCGCTCAACTGTGCGCTGCAGCAAATTGCGAAAACGCAGGTTGTCGGAAATCACCTGACCGATCCGCTCGCCAAAGAGGCCGGGCAGGCTGTCGCTGTCGACGATGCCCATCACAGACCCTCCGAGATAGCGACCCAGCCCGCATCTTGGGCCTGCGCGGCGGTGGGGGCGATGAGATCCAATGCGGCGCTGACATCGGCCTGACCGATCAGCAGGCCGAGCGCGAAGCCAGCCGCAACCAGCACGACGATCCCCAGCCAGAGGAAAACCCCGGCCCAGGCCCAAGGCTTGCGGCCCGCGTCGTCGTCATTCCACGGTTCGAACTGGCGCGCCTCGGGCACGCCGAGGATGCGCATCAGGTCATCGCGGCGATGGTAGGGGTGTGGCCGGTCCAGCGCCGAGGGCGGGCTCTTGATGTGAGGGTATGAGGTGTCCAACGGATGTCTCCCGTCGGCGGGGTGCCGATAGAGAGATGTGCGCATAATGCGCCCAATCGGTCAAGCGCGAAATGCGCACATTGGGCGCATATAGCGCACAATGTGGCGGCGACTGATTCGGATACATCCTATGCTGCCCCTACCATCGCGAGGCCGCGCCGCATGAAAAAGCCCGCCAACGGCGGGCCCAAAGGAAGATTATGAGGACAAAAACCATCTACGCATACAGTTCCTCGGCTTCGCCGCCAATTCTCTCAAGCCCCTTAAACAGAGCAGAGTTCAGACCGCAAATCGGTGCCATAGGTCTTGCTTCTGCTCTTCCAGGGCACGATATCTCGCCTCCCGTTTCACAAACTCCGGCGAGTGCTCGAACGCGAATTGAAGCGGGCCGGAAGGAACCCTTCGCGATGTGTGCGGAAGTTGAATCAACGCGCGATAGGCATCCATCCTGTCGCGGGCGACTTTTGTCCACTGGCGCACTGCCGGGTTTGCGCTGAGAACAATGAATTCCGATCTAATGCCAGGATCAGCGTCGCCCAAGATGCGCGTATCCGCCGCAAAAAGGCACTCATCATGCTTTTCCAGTCCCGGATACGCCGGGGCGGTAACGTCGATGAGCGTTCCGTCCCGCGCCCTAACCACGGCATGGTGCAGCGCCTCAAGAAACATGCTCGGCCAGATGATCATCATGTACCCAGTTACTACCGTACCGCCCATTTCAGCTGCAAAATCGCGGGCGTTACTATAGCACATGGCTGCGGTCATATCCGCGGTGCGCTCAACAGGAATAGGGTCGGACACAAATTTGAGCTTTCTGTGCAGCTCACCGGCTTCCGACAGAGCCAAAGGGCGAAAGTTTGGTCTCAACCTAAGCATCGTCAAGCTTCCTTCGCGCTGCTCGTTACTTTGTTTGGAAAGATCATATAAGCTATTGATATTAAGTGCTTACTTACTTGTCTAAATAGATACATGAGGGGTTGAGAGGTTGAATTGGTCTTCAACCGTGGCGGATGATCTATCCTGATGCATGGGATTCGGACGAGGGTAAGATGAGGCGGATCGACGAGCGCTTGAGAAAACTTAGTCCGCATCGCCGTCGGCTGTTTCTTGATGTGCTCGATCAACTGCTTCTGCTGCCTCAAGATCAGAGAGAAGCTGCAGGAGCATCGCTTGGCGACGGTCCGAAAGCTGGAGTATCCGGGCCTCAAGATCACTGGCCTCCTCTTCTCTGTCAGCGCCGGCCAGAGCGATAATCGCGCCACGGTCCACTCCGGACGGTTCCAAGGCGTCAGCGAATCGTATTGCCCAAGCCATCGGCAGGTAGGGTTCCTTGAACCGATCCGGGTTTTCGTAGTGCGTATAGCTGTTCGGCGAGACACCCAGCCGTCTGGCCATCTCGCGGACTCCAACGCCGGCGTTTTTGCGAAGCGCGCGAAGCGCAGATGTTACTTGTTCATCAGCCATGCCGTTTGCATCGCATGTCTGAGATATCTGCGTCTGTGCGCAATATGCGCTTGAATGATGAGCGCAAATAGCGCACGTTGTGCGCATGAGCTACGCAAGCAACATCATCGCAAAGTTTGGCGGCGTCCGCGCAGCGGCGGCGGCGCTCGGCCGGGCTCCTTCGACAATCCAAGGCTGGAAGGATCGCGGAAGTATCCCTGATCAAGAAAAAGCCGTTGTGCTTGATGCGGCCAAAAGGATCGGTCTGCCTGTCGAAAAGGCGGACTTCTGGCCCACGCCTGTAACTCCCGAGGACGCGGCATGACCAAGCATCATCCCGCGTCCTCTCTTCGTTCTGGTGAATGTCCGTCTGCACACGGACACAACAGCACAGGATCCAAAGGTATGTCTTCCCGAAAGTTTTCCGCACGCGCGCAGCGGCTGGAGGTGCTGACGTTCCGCCAGCATTTCAACAATGTCTGGCAACGGATCATCTGTTCCAGCTTCGAGACGCCCGCCGATGCGGCGGTGTTTTTCGGCGTCGATCCGTCGACTGCCGAGAATTGGTTCGAGGGCCGGAACGCACCGCAGGGCTGGGGTGTCGCCTGGCTGATCTCGCATCCCGAGACGCGGGAAGCCACCTTGGCGGCGCTGGCGGGGGCTTGATGATGCGGCATGTTCTCGCAGCGGTCATCTATGCCGAGCTGCAAATCGCCATGCATATCGCCACCGCTGGCGAATGGTGGGCCGCTCGCGCGGCTCGTCGTTACGGAAAGTTTTCCGGAAAACCTTCCCGGATGCGGGGGCCGTGGGATCAATGACCAAATCGCGCCCGGCTCGCCTCCCGAAATTCCAGATCACCGTCTTCAGTCGCCGCTCAGGGACGATCAGCCATGTGGTGCGCGCGGTCGACGAGGAAGCTGCGGCATTGCGGGTCCTGAGTTCCTATCCTGCTGGCACCATCCTCGAGTCGGTCACACCGGTTGTCGGGAGCGGAGCATGAGCGAGCCCGGCACCTATCTGTGGCGCGACAGGCTCTATGTCGGCTTGCGCGCGGTTGCCGAGGCGGCGGACGTGACTGAGCACACTGTCAGCTATCATCTGAACCGCCACGGCAATCTCGATCGGTTAGGCGTTGTGCCGGGGGGAAACGGCGGCGCCTGCGGCAAATCGGTCAATGCATTTGGCAGGTCCTGGCCATCGCGCACCGCGCTTGCCGCCTATGTCGGCCGGTCGCACAGCCGCGTGTCGTGCTGGGTGCGTGAAGGGCGGGCCGATCTGCTGCTTGCCGCATTGATCGACGCCGACCGGCGTGCGGAGAAGGCGGTGGCGGCATGATCGAGGCGGTCCACGGCAAGGGTGTTAATCGCGCCAAGGTGACTTGCGACGAATGCGGCAGGACCGAGGTGCTGACTTGCGACTATCTGCGGCGGTCAAAAGGCAACGCACCGAATGTCGGCCAGATCCACAAGCGGCTGGTATCGCAGAATTGGGAGGTTCGCAGGTCGGACCTGTATTGCCCGACCTGCGCTGCGCGCAAGAGAGCTTTCGGAAAACATCAAGATACGGAAGGGCGGGACATGCAGAAAATTTCCGGGAAGGAAAAGGCGCCTGTCCGGACGACGTCGTCGGAGGCGCCGCCGCGGGAGCCGGGATATCGCATGATCGGGATGATCTGCGACATGCTGAATCTGACCTATGACCGTGCCCGAAAGGGCTACATCAACCCCGCCGACAATGACCGCACTGTCGCGGACGCCATTGGCGAGGGCTGCATGTGGGGTTGGGTCGCTCGCATCCGCGAAGCGGAATACGGGCCGGACAAGCGGTGGGCAGAGATTGATGCGATCCGCGCGGAGATGTTGGCTGCCGTCAGGGAAGCCAATGATCGGACGGCGGTCGTGGCAGAAAGCGTCAACGCGCGGATGGAGGAGATCTCGCGCGAGGCCGATGAGCGTATCGACAAAATCGGTTCCGATCTGGCCAAGCGTATCGAGGCTCTGAACAAGCGTGTCAATGCGCTGGATCCCGAGATTGGCCCCCGCGCCGGGAAAGTGCGGGCATGAGCCAGAACCGCAGCGCCGCCGTCATGCAGCAGCGGTCCGAACCGCATGACAGCCTTGATGACTTCCCGACACCGCCTTGGGCAACACGGGCCTTGTGCGAGCGGCTGGGTGATCTGTCGGACCTGGTGTGCCGCGAGCCTGCGGCGAACCGAGGCCATATGGTCGGGCCGCTGCGCGAGTACTTCGGATCCGTCATCGGCAGCGATATCCATGACTATGGAGCGGGCTTCCCTGTCTTCGACTTCGTCGGCATGGAAATCGCATCCGAGGTCGACTGGACGATTACCAATCCACCGTTTCGGCTGGCCGAAGCGTTTATTCAACGGGCGCTGGAAACCTCGCGCGTTGGCGTGGCGGTGATTGTCCGCAGTGCATTCCTCGAAGGGATCGCGCGGTATCAGAACCTCTTCAGTGTTCATCCGCCGTCCCGCGTCATGCAATTTGTCGAACGGGCCCCGATGGTGAGGGGGCGGATAGATGCGAGCGCGGTGTCTGCGACCGCGTATTCTTGGCTCGTCTGGACGAAGCCGCTGGATGGCGTGTCTCACCTTGAATGGATTCCTCCTTGCCGCAAGCGGCTGGAGCGCAAGAGCGATTACCCGGTGGATATCCTTCCCGCTGTGACTGGAGGCTTGCTTTGATCCGCGCCGACATCCTTTCCGCTGCCGCCGATTGCGTCCTACGCGACCGCGCGGCCACGCATGGCCGGGCGGAGAATGGCTTTGCCGCCATTGCTGCTGTCTGGGCGGCGCTCGACCAGGCGCGCGGCGACCGGCTCCGCACTGCGGCAGACGTGGCGCTCTATCTGGCCGGGCTGAAGCTGGTCCGCGCCGCAACCAATCCGGCGCATGCCGATAACTGGATCGACCTTGCGGGCTACGCGGCCTGCGGGGGCGAGATCGCGACAGAAAAATGGCCGGGCGTCAGTGAAACGACCTGGCCCGAAGGAAATGTGGCATGAAAGATCTCGATCAGATTGAAGAACGGGCCAGCGGCGACGAGATCGCCCAGGTAGGCCTTACCAATCCCATAAAATTGTGTGGGGGCGGAAGGTGAATAGCGCCCTTCGAGGTTTCCAGGCCGTGGATGTCGACGACATCCCAACCTACCCCATCTCCGCCGATGATCGTCTCGACAGTCATTTCTTCGTTCCTTGGAACATGAAGCGGTGGCGCAAGAGCGTGTTTCGGAACCTGTGCGACCCGGATGTCGGCTGGTACGGTTTCTTGCTGTTCTGCGAGGCCCACGATGAAACGCCCGTGGGGACATTGCCGACCGACGATCGGCTTCTGGCTCGGGCCTTGAACCTATCGATCGACAAATGGCAGTCGCTGTGCCGCCGCGACATTTCCCCGCTTCATAACTGGTCCCGTGTCATGTGCGACAACGGCGAAATCAGGTTCGCCCATCCAGTCGTAACAGAGGTCGCACTGGAGGCCATGCGGTCGTCGCGCAAGAACCGAACTGAACGCGATGAACGCAAGCGTGCGAAGCGGATCAAGGATTTGCGCGAGATGATCGAGAACCGCATCCAAGCGAGCCAGTTGTTGCGCGATCCCGGCTTCCTCGACCGCTTCAATGACTGGCTCGAAGATCGCTATCCGGATGCACAACGGCGCGAAGGGCTTGTTCGCACCGCCCTTGACGAATTTCAGCTGGAGGTCGGGCGATGACCGGTTCTGTTCCGTTCCGTAATATTCTGTCACCGTCACAGAATATTACGGAACAATCACGGAAGCGCACAGAACAATCACGGAAGAGCACGGAATCTTCCGTGATTTGCCGTGTTCGATCCCTTTTTTTCTCAGTTTCTGTGACCGCTGAAAGGAAAAGAAACGAAATGAAAAGAAATGAGAAGACATTGACGGATCGCGCCGAACCGACCGTCGCGACCTGTGGATAAATCGGCAGGCTGGGGAAGGGGATCTGGCAATGACAGGGATAAAGGCGGAAGCGGAAGCTCGGGTTGATGCCCTGCTGCTGGAACCTCTTGCGGGGCTGAAACGCGGGAAAGACGGCAAAGGCAGGCGGCTCAGCCCGGAAGGTCACGAGGCCATGATAACGCGCTTGCGGACATGGCTCGACTATCTGGATGACGAGCAGCTTTGCGGCCTTCGCGACCATATCGTGGTGATCTCGGCAAATGGCGAATGGCCGAGCGAGGCGCATATCCGTAATGTCGCGATCACCGCCAGCCCGCCGCCGCCCGAGGTCTCGCCCTATCCGCGCAGCATGATGAAATCGGCTCTCGGTCGCCGCGCGGTCGCGCAGGGCTGGGCCTTCGAAATGTATCAGGAAGTCAAGCGCCACGGTCCGCCGCCCTTCGTCGAAGGCGGCTGGAAGGAAAAGCAACTGCGCGAGGAGGCCGAGAAGAACCAGCGCCGGCGGCAGATCGTCGAAGAGAATATGGCGGCAGGGATCGCGACCGACGCCGAGGCCAGTTGGCTGCGGCACTGGCATCAGGACATGGCCGAGATTGCGGCGATACAGGCAGGGCAAGCAGAGGGGCAGGTGGCATGAGGGATTTCGCGGATATCGATTTCGGAGAGGACGCGTTTGAGCCGCCCCGCGTGGTTTTCGATACCGAGGCGGGCACGGCGCGGCTGGCGGCCGAACGCGAGCGGATGGTCGATATCATCGCCCGCGCCACCCCCGTCGAAGGATGCGGCCCGGCCATTCCCGTCGCCCCGGCTCGCGGTCCACAGGCCGTGGAAACGCCGCACGTGGTGATGCCCGATCCGGGCTCGAAATCCGGATACAAGGTCGAGCGCACCGGCTGGCGGGGGTTCAAGTCGGTGCGGGCGATGGATGTCTTCGATGACATCGAACGGCGCGCTGCCGCCCGCAAGGACAAGGACGGCAATCCGTGCAAGTCGCCCTTCAGCAAAGGACAGGTTAACGTCGCCCGCCGTTATCGCGATCTGGTCGAGCGCCACGATGCAGGCGGGATGCGCTGTGCAAGTCTGGAGGCGCGGCGCGGGTCAGGGCCGAGCGGCGGCGGCGAGTTCATTGATGCGTTCATTGCCGAGGGTGATGCCATTGCCTGGATGCGCCGACGGATCGGCACCGGTGTGGCGATGGCGGTGCGACGGGTGCGGCCCTCGACGCGGGGGGTGGAAGGTGCGCGACCGATACCTGATCGGGTACTTGTCGATGCGATCTGCCTGCATGGGAAGGCGTTTGATGCTGTTCTGCGCGCACATGGCTGGACGAACACCGGACGCAACATATCGGCGCTCGTAGCGGCGCTGAGCGCCTGTCTGGACCGGATGCAAGGCGGTGGTCGAGGTGATCCGCATAAAACATCTTGACGACTTAGGACGTAGCAGAGCATAGATACTGATATTATCTGGAATTGCGCCCGCAGGAGAGACTTGCGGGCTTTTTCATTGGCGATGTCCGAAATTGGGCTATTTCTTCTTTTCCCCCGGCTTGGCATTACCGCGGTCGGCAGGCTTGGATGGTTTGCCTGAGGATCCTTTCGACATGTCTCCTCGCACTTCGCCTTTGGTGATGACTATCTTCTTCTTGACCATGTCCAGAACGCCTCAAGGTGATGAAATTGAGCGATAGTTCGTCCGCCGTGATTCGAGAAGCTATTCGACATGCCGAGGTGAAGCAGACGGCGCAATTGCAGATCGCGCTGGCAGCAGATACGCGAGCCATGGCTCTTGCAGTTGCCTGTGCGGGTGTCTCTGGCGTCCTCGTAAGCATCGCAGCGACCTCAGCCGGTGACAGATCTCTCGTCGTGATCTCTATGATGGCAGTCACGTTCTTCCTCGCGGCGGGGCTGGCGGCTTGGTCGGCACGACCCATTGCATTCGCAGCACCCGGGCAGGACTTCTCGGATTTCGAGGCAGACATCGCGGAGCAGCGTTCCCTTGAGGCCGTCCTGAAAGAACTGGGACCTCAACTAGATGAATGCGCAAAGGAAAACCAGCTGCGCATCGCGAAGAACGCCTTGTTATTCAAGTCGGCACTGGTCCTTGCCGCATCGGCGCCATTGATTGGCGGCATTGTGGCCGTGTTGGAAATGTGAACCAGCCCCGGCAGGGGGGTATCATGCTGAAGATTTCGATTGATGACCGTGAGTTGCAGGCGCATCTGTCCCGGCTGGCCGAGCGTGACATTCGCGTCGCCGCGACCTGGGCCCTGAACGATACGGCGTCCGACGTGCTCAAGCATGTGCAGGACCGCATGGAAGAAGTCTTTGATCGACCCACGCGGTTTACCAAGAACGCCTTCACAGTGAAGGGCGCCCGACCCCGGGATCTCGAAGCCATCGTGACAGAGCGACCAAGTGTCGGATCGCGCCATTACCTGAAGGTGCAGGAATTCGGCGGAGAGCGGGGTCGGACCGGTCTGGAAGGACTATTGGGGTCACGGCTGTCCTATGCCGGGATCATCTCGGCGGCAGTGCCATCATCTGGTGCCAAGCTCGATGCATTCGGCAACTGGTCGACGGGCGAGCGCAATCAGGCGCTGTCGGCGGTGAAGTCGCAGCGTGACAGCTCGGCCAACACCACGGTGGGATCGCGAAAGCGCAATAAAAGGCGGGCAGGCTTCTTCGTCCCCCGCGAGGGTTCGAAGCTGTCACCGGGCATCTGGAAACGCGATCCGGACGGTTCGATCAGCAAGGTGCTGCACTTTACCCGGTCGATGCCGAGTTACCAAAGGCGGCTAGGCTTCTTCGACGGGGCAGAGGACGTCTACCGCGAGCGGCTGCCTGTTCATCTGCGGCGGACGATCGAGAAGATGGTCGCCCGGAAGACAGGCGGGCGTTGAAAAATCCGGTCGGGTCCTTCCCGGAAGTCCGGTGTCGGGGGTCATTCGCGCCCCGATGTTCGCAAGTTTTTTTGGCCAACCATAATCAAGGAGATGGGGTTGTTGTTGGGGTCTGACGCTCCCGCGACGGACGCGGTCCCGCAGCTGCTCGATGTCGAGATCGATGACGATCTCGCCGTGAAGCTGCGGCGCTTCCCGCTGCCGGCGGGGGTCCGAGACGCGGACATGAACCAGGAAGAGATCGCGCAGGGGCTCGGCACCACCGTCAATACCGTGTCGAAGTGGATCCGCGATGGGATGCCGGTGGCGCAGGTCGGCGGCAACGGTCGGGCCTATGTCCTGCGGCTTTCGCACTGCTGGGCGTGGCGCATGGCGCGTGAGGCCGACACAGAGTCGCGCAACAAGCACAACGAGAACCAGATCAACCTGCTGCGCGCCGAGATGCTGGGCGTTGATGTGGAAAACCCCGCGGCGCAGTTGTCGGCGCGGGACCGCCGCGAACTGGCCGAGGCCGACATGCGTTGGTCGGAGGCTCAGCGGCGGCGCGGCCAGCTGGTGCCGCTGGTCGATACGGTCGAGCTTCTGGAAAGTATCGGCAAGATCGTCCGCGACGGCCTCGAGGCGATGCCCGACCGGTTGGAGCGCGAGCTTGATTTATCGTCGGCGCAGGTCGCGGCGGCAGGCCGGATTGCCTCGGACATCCTGACCGGGATTGCCGACCGAATTGCCCAAGAGGAATTGCAGGACCGCGATATCCCTGATGTCGAACCGGGGGCGCGGCTCCTGATCTGAAGGACGCTACGCCATGCGGACGCTCGACAGCTTCGAACCATTGCCACCCTATGCGGATCCGCGCGTCGCGCTGAAGCATGCGCTGCCAGCCTTCCGCCCTGCCGAAAAGATTTCGGTAACCAAGGCTGCAGAAAAATACATGAGGGTCAACGTCTCGGGGCAGTGGCAGCCGTTTCGCCGCGACGTGACGCCCTACATGGTCGAGCCAACCGACATGATCGCTTCGCGCAGCTATCGTGGCATGGCGTTTTGTGGGCCGTCGCAGTCCGGCAAGACGCAGATGCTGCAATCTGCCTTGGCCTATACCATCGCTGCCGATCCGGGCCGGGTGGCGCTGTTCCAGATGACCCGCGAGGCGGCGGCGGAGTTTGAACGCAACAAGATTTCGCCAATGGTGCGCAATAGCGCCGAACTGCGCGAGCGACAGGCGCAGGGGCGGGGCGCGGACAATATCTATCAGAAGCTGTTCAAGGGCGGCACGCAGCTGACCTTGGATTGGCCGACGATCACCAAGCTCAGCTCTGCGACCATGCGGCTGGTGCTGGCCACCGATTTCGATCACTTTCCCGAAAGCATCGATGGCGAAGGCGATGCCTACAGCCTGATGCGGGCCCGGACGCGGACGTTTCTGTCCCGTGGCATGGTGGTTGTCGAAAGCAGCCCCGGCGCGCCGCTCAAGGACGAATCGTGGCGACCGCAAACGCCTCATGACTGCCCGCCGGTCGAATATGGCGTGCTGTCGCTCTATCCGCACGGGACGCGGGGTCGTTGGTATTGGCCGTGCCCGACCTGCGGCGAGCAGTTCGAGCCGTCTTTCAAGCGGTTGCGCTATCCCGAGAGCGCAGACCCGATGGAGGCGGGCGAGGCGGCGCAGATGGTATGCCCGCATTGCCGCCAGGCATTCGGTCACGACCTGAAGCGCGAACTGAATGGCGCGGGCAGATGGTTGCACGAGTCGGCCGAATTTGACGCCGATGGCCAGCCGCTTCTGGTGCCGATCGACAGTGGCACTGTGCGGCGCACCGACATGCTGAGCTACTGGCTCGACGGTGCGGCGGCTGCGTTTTCGTCATGGCGAGAGCTTGTGACGCAGTATCGCCAGGCCGTCCTGACCTTTGAGGCGACGGGCGATGAAGAAAAGCTGAAGACTGCCGCCAATACCGGGCAGGCCCAGCCGTATTTTCCGCGCTCTGCGGTCTCAGAGTTGGAGGTGACCGTGCAAGGCTTGCGCGACAAGGCCCGTGGCATGGACCTCCCCAAAGGGGTCGCGCCGTCCTGGGCACGATATCTGACCGTCTCGATCGATACCCAAGGCACCCGCTTTGACGTGGGTGTCACCGCATGGGGCGAGAATGGCCGGCATCAGCCGATTGACCGGTTCGACCTGTTCCACGCGCCGGGCGATCCGTCCCGCGTCATCAAGCCCTTCGAGGTGGCCGAGGACTGGGCCGTCCTCGAGCAGCTGGAAACTCAAAGCTGGCCGGTGGCCGGGGGCGACGCGCGGCTGTCCGCAGTGGCGCTGGCGATCGACATGCATGGTGGCGGCGCAACCACCGATAACGCCTATCGGTTCTTTCGCGCGCGTCGCCGCGCGGGGCAGGGCGGGCGGTGGTATCTGACGCGCGGCGAGGGCGGGTTGAACCGTCCCGACCGGGTCTGGTTGAAAGCGCCCGAGAGCGTCAGCCAGAAAGCCAACAAACGCCGCCGCGTCGCCAAGGATATCAGCATCCTGTTCATGGCGACCGACCGGCTGAAAGATGCGGTGATGGCGTCGCTGCGCGCTGATGACGGCATGATCAATGCCTGTGTGATCCCGGAATGGATGGGTAACGACCATCTGACCGAATTCACCGCAGAGCGGCGCGGGGAGAAAGGCTGGGCGAAACGCCCCGGCATGGTACGCAACGAAAGCCTTGACCATCTGGTGCAGGCGCGGGCGCTGCACATCATCAAGGGCGGCGAAAAGATCGATTGGTCTCATCCGCTGCCTTGGGCTGAATGGTCTGAGGCCAATCCGTATCTGATGCTGGCGGCACCGGAAGAGGACCCCCCGGATGCGGATGTCGACCAAGACGCCGACAGCGCGCCTGGCACCGCTCGGCAACCGATGGCCCGGCCCGTTGCCGCGCCCATGTCCGCCCGATCCGCCCCCGGTCGGGGTGGATGGATTCAGAACCGAGGAAGGTGGCTGACCTGATGGCCTATACCGTCGAAGACCTTGCCGCGCTCAAGGCGAACATCGCCAAGGGCGTGACCTCCCTCGAGGTGGCCGGCGAAAAGGTCCAGTTCCGCACGCTGGACGAAATGCTGAAGCTGGTCGCGGTGATCGAGGCAGAACTCGATCCCCGCATTCCTCAGCGGTCAGCTTTCCACCTTCCGACTTTCTCGCGGGGCTGAGATGAACATCCTTGATCGCGTGATCATGGCGCTGTCGCCGCGCAGCGCGATGCAGCGCGAAAAGCACCGCACCGTGGCCATGCATTACCGCGCTGCGCGTCTCGGCTATCGAAATAACGGCATCCGGCCCAGCGGCTCGGACGCCGATCTCGCAGCGCGCGACCGACGTCAGATTTCGTTCTACGCCCGCGACATGATCCGCAACACGCCTTTCGCCAAACGTGTTCAGCAGGTGATTTCAGGCAATGTCGTGGGCGACGGCATCATTCCGAAGGTCCAACCCGCCAAAGGCCTTGCCGAGGAGGTGCAAGCGCGCATCCGCCAGCGTGGGCTCGATCTGATCGAGGATCACCTCGACACCACCGCGATCGACCGGGCTGGGCTGCAGAATTTCTACGGCCTGCAAACCACGGCGATGAACACGATCATCGATGCGGGCGAGGTGCTTATCCGCCGGCACCGGCCTGTCAATTCGGGACTGTCGATGCCCTTGCAGATCGAGGTGCTGGAACCCGACTACATTGATGACAGCCGCTTCGGTCGTTCGCTCGACGGAAACGAGATCCGCGAGGGCATCGAATACGATCAGCATTCGGGCGACCGGGTGGCGTATTGGCTCTACACCCAGCACCCCGGCGGCGAGTGGCGGCCCGGCAGCAACCCCTACGTGTCAGAGCGGATAGCTGCCGAGGACATCATTCACGTTTTCCGCATAGACCGGCCCGGCCAGACGCGCGGCATCAGCTGGTACACGCCGATCGCGGAAAAACTTCTGAACCTCGACGATTCCGAGGATGCGCATCTCATGCGTCAGAAGATCGCTGCCTGTTTCGCCGCTTTCCACCGGTTGGGGGCCGATATGAAACCGCGAGAGGAGCTGGGCGGCACGTTGCAGCCCGGCGTCATCATGCAGATCGGAGGGGATGAGGAACTGGAGTTTTCCGATCCGCCCGAAGTTGGCGGCTTCGATGAATTCCAGCGCACGGTGCATCGTTCTGCGGCCATGGGAGTCGGTATCACCTATGAGGCGCTGACCGGTGATCTGAGCGGCGTCAATTTCAGTTCGGCCCGTATTGGTCGGCTGGAAATGGATCGCAATATTTCGGGCTGGCAGTGGCTCATGATGGTGCCGATGTTCTTGCAGCGCTTCGGTGGCTGGTTTGTCGAGGCATGGGCCGAGGCCGAACAGGATGAAGTTTTCCAGAAGTTGCTTTGGGAGGACCGCCGCACTGTCAAACTGACATGGGTGCCACCGCACCGCATTCTCGTGGACCCGGCGCGCGAATTCGGCGCATTGCGCGAGGCCGTGCGATCGGGCTTCCAGTCGCGTCAGGGCGTGGTGCGTCAGCTGGGCGTCGATCCGGAACGGCTGTTGCAAGAGCAGATGCAGGACAAGGACGAGGCCGACAAGCTCGGCCTGCCATTCGACAGCGATCCGCGTGCTGACGTGTCGCGAAAGAACCCGACCTTCACCAAGGACAGCAGTGATGAATGAAATCTTCCTGACCGGCACGGTCGGTTTTTCCTTCTGGGATGAGGAATGCTTCACCGCCAAGACGGTGCGCGAGCAGATCGCCGGCATGTCCGGTCCGCTGACCGTTCGCATCAATTCGGGTGGCGGCATCGCCACCGAAGGGCAGGCGATCTACACCGCGCTCAAGAACCACGATGGCGAGGTCACGGTGATCGTGGAAGGCATCGCGGCCTCCGCCGCTTCGCTGATCGCGATGGCGGGGGACAAGATCGTCATGCCGCTCGGATCCATCATGATGGTGCATGATCCGGCCAACTGGTCGACCCAAGGGCGCGGGACCGAAGAGGATCACCTGCACACCGCCAAGGCCCTGGGTGTCCTCGCCAATGCCTATGCCGGGATTTACGCGGCCCGTGCCGGGATCACAGCCGATGCGGCGCGCGAAATCATGCGGGCCGAAACCTATTTCGACGGTGCCGCCGCCGTCGAGGCGGGCTTTGCGACGGAAACCGACGACAGCACCGATGCGGCAGCAGCGGCGCTTTTCGACTATCGGCTCTATCCCAAGGCACCCGAGAGCCTGCGCCGGATCGGTGACGGGCTGGCGAAGCAGACCAACGGATCGATGATCGCGGCCATGACCGCGTCGTCAAAACCCAAGCAGAAAGGGAACCCGATGCCGGGCAAGAACGGGCGCATCACTGCGCAGGTCGACGATGCGGAAGCACAGGTCGATGACGAAACCACCACCGAAAACGAGGATGACACCACCCTCGAAGGCGATGATGAAATCGAGGCGGAGGTGGAGGAAGATGCCACCGCCGAAGGTGATGATGAGATCGAGGCGGCGGCGGATGATGAGCCGAACGCCCATGCCACCGCGATCTGGAACTTCGCAGCCTCGCGCAAGATCGGTGCCGATGTCGTCATGGGCTGGGTCAAACGGGGCCTGACCATCAAGCAGGTGACCAAGGAATTCAACATGAAGCATGCACCCGATGCGACCCGCGCCCGCCCTGGCACGCCGCGCAACCACAACCAGCGCGACGAACGCTCGGCCCGGCGCGCGGCCATGTCGGCGGCGCTACACGCCCAGATTTCCGGGCGTGATCCTTCGACCCCGGCGGCGCGACCCTTCATGGACATGTCGCTGGTCGAGATGGCGGCGACGACCATCGATCATCGCGGCAAGATCCGTTCGGCAGGCGACAAGGTCGAGGTGTTCATGAATGCCTCGCACTCGACCAGTGACTTTCCGGCGATCTTCCAGAACGCGCTGAACAAGGTGCTTCTGGAACGCTACAGCGAATTCCAGCCGACCTATCGGGTCATCTCGAAGAAGAAGAACTTCCGCGACTTCCGGCCCATGCCCCTGGTGCGTTCGGGTGACTTCCCGATGCTGCTGCCGGTCGGCGAAACCGGTGAGATCAAATGGGGCACCTTCGGGGAAAGCGGTGAAACCGCAGTGCTGATCGCCTATGCACGCGGTCTGACGGTCAGCCGTCAGATGATGATCAACGATGATCTGGGCGCCATCAACGACATGCTGTCGAGCTATGGCGAGACCGTGGCGCATTTCGAAGAGCGCACCTTCTATGCGGCTGCCCTGAACGCCAATCTGGCGGACGGCAGCCCGCTCTTTGCGGTTGCGCGCGGCAACCTCGCCGCGGCCGGCAGCGCGATCGATGCTGCATCCGTGTCGGCAGGCCGCGCGGCCATGCGCAAGCAGGAATCGATCGATGGGTTGAAACTGAACCTGTCGCCGTCGATCCTGCTGGTCGGGCCGGAACAGGAAACCGCTGCGGAAATGTTTGTCGCAGCGATCACGCCGAACTCGACCGATGCAGTCAACCCGTTCTCGGGCAAGCTGAAGGTGGTGGTTACCACCGAAATCACCGACAATGCCTGGTATCTGCTTGCCGAGCGCGCGCCTTGCTGGGTCTACGGCTTCCTCGAAGGTCAGGAAGCACCCCGCGTGCGCACCGAAGAGCCTTTCGGCACGCAGGGCTTCTCGATGACGGTTGAACACGACTTCGGCACCGGCGCTGCGGATCCGCGTGGCGGCTGGAAGAACCCCGGCTGATTTGCAGCCCCTCCCATGATCCCGACAAAGAGCCGCCCTTGAGGCGGCTCTTGTCATTCATCCCACCCAACCGGAGCGGAACATGAAAAACTTCCTGCAGAAAGGGACCTCGATCACGGTCCCCGCGCCCAAGGCGCTGAAATCGGGCGACACGTTTGCCGTGGGCGTCCTGGCCGGAATTGCCGGCGTCGACGCGGCAAACGGCCAGCCGGTCGAAATGCATCTCGAGGGTTGCTACCGGGTCAGCAAGATTTCGGCGCAGGCCTGGACCGTTGGTCAAGCCATCCACCTGACCCCCGCCAGTGGCCTGTGCACCAATGTCGCGGCGGCAGGCACCGTCTATCTTGGCGTGGCGATCGAGGCGGCGGCGAACCCTTCGGGTTTCGGCAATATTCGCCTCAACGGCGCTGCACCGGCGGCAGTCGGCACCTGATGACCCGCCTCTTCCTCGGGATGACCCGGCTAATATCCGGTGTCTTCGGTGATCAGGTCACCTATTTCCCGCAGGACGGCGCCTCGCGGCAGATTCAGTCGATCTTCCGCGAGACGCCGATCGAGGTCGAAGGTGCCGATGGCCAGATCATCCGCATCGATGCGCCGACCTGGAGAGTGCGCCGGGATCTGGCGCCGGATCTGCGCCGTGATGACCGGATCACTCTTCCCGACCGGCGCTGCTTCCGGGTGATGGTGGTCCATAACCTCGGCTCTCCGGCCAGCGATGCCTTCCAGCTCTGCGAATTGGCCACCTACGCCGCGAGGACCATCTGATGGCGCATTATCGCAGTGAGTATCGCGACATGGTCCGCGCCGCCTTGCGCGAACATTCGCGGTTCGAGGAATTCACCATCTTCCGGGTCTGGCCCGGGGTCGTGGATGAAGGCACCCTGCCGGTCCTCGGCGTGCTGACACCACAGGATCGCTGCGAGCTGGACACCATGACCTCGACCAGGCGCAGCACCATGCTGCAGGTTGCATTGCGGCGGGCCGGCCACGACGAGGTCGAGGACCAGCTCGACGAGGACAGCGAGATTGTCGAGGCCGTGGTAACAACCACGCTGAGGCGTCTGGATCGGGGTTGTTTCCTCGATGAAACCACCGTCGTCGCCAATACGGACGGCCGGCGCAACGTCGGCACCTTGGTCATGACTTTCCGGCTCACATCATTCCGGCCGGCGGCGACTCTTTCCTGAAATCCAGCATAGGAGACAAGATTATGCCTGATGGTATGCTTGGCTATGGCACGACGGTCCGCATCGGGCGCGGTCCTACCCCGACATTCACCGAAATCGCCCTGGTGGGCGATGTCGATCTGCCTGACGAACAGGCGGACGAGGTCGAGGTCACCCACATGAAATCCCCCGGCCGGCGAAAGCAGTTCATCTCCGGTCTGATCGACAGCGGCGAAATTGGGATCCCGATGAACTACATCCCGGATTCGGCCACGGATACCCTGCTCAAGAGCATCAAGGCCTCGGGCGAGGATGTGATCGTCGAGATCACTTTGCCCGGCGCGGCAGATCTCGAGCAGTTCACCGGCTTCCTGAAGGGATATGCGCGCACCGCACCGGTCAATGACAAGATGACGGCGACGGCAACTTTCCGGTTGTCCAGCTACATCATCGCCGAAGGTTCGGGGGCCTGATCATGGAGAGCCTTACTGGTGAGATCGGTGTCCAGCATGGCGGACAGCAATACTCGCTGATGCTGGGCCTGCGAGGCATTGCGAAGCTGCAGGCGAAATACGGCAAAGACCTGGCAGTGATCCGCCATGCGGATGCTGCGGCCGAAGAGCTTCCCGACCTGGGCGTCTATCTCGACATCGTTGATATCGCCCTGGAACGACATCATCCGGATGCTACTCCGGCGCTGGGTGAGCAGATGCTCATGGCCGACATGGCGCTGCCGGGCAGGCTGCTGGCCGCCGCTTTCCCGTCCGCCGATGTCGATGCGGCCAAAACGGCAAAGGCCTCACGCCCGGGAAAGAAGCCGGCGAGGCGCTGAACCTCGCCCAGCTCTATGAGGCCTGGCTATCGGTCGGCCAGTGTCCGGACCGGTTCTGGCTCATCACGCCGCGCCTGTTGCTGACCGAGCTGGAGATAGCACAGGCACGCATCGAGCGCGAAACTGATGTCCTGCTTACCGCCGCCTGGGCTTCAGCGGCGCTGCAACGGGCGCGGCGGCTTCCGAAGCTGTCCGAACTGCTGCGGCGCGACCCGCGCGACAAACAGGATCTGCAAATGTATCTCGCCAACGCGAAGGCGCAACTTCCGGCTATTACCATGGCGGAATGGCGCGCGCGGTTCGGCCAATCCGGGGAATGAGGCATGGCCACGAATGCACTTGTGGGGCGGCTGAGTGTCGGGCTTTCGCTCGACAAGGCGGCTTTCCAGAAAGGCATCCTGCAGGCTAAATCCGGTCTCGCGCGCTTCTCGGATTCGGTCAACAAACGGCTCGGCGCTCTGGGCAACCTGCCGGGTGTTGGCGCATTGCAGGCCGGTTTGGTCAGCCTGAGCGCGGGGGTTGGCGCTGCCGCAGCCACTGCGGCAGCCGCGGCCACCACCGCGCTTTCCGCAATGTCGGTTTCGGCTATCAATACTGCCGCCGAAATCCAGAACCTCAGCCGGCTCGCCAACGCTGCGCCGGAGGAGTTTCAAAGGATGGCCTATGCAGCCGAGAGGGTAGGCATCTCGCAGGAGAAGTTCTCGGATATCCTGAAAGACGTAAACGACCGCGTTGGTGATTTCATCGCCACAGGTGGCGGGCCGATGAAGGATTTCTTCGAGCGCATCGCACCGCAGGTCGGCGTGACGGCCGAACAGTTCCGCAAGCTGTCAGGCCCGCAGGCCCTGCAGCTTTACGTCGATAGCCTCGAAAAGGCGAACGTGAACCAGCAGGACTTCACCTTCTTCATGGAGGCGATGGCGAGCGACAGCACGGCCCTGCTGCCGATCCTGAGGAATGGCGGGAAGGCAGCGCAGGAATACGGCGACCGGTTGGTCGCGCTTGGCGGGGTGATGAGCAACGATACCGTTGCGCGCCTCGCCGCGATGAAGTCGGCTATGTCGGAGGTTGGCGTTGTCATGGGCGGGCTCAAGAACCAGTTCGGGGCGGCCTTTGCTCCGGTCGTTGCGTCCCTTGCGCGAACTTTCGTGTCGCTGTTCGAGGCCGGCGCCCCGCTGCGTGCGTTGTTCGATGTCATCGCAGGAGCGGTTTCGACCTTCGCCGACGTCCTTTCCTCGGTGATCACTATCGCCTCGGCGGTTGTCTCGGGGATCTGGGAAGTGGTCGCCGCCGGTGCGGCATGGCTGAATGAGATAACCGGGCTGGGCGAGGCGATCACCTGGCTCTGGGATCACACGATCGGTGGCGTCATCGACGTGCTGGGATGGTTCGCCAACCTGATCGAGGCAACGGGCGGAATCGGCGGTGCGCTGCATGCAGTCTCCGATATAGCTGTCGAGGTCTGGCAGCGGATCGGGGACAGTGCGTCCTATGTCACCAACAGCATCCGGGCCATGTGCGACGCCATGAAGGCGGCGTTCTTCTATGCCCTGCACGACATGTCGGCGCGCTTCTTCAGCTTCATCAGTGGCGTGGCCTCGGCCATCAATGGTGTGTTCGGAACGGCTCTCTCCACAGAGGTCGGCTCCGAGATGCTTACGGCGCTGAACGCTGCCGGGAACGACGCGCTGGAAGCTTCCACGGCGTCAGCACGGGCCGCACGGGAAGCCGCCGCTCGCGCTGTCGCACCGTTGGCAAGCCTTGCCGAGATGAACAGCAAGATCGCCGAAAGCGCCCAGAGCGCTGCCGGTGCCCTTGGCGGCGCAGGCGGCGGAACCGGCCTTGCGGCGGCTGCCGATGGTGCCGGAAGCAAGGCGAAAAACGCGAAGGAGAAGCTGACCGACCTGCAGAAGGTCATGAAGGCGCTTCGTGAAGAGGCCCAGAAGCTCACCGCGACGATGGGCATGACCGAGCTGCAGGCGAAGATCTGGGAGAAGCAGCGCGAGGCGGGCGTCGAAGCGTCGAGCGCGAACGGCAAGACGATCGCGGCACTTGTCTCCCAGATTGACGCCATGGAGCGGCTGAAGGACGCGACCGAGAAGGGTCGCGATGCGCTGAAAGGTTTCTTCGGCTCGTTCCTAGAGGGCGCTGATTCTGCCAAGCAGGCGGTCCTCCAGCTGCTTGCCCAGATCGCCAAGGTGCAGTTTGCCAAGGGCGCTATCGATCTGCTAGGCCAAACCTCTTGGGGTGGCGGGTTGATCAAGACGATCGGGGGGCTGCTGGGTCAAAATGCCAATGGCACGCCAAACTGGCGCGGCGGTCTGACCCGCGTCAATGAGCGCGGCGGGGAGATTATGAACCTGCCACGCGGAACCAAGATTATCCCCCACGACATCAGCAAGCGCATGGCTGACGGCGGTGGCGGCGGCGCTGTCGATGTGCGCGTCTATGTCGATCAGGACGGCAACTGGGAGCGCGCTGTCGAGCGGATCAGCGGCAATGTCGTCGCCAGCACCGCGCCGCGGATCGTCGGGCAGTCGGTGCAGGCATCGCAGCGGTCCATGCGCAAATCCAAGGCTGGCTGGGGTATCTGATGGTCACTGTCTATGCATGGCCCCCGGTGGGGCATGTCGCGGCCGAATGGACCGTGCATGATCCCGTCAGCCGGTCGCGGTCTCTGATCACCGGCGCCAGCTATGTCAGCGCGGCGCAGCGCCGGCGGCGCGTGGCCCGGCTGGATGTGTCGGCGCTGTCGGCTGATCGCAATGGTTCGGGCTATATCGAGGTGCTGAAGCGCCTGCTGAATGGCGGCGTCAATCTGGTGCGCCTCCATTCGACGCCGATCATCTGGCACCTGGATGACTTGGCGAAGCACAAGAACCGCTCCATGCCGATGTCGTGGATTGTTCCGGCGGCACCGATCGACTGGCAAACGCCACCGGCCGACATTCAGTGGTGGACCGACACGCCACCGCAAGGCACGGCGCTCTCGGGCAATCGCGTCTCGGTCAGCGGCCTGCGTCCCGACGCGCTGGCCGCGCGGCCGGGCGAGTTCGTGACCATGGGCGCGGATACCGCCATGGTGATGCGCCCCGCCTATGCCAACGCGGCGGGTGTCGCGGTCCTGCATTTGCTCACGCCGCTGACGGGATCGGGCATCATCGTCATCGGGTCGCGGGAAACCGGGGTGTTCGAGGCGGACGAGATGGCGCGGGCCGCCCAGCCTGTCGGCCAGAACTGGTCCTATAGCTGGTCGTTCACCGAGGTCTTCGAGGATGAGCGCGGACCGTTCACCGAGGTTGATCCATGGAATTGAGGCGTGGCGTTCATCCGGCATTGCTGGACCAAATGGCGCGCGGCGGGTTTCCGGTGCTGTTCGCCTTTATCGACTGGCCCGGCGCGCAGGTCTTCGCCCATACCGGCGTCGGCGTGATCTCGTGGGGCGGGCGCGGATGGGAAGGCGTCGGTCATGTCGGCGGCATCGACATCCCGCCCGAGGCATCCGAGATCGCCGCGGTCGAGGCGGTGCTGTCGCTTGCCGGGGTCGATGCCGACCTTGACGGATATGCCGATGATGCGATCCGGGGCCGCACCGTGGAAATCTATCTGGGTGGCGTGCAAGGCAGGCCGGGCGGCCATGACGGCAGGCAGACGGCCGGGGCGGGGAACACCCTGGTCGGCACCCCGATACGGCTCTTTGTCGGCACCATGGACGGCCTGACGCTCTCGGCGACAGCGACCGACGAAGGCGTGCAGCATGAGGCGCAGGTCGCCGTTGCAACCGGGCAGGAGGCGCGGTCCTCGGCCTCGATCTATCACACCGATGAAAACCAGCGCCGGCTGTTCCCGACCGATACGGCGGGGCGGCTGGTGATCCTGGCCTATGCGAAGGCGCAGAAGATGACATGGCCGGAAAACTGACGCCCGAGCTGGTGATGGCCGAGGTGGAAACGGTCATGTCGGTGCGCTGGGAATGGGGCAGGGCGGATTGCTGCACATCCGCGAGCGACGTGTTCCTTGCCCTGCATGGCATCGACCCGATGGCCGAGTTTCGGGGCCTCTATGACAGCGCCATATCGGCGGCCCGCCTGATCCAGAACTGGGGCGACTTCCCGGCGATGGCGGAGGCACTGGCGCGCGCCTCGGGGCTTTCCCCCAGCGACGGGGATACCGGCGATATCGGCCTGTCATCCCCCGGCGCGGCGGGCGGCCCGGACGGTCGCGCGATGCTGATCTGCATCTCGCCCGGCATCTGGGCGGGAAAATCTGAACTTGGATACACGATCCTGCCCAATGCGGAGCGGTGCTGGCATGCGTAAACTGTTGCTGATCACCACGGCGCTGGTGGGATTTTCGGCGGCGCCTGCGCAGGCCGGCCCGGTTGTTGCCGTCGTGGCGCAGGCCTGGACCGCGGTCAGCGGCTGGTTTGCCGGTCTCGGCGCGTTTCAGCAGGCCTTGGCCCGGATTGGCGGCTCGCTCCTGCTGAATGCCGGGGTTGCCGCGCTGACGGCAAAGCGGCCACAGCAGCAGGACCTGATCCGCGAGTTGCACCAGCCGACCAGCCTGCCGGTCTATCGCTTTGTCTATGGCGAATGCTGGGCGCCGGGCACGCCGGCGCCGGTCAGGGTCAAGGGCGACATCCTCTATGCCTGCTACATCCTCAACAGTCGCCCGTCACAGGGGCCGTTCACCCTGCATCTCGACAAGCGCGAGGTCGAATATACCGGCGACCCTTACGACTTCGCCGGCAATGGGGCCGTGTCGTCCAATGAACCCTTCACCGAGGGCAGCTTCGCGGAAAACCATTGCCGCTACTGGATCGGACGCGGCGATCAGACAGCACCTCCCCAGGTATTTCTGACCGAGGCACCGGAGCATTTCCGGCCGACCGACGCATGGCGGGGGCTGACGGTGCTATGGCTCCGCCTGCGCGCCGGGGGCAACGAGGCGCGGTCCAGCCGCTGGCCGGCGACCCCGCCCGAAGTGATGGTGTCGGGGCGCTGGTCGCTGGTGCGCGATCCGCGCAACCCCGCCGCCCCTGCGGCATGGTCGGCCAATCAGGCGCTTTGCACTCTGGATGCGCTGCGGTCCAATCCGCTCAGGCCCTATGACGACCGCAACCTCTGGCTCGACACCTTCGCATGGTCGGCAGATGTCGCCGCGTCGGCCTTCTCGGTTCGGGCGGGCGGGACCATCCCGCGCTTCGAGGTCAATGGGGTGCTGGCCTTCACCGCGGGCAGTGAGCTCGAGGATCAGGTGGCTCCCCTGGTCAATGCCGGCGCGTCGCGCTTGATCCGTGTCGGCGGCAGGTTGGGTCTTGTGCCAGCGGTCTATCAGGCCCCGGTGATGACGATCAGCGATGTGCTGGACGATCAGCCGATGACCTTCAACCGCTACCGGCCCTCCGGCGAGTTGGTGACGGAGGTCACGGCGACTTACACCTCGCCCGAGCGGATGTATGAGACGGCGGAAACGCCGATCTTCTCGCTGGCCGGGGCCGAGGCGGAGGATGGCGACCGCAAGCTCGGGCAATACGATCTGAGCATGGTGACGGATCACCGTCAGGCCCAGTATGTCGCGGCGATCATGGGGCGGCGCGCCCGGATGCAGCGGTCCTGGTCGGGAATGCTGCCCGGCGAGGCGTTCGACCTGGTGGCATGTTCCGCTGTTCGCCTCGACTTTCCCGCCCCCTACACGCGGCGTAATGGCATCTACGAGGTCGAGCAGATCCACCCCGGATTTGATCCGGTCGGGATGGACGGTGTGGCGATGCGCTGCCCCACCAGCCTGCGGGAGACCTCGCCGAGCATCTATGACTGGAGGCCCGATCTCGACGAGCAGGATATCGCGCTGGAAGATTTCGACCCCAGCGTCGGCGGCATCAAGCCCCCCGGAGACATTGCTGTGTCGAGCGATGCATCCACCGTCCTGATATCGGGAGATACGTCGATTGCGCGGGTCCGGTTCTCCTTCCCGCCGTCACCCTCGGCCACGCGGATCGGCTATGAATGGCAGTTCCGCGTCGGGACTGATCCCTGGCAGGCCGGTGGGTTCATCGATCGCGACGTACTCGGCACGGCGGGCAATGTCTTCGGCTTCCTGGCACCGACGATTGTCGGGCAGCCTTATACGATCCGGGTGCGCACGATCGGCGCCGGCAGCGCGTCGGAATGGGTTCAGTCCGCCTCTGTCACAGCCTCGGCCGGCGCCTATCTCGCTGGCGCCCCCACGCCTGTCAGCGCGATCGGCGGTTCAGGCCAGATCGCCGTGACCTTCCGCTCGCCGAATAGCGGCGACTACAGGGCGATGGAGATCTATGTCTCGACCACCAACAACTCGGGCGCCGCGACCTTGCTGACAGGGCCGGTCTATGGCGCCGCCAACGCCACCGTGACGCATATTCACAGCGGTCTGGCCGCCAGTCTGACCCGCTACTATTTCGCCCGATCCCTCGACCGCAACGGTTCGCGCTCGCCCTTCAGCGCATCGATCAGCGCAACGACCACCTAAATCGGAGGCAGCATGCCTATCCCAACTTACGGCCTGCCGGTCATCGGCGGGGTCGCAACCGCACGCGCCCATAACGACGAGGTGAACCGCGTCCTCTGGGAGATGTGGAACACGTTTCTCCTGGGCCCGCTCCCGCCGGAAGAAACCGAAGCCCTGCTGCAAAGCCTGCGCGTCATCCGCGATGCCGCCGTGGCGGCGCGCGATATCGCCGTCGGGGAAGCCGAGAAGCTCAGCGACCTGACTGATATCGATCTGGTGAGCAGCGACGCGCGCAAACGGTTCGTCGTCAATGGCGCGGGCGACGGCTTCACGCTGGCCGATCGCCCGATCTCGTTCGCGGTCGCCTATAGCCAATCGAACTTCGCGGGAAAATCGGCCGGCACGCCCTGGCGCACTCCGCCGCCCGACAACCTCTTCGTCTGGAATGGGGGCAACTGGAACGGCGATATTGTCCCCCCGCTGGGCACGGGATTCGTGAGGGCGAGCACCCTCGACCCGCAGATCCCGATCGCCTATGCCGCCGAACTGGCTCGCGAGCGCCCCGATACCGATTTTTATCTGGTCATCATTGCCCGCGGCGGTACCGGTGTCCGCGCGCTGGCGGGCCTGCGCTATCGCTTCCGCACCGCCACTTCGGGGTTCCCCGCCAGCGGAGACATCCGGCTCGGACCATCGAACGGCCAGGTTGTCTATAATGAGACAGACCTGACCGGATATGTTCGCTTCGTCGGGGAAACAGACCTTGGGGTGAATACCTTCTACCCGGCGCGGATCGAGACGGCGAATGATGGCGGCGCGAGCTGGATTGAATTCACCCCCACCACGATGACGGACGGCGGAGACTGGCGGTCGCAACCGATCGCCGTCACCGGGATGGGAGGCTCGTGGCCGCCGGCAGATGGGACCGGTGTGATCGTCTACCCCACCGAACCCCGCATGCGCGAGGTCATGCTCAGCAACCTCAATGCCGCGCTGACCGCTGCCGGCTTGACCGGCTCCCGACGCCGCATCGACCGGCTGCTGATCTGGCCCACCGAATCCGACCTGAATTATCATGTGGCCTATGAGGATCGGGACTTCGATTTCATCCTCCAGTTCCTCGCCGCGTATATCACCGCCGATACCGATGTGCTGGTCACCTTGCCCTATCCCTATGGGGCCGGCATCGCGCCGACGCGCGGAAATTGGTGGTCAGCAATTCGCCGGATCGTCGCGCGGAACCCTGACGCCCGCACATTGATCTCGCTGGAAAACAGTGGGGCGGAGCACTGGGGCGACACGAACAATATCCATGTCGTCGACGGCGGCCGCGAAACGGTCGGCTATCTGATGCGGCGCTCCGAGGCGAAGGGCGGCACCACGAACCCGGTGGCCCTGTCCGGATCCTATACCCCCGTCTTCACACCGGTCGCCAACGTGGCCGCGTCGACGATCAGCGAGGCGCTGTGGTTTCGGGTCGGTGACATGGTCACAGTGGCCGGGATCGCCAATATCTCCGCCACCGCGAGCGGCGCGGCGACCGAGGTTCGCATATCGCTTCCGGTCCCTTCCGACATCGTCGGGGCGGCGGAGGTGTCGGGACAGGCCGTCGCGAATACGCCTGCCGATCACGTGGCCCAGATCAACGGGCATCCCGCCAGTGATACGGCCTCGATGACCTACACCGCCCGGGCGCTCACCGGCTCGCAGTGGGCCTATCGGTTCACCTACCGCATCCGCGCGGTCAACGCCTGACGCAAACCACGGCCGATCCGGCAAGCCCGGTCTGGCCGATCCCGGCCACCGCCTGACGCCCCGTTTCGCGCGGGGCTTTTCTTTTGCGAGACAGCGCCATGACCATCCTCACCCACCGGCGCGGCTCGCGCCGCGTCTACTGCTTCCAGCCTGAGACCGACGACGGATCGATCCCCGACCTGACTGACCTGACGGGCGAGCTCCGCGTCGCGGCCGGCGACCAATGCATCGCGCTCCCGGGCGTGGTGGCCGAGGATGCGCTCGAGGTCGATTTGCAACCGCTGGACCTGCCCGCCGGCAGCTACACCGCCTCCGTATATTTCGACTGGGGGCAGGGACCCGAGTTCGAGGGCGATGTGATCATTGAAATTTCCGAGGGTTGCTGATGGCCGAGATCGTCAAAGTCAAAGTATTCCGCCGTGGTCCGCAGGGGGCGATCGATCCGGCCGACAGGCAGCGCTTCGATCGTGCCGTGGTGGTCTCGCAAACGATTGAGGAGCGCATTGGAGAGGCTGCCGGGGCCGCGAGTGAGGCCGACCGCCGCGCCAGCGCTGCCGGGGAGGCCGCCGGCATTGCGCAGGGTGCCATGGCGGCAACGCAAGAATTGGCCGGACAGGTTTCCCAGAATGCCGGCGACGCCGAGCGCGCACGCGAAGCCGCGGCCGGGTCAGAGGCCTTGGCCGCCGATTATGCCGCTGCGGCCGCCCACGGCGCGGAGTTTCGCGACACCATCGCCGAGGGCCGGGAGTTGGTCGAAGATGGCGAAACCTTCGGCGTTCTCGCGGGTGGCGTTGACGGCTTGGAGCGCCCCACGGTCTACCGCCGGAACAGCGCGACGACGCAATCAGTCTTGGTCGAATTGGCCAGCAATGCCGAAGTTACGGCGCTCTCTGCGCGCCTCGGATCGTCGGGAAACGGCTCCCTGCTGGTCGCCTATGATACGGACGGCCGGGCGATTGCCTATGTCGATGACAGCGCGGAATGGCACCTCACCCGCCTCGGCGCCAAATCGCTGCAGCAGCACATCATCGACGCCAATGTCCAGATCGCGCTGGCTGGCCCTGCGATCGAGAGTGTCGGCATGAACGGCAATGCCACCCTGTGGCGCGTCGTAACTGCTGACGGCCGCTCGCCGATCGTGCTCGATGACTTCGGAAACCTCTATGTCGCCCAGCTCGGCGGCACGCCGCTGCAGCAGCATATCAAAACCGCGCAGGACCGGCTGATCGAGGCCGCCCCGGCGATCGAGAGCGTGAACCGGGTCGCGTCACCGCATCTTGCGCGCATGACCACGGCCGAGGGCCATGTCTTCGGCCTGACGGACGAACTGGGGAACTGGTACATTCCCCGCCTCGGGCATGTCAGCGTCCAGGACCAGATCCTGCGCATGAAGGACAAGATGGCCCAGCTGCCGGGTAATGCGGTGACGCAGATGCTGAAGCGGCGCCGGGTCTATGATGCCGTCCATGATTTCGCGGTGCCCAATGACGGGTTGACCGATGCCAGCGCCTCGATCCAGGCCGCAATCAACCTTCTGTCGTCGCAGTCCGCCACGCTCGGCCCGTCGGTGCTGTATTTCCGCGAGGGCGCTTACCGGCTGGTGACGCGGCTGACACCGCGCAGCAATGTCAGCATCGTCATGGCGGGCTGGGGCAAGGCCCGCTTCCTGCCGGTCGGCACCGAAAGTGCCTTTACCGGCTTCTACACCGCGGCCTCGCCCTTGTTCCGGGCCAATTTCCTCGACGTCGAAATCGACGGGGAATTGCAATCGCATACCGGCCCGAATGTCGGGACCAAGGGCATGTTCCTTCAGTCCTGGGCGGACTGCCAGTTTCTCAGGGTGAACATCCATGACACTTGGGCGACCGGCTTGGGCATCGACTATTCGGCCGGCGAGAGTGCCAATGGCGGCCCCGGGGGATCGTGGATCATCGACGGCCGGTTTGAAGGCAATGGGCGCGGATCGGAGTTCAACGACCCCGGTTCGTCGGGCATCGGCATCGGGACCGGAAAGTATGCCAAGGAGCCGCTGATCATTGCGCGGTGCATCTGTCGAAAGAACCGCAACTTCGGAGCATTCTTCGAGAGACAGCACACCGCGCAGGACATCCATGTCGCGCGGCAGATGATCGTCATGGAATGTATCCTGTCCGAGAACGGAGCGGGCTTTGCCGAAGCCGGCGCCGGAGGCACCATCGTCGTCGGCAACCAGGCCAATGACAACGTGCTGGACGGCTTTCTCAGCTACGGCGGCACCATTTCGAGTTCTTACGAGGGGCCGCATCCCGGGCTCGAAACCACCTATGCCGAGAACGTGGCCACCGGAAACGGCCGCGATGGAATCAGGGCCGACTATAGCCGGAACAAGGAAGCCATCCGGACCGGTTTCTATACCAACCACAACCAGGCGCATCGCAATGCCGGTGCCGGGATTCGCCTGATCGGTCATCCCACCTTCGAGATGACCGACTTCGCCCTCCGAAACGACGAGCTCAAGCTGAACGGCGAGGGCGGCATCGTGCTCTCCGGCGGATCGTTCCGCGCCCTCGACATCCTGCAGCCCCGGCTGCTCGACAATACCGGCTCGGCGATCCGGATCGATGCCGCGCTGCGCGATAGCCGCATCTTCGCCGCGACCGCCCGCTCGACACTGGCGACAGCGCTGCAGACCACCGCCATCTCAGGCGCCGGGGCGCTGACGGATGCCGACATTTCCGAATGCGTGCAGACCGGGCACGCCATCCCCAACGCCCTGACGGGCACCCAGACCCGCGTCACCTTTGGCCGCAATCCCGGCTTCAGCTTCTAAGAGGACAAGACCAATGGCTGTCATTCTCCGCTCCAACATGCCCTACCGCGGCAATCTGGCTGACCTGCCGCCGCTCAACGCGCCGATGCCGGCTGATGCGTCCTTCTACTCGGACTTTCTGGCGGACCTGCACATCACCGCCGACTATCGCGGTGACGATCCGACGCGGATCTTCAACTTCGCCTCCATGCGCGATCGCTATGTCCGCAACGCCGACGGCGGATACAGTTTTGCCGCCGCAGGCTCACCGGCCCGCGACGAATTCAATGCATCCGGTCAGAATCTCGGCCTGCTGCTGGAAGGGGCCAACAATCAGATCCTGGCGCCGGCACAGCGCATGAACCTGGGGCAAGGCGCCGTCACCGGCCTGACCGTCATCGCCGATGGCGGCACGCCTGCCAATGAATGGGACCGCTGGTATGCACTCTCCCCGTCGGGCGATGGCGAGCACAGCCTTGCCCTGGCGTCGGAGGCAGCAGTGGCGACGAACCATCGCCGCACTTTTGCCATCGAGCTGCGGCCCGGATCGACCGATCACCGCTATGTGCAACTCTCCTCCGGCACGCCGGGAGACGCCGACGACTATGCCAACTTCGACCTGCTGACCAAGACCGTGGTCCAGCAGGGCGCCGGCGCGGTCTTCGCGGGCGTGGTGCCGACCACCTTCGGCGCGATCTGCTATTTCCAGTATGTCTCAGCCTATGCCGGCATCGAAGCGCCGACGGTCTCGATCATCGCCAGTCCTACAGCCGCGAAGCAGGCGGCCGCGCCCGCTGCCAATGTCGGTGGTATCCGGGCACGGCTGCCGCATTTCATCACAGCGACGGGCACCTTCACCCGGGTGCCACCGCGCTCGCCGATGCCCTCGGCCGGTGCGGCGGTTCTGGGCGACCGGCTGAAGCTGGTCGGTCCCCCGGCGGATTTCACGTTCCTGGTCCGTGCGATCTGCCCGCCTTGGGCCAATGCCTTCACACCGACACTTGCGGCGATCGCGCAGAACGATAGCCAGGTCAACGGCGTCTCGATCCGCACCACAGCAGGCAATCCCCTCGCGGTGGTGACGCGGACGTCGAACGCCGCCGCCGTCGCCCACAGCTTCATCACCACCATCCAGCCCAACCAACCGCTGGTCTTTGCCTTCGCCAAACAGGGCAACATCCTGCGCGTCGCGCTGCCGACCGAGAGCTATGAAGGGGAGCTTCCCCAGCTGGCAAACGGCGAACCGTTCATTTTGTCCTCGCCCGTCAGCAGTGAAGGCTGGGATGGTCACCTGCAGCGCGTGATCGGTTGGTCGCACGGCAAGTCGCTGTCCGAGCTGCAGGCGTTACTTGCCGAGGGGATATGAAGGAAGTCAGGCGGGCGCTGTCCGCGCCCGCCCTCCGTGACCGCAATCTGGTTGATGGAAGTGCTACCGGCCAAGGCGTGTGTGTGTGAGTAGGGAACCCGAATCCTGACCAGTAGCAAAATCGAAAACCCGAAATGAAATGGCTTGTTCCGGGCCTCGATTAATAAATTTCACCCGGCCTGATGTGGAGTAGGGAACCCAAGTCGCAGGCCGGGTGAAGAACTGTGGAGCAGTTCAACTCCCCCGATAGCTGACCGATCGCGCCGCCTCTGTGCGCTAGCGCACAATTGCCAGGTTCAACGGGATTTTTCTTAAAGTGCGACGACAGGAGAACGCAGCAGTGACGCAGACCATCGAGAGCAAGGGGCGACGGCTCGTCCCGACCCTTGGCTTTTTCCTCGACCGCCTGTGGGTCTGGATCACCGGCATCCTGTTCTGGGTTGTCGGCGCCATCTTCCTGGCGATCTTCACCCCCTTCTGGACAAACGCTCGGGCGGTCTGGCACGCGCCCGCGACGCTCGTCGCCGTGCAGCGAGATCTGATCGCGCTGCGCACCGATCTGGCCATGGCGACGGGGGACAACCGCGTTATCCGGCAGTCCGCAGGGCTCAGCTATGTGACCGAGCCCGTCCATGTAGGCGAGCGGGTGATCCTCAACCTCGTGGTGGAGCGGACCGCCCTCGGCGCGAAGTGCCTTTTCATCGGGGGCCAGTCGCTCTTTGCCGAAGCAGGTGGCGTCATCACCCCCGGTTCCGAAATCGAGCCGTCGCGCCAGATCAGCGAGGAGCAGACCCGGCTACGGATCCTGCTGACACCGCCCGAGACCCTGCGGCCCGGCCGGATCGAGCTTTACATCGCGCTGGAATACGACTGCGACGGACGCCGCGTCTTCGACCGGACCGATGTCGTGACCTATTCATTGCTCGATAAAGCCTGAGCTCGGCGGCCGTGCGAAGCGGTCAGCTTTCCGCCCGACCTGACCGTTACCGGAGAAGCCGACAACGCCCGATACCCATCGGGTCGTCATCGGCCCGAGAACATCGTCGGTATCGGCTGGAGCTATGCGGATGTGCAGTTCATTCCGCCGCCAGCGGTGGATGAGTGGACCGCGGACCTGGATGCCCATTAACCAGATTGCTCGTTACCGGACGGATTAGCCGCGACGCTACCAGCCGCGAAAGTGCTCGGCTATATTCACGGTAGAAGCTTTGACAGGTATGATCCGTCTGGTGCCATCGTCGTGGATCAGTTTGACCAAGTCACCGTTTTTGTGATGTTTGAAGCCTTCCAGATTCCAAGGAGGCCGGGCGAATATCTCGGTAATACCGCTAAAAGCGTCGGTAAGTACAATAGGGCGGAACATCGGAACCTCACCGTTTGATGGATGAGAACGGCGGACCGAGGTCCGCCGTCCACCTTCCGGCTTTTTAATGCCGCATACCGGCACAAGCATGACGTCGCCTGGCCTTGTTGCGAGAATTTACCGGAAGCTCTGCATGCTCTGATTTTACGCGGGTCGTCGCAATGACAGTGTCACGGCCACATTACGATTGCTCTGACCTGTCCGGTTCGCCGCGCGGATTGCGGACTTCTTCATCGCCAATGGGACGCTTAGTAAGCTCGTCCTGCTGCTGGGGCGGGTGTTCTCGGGTCGGTTTCCTGCGTTCTTGGTCGGCACCCATGTGATGGGTCCTCCATAACACCGCCGGACCATACCGGAGGGTACTCTTGAGTTGGTGCGGCTCGTTCCGAATTACATCGGCAGGGCGACAGAAATCGCGCAACGCCTAGTAAAACCTCGAAAGAAAGTCCACAGCTCGCGCCACGGCGCACCGCGCTCCTAATCGGCAGGGGCGAGGATGAGATCCGCGCCGTTATCGAGGTCAAGACCTCGGGTGGCGGCCGCGGATTACCAATCGGCAAATCTCTCGTGAATATTGTGAGTTGCGGTTTTTATGGGGATCAATCGGCGCGTCCCGTCCTCGTTCGACAGGGTGACGACCGTACACGTCTTGTGCCTTTGGATCTCTTCGAGATGCCAGGGTGGGCTATGATAGAATGCAGTGATACCGGTCACCGCGTCGGTGAGGATTGCAGCCTTGCTCATGAACTCCGCTCCACGATGTTGGGGGATGCGAGGGCGGCGGCCTGGACCTGCCGCCCTGCCATCCGAAAGCATTCAAGGCACAATGGACACAAAGGGACCTGTCGAATGGTGCCTAACTCCCGGAAACCTAATCCGATTATTTGGGCCGGTCAGGGCTGTTGTCACCTGCGACGATCTTTGTCTCGGGCTCGGTTTCCCGTTTCTCCTGGAGATCATCCGGCTCCCTTCCCAAGGCTTCCCGTTCAGGGCGGGGATCTGGGGTCTGCTGCTGGCTGGGTGGGGTGAGCGGCTTGAGATCTTCTCGGTCGGTACCCATGAAAGGGTCCTCCATGACACCACCCGAGGATACCGAGCGGATGAACTCGATATGAGGCGCGCAACACTCGATTACATCAAGGCCACCGGACTTATCGTCTAGTGACCGGATAACATACAGAAGAATAACGAAAAACCTTTGCCCCGCCATAGTGCGGGGTTTTTCATTGGAGACCCCCATGTACCCAGCTGGGTTCAAGGGCCGCGCGCAGCGGCTCACCGATATCGACGTCGCTCGCACCACGCTGCTGATCGGCACAGGCGAGGACGAAATCCGTGCCGTCATCGAGGTCGAAACCTCGGGCGGCGGCTTCGACAGCCAAGGCCGCCCGAAGATGCTCTTCGAGCCGCACGTCTTCTGGCGCGAGCTGGGGCAGGGGCCCAAGCGCACCACGGCCGAGGCGCAGGGTCTGGCCTATCCGAAATGGGGCACCAAGCCATATCCGGCCGACAGCTATTCGCGCCTGGCGACGGCCATCAAGATCGATGCCAATGCCGCCCTACGCTCTGCCAGTTGGGGCCTTGGACAGATCCTCGGCAGCAATCACCGCGCCGCGGGCTTCGCCAGCGCCGGCGATATGGTCGAGGCCTTCTGCGACAGCGAGAGAGCTGGGCTCGAGGCGATGGTTCGCTTCATCGAGAGCGAAGCCCTCGACGACGATCTGCGTCGCCACGACTGGTCCGGATTCGCGCGCGGTTACAATGGCGCCGGCTATGCGACGCACGGCTATCACACCAAGCTGGCTGCGGCCTACAAGCGCTGGCAGGCGATCCCGGACACCTTGGCGCCGACGTATCCCAAGATCGGCCTCGGCAGCCGCAACGCGGCGGTGCGCGACGCGCAGGAGCGTCTGCTCGCCCTCGGCTTCGATCCCAAGGGCGTCGACGGGATCTTCGGCGCGGCAACCCGAGCGGCGGTCATCGCCTTCCAGAAATCCCGCGGCCTCGTCGCGGACGGGATCATCGGTCCCAAGACATGGGCCGCGCTTCTCGCCTGACCCCTCCGCCCGTATTGTCGCCGGTCCTTCCTCATGCCGTCGATGACGACCAGGCGCGGCAGCGGGCACGCGCAATCCTTCTGAAATCGAGAGAGAGGAAATCCCCCATGGATTCGATCAAGACCATCGTGCCGATCTGGGTCGCCAAGACACGAAGCTTCTGGCTAGGCATTGTGCCGACGGCACTGACCACCATCGATCTGGCGTTCAAGCATCTGACCGGGGAAGGCAGCGAGCCGGTGGCCAATGCCGTGGCCGCCGTCGCGCAACAGGTGGGGCTGGAATGGACGGGCGAACAGATCGCGACCTTCATGCGGACCCTGTATCCGCTTTACCTGATCGTCTTCGCCCAGCAGCGCGGCACCTTCAATGGCGCAATTCCACGCCCTTATACACTGAACCCGAAAAAAGAGGGCCAGATCCTCGAGGTGGTCGAAAACGGCAAGGCGGCCTTTAAGGCTGGCAAGAAGATTGGGGAAGCGATCAGGCGCGACGGCAGTTCATAGAGATATTTGGTTGCCCGTCTGACACCATGCGCTCCCATCGCAGGGATTCTTTCGAGCGATAACCGAAGGCTGCGCGAATCCAGCCGCGCACGTAGTGCAATTGCCCAATGTCACCCCATTTCATTGATATCCGCCAAGTATCTCACGAGAGTTTTCAGAAGGAACGACGCGAGCCTATCCGCCATGGGCAGAGCGCCAACGAAGAGGTGGACGAGGTCTGCTCGTCGCACAATCAGCGCAATGAGAAACCGACCTTAAAGGAATGAGCGGCTGCGAAATGCTTGCTTGGCCTTGAAGCGCGGTGAAGAATTACAGGGTTTCCGGAAGCGCTGCACCAAGGTAAGGCCACCTTTCCTTGCTGGTATGCACGTAAAGTAAAGCCGGAAAGCGGGCCAGCGGGATGACTTCACGTCGCTCTTGCACGTTATCAGCGAACAACACGAGTAGTTCGTGTCATCGGCTAAACGGTCCTACGGAGGCAGAGGTATCATCGATTGGCTGACCGACTCGATTGGAGGCGGCCGCAAATAGGGAATGAGAACAAATGGCTTCACTGGTCAATAACCATGAAAGAGATATCGATGAACGGTTGAACGATATCGAACTCCGCTTGAGTGAACTGGAATTGCAGGGCCTCCAAGGAGGTGTCTACGCCAACCCCAGCGGCAAGGAGCAGAGCCTGAGAGATGCCTTGACCTGGCTTGAGCGGATGACCCCAGTTGTTCGCCGGCTGTACTGGGCAATCAAGGAAGCGGCTCCCAAATTTGATGGGCCGGACAGAACCGCGTTGGATCAGGCAGTTGGCACGCTGGATGCATGGCAGTCAGCTCACACTCGGCTGCATGAGACGCTAGCCGAGACCAACGCACGGGAACTGGACCTGACATCGCAATCAGAGAGACAGGGACCGCAGTGATTGCGGTCGATGGCTGGTCCTTGTCTCTGACGTACAATCGGCCGGGGTGTTCGTGCGAGGGATGGCATGAAGGGGCCGCGAAATCAGGGGGCTTATGCGGATCGGTTCCTCGACTGCGAACAGGATCTTCAAAGGAAGCTGCCACCCGAGCAGGAGATTGGCAGCGTCACCGCAGATGGTGCCTATGATACGCGTAAATGCCATGATGCCATTGCAGATCGAGGCGCGGCCGCCGTCATCCCACCCCGCAAGAACGCAAAGCCATGGAAGCCGAACACTGCCGGAGCCGTCGCTCGAAACGACGCCTTGCGGGCGTCGAAATATCTCGGTCGAGCGCTCTGGCGAAACTGGAGCGGATATCATCGCCGAAGCCGCGTCGAAACGAAGATGCATTGTGTAAAGCTGCTGGGGCAACGGCTTATGGCGCGAGACTTTGATCGCCAAGTCGGCGAGATCCAGATCCGCATAGCCGTCCTGAACGGCTACACCGCGCTCGGCATGCCTGTCACTGAGATCGTGGGATAAGTCAGTCCTGGGATAGGGGACTCTCAACCGTCAGCCAATTTGCGCAACAAAGCCCCGGGAGGAGACACTGACCGCCATATCTTCGCTCGCCGATCATATCATCTTGGGCGACAGGGCTACGGCATCTGACTGGGAGCGGATCAAAAAGGCGATGCGACGGAATGGCGGTGACTTTGGGGCAGCCTGACCGCATGCTTGGTTATGGAGGAACCGACGATTGCATGATGAAATTACAAATGGTCCATGGTGGACCGGTGACCGTCTAGCATTGGCGTTTTGGGCTCTGCTCGCTGGAGAACGATATCTGTGCCGGATAACCTACGAGGCACTTGACGACGATTATCCGGCGCGCCGGGTGCCCAACCGTATCGACATATTCCAAGAGAACCGCATCGATATTCTTCGTCGCGCCCGTCATTTGCTGCCTGAAAACCCGGTAGTGGAAGAAGGGAAGGCGACCGTTGTCATCGGTACCGGGCAAGGGCTCTGATCGCGCTCGCATCTCTCGCGGACAATCTCGTGCTGGCCGACGACCGCACGGGTCTTTATCCAAATACCGTTGAAACCAAAGGATTTTGCTGAAATTGTGGATCTGGGGGTCCCCCGTTCGAGCCGGGGAGGCGGTACCATTAAATCAATGGCTTAGCGATTTTGACAAACCGGTTGCATCAGGTTGCGGCGCGGTTTCTTCAGCCTTTCCTGCGCAGATTTGTGCCCCGGCAACGCCGTCGTTCCGCTCTCGGATGTAGCGGTTCGGGGTTTCGTGCGGGGCGTCACGGCCGTCCGCTGCAAAAGGATCGGACTGGCCCGCTTCAGCGTCACGCCGTTCTCCTCCTGTGACTGCGACGTGTGGTTGAGTGGCAATTCTGCCCGTGCAATCGCCGATCGTGAGTGGTGGCGCTTCCGAAGAACTTGCCCGGACCTCCGAAATCTGGAAGCTGAAAGGCGATCATTCAGGAGGTTGGAATGAAGCGGATGATAGGCCTGTGCGTGCTGGCTGCGATGACCGGAGCCTGCACCGACAGCGGCACTGTTGGAACGGGCGAGCCGATGACAGCGCGGATGACGGTCGTCGCGGAAAATGGAGCCCACGCGATCGCCCTGACCTCGCGCACCGGCTATACCTGCACGGCCCTTTTCGATCATCGGGCCTATATGGCATCCGGGCAGCCGAGCCAGGAACTCCCCGTCACATGCGACAATGGCGATCGCGGCATCGCGGTCTACACCAATGCCAATTACCGTCAGGAAGCCTTCACGACGGGGCAGACGCGGATTTCCTACCAGCTGGAGAGCGGCACCAAGGGCACGATCTGGCTCTGATCCAGAGATCGCGGAAGCCGTTCGAGGAGCGCCGCAGAGGCGCTCCCTTGCATTGCGGGCGATCGTCGGAACGTCTTGCGCTAGCTGGTTCCTCCACGGAATGCGGTCATGCCTTCGCTCGGCAAAGCTCCGCTCGGCTCGGGCTTCGGCACCTTGTTTCTTGGAATCTGAATGCCCATCTGATGTGGATGATAGAAATAAGCTGGGGCAAACCCCTGACACTCGTCGTCACCGAGAGCGGTGACACTCTGAAGATCTCCACCATCGAACAGGCGAAATACTGGCTCCGCAAGCGTTGGCCGGTTGTCGATGACGCCCGCCAGCGCGCTCTCGCGGCGGTCGAAAGCGCCATGGAATGCATGCTGCCGGTGCAAACCGCCCGGAAAGCGTTCGAGAACGCGGCGCGCTCCGCCGGCTTCCGGACCGCCGATCTGGCGTGACATAGGGCAGCAGGGTCGAGCCATTGCTCGATCACCAGAATGCAGTTTGACGGGGAGGGCGGCAATTCCGCCCTCCTTTTGTTTTGGCTGCTCATCCCGCGACGCGCGACACAGGATCTCCAGCGCCGGGGCCGGTTAGGTGATGGTGAGGTCGATGCCGGGCGCAGGGCGACAACCTCGAGACGGACAGCCGGCTTGTCGAAGCTGGGAAGGACGGAAGTTGGCGGCGCCCGCGTGGAAAACGAAATAAAATCCATGGATTGGGTTCATCCACGCAGACCCCAAGATGGGCTGGTTCGGGTCCGTGGGAGGCTTGCGACAAGCCGTTCCTTGATTTTGCGGCCATACTCGTCCATATTAGGTTCGCTAAGTTATTTCTTATGCATCCTGTCTCCTCAAGGCTTCAGTCTGCGTTTCGATTTCACTGAGCCTGGTCGCCGCATGTTGTGGGCGACATCTATCTAAGGAGATATCACGATGGCCAATGGCACCGTGAAATGGTTCAACGCCACCAAAGGTTTTGGCTTCATTGCCCCCGCTGACGGCGGCAAGGACGTCTTTGTTCACATCTCTGCACTTGAGCGTGCGGGCATCCGTCAACTGGACGACGGTCAGGCCGTGACGTTCGAGATCGAGACCTCGCGCGATGGGCGCCAGTCGGCCCGCGATCTCGCGCTCGCCTGAACACTTCGCCCCTGAGGCGCACGGGTCCGGCCGCTCATGGCCGGCCTAAATTTGTGGAGGCGTTGAATGCCACCCAAGGACAAGTCAAAAGACCTGTTTCTCGCGACCACTCCAATGACAGCGATGGACAAATCTTCGTCCCAGGCCCGTCTCATTACGGACGAGCAGAATTCGCGCCGCGCCGAGCTTACGGCGAGCCTGCGCGCACAACGCCTGGCCCGCGATGCGGCCGAGGCGCAAGCTTCCTCCCCGAAGGGAAAACCTGCCGATAAGAATTAGGTGAGATCCGCGAATCTTCCCGGTGGTTTTCTCGGGAAGATTTGTCCTCGATGATCTTGCCCCCGCATCGCCTGACAGACAGGCGGTTGCGGTTTGAGTTGCTGTTGTCCGCCTGCATCTCGATGACGGTAGGGGCGCATGCAGCTTCCGCCACAGACCAGCGCAGAACCTAGGCCGCCAGTCGAAGACGCGCAATCCTGTCCACCTGCTTCAATTCCCCCGTCCGCAGCAATGAATGGTCTGACGAAACACAGGCTGGCCTTGGGGCAAGCAGAGAGAGCGGGCTGGCTGGAACGAAATCCGCACCCTTGCGTTGATGCTGCGACCGCAATCTTGACCGCGAAAGGACCGAACCATGGCAAATCATGATGCGACCGACGACCTGAAGGCCGAAGCCCGCCGTGCTGCGGAAGACGTAGCCCGCGATGCGCGCCGCGCCGGAGAGGAAGCGTCAGAGGCCCTGGACACCGCCAAGCAGCGTGGTGCTGAACTCTACGAGACCGCGCGCGAGAAGGGCGCCGAGTTTGTCGAGACCGCCAAGAAGCGCGGGGCCGAATATGTCGACACCGCCCGACATCGTGGCCATGAATATGCTGGTCAGGCGCGTGACGAGGCCCGCCGTCTCTATCGCGAGGGCGAGCGCCGCGCAGGCGAGGTCGCAGGCTATGCCGAGGACTATTATGAAGACCTTTCGGGTGTGGTGCGCCGCAATCCGGGGCAGGCGCTGGGGATCGCGGCCGGGGTGGGGTTCCTCCTCGGGTTGATCATCGCCCGTCGCTGACAGGATGTTTGTCTATGCAAGGAACGTGCAGCTTGCCTTCTCTGACAAGCTGCGCCGCATAGGCCTCGGGCTGGTGGCGGGAGTTGTCCTGATCATCGGCTGCGGTTTCCTGCTGGCGGCGCTCTGGACTTGGCTTGCAGTTCATCTCGGATGGGGCCCGCTGGGCGCTTCGCTGGCGATCGGCGGCGGCCTCGTGGTGATCGGCCTGATCACGCTGGCCATCGCGGGAAGGGAACGGCATGCGATGCCGACGACCGACGCGCTGAGGCTGGAGGTCGAACAGCAGCTCAACCTCGCGGCCAATACCGCTTTGGCCAAGGCCTCCGATGCGGCGGATTCCGCCCTTGATCGTGCATCCGCCAAGGCGGCCGAGGTCATGGATTTGGCCGAGAACAAGATCCATTCGGTCGCCGATGACCTGGGATACCGCGCCAACCGCATGGCCGACCGGGCCGAGGCGCGGGTCTACACCGCGGCGCGGCAGGCCGGAGAGACCACGGCCCGGAAGCTCGGCTTCGGGGCGATGGTCGATAACGGCAATGCGGAGCCGCGCTCTGGCCTCTCCACCTATGCGCCGTTGCTGGGCGCGCTGGCGGTGGGCGTGACGCTGGCCGCGCGGCTTCAGGACTGGCGGCACAGGGATGCAGGCGAGGACTGAGAAGCTCGGCATCCCTCTCGGCGTCCCATAACGGCGATCCCCAAAACAGAAAGGCCCCGCGAAACGCGGGGCCTTTCCATTCAGGGTCGCATCCGGTCAGGCGTTCGCTTCACGGATCTTGTTGGCCGCATCCTTGTCATAGGCGATCCCCGCCTTGTCAAAGAGCTGGTCCAACTCGCCGGAGAGCGTCATCTCGGTGATGATGTCGCAGCCGCCCACGAACTCGCCCTTGACGTAAAGCTGGGGGATCGTCGGCCAGTCCGAGAAATCCTTGATGCCCTGCCGGATGTCGGCATCCTTCAGCACATCAACGTCGCGATATTCGACATTCATGTAGTTCAGCACGCCCACCACGCGGCTGGAGAACCCGCATTGCGGCATTTCCTTCGAGCCCTTCATGAAGAGCACGACCTCCGCGCCGTCAATGGTGTCTTGGATTTTTTGACGTGTATCCGTCATGTCTGGCTCTTCCTTCTCTCTGCTGGGCGCCGCGCGGTCCGATCGCACGGCCGCCTTCACTTATTCCGGGGCCTTGGTCGTCAGGGCCAGGGCGTGAAGCTCTCCGCTGGGGCCGTCCATTTTGCCCTGCAGGGCCGTATAGACCGCGCGCTGCTGCTGGACGCGGTTGAGCCCCCGGAAGCTTTCGTCAATCACCTCAGCCGCATAGTGGTTTCCGTCCCCCGCAAGATCGGTGATCGTGATCTTGGCTTGGGGGAAGGCTGCGCGGATCAGCGCTTCGATATCCTGGGCTTCCATTGCCATGGGCAGGTCCTTTCGAGTGTTGATGAAGATGTAGGCGAAGGCCGGGCAAGCCGCAAGATCGCCCCCGGATGAGAGGCGGGAAAGGCCACAGCGGGCGGGCCTCCCGGTGGGGGACAAGATCGTCGGCTTTCCATGCCGGGGTGCCCGCATCGGGACAGTCGGCGGCTTCGATATTGCGGGGCAATCGGGTCCCGATCCCGACCCGATAATATGGCTGCAGCGTCGGGCCGGCCAAAGAGTTTATCTGATCAGATAGATAATTCGGACAGTTCACAAAAACTTGCAATACTCAGAAAGATGTGCCAATCAAAAGGTATTCGGCACTGATTTCACGCAGAATATTCAATCGACCTCCTGACCAATCAAACTTGGGTGAGCTTGCCTCACCCGGCCGGTAGGGCAGGTCGAGTCGATCAGGAGAACCGGCATGGCTACGGCTAATTCGGATTCCAGGACATTTATGCAGAGATTTCTCGACGGGGTCGAGAAAGTCGGCAACATGGTCCCGCATCCCGTCGTGATATTTCTGATCCTGATTGCAATCGTCATCGTGCTTTCAGTCATCCTGAGCGCCTTAGGCGCCTCGGTGACGTTCGATCGCATCAACCCCGAGACATATGAGATCGAGGAGACCAGCACCGCGATCCGCAGTCTGCTGAATGCGGATGGCATACGTTTCCTCTATGAATCGCTGGTCCCTAATTTCATGGCCTTCACTGCGGTAGGTCTGATGATCGCCGCCATGATCGGCGCCGGCGTGGCCGAGGAATCAGGGCTTGTCACCGCGCTGATCCACAAGCTTGTCGTAGTATCCCCGCATTGGGCGCTCACCTATATCCTTGCATTCGTCGGCATATTGGCCAGCGTCGCGGCGGATGCGGGATATCTGGTGCTGATCCCGCTGGCGGGGATCGGCTACCTCGCGGTGGGACGACATCCCCTTGCCGGCCTCGCCCTGGGTTTCGCCGCCGTGGCGGGGGCCTTTACCGTCAACATGCTGATCAAGCCGCTCGATACGGTGCTGGTCGAATTCACCAATGACGCGGCCCATCTCGTCGATCCGGCAAGGTCGATCGGACTGGCATCGAACCTCTGGTTCTCGATCGCCTCGGTGATCTTCCTGACGGTGCTGATCGCCTTCGTCTCCGATCGGATCATCGAGCCTCGGCTTGGCCCATATCACCCGGAAAATGCCAGTGAAGGCGTTGCGACCGATCAGAGCGCCATGCTTGGCGAACAGGAGGCGCGGGGGCTGCGTTTCGCCGGGATCGGCCTGCTGGGCCTGATCGCCGTCATGTGCCTGCTGACGATACCCTCATGGGGGCCGCTGCGCGATCCCGTGACGGGAACGCTGGTCGGCGACTCGCCATTCATGAATGGGCTGATCACCTTTATCGTTCTGCTGTTTCTGGTAACGGGTTGGGCCTATGGCGTCGGCGCCGGAACCCTGCGCACGCTTACGGAGGTGATCGCGGCAATCGAGAAATCGATAAAGAACATGGGCGGCACGGTTTTCCTGTTCTTCGTGCTCAGCCAGTTTGTCGCCTATTTCACCTATACCAATATCGGAACGGTGATGGCGCTCAGCCTTTCGGGCGTGCTCGAGCAGGCCAATATCGGCGCCTTGCCCTTGCTGATCGGCTTTATCGTCGTCGTGGCGATCATCGACCTGCTGCTGACCGGAGCAATTGCGAAATGGGCGATCTTCGCGCCGGTATTCGTGCCGCTGCTGATGCAGCTTGGCGTCGAGCCTGAGGCCGTTCTTGCGGCCTATCGCGTCGGGGATTCGCCGATGAACGCGATCACGCCGCTCAACGCCTATTTCGCGCTCGTCGTGGGCTTTACGCAGAAATATGAGAAATCGGCCGGTGTCGGCACGGTTGTCTCGCTGATGCTGCCCTATGTCGTCAGCATATTCGTCTTGTGGACGGCGCTTTTCGCCATCTGGAAGGCGGTCGGGCTGCCTTGGGGTCTGTAAATGGCCTGACCGATGAAACGGCACAGCTTGAACGGAGGAGGAGATGGAAATTAGTTCTATACCGCTGGACGTGGCTGCTGCCGAAGCGCATCTGATGCGGTTTCTTTCCATTGAGGGGGTGACGGGCCACGAGGCGGCCATTGCCGCAGGCGTTATCGATGCCCTGAAGAAAGCCGGGGTGCCGGATTCGGCCATTCGCTTTGACGATGCGAACACGCGGATTCCGCTGCCCACCGAAACCGGCAATCTGATCGTCCAGCTGCCCGGCTCGCGTCCGGGGCCGCATCTGCTGTTCTCGACCCATCTCGATACCGTGCCGCTCTGCGCTGGCGTCAAGCCAAGGCGCGAGGGTGGCCGCATCGTCTCGGACGGGACCACCGCGCTTGGCGGCGACGCCCGCACCGGTGTGGCGCTGCTGGTGGTGCTTGCCGAAACGCTCATCAAGAACGGATTGGAACACCCGCCGATCACCTTGCTGTTCACCGTGCGCGAGGAAAGCGGGCTGCATGGGGCGCGCGAGTTGAATCCAAAGGATCTCGGCGGCCCGATCATGTGCGTCAATGTGGACGGCCAGCGCGCCAATGAGCTGATCGTGGGCGCAGTCGGGCAGGAGAACTGGTCGGTCGAGATCAGGGGCCGGGCGTCCCATGCCGGCGTCGCACCCGAGAAGGGCATCTCGGCGACCATGGTGGGCGCTGTCGGACTGGCCGAGGCGCGCAATGCCGGCTGGTTCGGCAAGGTCGTGAAAGAGGACGGGCAGGGGTCCAGCAATATCGGTATCTTCGGCGGCAGGGACGGCATCGTCGCGGCCGGGGACGCAACCAATGTCGTGACCGATTACGCCTATCTTCGCGGTGAGGCGCGCAGCCGTGATGCGGCCTTCGCCAAGCGGATCGCGGAAGGCTACAGGGATGCATTCGCCAAGGCGAAGGCGGCCGTGCTGGATGACAAGGGCGCTAGCGCCGAGGTGAAATTTGCCCAGGAGACCTCCTATCCGCCGTTTGAACTGGCGTCGGATTCCGGGATCGTGAAGCGCGCGACAAGGGCGGTCGGGCTGATGGGCAGCAAGCCGGTCATCATATTCTCGAATGGCGGACTCGACGCCAACTGGCTGGATTGGCACGGGATTCCGACCGTGACCATCGGGGCAGGGCAGGCCGAGATACATACCGTCAACGAATATGTCGATCTGGCCGAGTATGAGAAGGGCTGTCGTCTGGGTCTGCTTCTGGCGACGCTGGAAGAATGAACCTCGCCCCCGGCCCGCGCGCCTGTCCGATCCAGCCCGTCGGCCGCGCGCTGACCGGCTGGACGGCGATCACGCCTCGTCTGGCGCGTTCGCCGCAACCGGACCAGCAGCAGAGGTAAGCGCTTGAGCCCCATCGCAACCATCTCGATCATCATTGTCGCCATCATCGGCCTGTTCATCTGGAACCGGATCCCGGTCGTGCTGGTGGCGATGGGAACGGCGCTCGCCCTGTGGGCGACGGGTCTGCTGAGCGTTGAAGAAGCCGTCATCGGCTTCGGCGACCCGGCGGTCATTTTCATCGCGTCGCTTTTCGTGGTCAGCTCCGGTCTCGAGGCGACCGGGTTGACGGTCTGGGCGGGACAGCTTCTGATCCGGTGGGCAGGCGAGGAAAGCCGGACGCGGCTCCTGCTGCTGACGATGACGCTGGTCGCGGTCCTGACCGCGCTGATCAGCGTGAACGGCGCGGTGGCCGCGCTGCTTCCGGTCGTGGTCGTAACGGCGGTGCGGTTGAAGCGGGATTCCTCGCAACTGTTGATGCCGCTGGTCTTTTCCGCCCATGCCGGCTCGCTGCTGGCGCTGACGGGAACGCCCGTGAACATCCTCGTTTCCGACGCCGCGATGCAGGCCGGTCTTCGCGAGTTCGGTTATTTCGAGTTCGCGCTGGTCGGTGTGCCGCTGCTCATCGGCACGATGGCGATCATCATCATGTTCGGAGAGCGCCTCTTGCCCCATGGCAATGGCGCGACAATGCCCGCCGACCTCAGCAGCCACGCCCGGACCCTGATCGAACAATATGGGCTGTCCAGCAGTATCTACCAGTTGCGGATACGCGCGACATCTCCGCTCATCGGCAGGGCCGCGGCGGAAATCGATTTGGGCGGTTATCCCGAGCTGGAACTCATCGCCGTTCAGGACGGAGAGACCGACGGCCCGCTTGCGCGAAAGCACCTAGCCGAAGGCGACCACCTGCTGCTGCGCGGCGACGCCGAAACCGCGGCCATGTTTGCCGGAGACCAGCATCTTGCATTCCGCCAGCAGGAGCGGATCGGAGAAGCCGAGAGCACGCTCTTCAACCGGAACTCCGGGCTGGCCGAGGTCGTCATTCCGCCGCGATCCGGCCTGATCGGCAAGGAGGTGTTCACCGGAATGGTCACCGAAAGCGGCGATCTGATCATTCTCGCGCTTCAGCGGGCGGGCATCCAGCTTGCCGCGGACACCACCAAGGAGGCTGGCGGGATCAAGCTGCGTGCCGGCGACACGATGCTGCTTCAGGGAACATGGGAGGCGCTGGATACCCATCTGGACGATCCCGACGTCCTGGTCGTCAATTCGCCTGATCTGGTGCGCCGTCAGGCATTGCCAATGGGAAGGGGCGCTGGCCGTGCTGCGGCCATTCTTGTCGGGATGGTCATCCTGCTCATCACGGGGCTGGTTCCTCCTGCTGTAGCAGGCCTTTTCGCCGCCGGAGCGGTTATCCTGAACCGGATCATTTCCGTCGAGCAGGCCTATCGCGCCATCAACTGGACAACTGTGATCCTGGTTGGCGCCATGATGCCCTTGTCGACCGCGATGGTGCAGACGGGTGCTGCGAACCTGATCGCCGAGCATCTCGTCTCCATGGTTGGCGATCTGGGTCCCACGGCGCTTCTGGCCGGCCTCTTCGTGCTGACAGCTGTCATGGGCCAGCTCATCAGCAATACGGCCACAGCACTGATCGTCATCCCGATCGGAGTCGCTGCCGCCGAGAGGATGGGCATCTCGCCATTGCCGGTCCTCATGAGCACCGCCGTAGCTGCCGCCGGCGCATTCCTGACCCCGATAGCGACGCCCACGAACCTGATGGTGATGGGACCCGGCGGCTATGCCTTCGGGGATTATTGGAAACTGGGACTGCCGCTGCTGATCTGGTTCTTCCTGATCGCGGTCTTTCTGGTGCCACTGATCTGGAGGATCTGAGGGTTGCCCGCGAGCTATTGTTCTGAAGGCGGCATGTGAGCGAATACGAGGTCCATCGACACGCTATATGACGAGCGGGAATTGGTCCGAGGGGAGTATATCACTTAGTTAATTTACATAATACAAATTATCATCTTACTAAATGTAGAGGGGTGGGTTCAAGTTGGAACTGCGACTTTGATGTAAAATCAGGAGATTGCATCAAGGAGCACTGTCGATGTCCAAGCCTTATCTGCATCTCGACCTCGAAGAACGGCGCAAGATCGCGCGCTGGCATGAGGCGAAAGTCCCGGCAACCGAGATCGCGGCCCGTCTCGGCCGGCATCGCTCAACAATCTTCCGTGAGCTCAGCCGTAATCGCTTCGTCGATGCCGAACTGCGCTATCTGTCCGGCTATTACGCGCTGAATGCGCAGAACCTGGCGGCCGAGCGCCGCGCCAACCAGCGCAAGCTGATCCAGCATCCGAAGTTGCGTGCGGCGGTGATCGATCGGTTGCAGTCCGGCTGGACACCGGAACAGATCGCCGGACGCTTGCGTCTGGAGCGTGCGCCGCAGCGGGTCAGCCATGAGACGATCTACCAGTATATCTATTCGAAGGATGGACATGCGATCCAACTCTGGCGCCACCTGCCCGACCATCGCCGCAAGCGGCGTGGCCGCGGTCGGAGGCGACCACAACATCCTAGATTTGCGGAAGAACTCTCCATCCGGCACCGCCCCGGCGCAGTAACCGAACGCAGCAATTTCGGCGATTGGGAAGCCGACCTCATCCAGTTCCGCAAGGAGTTCGGCGCCACCAACCTGACCTCGCTGGTCGAGAGGGTCAGCCGTTTCACCGTGCTGCTGAAGAACCCCGATCGCCGCTCGCGCCTGGTCATGGACGGCGTGATCAACAGCCTCGCACCCTTGCCGGCGCACGCCCGGCGCTCGATCACCTTCGACCGCGGGCTGGAATTTCTGGCCTGGCCCTACCTGCAATCAGGTCTCGGCGTCGCAACCTGGTTTTGTGACCCGCAATCGCCCTGGCAGAAAGGCACGGTCGAGAATACCAATGGCCGGATCCGGCGCTGGCTGCCGCGCGACGTCGATCCCAAGACCCTCAACAGCCGCCAGATCATCGCCCTCTGTCACCGGCTCAATGCCACGCCGAGGAAGTGCCTCGGCTATCGCACACCCGCCGAGGTCTTCAGCGAGAAACTGATGTCCGAAACGGATCCCCTACCCTAGTCTTAACCGTGTCAGCGTCGCGGCTCAGCCTGAAACCACAAGGGGGGAAGTGCTATTTCTGAATGCGACTTTTTATGCTCGACAATGGGTTGAGCCATGAAAGGATCGCAGAATGAAGGTTCGGTTTTCTCACCTTTCGCTCTCCGACCGGCGCAAGATCGAGCGCTGGCGGCATGCGAAGCTGAGCCCCGACGAGATGGCCCGTCGGC